>ERZ1740070.231-NODE-231-length-39345-cov-5.457470_pt1 | contig 39345 bp, 30 predicted proteins | sample MGYA00581734_ERZ1740070 | MGnify/ENA primary metagenome ERZ1740070 (study PRJEB43018, sample SAMN04849744) | marine metagenome | isolation source: floating plastic debris | place: Pacific Ocean | collected 2008-09-01 | study: EMG produced TPA metagenomics assembly... | reverse complement strand
GCTACGGATAAAACCATGTTTGTGGGGAATCAGGCGGGAATTGTTTTTCGCTCCACCGACGGTGGGAAAACAGTTAAACAAATTGCTAAAATTCCCTGGAAGCGCGGCAATGATAGTCCATCCATGGCCATCTCTCCCAATTTTGCTGAGGATCGTACACTGTATACCCTAGGCGAAACCGGCGTATATAAATCCACAGATGCGGGTCAGTCCTGGCAGTCAACAACAGAAAATGGCCCCATTGATGCAGCCGGTAATGTACATGTCGAGATTTCGCCTGACTACGCCCAAGACCAAACGCTGTTTGTTAGCAGCTATAGCGGGCTATTTAAGACAGTCGATGCGGGTGAGAGCTGGCAGCTAGTTGCGATCGCAGATGTTGCGGCAGACCGCACATTTTTAGAAGGCGTGGCGCTGTCTCCCAACTACGCCAATGACGGTACGGTCATGGTCAGCGTACGGGGTAAAGGGTTATATAAGAGTCAGGATAGCGGCGCGTCATTCGCGGCCATTGGCGATCCGAGCTTGGCCTTTTCTCGGCTGTATAATGTGCCCTGTGCAGGACGCCCGATTGAATTTTCACCCAACTATGCCGCAGACAGCACCATTTTTGGCTTTGGTACGGCGGATACTGAGGTCTATCGCTCCACAGATAGCGGTAACACCTGGGAGATTTTGACAACTCCTGATATTGAGCCGCCCATGGAAGTTGGGACCACCAAGCGTATTGCCATCGCTGCCGAAATCTATCGGGGTAAAATTCTCAAGCTGCTGCTGGCGGTAGCGGTAGGTGTAGTCGCCTATATCGTCACAGGGTTACTGCGTTTGCACAAAATCATCAAAATCAACCGACGGCTGCTGCAGTTTGGTACAGCGATGGGTAGCTTTGCAGCCGCTCTGGTGGTGGTACTCAAGGTGCTGTAGGCGGCTATTCTTGCGATCTCAGCCAGGCTGACTGTCGTTTTACCTTACGATAGTCAGCGAGGGTGAGCTGCTTCCAGGAAAACCACAGTCCGTAGCTCAGCGCCAGCAGCAGCCCGTTGCTAAACGCAAATATCGAAAGCTGGTTTAAAAGCCCCGTCACCTGTCGCAAAATAAACAGATCGAGGCTGATTAAAATCAGCAGCGTATTGAGGGTCCACCCACGACAAATACGCAGACGGCTGCGGCCATATTCTAACAAACCTGCCAGCCGCTCAGACCGCAGGTAGATGTAGCGGCGGTCGTCATAATCGTCACCGTCTTGGGGATAAAACTGCTTGACTAGCCGAGCTTTCCAGATTTTGTCAAAGAGGCTATCGGCGACGCGATCGCTGACGATACCTAGAATGTAGGTAATCGCTAGAATAGGCAGCAATGACGGTAGGGTAAATAAATAATCAAATGAGACCCAGGCTACCCCAAAGATGCTTAGTACTAAAAGTACGACCCACATCATCGCGCCTACACCGATAACAATCAGCTCGACAAATAAATCAGTAGTATTCACAGCATAATCAATTCAGAACGCTTGAATTCTACAGAGTACTGAAGCTCGCTCTATAACAACAAGGCTCCTCAACAATTTGTCCTAAACCGCCAGTAGTACAATAGAGTACAGAGCCGCTCCTGCAAAAAACATGCCAAAGTGACTTTCTTGCTCTTCCGGCAGCTCTTCTTTTAGGACGTTGAGAATAATACCGCCAGCCACCAGGGCCCAAATCGATGCGATCGCAGCTTCTTCGAGATGAAATGCTTCACCCAAAGCCCAGCCAAACATAATGGCCCCCGCCAGCAGCCACCGGCCCGTGCGATCGTACATATCCTGGTGGTGCTCCCGCAGACTAACGTCGTTCACAACAAAATGAAGCGCTAGGGCAAAGAAAAGAATTAGACAGGCCACCAGGCCATGACTGGCAGACTCTTGAAAGAGATAGCCCAAAATTCCGTTATAGAGAGCAAAAGAAATAATGTGAAGCCAAAACACACCTGGATGAGTAGAATCTTTACCAGACTGCTGGAAGCGCGATCGCAACGCCAGCTTCTCCAAGCCGTAGAAAATAGCGAGACCTAGCAGAGCTAAAAGATAGACATGGTGCTCTAGATAGCCAACAATCGCGCTTTCACTGTGCAGGATTTCCTCTTGAGCTTTGCTTAGCTCAGGCAAAATATCCAGAAATATATAGGTGATGGAAACACCCCCTGCAATTGACATCCAACAGCGCTGTGGAATCTGGATAAGCCATTGGGTACCGCTGGCAAAAATATGTACAAGCGCTAAACAAATTGCCAACGCTAGGCCAATGATGTTGATACCCATATTCATATCCGATAGCTCTGATCGCCAACACAAACTAAGACATCTGGTGCCGGTTAGGACCGATGTCTGCAGAAGATCGATGCCCCGTGACTATTTAATCAACAGAACAGCTTTCTTCATCACAGGAGATGCTATCAGCAGAGGCTTCTTCAGGAACTAGGGTAAACCCGCCGACGCGGACACTTTCAAACCCAAACTGCTTTTGTAGAACCTGGCTAAAGCTGGCAATAATATCGGGCAGCTGCTTTTCGATTTCGGCGCGCAGCTGGTTAGCCTCAGGGGGCGGATTACCAACAGTTTCTACAGACATAAGACAGACATCCTGGATAAACAGCTGGGTTCATTCTAAGTTGAAATGGGGGCATCGCTGGCCCCTGTGCCGACGGATTTTGATTATTGGAGGTGCGATCGCGATTGGCTGGAGATGCGATCGCACAGGCTTAGGTCGTACAGAAAAATCTCGTAAACGCTAATGCAAGACCCGCTGACGTTCTGCCGACTGCCACCGCTGTTTTTGCTTGATCAAGATAGCTCCCATCGCCAGCCAAAATATCAGCAGTCCCCCCGTAATAAGCAGCGTTCCCATCAGCCCAAAACGGACTATGAGGGCAGGAGCTGCCGCTGTAAACAGACCGCCTCCAACAATGGGTTCAAAAAACAGCTGCTTATACGCAAAGCTTTCAAACGCCCCCGAATCATTTTGAGGGTCAACCATCCGCAACAGCAAAATTCCAGTAGCCGTGACTCCCATAGATTGCCCCAGGTCGCCAATCCCTTTTTCAAACCAATGATCGGGAAAAATGCGCGGCGCATAGTAAAGAAAGAACAGAACATTCCAAGTAATGCCCACAACGCTTAGAATCACGAATATACCCAGGTTGCTGCCAATAACCTGTAGCGAAATAGAGGCTAGAGCTGCTACTACCACGACATCTAGAGCCAAACCAGCAATACTCTTCATCAAAGGCTGAATCACTAGCGGCGCTAGTCTCAATCGCTCAAGGATAAGCTGTACTACGATTCCCCCTATCAGCGCCATGGGAAATAACGGTACATAGCTCATCACTTCAAAGCCTGTCGTGCCCCAGGTGACTGATTCAACCCACACGAGCCCTTGCAAAATTAACCAGCCGAGAACAATCGCCAGACCAACGATGCCACAGTTAATAGATAGCGGGTCAATTAAGAGTCCTCTCATTAAATGCGCCCGTCTGTTTCTAACCTCCTCATTTTCGGTATGAGACAATTCTGGAACACCGCCCGGGTCTTCTACATCGCCAGCATCCGAACGCACATGTCCTTTCCGCCGTCCCCAGTCAGACAGCGCTGTACCGGCCACAATACCTGAAACGATACCGACGGTTGCGAGTCCCAGTGCCAGGTCAGCCCCTTCAGCAAAGCCCAGCTCATTGAGGGTATCTGCCATACCTCCGGCAGTACCGTGCCCTCCTTCAAACCCAATTTCAATCAGAGCTGCAGAAATCGGGTTAGCGTCAAACAGCGGGATGAGTATCCCTAACGTCACCAAGATACCAAGAACATATTGTCCCCAGGCAAGAGTTTGACCAAAGACTACCTGAGGGGCGGCCTTTCGCCAAATCGCTCGAGGATTGGGAATACGCTCTCCCAAAAATAAAGCGGCAAACACAATGTTAATAAAAATGCCGGGAGACTGGGACCAAACATTGCGAATCGGTTCGGTAAATAGACCGCCTGCTAGTAGGGCATTCTCTCCGGCGACACTGCCAATGAGTGCTCCTAAAATCTGTGGACCCAGGAGCAGTGCCAGAGCACCTGCGACGATTGATTCGGGTAAATATAGCCGCTGAATCCAGCGAATCTTTTGCTTAACGTACCGTCCTGCTAGGAGCAGCAATGCCATCAAGATAAATGCAAAAAAGACATCTCTTAGGGTAAACATGTTCTAAAAAAGACTGAGTTGTCAATATTTCTGATACCAGAAGTAATTTTGATAATTTAGGCACGTACGACCGCTCAGTCTGAAAGTTTAGATACGTTTAGGTCAAAATCTATCTTTTGGCAGAGACTCGCTCAAAGCTTCAACAACCCCGATCTTGAACAAATTAAAACAACCCTCAACTTTTTACGCCACTTGTGGATGGAAGCTTTTATGGGATTAAAATCGTGAGTAATGAAGAAGGACACGTAATTCATGAATCTTTCATCCCAGGTCAACACTAGCCCATGGCTAAATTTTTCCATGGTTGGTGTAGTGTGGCTGTTCAATGCCCTCTGTCTAACCTATTGCGTCGCTACAGCGGTTATTCTTACAAAGATACTTTTTCTTCAGGCCCTATAGCCCTGTAAATTCTTTTTCCAGTTAGCAGGTCCTAAACAAAATTAAACAAAAAGTTATGGCTCTTCAAACGATCAAGACGTTTGAAGAGCTTTTTAATGGCAATATTCTCTCTTGAACGAACTTTGGTTACACCCAGTCTATTAGCAACCTAGAGAGGGCCAGTTCCGATGAATCTCTCTTCTGGGAAACAGCTTAAAGCGCTTTTTCAAACCACTCTACGTCCCAGTAACGGTCAAATTTACGTCCCACTTCTCGATACCGACCAACGCTATGAAAGTCAAACTTACGATGTAGAGCCAGCGATTCTGGGTTAGGTAGGGTAATTCCTGCGTAGGCTCGATGCACGTCTTCTTCAGCTAGGGCTTCAAATAATGCCTGATATAGCTGGGTGCCCAGCCCTTTGCCCTGGGCATCAGGACTGAGATAGATGCTGGTCTCTACAGATGTATCGTAGGCGGCTTTACTTCTAAACTGACTGCTTGTGACATAGCCAACTACATGCCGGTCTTGCTCAGCCACCAGCAGTCTATGACGTCCCCGATGTTCGTAATGACACCACCAAAGTTCCTGGCGCTGTTCTAGAGTGTAGGGCTCAATGTCAAATGTGATCGTGGTGTTGAGAATGTAGTGATTGTAAAGCCGGGTCAGAGGAGCCAGATCGGAGGGCTGAGCTGGGCGAATGGTCGTAGTCATAGGGATGTCAGGGATTGCAAACAGATCCGTATAGATGGCATCGATCCTATCAAGATGAAAAGTCCCACATAGATGTCTGGTCTTTGGAATCCGTATAAATACGCAATTAACAATTTTTTTTATGTTTTTTCCTGTCCATAGGTGCTTTGACAGAATGCTGAACTATGTCAAGGTCAATAGCCCCATAGGAGTTCCAAATTGTACGTCTCTAAAAGTTGGTTCAATCAGATGGTTTCGAGTAGCAGGTCTATCTTCAACAATGGAGATTGGTTATCTCAGTACGGTCACAGCACGATGGCCCTCAACCTGTGGAGAAAACTGCTCCAGATAGTCTATTCTGCTTTAGACAAGGCGTTTGAGCGAGGTCAATCCGTAGGGTTTCAGTCGAGATTGGCGACCCACAGCTCTGTTCTGACATATTCTTCCCTTGAAGCTCTACCAGACTATTACTTCAACTGCGACAGCGCCAAGCGGCTATGGCAGGAGTGGCGTGTGCTCAGACGGTTGTTTATTCGTCGCGACCATAGTCGTGATTTATTGTTCCAGGGACAGTCTGGCTGGCTACCGATTCACGGCATGATGGTCAATCGACAAACGATTACTATCACTACCGATGAAGGCGAGAAAGTGCTGGATGTGGAAGAGCGGGTTGTGTGGCTTAGCCGTGCGAATCCAGCTAATACTCAGATTACCCAAGAGTCAGTTGAGTCCAAGATGCAGTGGAGCCATACTGGGTGGTGTCTCGCTTGAGGCATCCCATTCTCTGAATCTACAGCGGTAGTGGCAGGATCTGTCAATCAGGATGGAACCAATGTGCATGTATCTGTAAACAGATAATTTTTTGCTCCCTTGAGCCTGAGAATAGATGCAGGACAGGCGCTAGAGGGTGGAGCACTCAACAGGGTTGTGAGAATATCGTGTTTGTGAGCACCAAAGAGACAACAAACCGTGTGACGAGCATTCACAATAGCGCTCAGGGTTAGGGTAATCCCATAGGTGGGCACATCTCTCAGCTCAGAAAAATGGTCAGAGGCGAGCTGCTGCTGACGATTGATGTCATCTAGACGGACGAGTTTTACCCACAGCGGATCGTTAAAATCAGCCACAGCCGGGTCGTTAAAGGCCAGATGACCGTTGTTGCCAACTCCTAACAGACATAAATCGATCGGGGTCTGGGTCAAAAGACCGGTGTAGCGATCGCATTCTGCCATCGGCTTTGGGGCATCTCCTCGCAGGTAGTGAAACGAGCGCAGCGGTAGCCACCGGGCAAGATGCTGGTCCAGGTAATAGCCAAAGCTAGCCGGATGGTCTCGATTTAGACCTAAAAACTCATCGAGGTGTAGCCCAATAACCCGTGACCAGTCTACGGTTGTATCCTGGCAAAGCTGTCTGAGGAGCCCCAGCTGAGAGCGCCCGGTTGCAAACACCACAGTCGCCGTAGCCTGCTGCTGTAACGTATATTGCAAATGATCAATCACCTGACTAGCCGCGGCCTGAGCCAGCCGATCGGGGTCAGAATAAACCTGTACATGCAGCGCATCGACATCAAAAGTACGGACAGCAGTGGGGCTCATACCGGAGAAATGCTACAAAAGTTAAAGGTTGATCCTAAGGTAAGCCCTGTCAGATAAGGGACAGCTGTGATGACTTGAAATTAAGACTCTGGGGTTTGTTAGCTTGCGCTAAGCTTTTTAAGCGTTATCTGACAGGCTAGGGCATGAGTGCAAAGTGGTTATGGCTAATTCTCACCGGATTTATTGCGATTGTCTTTTCTGGATCGCTGGTGCATCTAATAACGGAAACCTGGTGGTTTGAGTCTGTTGGCTTTGCCGATGTGTTTTGGACTCGACTGCGTTGGCAGGGTGCGATCGCACTTTTATGCTTTGTCGTCTGGTGGCTAATTCTATTTTTAAACTATGCGATCGCTCAGCGCTTTACCCGTGAACGTCCCCTACGCATTGTTCAAAACTCCCAGTGGGATCCCTATCTGCCCAGTCTGATTCGCTACGTCAGCTTAGGTCTAATTACTCTACTCGCCCTAGCTGCCGCTATTAACGGAGCTGAAACCTGGCAGGATGTGCTTAAGTTTATCCATCCGGTCGACTTTGGGGCTCAAGATCCCCTCTACGGTCGAGAAGTCAGCTTCTATGTCTTTCGGCTGCCGCTGTTCGAAAGCTTGCACCGAGCTACCGCCGAGCTCATTGTCTGGAGTCTGGTTGTATCCGCTGGTATCTACGGTGTTAAAGGAGAGATTCGTCCCGAACGGGGTTGGAAATACTTTCTCACAGGGGAAGTCAAAACCCATTTTTGTGTGCTGCTAGCTGGACTTGCGGTAATTTTAGCGCTCGGATTTTGGCTGAGCCGCTACGAGCTCCTTTACTCTCCAGCTGGCGTAGTCTTTGGCGCTGGCTACACCGACGTGAATGCGCGGATGCAAGCGTACGGCGTTATGGGCTTCATCACCCTGGCTATCGGTGTGTTATTTGTTGCCTCCCTATGGCGCAGCGGCTTTATCCTGCCTCTAACCGCCATTAGCTTTTACGCCGCTGTTTTTGTACTAATCACAGGGGTTTATCCCTGGGCTCAGCAAAAAATTGTTGTAGAACCCAACGAGCTTCAAAAAGAAGCGCCCTATATCGCCGACAACATTGAGCTGACTCGTCAGGCATACGGTCTAAACGTGGTTCAACCTCAGCCCTTTGAGGTTAAAAATCAGTTAGATGCCGATGTTTTAGCGAGAAATAGCTCCACCATCGACAATATTCGCCTGTGGGACTATCGACCTCTGCAAAGCACCTATGGTAGTTTGCAAACCCTGCGCCCCTACTACAGATTTTTAGACGTTGATATTGATCGATACACCCTCAACGACGACTATCGGCAGGTCATGCTGTCCCCTAGAGAGCTAGTGGATGATGCCCTACCGGCCCAGGCTCAAACTTGGGTCAATCAACATCTGATTTATACCCATGGCTATGGTTTGGCCATGAGCCCTGTCAATAAGGTGACCGAAGACGGACTGCCCGAGCTATTTATCAAAGATCTGCCACCTCAAAGCTCAGTCGATATCGATATTGAGCAGCCTCGCATTTATTACGGAGAAGCCACCGATCGCTACATCCTGACTGGAACCGACCAGGCCGAATTTGACTATCCTTTGGGTAATGACAATGCCCAATATAACTATGAAGGCTTGAGCGGAGTACCCATTGGCTCATTGCTGCGGCGATTTGTCTATGCCTATAGCTTAGGAGACTGGCAGCTGATGCTATCGAACTCCCTGGGCGAAGATTCACGCATCCACTACCATCGACTGATTCAAGAACGTATTCGCCAGCTAGCTCCGTTTCTTTCCCTCGATAGTGATCCCTATCTAGCCATCATTGACGGACGACTTCAGTGGATCATCGATGCCTATACCCTGAGCGATCGCTATCCTTATTCTGAACCGCTACGCCGTAGCGAAGGCATTCAGGCCGTTCTACAAGGTCGGGCAATGCGAGATATTGTTAGCAGCGGAGCCAACTATATTCGCAATCCGGTCAAAGCTGTTGTCGATGCTTACGATGGCACCCTAAAACTTTACGTCGTCGATCCAACCGATCCGATTCTGGCATCGTTTCAGCAGAGCTTTCCTACCCTATTCGAAAGCCTAGACAATGTGTCACCCCAGCTGCAGGCACATTTCCGCTATCCTCAAATGTTATTTAAGATCCAGGCTCAAATCTATCGGGCCTATCACATGGAACGCCCCGACGTCTTTTATAACCAGGAAGATCTTTGGGACTTTCCCACTCAAATCACACGAGAGGAAAACCCCGAGACCCTAGAGCCGTACTACGTCATTATGAAGCTGCCAGAAGCTGAGACTGAAGAATTCATGCTGATTGTACCGTTTACCCCCGTCCGCAAAAATAATATGGTTGCCTGGATGACCGCTCGCTGTGACGGTGATAACTATGGCAAGCTGCTGGTATACGAATTTTCCCGACAGGCGCTGCTGTATGGTCCACGGCAGATTGACTCTCGTATTGACCAAGATACTGATATTTCACAGCAGCTAACCCTATGGAATCAAGAAGGGTCAGAAGTCTTTCGAGGAGACCTTCTGGTGATTCCCATTGAAGAATCCCTGCTGTATGTTGAGCCTGTCTATCTTCAGGCACGAGGGCAGAATGACAATAGTAATGCCATTCCAGAGCTAAAACGAGTCATTGTGGCCTACAAAGACTCAATTGTCATGGAAACAACCCTTGAGGGTAGTCTGGCCAAACTATTTGGTGAGCGCACAGCATCTGCACCTGAACCAGCTGAAGTCGCAGCCCCCACCGTCGCTCCAACGGCCAATCAAGAAGCTCTCATCAACTCGGCCCTTGAAGCTTATACCCAGAGTCAGCAAGCCTTGCAGTCTGGCGACTGGCAGACATACGGAGCCGCTCAGACACGTCTAGGCAGCATCCTAGAGCAGCTAACAGAGCAGTAAGTCCAAAGTCTATCGGTAGAGCTCTATAAGCTCATGACCGTTTCTTGACAACGGCCTCCTGATCGCCTTGAGTACCGTCTGGAAAGATAAACGGGAATCACTGCTGATTTGGAGGATCAATCGTTCTACTGAAAATGCCATACCTCTCTCAGAAAAATCATTTCTGGGAGTAGCAGTCCCCCTGACCGTTCTCAGGTGGTCAGGTTGGCAAGGTCAATTGATATCCTGACCGTTCTGCCAAGGAACCTTTGGCTATATACGATCCGAAAGCATCCTGCTCTCTTGGATTCTATTAGTTCCTAGCGCAAGCTACTTATCAAGCCCATAAGGGAATCTAAACAAGCGTGAAAATTAGATCTAAAAGCTTACTGCTTCGGCTCATCACTCCCCTATCTTTCTTGTCTATTGCAACGGTATTGACTATCTCAGTCAGCACCTACTTTTCAGCACGAGAAACGCTAAAGAAGTCACTTTACGATCGTTTAAGTGTAGCCGCTACTCTAAAAGAAGAGGAGCTCTCTCAGTGGTTCCAGACGCAACGTAACGACATTCTGCTTTTAGCCCGTTTACCTGAAATTGAATCACAGGCGGAGATCCTGCTGTCTGAAGCCGTTGCTGCGCCAGAGCAGGCCAATGGCGAGTCCGAACAGCCTTCTGATACGGAAATCAAACAAGCTGCGAAGAAACAGCTAGCCGACTATTTACGAGATATTGTTGTATTTAAACCTGATTTAGCTGAAGTTTCTATTGTGGCTGACGACGGCACTGTCTTATTCTCCACCAATCAGGAGTCAAACAATACAAAGCAAGGCATAAGTGCAAACGCGACATACTTTGCCGATGCCTCAGACAAAATCACGCCTATTTTCTATACGTCTGATACCACTGGAACCACAGCTATTACCTTTGCCACCCCCGTTCTAGACGGTGCTAAAAATCGCCTAGGGATACTTTTAGCGACTTTAGACCTGCAAGATGTCGACTCTCTAATTCAAGAGCGCACAGGGTTAGGTAAAACAGGTACAACGTATCTGGTGGGTCAGTCAGACGACCAGAACGTATTTATTGCATCGCAACAAGTCAAAGAATCAGACAGAGAGGTTGATAGTTTTGCCATTGACACAGCAATGGCAGGAGAAAGTGGAGCGGGCCTATATCAAAATCATGCGGGTGAACCCGTGATTGGTGTATATCGCTGGCTAGAGGATCAAAGTCTCGCACTGCTAGCCGAGATTGACCAGCGTGAGGCTTTTTCTCCAGCGCGTGCGCTAGCTAGAAATATCTTACTGATTGGTTTTGTTGCTACAGGACTATTGTTATCGGGTATTTATTTACTCTCTCGTCGAATTACGCAACCGATTACAGAAATTACAAAAGCGGCTATCCAACTCCAAAGTGGCGATCTTGACCAGTCTCTTACTATTGCTAGTCAGGATGAAATTGGTGTCTTGGCCCAGGCATTTAACCATATGGCTCAGCAGCTAAAACAGTCCTTCGTCATTCTTGAAACTAATAACCAAGAACTAGAACTGCGCGTACAAGAGCGTACGGCGGAATTAGAAGAGTCAAAGGAAGTTGCTGAAGCGGCCACCCGTACTAAGAGTGCTTTTTTAGCCAACATGAGTCATGAATTACGCACTCCTTTAAATAGCATTATTGGCTACAGCGAAATGCTTGAGGAAGATATTGAAATCATTGGTAAAACCGACTTAATTCCCGACCTTCATAAAATTCAAGGCTCCAGCAAACATTTGCTCAATCTCATTGACAGCGTACTAGAACTCTCAAAAATCGAAGCAGGACGTATGGAGTTAAATCTTCAGGCTGTAGATATTGCAGAGCTTGTGGAAGAGGTACTCATGACAATTCGCTCAGCCGCAGAGATAAAGAAATATGCTGTTGTGCTTAATATCCTCAGTACTGTCAATATAGTTGAAACTGATGCCGAAAAATTACGCCAGTGTCTGCTCAATCTGCTTAATAATGCCAATAAGTTTACTGAACGAGGTCAAATTCTTTTTATAGTTCAGACGCCTCAATACGAGAATGACAGCTACATTGAGTTTGTCATTCAAGATACGGGTATCGGCATGGAAGCAGATCAGATGGAAAGCGTTTTTGAAGCCTTTAACCAAGCCGACACTTCATCAACACGTCGCTATGAAGGCACAGGTTTAGGGTTAACGATCACCCGCGAATTTGTCTACATGCTGGGTGGAATTGTTACGGCTCAAAAGGCTCCGGAGCAAGGTTCAATATTTACGATTCGGATTCCGCAAGTAATTCCCAGTCTAGAAACCCAACTGGTATCCAGCAGCTCTTAGCAGAAACTTTTATTAACTCAAAGTTTGAGATCATGTCTTCGATGTACTTGATTCACAATCCAGGCAGCATAGCGGTCTGTGTAGGTTCGTGATGACTCAGCGCCTCACATCGTGGACAGGTCGCCTCCTCTGTATGAATTTCAATGGAGAGAATCAACCGGTTTCCTAGGTCTTCGTAGGACTCAACATCAACACCCCGGTAAGCCCAACAGCTCAGTGAGTAAAGGAACCATTACTCATGCTGTATCAAACATTACATCAGCATACTAGATCCCGAAGAGCCAAGTTTTTGAGCATTTACCCAGGCAGATACGACGTCGATTCGCCGATATGGAGGTACAGGCTTAGGACTAACGATCACTCGTGAATTTGTGCGCATGCTAGGAGGCACAATTGCAGCTCAAAGTGAAGTGGGGAAAGGTTCCACATTTACCATTCTTGTTCCACAAGCTGTGTCTGTAGCGCAACGCCAGCTAGCCGCCACTAAGGCTTGATGGATATATTTTTAGGCTGCAGCGGAGTAGACGCTATAGATGCAGACGTATTGGCTTTATTGACCAGACTGGTCAGCAATGATTCATATCCTTCTAGAGATTGCTCGAAGGAATAGTTTGCGATCGCATACGCCCGACCCTTTTTACCTAAGCGCTCCAAGCGAGCAGGATCATCATAAAGCGATTGAATCGCCTTAGCTAAGGCCTTGGGTTTTTCAGGTTCTACCACAATACCGCCACCGCTATCGCGCAGCGCCTGAGCTGCCGCCCCGCCATCAGGAATTGATGCCACAATCGGACGCCCACTAGCCATCAGTACCATTGTCTTAGACGGCATATTAAACCCGACAACACTAGCCTTTTGCATAATCAGCGATACATCCGCCGCCGCCAACATAGTTGGTAGCTGCTCACGGGGAGTAAAGGGCAAAAGCTTAACGTTGTTTACGTCCAGTTCACGGCGTAGGGTCTCCAAGTCCCACAGCTGCCGTTCTTCACCCACAATCACAAATTCGATATCGGGGATATGCTGTAGTGTGGCCGCTGCATGGATAATGGCTCGTACCCCTTGTGTACGAGCAATATTACCCGAGTAGAGCACGACAAACTTATCTGACAAACCATGCTCTTGCCGGAACTGATTGTCATGCTTGGGCAGGGGGCGAATAAAGTTAACATCAACCCAGTTGGAAATACATTTGATCTTGCTAGGGCTGACCCCCTTAGTCACTAAATTCTTAGCAAAACTATCGGTAATCACACCGATATGAGTAGCGCTCGCATAGGCAAATTTCTCTAGTACCTCAAATATTCGAATAGCCGCTTTATTACTAATTAGTCCGGTGCGAACCGCTGCCTCTGGCAAGATATCTTGCAAACTGAGTAAAGTGGGACAGCCATAAATTAGCTTAAGCAGAGCGACTGGGACACAGGCCGGTAGCGATGGACTAGTCGATAGAATAATGTCAGGTCGCCATCCCTTCAGGGCATGGAAAAAGCTCAATAACGAAAAACTGCCATCTAGAAGGATGCGAGTAACTACTCCCGGGTTGGGATGGATCGCAACGTAGCAGCGCTGGATCTTAACACCGTTACGCTCTTCTTCACAGTAGAGCTGACCGCGATAATCAGGATAAATCTTTCTTTGAGGGTAGTTTGGCATGGCCGTCACAACCCTGACTTCATGGCCCCTAGTTACCAAACCTTCGGCCAGTTCCGTCATCAGAGGAGCAATGCCAATAGGTTCAGGATGGTAGTTGTATGAGTAGATAAGTATACGCATGGAAATCGCTCTGACTACTGTGTCGCGGTCAACAAATAAGCAACAAACGGGAGCAGGGCATTCGGTAGCCCGACGAGGGCACCAGCAAAGACACCCCCAACTAATCAAGTTCTACGGGATATCCAACACATCTTTCGCAAATAGTTCAAACTACGTACCTGTAGCTATGTACAGGTAACAAAAGGATTCCCGAAACAACTTATAGATACCTCAAGCGTTTTCACTAGACGTCCCTATTTTAGAAAAACGTAGAAAGACGGCAGCCCGACTTTGATCGGCTACAGCCAATACAAACTTGCTCACTCTTATTTGCTTACTTCTAGAACATGTGATGACCTAAACGGCTATACATCGGAATCTATGTAGGCAACACAACAACAAGACACACTTTATTGGGCTTACTAAAGGTGCTGTAACTCTAATAAAAAGAGGATTGACTGCTCATCCTAATTTATCTAAACCCTTTAGTAACACTTCATATGCACAAGAAGTTTTTATGAAGTGAGCAAACTGTTGCATCAGACAAGCGTACTAACGACAAGCAACACTGGGTGCTGCTTTACCCCATAATCCTTATTTTCAGGGAAACTCCCAGAACCAGAAGCCTTGTCCTTAAACTTTTACATGTGACACAGGGATGTTACAACGGTGACCCTATTCATGGTAGAGATTTCCCAGAGCCAAGGTAGATCACCTAAGACAATCTTTATGGTAAGGGGGCAAGAGTCTTTAGAAAAACAGGTGAATTCTTCACAAAGGCAGCCTGATTTTGATGAAGTTGCCCAGCTTGTGACTGTTACAAACCAGAGCTATTAAAAAAGAGTGCTTATTCAGCACCCTTTTTTAGTGAGAAAATCTCTCATGTACAATTTTCAGAACATTGTTCCAGACCCTAGTACGCCCGTTGCGTATCACGCTCAGCTCGAATCCGGTCTTTTGCTCGGTTTGCACTGCGCTTCAGTGCTTCTAAACGCTTGACGTAGCGATCGCGCTGTTTTTTCTTAGGAGTTTGCTCAATCAGGGTCTTGAGCGCGCTGCCTAAGCTCTTGTAAGCATTGGGCAGCGAATAGCCGAACCGAGTGGCCAGGGCAATTGCCTTTTCATCTGCATCCATCGCCTCTTTAAGCGTTTTCTCAGCATTGTTGCGCTTGTACAAACGCCAGCCGGAAATACCACACAGCCCCATGGCTAGCAGCAGCAGCAGCCCATCTTGTACCCAGAGTTCTCCAACGGCACCGCCTAAACCACTCGCTAGGGCCGCCATTTCCCAACCGTCGCGGGGGATGGTGTCGTTTTGAACACGGGCGACCTCGTGCCAAAACAGTAGATTGCGCTGGTCAATGGCCAGCTGCTCCCACTTGGGCAAATCAATTTGCACCTCGATTTGATCTTTACCTAGCTCCTCAGAGGTAATCAGCGGTGGACCTACATCCATGGCGGGCTCAACCGTGACCCAGCTTTGCAGTTCTGGGGGTAGCAGACTACGTAAACGGCGAAGCTCGCCCATATCTGCTCTGGATCTGTAGGTGGCGTAAGACATGCTGATACTAGCCCGAAAACGCTTATAGAAAATGCTTACACTATAGCGGTCTTTTGGAGGCTATGGGGTCAAAGTTCTGGGGAGATTCCCGTAATGGCTGCTTCGAGTAATCCGCAGCCTGCGTCTACTGATTCAATGCGGCACAGCTGTTCGCGCAGTTCGGCGGCCCCGTCAAACCCTTTTGCATACCAGGCCATGTGCTTGCGTGCCTGTCGGATACCGCTTTTACCTTTGTACTCAGCCAGCATGGTGAGATGCTCTTGGGCGCAGCGTAATCGCTCCACCACTGTGGGCGGCGAGCGGCGCTTCCCGGTTTTAAGAAAGTGGTCGATTTCCCCCACCAAAAAGGGATATCCCAGGGTGCCACGGGAGCACATGACACCGTCAGCCTGAGTCTGCTCTAAACAGGTAATGGCCGCATCCACTGAAAAGATATCACCGTTAGCAATGACAGGAATGCTTAGAGCCTGCTTCACCCTGGCAATCCAGCCCCAGTCAGCCAGGCCGTTGTAGCCCTGGGAGCGAGTACGACCGTGGAGCGTCAGCATCTGTGCCCCGGCAGCTTCTAAGCGTCGGGCAAAGTCTACTGCATTGATCTCCTGCTCAGACCAGCCAATTCGGGTTTTAGCGGTAACCGGCACAGACACAGCGCCACTGACGGTTTCAACGATGCGGGCAGCCGTGTCGGGATCCCGCAGCAGCGATGAGCCGCCGCCGTTCTTGGTAATTTTATTAACGGGGCAGCCCATGTTGATATCGATAGTGTCTGCCCCCTGGTCAACAGCTTTTTTAGCAGCTTCTGCTAAAAAGTCAGGGCGACGGTCAAAAAGCTGAATGCTGATGGGACGCTCATCGGGATCCACCTCCATCACCTGAGGTAATTTCCGAACATGGTGCAGCTCGGCCGCGCTAACCATTTCGGTGTACATCATCGACTGGGGAGCGTGGCGGCGTACCAGTCGACGGAATACTAGATCGGTGACTCCAGACAGCGGTGACTGCAGCACGCGACTGTAAACGCTGACGCTGCCTATCGTTAGGGGTGTTGCCAGACGGGCTTGGAGGGTAGGGGAGAGCGCAGTTTGATTCTGCAGATAGACCAGCGGGTCGAGATTGAAAGCAACGGACATAGGTTTTGGCGCAGCACCATGGATTTAAGGTGCTCACACACCAGCATATCTCTAGAATGCCATTAACCCGTGGGGTTGGCCCCACGAACTTCATCGTTTATCTGGCATTCAGAATAGGACGCCTTTAGCTTAAAATTCAAAACTCATCGTTTCGCTGCGAGAACTGAACAGGATGTTTCAAGGGGAAATTGCAGCGCTAGGAGCAGCGGGACTGTGGGCACTGGCAACGCTGATGTTTGGTCGGCTAGGAAAGCGCCTATCGCCGCTAGTGCTCAACTTTATTAAGGGTGCAATGGCCGTAGGGTTTATTGTCCTAACGCTGGCAATGCGTCAGCTGCTGCTGGTGTCGTTACCGATGGAGTCAGTCTTGCTGCTATTAATTAGCGGTGTAGTCGGGATCGGTCTGGGGGATACGGCCTACTTTGCCACGGTCAATGCGTTGGGCCCAAGACGGGCATTGCTTTTGGAGATGCTGACTCCGCCTATGTCGGCGCTGATCGCCGGCGTCTTTTTGCAAGAGCAGCTCTCGGGTCTGGCCTGGCTGGGGATGGCGCTGACCATCGCCGGTATTAGTTGGGTTATTAGTGAACGGAGTCCTAAGGAAGGCCCTGGCCAGGGCGGGGCTGGTTATTCCCAAAACCCTAGGGGCGGTGGTTCAACGATGCGTGGTGTGGGGCTAGGGGTACTAGCGGCGCTGGGGCAGTCGGTGGGAACTGTTTTATCGCGGGCGGCGCTGGCAGATACCGTTGTCGACCCGCTATGGAGTAGTTTGCTGCGACTGTCGGCAGGGCTGGTGTGTACTGGCGGGCTGCTGCTGCTGGCGCGATCGCAGCCGCTGCCTCGGCCATCTGGTCGATTGTTGGGGGGCGTTGCGATCGCAGCTTTCTTTGGGACCTATCTAGCTATCTGGCTCCAACAGACAGCCTTAAAGTATTCCCCGGCTGGGATCGCTCAGTCGCTACTGGCCACCAGCCCTATTATGGTTTTACCCATGGCCTTCGTGATTGGCGATCGCGTTACCATTCGCGCCGTCTGTGGAGCGGTTGTCGCTCTAGCGGGCATATGGCTTTTGTTCAGCCGTTAGGTGTTTGCTATTCTGCGGCGACGCCGGCCCCGGCCCCCTCAACCAAAACCGGTTGATTAAAAGAAACAGGTTTATCCCCAACCGTGGCACCGCCGTTGAGCATCCCCTGCAAACTCGATTCAAAGAATGTGTAAGGAAAACGAGCCTCGGGACGACTTACCCTGTCTAGGCGCTGCTGCAGCTCAGCTGGAATCTCAAAGTCCAATGCTCCTAAGTTATCCTGCAGCTGGTACAGCTTAGTAGCTCCAATAATCACCGAGGCGACGGCGGGGCGGTTGACGACCCAGTTTAGGGCCACCTGAGCCATAGAACGACCCAGCTCGCTCGCCACATGTTCTAGCTCTGCGACAATGGCCCAGTTTTTTTCAGTAAATTTATCAAAGGCCGGATTACCGCTGTCAGCTAGCATTGCCAGTCGGCCTGTGCCTTCTCCCCCCTGCTCGGACGGTTTGTATTTACCGGACAGTAAGCCACTGGCCAAGGGAGACCACACCATGAGACTGGTGCCCAAGTGTTTGGCTAAAGCGCTGTATTCAAACTCAATGTTGCGTTCGGCTAGGGAGTACTCCAGCTGTACGGTGCTAATGGGTTCCCAGTGGCGCTCCTGAGCCAGCGTTTGGGCCTGAGCAACGTACCAGGCAGGTGCATCCGACAGCGCTACATGGCGAACTTTGCCAGAGCGTACCAGGTCGTCTAGGGTACGCATAACTTCGGCTGCCGGAGTTACCTGGTCCCAGGTGTGCAGCATGTAAACGTCGATATAGTCAGTACCAAGACGCTCCAGAGAGCCTTCAACGGCGCGCAAAATATTTTTACGTCCGTTACCGCCTGCGTTGGGGTTACCAGGGTCGGCGTTATAGCTAAATTTGGTGGTGATGACGATGCGATCGCGGGTTTTACTATCCTGAATAAACCGCCCTAACATGCGTTCGCTGTTGCCGTTGGTATAAAGATCCGCTGTATCCACAAAGTTGCCCCCAGCGTCTACATAGGCATCAAACAGCTGACGGGCGCTCGCCTCATCGGCTCCCCAGCCCCAGTCGTCGCCAAAAGTCATGGTGCCAAGCGCTAGACGGCTTACTTTTAATCCAGTTGTTCCTAGGGTGTAGTACTGCATAGATTTCCTTTGCCAATGCGTTTACGCTCACCACTATTTATCAATTGCCAAAACAAATCTTGTATCTGATTGCTCAGTTTTGGTAAAAAATTGCATATTGCCGATCTTCGAGAGAGCGTTGTAAACCGGTGAAAAGGCTGTCGGTTGATGTATCTGCAAAAACCTTTCGACTGTGATAAGTTGCCTGGAGTCTTCATCAGGTCATCAGGAGCAATATGCATCTAGGCATCGATATGGTGGCACTTCTATTTGTTGTCGCCATCGTAGCAAGCTGTGTCGATGCAATTGCGGGTGGGGGTGGGCTGATAGTACTACCGACCATGCTCATAGCAGGTATTCCTCCAGCGGCAGCTCTAGCAACCAACAAACTTCAGGGCAGCGGCGGCACCCTGGTAGCCTCCCTTTATTTTCTCAACAAGCAGATTGTTCGTTTGCGAGATATCAAAGTCACCGTTTTAATGACTTTTGCCGGTGCTATGTTGGGTGTCTGGCTGGTGTTACAGATAGACAGTACCGTTCTCAAGACCATCATTCCTTTTTTGCTCGTTAGCATGGGAGTATATTTTGCGCTGTCGCCACAGCTAGGAGCCACCGACCAACGGCAGCGGTTGGCCCATGGACCATTTTCAATATTAATTGCCCCACTGCTTGGTTTTTACGATGGCTTCTTTGGTCCCGGTGCTGGCATGTTTATGGTGCTATCCCTGGTGGGGTTACGAGGGTACAATCTGACTAAAGCAACGGCGCATACCAAAGTTCTAAACTGCACCAGCAATGTATCATCGCTGTTTTACTTTCTCATTTTTGGAGAGGTGTATTGGCGAGTAGGTTTTGTCATGCTGTTGGGACAGATAATTGGCTCTTCTATTGGAGCTAGAATTGCTTTGGCTAAAGGAGCAGATGTGATTCGTCCAGTTGTTGCAGTCGTATGCTTCCTAATGGCATCCAAGCTTTTGTTTGATGGTATCAGCTAGAACGATGTTCAAATTTCAGATTGACATGCCGTTCCTGCGGCTTTAAGTCGCTTTAGAGCCTTTTCCTCCCACACGCTGAGCTTTTTCTCAGGCCCCTAAATATTCAGTCAATACTTCACAGGGTCCATCTTCCACACCGTCATAAATAGAAGGTCTGGGAGAAAACGGAGGAACGGGTCGACCGTCAATTTCTAACCGTTCGTGCAAGATTGTCAAAATAGCTTCAGATACAGAGGTAATATCATGCTCCTGCTGGTAGGGCCGCAGCTTGTCCAATATGTCGGCTGTGAGCGATAGAGTAAGAGAAGTTTTTGCAGTTGTCATAGCATTGAAAACAACAGAAATGAGAGAAAAAATATAGATTTTCTCATACCCAAGGATACCAGCTTTTCTAGCGGCTATTGCGTTTGCGATTTGCCACAAGAGTATCCAAAGAGAAGCGGTTGTATCCCAACCCTGCCAGCAAAATAAACAGCACGATATTGTAGATTAGCTGACTGGAGGCCGCGTTCCAGTTCTGAACAACGGTGACCCCATACATCAAAATAACCATCAAGACAAAGGTGACAACTAAAGATAGTCGAGTAAATAGTCCTACGACTAGCAACAAACCCGCCACCAACTCTATCGGAGAAACAAAATAGGCCGTTAGCCTCACCAAAAAATCAGGCATCCAGGCACCTTCCATGGCGTCCACCATAGAATTGGCAAAACCGGGAATATTATCCAGTCGAGTAAAGCCATGGTTGAAATAATTCACCCCCACAACAATACGCAGCAGCAGGTACGCTAGCGAAATATCAGCTGATTTGAGTAATAAAGACTGGCGTGACTCGTTCATGGCGCAAATAGCGGCGATGGGCAAACGGATATTGACGCCATTCATCATACACATTTCATTAAAGAGGCGATCGCATCCTCTGTGGTCATGTCTGACATTCGCCAATGACCGGGCAGATTTGAATATCAGTTTGTATAGATTTGGGCTCAGTTCCATAATCCTCGCTATACTGAGCGGGTATATTTTCTACACGTCAGGAGACTAACTCCTATGGCTGAGTCGGTGAACCTTTTTGCTATGTCCCCCGTATCCGTAGGGAATGTCTCTTTGAGAGCGCTGAAAGTAGGATTCTAACGGCGTTTTCTCATCATTACTCTACGGTCGTGGCCTATGGGCAAATGCCCGATAGGTCTGGTATTTAATTGACCTAGAGGATAGTTCGTCATGGAATTAGCCAATTTAGGCTGGAGCGATATTTTTGCTCACAGCTTTATTCCCTATGCGGCTCAAGGGTATCGCGTTGGGCGAGTCGCCGTAGTGCATCGTAGTCAGTATCAGCTCTACACTGAGCATGGAGATACCACGGCCATACTGACTGGCAAGTTTAGACACCAAGCTCAGAGTCCTGAAGACTTTCCAGCCATAGGAGATTGGGTCGTAATTCGGTCTCAATTAGCCACAGATCAGACGCTGATAGAAGCGGTCCTTCCCCGTAAAAGTCAGTTCTCTCGTCAGGCCGCCGGTACCCATACTACAGCTCAGGTTGTTGCTGCCAATGTGGACACGCTGTTTTTACTGAGCGGGCTAGATCAAGATTTTAATCTGCGTCGGATAGAGCGCTATCTGGTCATGGCCTGGGAAAGTGGAGCAAGTCCTGTCATTGTGCTGAACAAAGCTGATATTTGTCAGGATCTTGATTCTAAAATAGCAGCGGTCGAAGATATTGCTTTGGGGGTTCCCATCATTGTTCTTAGCGCTCTCCAGCAAACTAATTTAGAGGCGCTGGTTCCCTACTTGGGTCTGGGGCACACTGTTGCCCTGCTGGGCTCTTCTGGTGTGGGTAAATCTACGCTGACCAATCAGCTTATGGGCGCTCAGGTACAGGCCGTACAGACGGTTCGAAACGACGATAGTAAAGGTCGTCACACAACCACGACTCGCACCATGATGCGTTTACCGAGCGGAGCCCTGTTGATTGACACTCCTGGTATGCGAGAGCTGCAGCTGTGGCTGGCGGAAGATAGCGTGGATGAGACCTTTGCCGATATTGAGACGTTGGCTCAACAATGCCGCTTTCGTGACTGCCAGCATCGTTTAGAACCTGGCTGTGCGATTCAAAGCGCGATCGCAGCTGGAGAACTCTCTCAAAAACGTCTAACGAGCTACCAAAAACTGCACAAAGAACATGCCTACCGGCAACGGCGGCAGAACCAACAGACTCAAAACAACTCAAAAGCTCGCTGGAAATCTATTACCAAAACTATTCGCCAGAAGAAAAACTGGCAAGGATAGCAATGCTCCTAAAAAGTGACAGCGTCGCTTCTAACCAATAGAGATTAGGACCTACAGCAAAAGCCCCTCTGACTGCATAAGTCAGAGGGGCAAACCGGTATTTAGTTTATCTGTGTCTAAAGGGCCTTCTCAATCGCCGCTTTTAGCTCAGGATCGTCAGGGGCTGTTTTGGGGTCAAATCGGGCAGCAACCTCACCATCACGACCAACCACAAACTTGCCAAAGTTCCATTCAATATCATCGCCATCACCTACCAAAAACTGGTAGAGCGGACTGCGGTTAGCGCCGTTGACGTCCTGCTTTTCTAGCAGGGTAAAATCCACATCGTACTTTGTCTTAGTAAATTCCTTGATCTCATCAGCTGTGCCGGGCTCTTGAGCACCAAACTGATTGCAAGGGACGCCTACAACCATAAATCCTTTGGGGCCATATGCCTTGTCTAGCTCAACCAGACCGCTATACTGAGGTGTTAAACCACACGCGCTGGCAACGTTGACAAATAGAACGACTTTATTTGAGATCGCATCTGGACTTAAGGGCTGACCGTCCAGAGTCGCTAAATTAGTGGGTACAGGCATAGCAGAGTTAGCGTTTTTGACAACGCTTTCTATTATCAACCATCCTTGCTCTAAGAGGTACCTGGAATCATAAATTCGCCCGCCCCTACTGGAGTGCTTGTTCAGCAGACGTTTGAGTCAGTTTTACAGGAACCGTCATGTCTGCCATCATCAGATATCCAAAACCAGAGATCAGACTAATACAGCTGAGCACAAGCCAGGACCACCTTACACGAGGTCGTTGATAAGACCGTTGGGAATGTTGCATAAAACAGGTATAAAAAAGCACATTTAGACTCAGTTTGCCCAGGGAGACTAGACAGCTACCGGTTTGTTTAAGCTCTAAAGAGAACTTGACTACAAAAAATGTTGTTGCCGAAGCAATGGCCTCGTATTGATCAAGGATGAGGGTTTTATCAAGCCCAACAATTATTTCTCATTTTTCTTTGAATAGTTGTCTTTCTTATTAGGAAGAGTATTAGTTTCCTGGATGCGCCGTCGTCTCATCTAAAATTATGTCTAGACCTCTTAGGCGGTTAATGACGGCAGCTAGCTCGTGGCGACGGAATTCGCTAAGGTCCCCCATGGGATAAGGGGTCAGTGCATCAAAATCCTGTCGGTTTACCCAGGTCATGATGTCATCGAGCAGGTCGGACAGGACGTGCGAACGGCTCTGCTGTTGCCAGGTCAAAATAGCATGGGCAATCGCTCGAGCCTGCCCCGATTCCAGCAGCTGTTCGATTCCCCGTAAATCTACGGCTTCGGTACCGATGGTCAGGTCCGTCAGAGCGTGAGATTTTACTTTAGCTGGTTTACGGTCGGGCAGCCGCAGCCGTCGTTGGGTAATGGAACCAAAGTGCTGGCCGCCCTCACTCAGTCGATTACTAGGATGCTGAGCAGCAATCGCTTTAGCCTTGGTCGTAACATCGTGGACGAGATAGTTCTCTAGCGCAATCACATGGTCGGCCACTTCAAAATAGTCGCCGCTGCCACCCATGACTAGCACCGTGGAAATACCGTAGTCAGCGTAGAGCTGTCGTACTTTATCGATAAAAGGGGTGATGGGTTCATTTTCTTTAGCGATTAGGGTCTGCATGGCGCGATCTCGAATCATCAGGTTTGTAGCCGCTGTATCTTCGTCAATTAGCAGCATCCTGGCACCAGCTTCGATAGCTTCTAAAATGTTGGCCGCCTGAGAGGTACTGCCACTGGCGTTGGCCGTACAAAAACTCTGGGTGGAAATCTTCTGGGGTAGCTGGCTAATAAACGGAGAAACATCAACCCCGGTTACACTCCGACCATCCTCTGCGCGAATTTTAACCGTATTAGCATTGGCCACCACTCGTTCTCGACCGTCTCCAGGAATGTGATTGTAGATACCGTTAGCGATTGCACCTAGCATTGTCGATTTACCATGGTAGCCTCCCCCTACAATGAGCGTTATCCCAGCCGGTATTCCCAACCCTGTGATGGCCCCACCATGAGGCGTCTGTAACGTTACTGCTAAAGATGAAGGAGACTTAAACGGTACCGCATCGACCAAGGGCTGTGTACTAACGCTGCTTTGCCTGGGCAGGATAGCCCCGTCAGCGATAAAGGCCACCAGATCTTTCTCCTGCAGCTGTGCCCTTAGCGCACAAGCGTCTTCAACAACCGCTATATGCTGCTCGAGCAGCGGCTGCCATCCTGGCTGATACTGAAATGCTGCTTCTACCAGCTGAGGTAAGTCCTGCAATAGCAGCTCTTTTGCTTTATGACCTGCGATTCGTCTGCCAAAGGCCGGCAGTCCTATTCCTAACCGGAGTTCAATTCCTTTAAGGGTGACCTGGACCGCTGTTCTAGCCAAAACAACCTGGCTAGTTGGAGCTACCACCCAATAGCCGCCTGACCTCTGTCGCGGTTGAATAGACGGCATCAGGCTCACAACAGTTCGATGTAGAAAATCAGCTAGTACCTTCTGTTGAAGCGGCATCTGCCAATAATTGTGAGGTATTTCGGCCTGTTTATGGCTGAGCCAAACAATCGCTCGACTAGGTGGAGCAAACGGATCACCTTGGATGTGTGCCAGGGTGAGATCAAAGTTAGAAAACGTATAGATTCCCTTAAGACTTTTGTAAGCAGAGTAACTACGTCCATCCAGCTGCTCCAGCTGATGCTCAAGGGTTTTATGTGATGTCATAATCTCTCACCAGATTCTCTTCCCAATGTTTACTCATTCTCCTCCCAACAGAGGATGTCGGCCCCCATTTCTATGACCTAAGGTTTAGCTATACCTAGCAAAGCTGCATTGGTCGTCAGAGCAACTGGGTGAGTTGTGACTGTAGTCACGGGGCCATGTGTTAAACGTCATTCCCTGGGTCTAGGAGTGTCACTTAGTTAGATCGGCTATTCAGGAATACTTAGATACATGGAGGTGTAACCACAAATCCCATGGCTTACTTGTCAATTCGTCCCAGCTACTTTATTAAATCTGCTTTTGCGTTACTCGGAGCCGCACTGCTAAGTAATTTTGCTCCCAGTGCCAGTTTTGCCAACCCAGCACCCAATGGCCCGCTAGCCGACGGGGTTTATCTATATGGTCAACAGCCGGTTGCAAATCAGCTAGGCTCTGCCTACATGGTCTTTGAAGTAGAGGGCGACCGTGCTGTGGGAGCGTTTTACATGCCTAGTTCATCATTTGATTGCTTCAATGGCGAGATTTCTTCAACTCATCTCGATTTGAATGTGATTAACAGCTACGATCAGACCAGTCATCCATATTCTCTGGCTGTGCAGTCTGAACCTACGCTCACAGCAGGTCAGGCCGCAAGTGAATTTGGCATTAGTGGTTTTACGTCCATCAGCACGCTGTCTGAGCTAGACGAGCAAATTTTAGCAACCTGTCAGACGGTTCAAGCCGACTTTATCTAGGCTGGCAGCTACAGCGATCATTAGGTGTAATTGATTATTTAGGTTACTAGCCGTAAATGTCAGACTGTGGGTAGAGATCAAGCCTTATCTCCAAATAGTTGACGTATTATTTTTTGACTTAAACAAACTATTATTAGCGCGACTTGCCAACGGCCCCATACACAAGCGGACACTTTCTGGCAAACATAATCCGAGCCCCCCATATCTGCTGTCGGTAAATACAGGTATGGGGACGATTTCTTTATGAATCTTTTATGGACGTTGCGCAGATGTAGAGATTAGATAGACGTTTGTTTATATTCCTATATTTTCCTTTATCCTTCGGGCAAACTGAAACCATAACCGTTGTCTACAGGGCTATACGGATTACCCTACCTACCCAAATTCGGCTCTCCAGGCTGTCGAGATGCCTCGAAGATGGGTATATTTTTATTACATAGTTAAAAAACTTAACGTCTGAAGTAACCTTGGTTAATATCAAGTTATTCAACTTTTCTATAGATTTCGACTCCATATCCTGGCAGAGGTCCATAAACCATGTTTGAACATTTCACCAATGCGGCAATTGCGGTGATCATGCAAGCCCAGGAGGAGGCAAGACGCCTGGGACATAATTTTGTCGGTAGCGAGCAGCTGCTCCTCGGAATTGTGAAAGAAGGCTCTAGCATTGCAGCCCGAGTACTCAGCGATTTTGGAGTCAATCTGGCAAATTCCCGTGCTGAAGTGGAGTCCATTATTGGTCGCGGTTCCGGCAACGGTCCAACGGAGATTCCGTTTACACCTAAGGTCAAGCAGGTGTTTGAGCAGGCGTTTCAAGAAGCTCGTAAGCTGGATCATCCCTACATTGAGCCGGAGCATTTGCTGCTTAGTCTGACCCAGAATGTGGAAAGTGTGGCCTATCGAGTCCTCAATAACTTGGGAGTCGATCCGACCCAGGTACGCACTCAGCTGATTCGAACCATTGGTGAAGTCTCTGCGGTCCCGGCCGGCGGCAGTCGTTCACGGGACGATGATAAAACTGGTTCCTCCAAGCGCGGTGGCGGTGTTTTAGCTGAATTTAGTACGGATCTGACGGAGCTTGCCGCTAACGGCAAGCTTGACCCGGTCATTGGTCGAGCTCAAGAGATTGAGCGCGTGGTGCAAATTCTGGGACGACGGACTAAGAATAATCCAGTGCTGGTCGGTGAACCCGGTGTCGGTAAAACTGCGATCGCAGAAGGACTGGCTCAGCGTATCGTCAACCAAGATGTTCCTGAAGCGCTGTTTGAGCGTCGGGTTGTCAGCCTTGACTTGGCCATGCTGGTCTCAGGTACTCGGTTCCGGGGTGATTTCGAAGAGCGGCTTAACCAGGTGATGAACGAGGTGCGCGAAGCTCAAAACATTATCTTGGTGATTGATGAGATTCATACCCTGGTAGGGGCTGGCTCCCTAGAAGGCAGTATGGACGCCGCTAACCTGCTCAAGCCAGCCTTAGCTCGCGGCGAGCTGCAGTGCATTGGTGCCACCACCTTAGAAGAGTATCGTAAGCACATCGAAAAAGATGCGGCTCTAGAGCGTCGCTTCCAGCGTGTGGTCGTTAATCCACCGTCAGTAGAAGACACTCTAGAAATTCTGGGCGGTCTGCGGGGACGCTACGAGCAGTTCCACCACCTGACGATTACCGATCAGGCTCTCGAAGCGGCGGCGATGCTTTCAGATCGCTATATTAGCGACCGTCATTTGCCCGATAAAGCGATTGACCTGATTGATGAAGCTGGTTCACGTGTCAGGTTGCGCTATTCGCAGAAAATTCCTGCTGGCGATAAGCGGACCGAGCTGCGTAAGGTTCAGTCTGAGATGATGCAGCTAATTGAAAGTCAGACATTTAACCAAATTGGCGAGCTGCGTACTAAAGAGCTGGCCCTGCTGGCGGACCTTTTACCCAGTGATAGCCCTCACCCCCAGGTGACCGATGAAGACATTGCCGATATTGTCGCTTCTTGGACAGGGGTACCGGTCAGCCGTTTGACTGAGTCAGAATCTGCCATGATTCTGCATTTAGAAGACACACTGCATGAGCGCGTGGTCGGTCAAAACGAAGCGGTGGAAGCGGTTTCTAAGGCGGTTCGTCGCTCTCGTGTAGGTATGCGCAACCCCAATCGTCCCATTGCCAGTCTGATTTTCTCAGGTCCGACAGGCGTGGGTAAAACAGAGCTAGCCAAGGCTCTAGCCGCCGCTGTCTTTGGCTCTGAAGATGCCATGATCCGCATTGATATGTCGGAATTTATGGAGCCCCAGTCTACGTCTAAGCTGATTGGTTCTCCTCCAGGCTATGTGGGCTATGACGAAGGCGGTCAGCTGACTGAGGCGGTTCGACGCAAGCCCTATACGGTGATTTTGTTAGACGAAATTGAAAAAGCTCATCCCGACGTCTTTAACATTTTGCTGCAGCTCTTAGACGACGGTCATCTCAGCGATTCCAAGGGTCGTAAAGTGAGCTTTAAGAACACGCTAATTATCATGACCTCGAATATTGGTTCGAAAGTCATTGAAAAAGGTGGCGGCGGTCTCGGCTTTGAGCTGGGTGAAGACGATGAGATGACCTCTCGCTACAACAATATTCGCAACCTGGTCAACGAAGAAATGAAGCAGTTCTTCCGTCCCGAATTGTTGAATCGTATCGACGAGATTATTGTCTTCCGTCAGCTGATCAAGTCTGAAGTGGCGCAGATTGCCGACATTCTACTCACCCAGGTGACTGGCCGTCTGTCCGAGCGCAATATCACGCTAGAGCTAACCGATGCCTTTAAGCAGCATCTGGTGAATGAGGGCTATGACCAAGCCTACGGCGCTCGTCCCATGCGTCGAGCTATCTCCCGCCTGGTAGAAGACTACCTGGCTGAGGCCCTCCTGGCTGGCACCATTACCGATGGCGATACTGCACTCTTTGATCTAGATGACGATGCCCAAGTCGTTGTTAAATCGGCCAAACAGCCTGCTCTCGTCGGCGCTAGAGCTTAGGCACAGCGCCTGCATCTAAACCAGATGCCCTAAGAGAACCTTAAGAATCCCCCTGATTTCATCAACGGTCAGGGGGATATTTTTGCAAGCCATAAACAATTTTTGCGATCGCACCTTTACCAGCTACACTACCGCTCCATTTGCTCTATCTGTCGGACGGCTGTTAGGGCAGCGTAGCTGACTCCGGCGGTGCCTTCGCCAGGATGGACACAGTCGCCTACGAGCCACAGCTTAGGAATGGGAGTCCGGGTAGCAAATCCAAAGGGACCAAAGGTGGATAGCCGCTGACCAATACCGCCAACCATCCCCTGGTGACGAGCGGTGTAGCGAGCAAACGTACGAGGAGTACCCGATTCGAGGTGAATAATGTGCTCAGGATCCAAGTTGAAGTATTGATTGAGTTTTGCGATCGCACCCTGCTCGTACTCAGCTTTTAATGCGCCATAGTCATTGCATTTCTCCCATGCCTGTACATCTGTAAACGAAGATGCCACAATCGTTGCCTTACCTACCGGTGCTCGCCCATCTCCCGGACGGCTCACCGACACAAACAGCGAGTTGTTTTCTCCAATCGGACCGTCGTAGTCATAGAGAAACTGCAGGTGGGGGGGACAGTCGTCAGGAATGGCTGCTTGTTCAACACCGAGATACACCACAAAGGCACCTGACGAGGGAACTAATTTATCCACCCGCCGCTGATAACCCCGAGGTGTTTGGTCATCCAGCAGCTGCGTGAGATTTTGAACCGTAACGTTTGCGACAACATGATCGGTCGGTTCCAACCAAGTTTCACCCGATTTTTTCTGACAAACATGTACAAAGCGTGGCCGACTGTGCTCCAGATGGATCTGCTCCACCGAATGCCCTAGCAAGACCTGACCGCCGTACTGTTTGATGGCCTTAACCAGAGCGTCGCTAAGCACCTGCATACTGCCCTGCAGATGAAACAGACCCTGGGGCGCTTGAGAAACGCCTAGAGCAGTAGCCGCATATAGCAGAGCCGTTTCATCGGCTCCCACCTGGGAATAAAGCTTGAGCTGCAGATCTAAAAAAGTCTTTAACCGCTGGTTGTCATAGAGACCGTATCCCTTAAGCAGCTGACCCACCGTCGAAAACGTATAGGGCACCGTCAGCAGCGTATCGGGTCGCAAAGAGTTTGTCAGCTGCCAGGTATCCCAAAGACTACGCGGTGGCAGAACTGGCTGCCTGGTCTGAAACCGCCAGCTGTAGCTAAACAGATCGCCTAGCTTTTGCCAAAAGGGTTCACTCCCTGGAAACTGACGCTGACGTTCCATTTGCCAGCGCTGAGGATCGCGCCACACATTGATTGGCGTTGTTTCTCCTGGTAAAAAAACCGCACAGGCCGGGTCACAGTGCTCAGCCGCCGGTAGGTCTAACCCCAGCTCCGTAAAAATCTGATGATGAATTCCACCTGGCTCTAAGCCAGCTACTTGAGTGGCGCCCACATCAAAGGTAAATCCCCGGCGACGAAATGTAGACGCACAGCCTCCAGGCACCATTGCTTGCTCAAAGACGCGGACGCGATAACCCCGCTTAGCTAACAGAGCTGCCGCCGTCAGACCACCAATACCGGCCCCAATCACACTTACCTTAGGGCGAGCATTCGACAGCTTAGAATTCATCACTAGGGCCATGTTTACATTTGTTTACCTAACCCTAGTGTAGCGGTCTGTCGCTAGAAAAGCCTTGGTGGAAGACTATTGACCCATATCGACAGAAACAAAATTAATCAGGCTCCATCACTGAACGTACAGACGTTCCATGGAACGTCTCTTCTCCATTATTTTTTAGACCTGATAAAATCCTTATCCCCTAGATAGTTAAATCTAGAATCTGTCGCTGATTATCCATTGCCAGAAAATGTGGCTGACCGGAGAAGACAATCGTCAGGGTATTTCTTTGGGTATCGTCAATAACCAAAACAGTTTGATCATCTACGGCCACATGTTCTGCCTTGAGAATGCGCTGACACTGTCTTTGAGGTTTGGGTAATGTGCCCTCAGACAGGGCAATGCCTAAGGTTTTATTGGTCTTAACTAATAAAAAAATCGGTTCTTGCGGGTGGGCCTGGCGGGTTACAGCTCGAGGTAGCCATAGAGCATCCCAAAGAAAACACAGAACAGTTTCTCCATAGACTTTCGAGCTTTGATAGGTTCCTAATAAATAAGCATCATGCAGCGTAAAGACCTGGCTAAAACGGCTATAAGACTGACAAAGTCCGTGCTGCCAGGGCAAAGTGCCCAATAGTATAGTTTCGCAGAGCCAGCGTGGAAGAGTGGGTTTAGTACTAACAAATACCATAGTCGAGACGTATGGACGGAAGATTCAAAAAAACAGCAGGCAGATGAATCCCCCGAATAGCTTCGAGGACATTGCAAAAATCCCAGCCTCAACCAAAGGTCTTGTCCAAACCCGATTAGCTAGCTGCGATGCAACTTATCTGTAAGAAAAAATTTCTCAATGAAGCACCACTAGAATTATTCCCAATAATTCTAGGAAGTCGGTAGCTTCTTAATAAAACCTTGCTGTCTTTAAGATCTGATTAAATAAAGATACAGGCTGTCAAGGAAACACTGGCCTCAGACGTTGAGAAGCTGGGAAATCACTACTCTCTAACCCAACGTCGTTTGTTAACGTTCTACAGAACTGATAACAAGATCTCATAAAGGACAAAGGGTTCAGGTCGAGAAGCAGACCAGTTAAAAAACAGGAACATTGCTGACCACCATCGGATCCATAAATACTATTGCCCGTTGCCAATAGCATCGAACAGCGCAGCGTCCCAAACTTTAATTCAGCATATGGACGGTACTGGGCTCGAACCAGTGACATCCTGCTTGTAAGGCAGGCGCTCTACCAACTGAGCTAACCGTCCGTGAACTGCGCATTTGCACAGGAATAGATATTAGCAGATGACCGTGCTCTAACACTATCTTTTTCCCAAAGAAAATATGGCAGGATGAATCCTTCACAATGGATTTATCCATCAGGTGCAGACCCACGGCGCTGGCTCATGCTCAGGCAAACTGTAATTCGCCTGTATCATCAGGTCTGAGATGCTGCGAGGTGTCTGTACCTTTTGTGCTATTGCTCCTTTAACTTATAGCGATGTCTACTAATCTGCAGTCCAAAACTTTAGAAGCGCTGCAACATCTCATCGATGTCGTAGCTCAGCTGCGTAGTCCCGATGGGGGCTGTCCGTGGGACCTGGCCCAAACACCGGCAACTCTACTGTCCTATGTGCTTGAAGAAGCTTATGAGGTGGTAGACGCTATTCAGCAGGGAGACCCGGATCATATTGCGGAAGAACTGGGAGACTTGCTATTACAGGTTGTCCTGCAGGCACAGATTTTTAGTGAGACGGATGTGTTTGACCTGGCAGATGTGGCCCAGGGAATTGCCACTAAGCTGATTCGACGTCATCCCCATGTCTTTGGTGACGACCTAGCAGCTACGCCAGAAGAGGTCCACGCTAGCTGGGAGACCATCAAAGCGGCTGAAAAAGGGGAGGACACTAGCGATACGCCTCTAACGAATAAGCTGGCCCGCTACGGTCGAACGCTTTCTCCCATGATGGCCACTATGAAGATCTCTAAAAAAGCGGCCAGGGCTGGATTTGAATGGAAAACCTTGGATGGCGTGTGGGAGAAGGTAGATGAAGAACTAGGGGAGTTTCGCCACGCGCTGGCCCATGAAAGCGCGGAGAATCAGGCCGCAGAGTTTGGTGATGTACTGTTTAGTCTGATGCAGGTGGCCCGCTGGTGTGAAATCGACCCGGTGGCGGCGCTGCAAGGGACAAATCGTCGCTTTGTAGAGCGATTTGGACTGCTGGAGCAGGCGGTAGATAAACCACTGGATGACCACAGTATTGAAGAGCTTGAAGCGCTCTGGCAGCGGGCAAAACAGATAATTGCTGAGAATGCGGGTGTTCAGTAACTTCCTACAACCGGCTGGGCTGTGTCCTCCCTCCGCGTATATCCTGGACTAATACAATAAGTACCCATAGCCCATGTCTGTATCTTCGGTTGCTGCTGTCGAAAATTTGGTTGCGATCGCAGCCCGCACCCGTCAAGCAGCTCGCACTCTGGCTAGCCTCTCTACCCAGCAAAAAAATGATGCCATTGAAGCAATTGCCCAGGCCCTAGAAGCCGCGGCGGCTGATATTGCCATAGCCAATGAAGCCGATCTTAAAGCAGCCCTAGAAGACAATCTGGCTAAACCGCTTTACGGTCGCTTGAAGCTGGATGCGGTAAAGCTCAAAGGTGCGATCGCGGGAGTGCGCGATGTAGCGAAGCTGCCCGACCCGGCAGGAACAGTACAGATTCACCGTGAGCTAGACGATGGGTTAGTGCTCAAGCGGATTGCCTGTCCGCTGGGGGTACTGGGAATTATCTTTGAGTCCCGTCCAGATGCGGTGATGCAGATTTCCACACTGGCCGTTAAATCTGGCAATGGCGTCATTCTCAAAGGTGGAAAAGAAGCCGTCCGCTCTTGTCAGGCACTGGTAAAAGCAATTCGTCAGGGGCTTACCCAGGCCGGATTGGACCCGAATGCGGTGCAGCTGCTCACCACCCGAGAAGAGACTCGGGCGCTGCTAGAGCTAGACAGCTACGTAGACTTGATTATTCCCCGAGGGTCCAACGCTTTTGTAAGATTTGTCCAAGAAAATACTCGAATTCCGGTATTGGGCCATGCGGACGGTATTTGTCATCTCTATGTGGATACGACTGCCGATCTAGAGAAGACCGCTAAGATTGCTGTGGATGCCAAAGTGGGCTATCCATCGGCCTGCAACGCCATTGAAACGCTGCTAGTCCACAGAGATATTGCAGCAAAAGCACTCCCTGTTTTAGCGAATGCCCTGCAACAAGAAGGCGTAAAACTACTGGGAGACGAAACCGCTCGGCAGGTGCTCACCGATATTCAAGCAGCGACCGAAGACGACTGGTCTACCGAGTATAGCGATCTGATTTTGGCCGTTCGTGTGGTGGATTCAATAGAAGCGGCCATCGACCACATCAATACCTACGGGTCGCGGCATACGGATGCGATCGCAACAGAAGATCAAGCCGCAGCCGACCAGTTTATGGCCCAGGTAGATGCGGCAGGCGTGTACCATAACTGCTCTACCCGCTTTGCCGACGGCTTCCGCTACGGCTTTGGCGCTGAAGTGGGCATCAGCACTCAAAAAATGCCTCCTAGAGGTCCGGTTGGACTAGAAGGTTTAGTCACTTACAAATATCAAGTGGTTGGCAATGGTCATGTTGTTGCCACGTATGCAGGGAAAGACGCAAAACCGTTTACCCATCGTGATTTGCTCTGATTGCATTAATTTAGGCATAAGCTATTTCCCAGGCAGCCTAGGCTGACCTCGATGATCTCAGCGAATTCTGTTGTTTGAGTCATCGAGGTATTTTGCCTCATAAACGTTTCTTTGAAGCAACGATGACTGCTTTTTGGGCTTCTAGACCAGAACTGAAGCAGCGGGTAGGTATGCCATGAATCAGAGGACCTGGGAGCATCCCTGTCTTGCCCCATTAAAGGAATTTCTCAAGGCGCTTTGATATGAATACTGACAAGATTGAAGTAACTGGCGTTCGGGCCTATGGTTACATTGGGGCGCTGCCAGAAGAAAATGTTTTGGGTCAATGGTTTGAGGTAGATCTGACGCTGTGGATGGATTTATCGGCGGCGGGTAAGTCCGACAGTCTGGCGGATACTCACAACTATGCTGATATTGTTCAGCAGACGCAGCGGATTATTCAGACAGAGAAATTTAAGCTGATTGAACGGTTGGCAGATGAGATCGCAGCGCAGGCGCTTCAGAATGATACCCGACTGCAAAAGGTACAGGTGACAGTTACAAAACTGACTGCTCCGGTCCCCAACTTTGACGGACGAGTGGCCGTTACCATCACCAGATCCGGTGCCTAAACGCCTGGCGAATCGGCTACCATGCTGAAACAGTATTTGCGAGGTCGAACCCTTGCCTAAGCTGAGGCTAACGAATCAATCCTATCTGCCGCTAATTTTGGTATTGGCGGCACTGTTACGGCTGTGGCGTCTGACGGCTAAACCCCTATGGGTCGATGAACTGTACACAGCGTTCTACAGCCTTGGGAAAAGCTTAAATGAGATTCCCTTGAATACGCTGCTACCGCCAGAACAATATTGGACCCTGCTAGACGATCCAGGCACGCCCTGGCAGGCCGCTGCAGCCATTACTTCGCAAAGCAACCATCCACCGTTATTTTTTGTGGTGATGAACGGCTGGCTGCAGGGGTTGGGCACCTCCGTTTGGAGCATGCGAGCGTTTGCGGTGCTGTGGGGTGTTGCGGCAGTGGCTGGAATATTTTGCCTGGGGCGACGTCTGGCCGGTCCCAGAGTCGGTATGATCGCCGCATTGCTGATGACCGTGTCGCCCTATGGGGTGTATCTCTCCCAGGAGGCCCGACACTATAGTCTGGCAGTTGCGATCGCAATATTTGCCTTAGTTAACTGGATTGCGCTTCTCCAGGAGGAACGCTCCTGGCGCATCTGGCTAAGCTGGATTGGCTTAAATGCTCTCGGACTTTATGTTCATTATTTCTACATTTTTAGCATTGTTGCCCAGTGGTCAGTCACCCTAAGTAAGCTGCTCTGGCGACGGCATCGGCTCTCTCAAACATTGTTTTGGCTGCTGGCCATGGCAGCCACTGTGCTGCTTTATTTGCCCTGGCTACCCACTGCGCTCGTGCATTTTCAAAGTGAAGGGGGCACCAGCTGGCTTAGTCAATCAACCCCCATCTGGCAAACGCTGATCTTACCCTGGCTGCAATCTTTGGTCGCGGCTGTATTTATGCTGATTTTACTGCCTGTAGAACAGGTACCGACGGGTGTGGTGATTGTGTCTGCGCTGATCATGCTGACGGTATTTGGACTGGTTGTATATCAGCTCCGACAGGGATGGCAGCAGGAGCTGCGGCTCGATCTAGGGTCTCCTATTGTGGGCTATAGCCTCATGGTATTTGGACTGATGTTGGCGGTAACCTACGGTATCGGTAAGGATCTAACGCTAGCTCCTCGATACTTTTTTATGCTGTATCCGGCAGTAACCGTCATCGCGGCTATCGCTTTGGTGCATCGGGGGCGATGGGTGGTAGGAGTTGCGATCGCCGCCGGTATTATCAGCCAGCTTTTTATTAGTTACGACCTGGCTTTACTTAAATCGTATCTGCCTGGCCAGGTCGGTCGTCGGTTAGGGACAGCCGATCAGCCGACTATCGTACTGGTTGCCCCTCAGCGCAATAGCTATCGCGCTCGTGTCCTTAGCTATGTATTGGCGATTCCGCCTGAGACCCCTGATATTCAAGTGGCATTTACTGAACCGGCTGCCCTAGAGACCTGGCAACCCAGCTTAGTCAATAGCAACACAGTTCCAACTGAGAAAGTCACCCTGTGGCTAGTAGAACCCCAGCGCCAAATTCCTTTTCCCGCAAAGGTTGTACTGGCTAATCAAATCTGTTCACCCACGGGCGACCGGATTAAAACCGAAGGGACTCGCCAACAGAAATATCAGTGTGGTCCAACTGTGTCATAAATATCTCCTAGATATGGCCTATGCCAGCTAATAGAGTTTCACAGATTATCCATAGCTGTCATAGACAATCGCTATACTCAAGCGACAACGCTCACTTTCATCACATTTATAAGGTTAGGCCTATGACGTTTCGAGTTTTGAACCTGTTTGCCCGACGCGGCTATCTTAGATCTTTAGGAGTCTTCACAGCAGCTACCCTCACCCTGCTGTCTAGTCCCGTCTTAGCAGGCGATCCCTTTCGTTCAACAACCGAGCATGACATTGGTCCCCATACCGAAGCAGCCTTTGAAGCATTCTTTAAAGAGGGTGACTATGTGGATGCTGGTACGGCGCTTGAGCTAGCTATGGAGTCTGAAGCCGACGACCCCTTGGTTCACGCCATGGTGGCGTCGATGGCCTATCTGGATGAAGACTGGGAGACCGTTGCAACAGAAGCCGGATTGACAAAATCCAAAGCTGAGGCACTCCTCGAAGCGAATCCGCTACGGGGACATCTCTATTCTGCTGTGGGTATTTTTATGGAAGGGGCCCATCTAATGAGTACTGAAGGTGTCGCCCGCAGTACCCCGGCTGCTCTAGCCATGCTGCAGCAGGTGTTTAGTCACATTAGTGAGGCCGAAAAGATTGACAGCACCGACCCAGAACTTAATCTGGTCAAGGGCTTTATGGATTTGATGCTGGCGGTTAATTTACCCTTTTCCGATCCTGAAGAAGCGATCGAACGACTGTCTGAGCATGGCAGCCCCAGCTACCTGGCGTATCGAGGCATCGCCCTGGGGTATCGAGATTTAGGCAAAATGGAAGATGCAATGGATGCGGTAGACCAGGCACTGGAAACGGCTCCCAACAACCCTGAGCTGTTCTATCTCAAAGCACAGCTACACCGACGACAGTCGGAAACCGATGACAGCGTAGCCATGTTTGATAAAGCATTGGCATATGCGGCCCAGCTCCCCCCTAGCTTGGCTCGCAAAATTTATAAAGAGAAATGTCGCACCCTAGGGGGAACCCATGCAGCCTGTGGCAAAGAAGCTACTGATTTTGTTGAGGCTCTCTAGGACGTATCATTAACAATCTCTAGAAAACGTGCTGCACGTCGGCACGCATCTTGATTAAGTCAGCTAGGGTCTGTATTCGTTTGACATGGGAAGTTCATCTTCAGTCAATGACAGGCCTTAGCTACTAAGAGAATCTAAAATCTGTTGTTTTGCTGCCTTTGATACAATTCTTAAAAGATAGCTATGTATCGAGCTGGCTCATTAAGAAGTGTAAAGAGACTAGCAAAATTGTCTTTAGACAAGTAGCAGCCCCGCTGATGAACTAGCCAACAAAGGCATTCAACGGGGCTGAAGACGCAGTTAGGAGGTATCTTGGTTACCACTCTAACTGCCAGAATCGTAATTCGAACGTTAACTTAATAAGTTCTTAACTCTCGGCAGATAGAAATCAGGTTCAACGTTAGCCGTTGCCAGGATGCATCATTGAGCCTTGGAAACTGAATACCTGTCTGTTCCAGGCAAACTAACGCCTGGGTCTTTGGGCACAGTGACCTTTAACAGATCGCCAATCTGTGAGAATTCTCAAACAAGCCGCCACACGTTTGAGTACTTTGGCTTAAATCTTTCTGAGGAGCGCCTACGCTCGTATTTATTGAGTATTGCGTAATATCGTGAATATTCACGTCAATACTGGCACTGACATAGACAGAAATTGTCACAGTAGAACTATCCTCTGCACTTAACCTCTTCTAACACTACGGGAGGTCAGCGATGACAATTAAAAGTGTTAATCCAGCAACTGGTAACGTTTATAAAACCTATTCTCCGCTTACATCCGCTGAAATAGAGGAGTGTTTAACTGTAGGAGAAACTCAGTTTCAACAGTATCGATGGAGCTCGTTTAATGACCGTAGCGTCTGGCTGTGCGCGGCGGCAGACTATTTAGAAGATCACACCGATATTCTCGGTCGAATTATGACTCAGGAGATGGGTAAACCGCTGGCAGCTGCGATCGCAGAGGTCAAAAAGTGTGCCTGGGTCTGTCGCCACTATGCTGAAAATGGGGCCGACTATCTGGCGGACGAACGTTCAGATGTAGGCTATGTGCGCTATCAGCCCCTAGGAATCATCCTAGCGGTGATGCCGTGGAACTATCCCCTGTGGCAGGTGTTTCGACTAGCGGCTCCAGCGCTGATGGCCGGGAATGCAGTGGTGCTCAAACATGCGTCTAATGTACCAAAGTGCGCACTATCCATAGAGCAGGTGTTTCAAAAAGCTGGATTTCCAGACGGTGTGTTTCAAACCTTACTGATTGGAGCCGATCAAGCAGCCGCGGTGATTGCTGACGAGCGAGTTCAAGGCGTCAGTCTCACGGGTAGCGGTCCTGCCGGGTCTCAGGTAGCGGCTTTGGCCGGACAGCATCTCAAAAAGGTTGTTCTAGAGCTTGGCGGCAGCGATCCGTTTATCGTCATGCCCAGCGCCGACCTGGATAAAGCAGTGGAAACTGCTGTCAAAGCAAGGTTGCAGAATAACGGGCAGTCTTGTATCGCAGCTAAACGATTTATTCTGGTGGAACAAATTGCCGATGAGTTTGAAGCTCGGCTGGTGGAGAAGTATCAGACGCTAACCGTTGGCGATCCCATGCAGCCGGAGACCGATATTGGTCCCCTGGCGACACCCGCTATTTTGCGAGATATTCGTAAACAGGTCCATGCCTGTCTGATTGCCGGAGCCAAAGCCTTGGTTGGAGGTAATGTGGAAAAGCTTAAAGCCAGTCTTCCGCCTGAACTAGAGCTAGGAAATTTCTATCCGCCCACAATTTTGAGTCATATTCCCCCTGGCACCCCGGCGGCTCAAGAAGAATTTTTTGGGCCTGTAGCGCTGATCTTTCGAGTTCAGGATCTAGACGAGGCCATTACCTTGGCCAATAGCACCCACTTTGGTTTAGGTGCTAGCGGTTGGACACAAGAGTCTGCAGAACAGCAGCGTCTGATTAATGAAATTGACGCTGGAGCCATCTTTATTAACGGAATGGTGAAGTCTGATCCGCGCCTACCTTTTGGTGGAATCAAACGCTCAGGTATTGGGCGAGAGTTAGGCCGACACGGCATCCTAGAGTTTGTCAACGCCAAAACGGTATGTGTGGGTTAAGGAGACAACTATATGAACTCAGCGTAGCTACTGGTCCGCTGTCTGGAATATGATTGCGTAGAGTATATTTTTTGCGTGCCTGTATATGAGATTCTC
>ERZ1740070.230-NODE-230-length-39553-cov-6.120690_pt1 | contig 39553 bp, 32 predicted proteins | sample MGYA00581734_ERZ1740070 | MGnify/ENA primary metagenome ERZ1740070 (study PRJEB43018, sample SAMN04849744) | marine metagenome | isolation source: floating plastic debris | place: Pacific Ocean | collected 2008-09-01 | study: EMG produced TPA metagenomics assembly... | reverse complement strand
CCACCACATTACCGATGGACTTACTCATCTTGCGACCCTTTTCATCCAGGGCAAATCCATGGGTAAGAACAGTTTTGTAGGGAGCACAGCCGTGGGTGGCGACACTGGTTAACAAACTAGACTGGAACCACCCGCGATGTTGATCAGACACTTCTAGATAGAGATCAACCGGGTACTTTAATGCCTCTCGCTGATCGGCAACGGCGGCCCAGGAGGAACCTGAGTCAAACCACACGTCCATGGTGTCAAAGCCTTTGCGGTAGGTATGGCCGTTGTTGCGATAGCTCTCGGGCAGTAGCTCCTCAACAGACATGCTCCACCAGGCATCGGAACCATGCTCCGCAAAAATATCTCTCACATGGGTGATGGTTTCCTGATTCATCAGCACTTCGCCGGTCTCTTCGTCATAGAAGGCCGGGATAGGCACACCCCAGTTACGCTGACGAGAGATACACCAGTCGGAACGGTCACCCACCATGGGGGTGATTCGATTTTCTCCCTGGGCCGGAATCCACTGTACATCTGAGATGGCGGCTAACGCTTCATCACGGAACCCTTCAACGGAGGCAAACCACTGCTCGGTGGCCCGGAAGATGGTGGGTTTTTTGGTGCGCCAGTCGTAGGGATATTTGTGGACATAGGGCTCGTGCTTGAGCAACGTGTTGGTCTCGCCTAAAGCGTCGATCAGTGCTTCGTTGGCGTTCTTGAGCACGTTGAGTCCTTCAAAGCTACCTGCTTCTACCGTGAAGTTACCCCGCTCGTCTACCGGACACAAAATGGGCAAACCGTACTTTTGACCAACACCAAAGTCTTCCATACCGTGACCAGGCGCAGTGTGGACTAGACCCGTTCCAGACTCAGTGGTGACATAGTCACCGCCGACGACAATGGGGCTTTCGCGATCAAACGTGTCTTCTTTAGTTGCTAGAGGATGACGATAGGTGGACCCGGCTAGATCTGACCCTTTGATATCGACCTTGGCAACAAGACCGCTGCCAAAGGTATCGGTTAGCTGTTCTATCAGGTCTTTAGCAACGATTAGGTATTTGAAGGGCTCTTTAGAGGTGACTTCTGCCACGGTATAGACCAGTTCTGGGTTTACCGAGACGGCTACGTTGGCGGGGATAGTCCAGGGAGTAGTGGTCCAGATGGCGACACCCAGGTCATCCAGGTAGGGGGTCAGTGCTTCGTTGGCGGTTTCTGAAGCGCTCACCATGGGGAAGGCGACATAGATACTGGGAGACGTGTGGCCTTCGGGATATTCCAGCTCAGCTTCTGCTAGCGCTGTCTGTGACGAGGGGCTCCAGTGGACTGACTTGAGACCGCGATAGATATAGCCCTTTAGGACCATCTGGCCAAAGACTTCTAGCTGAGCCGCCTCGTACTCAGGCTGCAGTGTCATATAAGGGTGCTCCCAATCGCCCCATACACCAAAGCGACGAAAGCCCTTGGCCTGTCTCTCGATGGTGTCTAGCGCAAATTCTCTGGCTTTTTTTCGTAGCTCTAGCGGGGTGAGGTTGGCCCGCTCTTTACGGTCGATGGTTTGGAGTACTTTTAACTCGATGGGTAAACCGTGACAGTCCCAACCAGGGACATAGCGGACTTTGCGATCGCGCAGCAGCTGGTACTTATTGATGATGTCCTTTAGTACCTTATTTAAGGCATGGCCCATGTGGAGGTTGCCGTTGGCATAGGGCGGCCCATCGTGCAGTACAAATACGTCCCCAGCGTTTTCTTGGGAAAGTTTTTCATAAATTTTGCTGTCATCCCAAAATGCCTGCAGCTCTGGCTCACGCTTGACAGCGTTAGCCCGCATACTAAAGTCGGTCTTGGGCAGTAGAACGGTGTCTTTATAGCTCTTAGCGTCGGCGCGTTTGGGGTCAGTCACGATGTAAGGAAAAAACTAAGGGAATTGATTACGCTCCCGTCATTCTGCCTTAGAAGTTCCTACTGCTTCAATAGTTTTAGTTTTTTACTTTGAAAGACTTACAGGAACTCTAGAAACTAAAGCACTTCTGAAGGCCGACTTAAAAGTACTATCCAAGAACTGTAGTTTTTCTTGACAAGAAGCTAAACGGTGCTGGATTTAGTCTAACGCCCAGTCGCATGTGGCTGTAGCTGGCTGATATGAGTTGGCAGAACATAGCAGCATTAACTGCTCTGTCGAAAAGATTTTATTAGAACTGCCAACTCATATCATATTGAGCAATATTAATGTTTTGAGCACGTTCTTGGGCCTAATGGGTTTACTGACAAACTCGGACGCTCCGACCATTTTGGCCCGCATGCGTTCCGTAAGCCCATGACTACTGCCGACAATCACAATTGGGGTGTCTTTGAAAGCAGACATACGCCGAATTTGAGCACAGAGTTCATAGCCATTTACAACAGACATCGACTGCCGTAAAAAGATCATCTTTGGCCTTAGCTTAACTAGCTGCTTTAAGACCTCAAGCGGATCGGCAATATTGGTATAGCGATAACCTGCTGCTTCAACAATAGTTGCCATCTTATGGCTGTCGGTCAAGCTGTCGTCTACATAAACAATCCTGGCATCTTTGGGGACAATCGCTTGCGCCAGTTTAACAACGACATCATCTTGAGTAGCGGCTACTGCCCTAGTAATCTTGTCGTCCACAGGCTGTAGCTGCAGCCCCTGACTTTGGAGGTGAGGCAAAATTGACATGACAAATACCATCAGCGGCTGTTTTGTCTTTAGTGCCATGTCGCGCAGCGTCTGTTGACCGTCAGCTAACGCACCTAACAACTTAAACAACCTTGGAATCGTTAGATCTTCTAAAACTGCCAGATCTTTTATAACCAGGGCATTATTGGGGCTAATGTGAGTGAGGTTTCTATTTTCCCAATCTTGCCACTTTCGTTTGGCTTGAGCCCAGACACCGACGTTTTGTAAATTTATGCAGGAGAAATCGCAAGCTTTCTGAGCTTTAATACGATACCGAAACCCTTTCCCCGTGGTTTTAAAAATTAAAGTTCCCTGCTGCTGCAAATCAAATAATACTTCTGCAATACAGCCAGCTACGATATCTGAAAATACCTGCCGATTAAATTTTTTACAGATTACCAACCGAGCTAGTCGACTGTAATTCCAATCAGCAGGGTAGGCACTAAGACCATGTTTGAGTAATTCAGGTCTATATTTCAATATTTGACGACACCAGCGGCGCTTCGCATGGGTACGTGTATTTGCCCATACCAGCTGCCCCGCTAAAAAATATAAGCGCCACCGATGAGTAACGCCACTTTCGATCAGTAGAACACCAGTCAGCTGTTCTTGTTTAGCGAGCTGTATCTTTTTATCTAGTTCAGCAACAACTACATTCAACGTAGCGACTTCAGCTCTCATGATGTCTATTGTCTTTGATCAGGCCCATGCATTCTGTGTCGACGAGTAAACTGACTATAGTCTACAAAAACACAGCGAATGTTCGCATTTAAGCCTCTTTAATAATAATTACGCTGATATGCGTATTTTCCTCTGGCTGTTTATAAAGTTTTACCGAGTGAGCCTAGGTATATAAGCTCTATAAAGCAAGAAGTTTTTCAAAATAGGAACATTTTGTCACAGTTAACGTCGACAGAACGCGATGTATAATTTCTCACTAAAACAATAATCTGCTCTACGCACACGCTTAAAATTGTTTTGGCGGGTTCACATCATCCAAGTTTCTAAGAGACTTTACAGTATCTTTTCAAATCTTTTATAAATCTCTTCAGATTCTTCACGGGTTGGTTGTTGCGAAATGTTCAACATGTTGTCATTGATTGATACCCATGACTGAACGCTAGCGGTCCATAGATGAGCAGTAGGGTGTAAACAGTTCGTTGGTGAGACTTTTGAAATAAACCGAGCTACTCCCAAAAATCGTCCTCGGGCCAGTTGCTTTCTTCGTCCGGCTCGGCGGCCGCTGGCGATGGTGGGACTTTGGAGGCAGAGGCTTCTGTAATTACTGGTTTAGGACTGTCTGGTAGTGAGTTTTCAGGGGCAGGTGGTTGATCAGTGTTGTCCACTGCTACGGGGGTGTTATCGCTGGGGGCGACCTTATTCTCCGCCGTCTTTTGTTCAGTAGCGGCTGTTTCTAAAACACGGTTTTGTTTAGGAATAGACGGTGGCCTGGGGGGGAGCTCAATCATGGGCGTGGGCTCTTTCTTTTGAGGGGTGACCAAGTCCCTGAGCCAGCCTGCAAAAATGCCAACGACAGCGATAGGGTTGGGTCTTGCACGCTTTTGGCTGGTTTTAGAAACGGCTGGTGTGTCTGGTGCAGGGGGAGCAGGGGGAGTCTTTGGCTCTGTGCTGGCCTGGGGAATCGCTGCAGGAACGACCATCTTGAGGGCAAACTCGTCTTCTGCTGGTTTGATCAAGATGGGACTATCTGGATCGGGTACTCGCTCTATGGAGTCTTCCACGCCGTCTTCTACAAATTCATAGTCTTTGGCAATGGGGCGGTTAGCGCTACCGTTGAGACGATGACGCTCAGATTTGCCGAGGCGAATGGGGGTTTGCTGGGCCGATGGGGTGGTTTCTCGACGCAGCAGCAGGGTTTGATACCCCAGCCATAGCAACAGCCCTACCGATGCAGTTTGCCCCAGCAGTACCGCACCATTGATTTGTTTAGCGCAGTACCACAGCACTACGGCGTAAAACATGCCGACACCGCTCCAGAAAAAGTCTGATCGGCGATGCACCTCTGGCAAGATAAAGGCTGCTAGATAAAATCCTAGGCTGCCTAGCCCAATAACAACCGCCAATATATTTGCTAGCATCCGCTTCGACTCCAGCGTGATGAACAGATTGCTGCTGCTGATTTATGGAATAAACCGCTTGCCCCATTGCAAAGGTTTCTAGATTGAATCTTTGCTGAGGATCAGCAGCGCAGATTTAATTATTAACGATAAGAACCAATTGATGGGAGTTTTGAATGTTGAGTTTTGAATGTTGAGTTGCTTACCTTGATGTATGGTCACTCTAAAGGAGTATTTGACCCTTAAACTCAAAATTGAGAACTCAAAACTATGTAGTGCGGTTGTAAGATATCTGACTGTACGCCTGCCCTAAAAACATTATGAGCAATCAGTCCCAAATTCCTGTTGTGGTTAATGGTGCCATGGGCAGGATGGGTCGTGAAATTGTTAAGGCCATTGCGGGTGCTGACGACATGCAATTGGTCGGTGCGGTGGATCGTCAGCCTGAGGCTGAAGGTCAAGACATTGGTGAAATTGCCGGCTGTGGACCTTTGGAAGTGCCTGTGACACGGGATCTAGAGGCTACCTTAGTTATGGCTCAGGGCGTAGGCAGTGCGGTGATGGTGGATGTCACCCACCCGGCTAAGATTTATGAGCAGGTACGAGCTGCGATCGCATACGGTGTGCGGCCTGTTGTGGGGACCACCGGACTCACAACAGAGCAAATTATTGAGCTAGCCGAATTTTCGCAAAAGGCCAGCATCGGATGTTTGATTATCCCTAACTTTGCCATTGGGGTAATTTTGATGCAGCAGGCGGCTCTAAAAGCAGCTGAGTATTTTGACCACGTAGAAATCATAGAGCTACACCATAATCGCAAGGCAGATGCCCCCAGCGGCACGGCTATTAAAACCGCACAAATGCTACAGGAAGTAAAACCCTCGTTTAATCCACCCCAGGTAGACGAAACCGAAACGCTGCAAGGGGCACGGGGCGGTAGTACCGCCGAAGGAATCAATATTCACAGCGTGCGGTTGCCGGGATTGGTAGCTCACCAGGAAATTATGTTTGGAGCCCCTGGCCAGGTGTATACATTGCGGCACGATGCTATGGACCGAGTTTGTTTTATGCCCGGTGTACTGCTCAGCATTCGCAAGGTGTTGCCCTTGAAATCCCTTTTATACGGATTAGACAAAATTCTGTAGGTTGGGTTGAACTCGTGAAACTCAATAAACCCTAATGTATTCATTTGAATCCGCGTAGAAGGGTTGAGGTATTGCCATCGTTGGGTTTCGTGTCTCAACCCAACCTACGATGGGGGATATCGGTATTTAACCCGATTGCTTCGCCAATATTGTCCAGTCCATGCTCGTCAAGCTTTTTGAGTAACCCTTTCAGCACGTTTTTTACCATCCACGGGCCTTCATAAATCCAGCCAGTGTAGACCTGCAGCAGCGATGCGCCAGCCGTAATTTTTTCCCAAGCATCGTCCGCTGTAAAAATACCGCCGACACCGATGATGGGGAGCTGGCCGTTGGTTTTTTGGTAAATGTAGCGAATCACATCTGTGGAACGCTTACGCAATGGGGCACCGCTAATGCCGCCAGCTTCTGCGGTCACTAAATTGCCAGTGGCATCTATATATTTCGTGGTGAGGTGCTCTTTTGAAATCGTAGTGTTAGTGGCAATAATTCCGGCCAGGTGATGGTGTTGGGCCAGGTCTAAAATGTCATCGATATCTGCCCAGGCCAGATCGGGTGAAATTTTGATTACAAGCGGTTTTTGCTGAGTGTTGGCGGTCTGTAGCGTCGCCAAAATCGGCTCAAGTTGAGCTTTGGCTTGGAGCGATCGCAACCCTGGTGTATTCGGTGACGATACATTTACAACAAAATAGTCACCCTGGTGCTGCAGTCGTTCAAAACTTTGTAGATAGTCAGCCGCTGCATCGTCTAGCGGTGTAACCTTTGATTTTCCAAGGTTGATACCCCTGGGGTCGTCCGAAATCACTGGCAGCTCCTTCAGCCGTTCCGCCAGCGCCAGTGACCCTTGATTATTAAACCCCATGCGATTGAGGCCTGCCCTATCTTGGGGTAAACGGAACAAACGGGGTTGAGGATTACCCGGTTGAGGATGACAGGTGACGGTCCCCAGTTCTGCAAAGCCAAAACCCATCAAGGACCAACAAGCCGCCGCCAAACCATCTTTGTCAAAACCGGCTGCTAACCCAAGCGGATTAGCAAAGGATGTTTGCCATAGGGTTTGACCAAGACGGGGTGATTTGACTTGGCAGTTATGCTCACACCAAGCTTGAGCCATCCGCTGAGCAGGTTTGGTCCAGTTGGGGAGCATATTGGTGGGCTGAGCTATCCAGGCAAGCGTTTTAAGTGTCTGCTGGTGGGCTACTTCTGGATCGACCTTAAAGCGCTGGAATAGCAGCGGCAGCACGCTAAATTTATAAGTGTCTTGCAGCACAAACGATGCCCTCAAATAGCCCTGTGGATTATACCGTTGAAAGCGCTTGGCCATATGTGGCAGCCGCAGATGAGCTAACGGATTGAGCCCGCATAACTTCATAACCTGTAGAACTATTTAGCCCATGTCGGTACCATAAACACGGTAATGCCTGTGGCGGTGGTGTGAACGTTAACGTGATGCTCGTTAATGCTAAGTTGTGATGTGGTTATCTATGCGAGCCACCACGTTGACTCATTTTCCGTAGTAATTTGCTCAAACAGTACTGCTCAGAAAGCTGAGCTAGCTTACAGTAAGCTAAATCCCTATCGTTACTATTCAGGCGTCCGCCTGTTTTCAAAACCTGAGTCTATATGGTTAGCCCCATACCCCCAACGACATGTGAACAGCATTTGGCCAACTTGGGTCAGGTTCTCAAGACTGTATGGGAAAAAGATACAGTTGACGAACAATTAATTGAGCTAGCTAGCTACATGCAGCAGCTGTATCCCAACGAACTAACTTGGGTTGGTCTCTATGACGCAGATGAGCAAAATCTGACTACTCAAACGGCTGTATTGGCCAGCGGCAAAAGCTTCCTGTGGCAGAAAATTAAGCTCCAGCCCGATGATGCACTACAGCAGGTAATTGAGCGGGGTGCACCAGCGGCTGTTTATGATTTACAAGAATCCCATCGAGCGGGTGAGTGGAAAGCGATTGCCAAGCGTTTGGGCATCCACGATGCCATTGTTTTTCCAATTATGCGGCAGAAAGAATGTCTAGGCATTTTGCTGCTAGGGGCCAATCGGCGGGGGGCGTCGTTAAAGACCGGTATCCAGAAGAAAACGTTTGCGATTCTGGTTACCACCATCGCGACCATTTTGCATCGATATCGACAGGACTATCATCTACAGACCGAAAAACGACCGTCCCAGCCCTTTTTTCAGCTGCTGGCTAAGCTGGAAACGATTCAAGAGCTAGAGCCAAGATTGCAGGCTATTGTTGATGGCACCCATCGATTTGTCGGTTCCAGCCGCACCCGTGCCTATTGGTTTGAACCTCAGCAGCGTTTTTTCTGGCATCGAGTTGCTAACGGTGGCCATAATCGACACGCCTATGCTACCCAAGAGCCCGCCACATCTCAGCTGTCTGCGAGCGGGTATCAAGAAGTTTATCAAGCCTTATCCTGTGGGGACGTAATTGTCATTGGTGAGGATATGTCTTCTCACTCAGAGGCGGTAACCGCGCCCCTAAAATCTGCCTTTGAAAAGCCTGCCATGATGCTGGCACCCATTTTGATGCAGGGTGATTTGCTTGGCTTTTTGATTGTGGAAGCAACCCAGCCGCGCATATGGAGTGTGCCAGAAAAACGGTATTTGACGGCAGCGGCTCAGGTGGTTGGTTTAGGTATGCCAACGACGGTGCTGCAGGAGCGGGTGGCTGATTTAGAAGCAAACCATCAACTATCTGTTGGCATTGCTCAAAGTATTCATGGCGATCGCGACTGGCAGTCAGTCATGGCACGCTGTAGCGAACAGCTCATCGCCACCCTTGAGATTGACGGTTTGCTGGTGCTAATTCCCGATATAGAGTGCGGTGGGTTTGAGGTGGGGTATCAGCACCACGGTACCCAGAGTAAGCCAACCCAGGGGATGTGGCGCTCACTACACGACATTGACTGGCAGATGCTGGCACGGCAGACAACGCCAGTAGTTTGTATCGAGAATTTAGACAATGACCTAAAGCTGCGGGCCTGGCATCCCCAGTTTGAACAGATGGGGATGAAAGCGGCCATGGCCTGCAATCTGTCGCCAGGGCAGCCCCCGGAAGGTGTCTTAGTCGTCACAGACAGCAACGGTCGCCGGTGGAATCAAACAGAGCAAAATTTGCTCCAGTCGGTAGGTCGTCAGATTGGTTTAGTCCTGCATCAGTGGTCGCTACAGCGTCAGGCTCAGCAGCAGTCCCAAATGCATGACACGATGCAATGGGGGCTGCGCAATCTGCAGCGCACCTTTGATGTAGAGCAGCTAGAACAAGCGGCCACTCACCACATTAGTCAGCTGCTACGATTGCCGCTGGTGGCCCTGATCGTTTGGGAAAATGATCAAAAAGAAGCACGGCTGGCGTCTTCGGTGATTCGCGATCAGCAGTTTATGGCAAAAGATAACCCGCCTATTTTGGTGGAGAGTGATGCCATTATCAATTGGGCGATTCAAACAGACGGTGTCATCCAGCTGGAATTTGAAGAACTACCCGACGTGACGCGTCAGTGGCTACGGTGTCCGGCCCATGCTCAGGTTTTGGTAGTTGCCCTGAGAACATCGCCAGAACATACGCTGACAGGGACTATCGTACTGGCTGCTCAAAGCGATCGCCGCTTCTCTGATCAGCAAATGAGTATGTTGGCGGTGCTAGTGCATCAGCTTGCCTGGTGTCGACGGCATGTGTTGTTGACCAGTCGTTTATATGGATACAAAAATCAGCTGACCGAACTGAACTGGTATAAGCATCACCACATGGACGACATTCGTCGACAGGTGCGCGAGTCGCGACGACAGCTGAGTAATCTTAAGCAAGTCCCCGACATTGACAATCAGCCCTACTTTCATGCGGTTGAGAGTCGGCTGGCGGGGATGGAAAAGGAACTTTTGCGGTTAACCAGTCGAGAACGCTGGGCGATGGCGTCTGACCCCCGTAAGGTGCCGTTGGTTGCCCTGCTAAATCGTTTGATGAAGCGGGTACAGACCCAGGTGCAAAAGAAACAGCTTTGGACCCAGGTGCACTGCGATAGTAACTTGGCACTCCAAGGTGAGATGCAGAAGATTGAGTTTATTCTGTATGAGCTGATTTCAGCGGCCTGTCGACGTTCACCAGCGCGGGGGCGAGTGGATATCTGGAGTCGCCCTCTGGCTCAGCAATGGATTGAGCTATCAATTACAGATGATGGAGACGTGGACGAAGCCATCATCAATGCTTTGACCCAAGGCCATCGACAGGATCATCTAGCCGAATCTCCTCTAGACAGACCCCCCGGCTTAAACCTAGCAATCTGTCGTTCGCTAATGCTTCGTCTGGGTGGAGAATTTATTTTAGAAAAGCTGGAAGATAATCGTATTCGCAGCTCTGTCATGTTTCCTATGCACAGGCTCAACAGCATTACCTAGTAGCGCGCTGCCCTGTTATTTAGACAACAAATACAAAAGAAGCGGTGGCAAAGCTTATTCGCCACCGCTTCTTTTGTATTTGTTGGATGTAAAAATGCCCTAATCGGCCACTGCAGCTTAGAAAGAACCCTTAGCCGTTTCCGATAAGGTCGATGCCATTGTGTCATTGCCATCGTAGGCAATCACATCGACATTGGTTGCCTGTAGCATGGGCGTCCTGATGACAGACTCATTCGCCAAGGTAAAGAGCGGATTTGACAGAACTCCAGCTAGAGACGTTGCCACAACGGCTATTACAAGACTGACTTGCATCGGACGCATACCGGGTAAGTCCCAGCGCGGCGCTGGATAGTTTTTAATGCATTCAGACATTTCTTGGGGCTCTTTGACTACCATCATCTTGACGACACGGATGTAGTAGTAAATGGAGATAACACTGGTGATTAAGCCGATAAGTACCAAGTTGTAGGCCCCTGCTTGCCAGCCAGCCCAAAAGATGTAGATTTTACCAAAGAAGCCAGCTAGCGGTGGAATACCGCCCAAAGAAAGCAGACATAGAGAAAGACACAGCGTTAACAATGGGTCTTTTTGGTAGAGTCCAGCGTATTCACTAATTTGGTCGGTGCCGGTACGTAGGGAAAAGAGAATAACGCAGGTGAACCCGCCCAGGTTCATAAACAGATACACCATCAGGTAAAAAATCATGCTGGCGTAACCGGCATCGGTGCCAATTACAAGGCCAATCATCATAAAGCCTGCCTGGCCAATAGATGAATAGGCCAGCATTCGTTTCATACTGGTTTGAGCCAGCGCTACAACATTCCCGAGGACCATACTCAAGATGGCCAGTGCTGTAAACACAAAGCGCCATTCTTCGTCCACCAGAGGAAATGTGCTGACCAGTAGGCGTATGGCTAAAGCAAAACCTGCCGCCTTGGAACCAACAGACAAAAATGCAACTACCGGTGTGGGTGATCCCTCATAGACATCTGGAGTCCACTGGTGAAAGGGGACTGCCGCAACCTTAAAGGCAATACCCGCAATCACAAACACCAAAGAGATGACCAGACCAATGGAGTTACCATTCGCATCAAGTGCCAGATTTGCTGCGATCGCACTTAACCGTGTCTCACCGCCCGACAGACCGTATAGCAGTGAAATGCCGTATAAAAAGATGGCTGAACTGGCTGCACCAATTAGCAAATACTTGAGGGCCGCCTCGTTAGAACGAGGGTCCCGTTTCATATAGCCCGTCAGTAAATATGACGAAATACTTAGAGTTTCCAGCGAAACAAAAATCGTGACCAGCTCATCAGCCCCAGCCAGAAACATGCCCCCCAGGGTGGCCGTTAGCAAAATCCCTAAAAATTCAGCTAGCGCCGTTCCCGACTGTTCCACATAGCGGATGGACATGGGCACCGTCACAGCCGCTGAGAGTACGATGATGCCTCGAAAGACCAGGCTGAGGGCATCGCTATTAAATTCACCAAAAAAGGCAATAGGGTTGCCTTCATCCCACTGCAGTGCGAGTGCGCCAACGGCGGCTAAACAGCCTCCAATAGCGGCGTAGGGGACCCAGCGCGACGACGCCCGTCCCGAAATCAGATCGCCTAACAAAATAACCACAATCGTCAGAATGACAATCGCTTCAGGCAGGATTTTGCCCGTGTTTAACTGAGCAACGAGGCTTGCAACGTCCATTAGTGCCGTAGTCTGGTATTTCCACTTGGGATCTTACCCTAGTATTCTCGCTCATCTTGTCGTTTCCCTGTGGGAATTTTCTGAATCAGATTAAATTCCCATTTTTCTGATTTTCCTAAATTTCTTTTACAAATGCAGGCATGACCCACCAAAATGGCTGTCAAGGACCACTATGAGCGGAATTTAGCCTATATCGAGTCCCTCAATTCCCTAGAAAGGGGAATAGACTTTTCGAGTCTAGAGGTGGACGAAATTTGCCATTTCGATCTATCGATATATAAGGGCGACCATCATTAGGACGTCATAGCAAAGATACAGGTACGGCTTTTAGCACTCAACCATCGCGCTGACCTCTGATAAATTCTGAGCTAGATGCAATGGTTATGTATAGTTAGCCAATAAAACCGTGGCCATTGTTATCCTGCGGGAATTCTCTCTAGTGATCGGCACTGTGTCGATTTGCCAGGGCGGGTTGGGATCACGCTTTGTCTTTGATCCCAGGGCATTTATTGCCTTTTAGTTAAGCGTAGTTCGACCATTACTTTCAGTTCAGCTGTATGTCCACACTCGTTATTGTTGAGTCACCTACAAAGGCAAAAACAATCCGCAACTATCTGCCCAAAGGCTACCGTGTGGAAGCTTCCATGGGGCACGTGCGCGATTTGCCCAAGTCGGCTAGTGAAATTCCGGCCAGTGTAAAGGGTGAAAAATGGGCTCAGCTGGGGGTAAACGTCGAAGCAGACTTTGAGCCGCTATACCTGGTCCCAAAGGATAAGAAGAAGGTGGTTAAGGCCCTCAAAGACGCCTTAAAGGATGCCGATGAACTCGTTCTGGCGACAGATGAAGACCGTGAGGGAGAAAGTATTAGCTGGCACCTGCTACAGCTGCTTAAACCCAAAGTGCCGACTAAGCGGATGGTCTTTCATGAAATTACTGAAGATGCTATTCGGGACGCCCTTGAAAGCTGTCGCGATATTGATGACCAGCTGGTACGAGCCCAGGAAACTCGACGCATTTTAGACCGATTGGTGGGCTATACGCTGTCGCCGCTACTGTGGAAAAAAATTGCCTGGGGGCTGTCGGCAGGTCGTGTACAGTCAGTTGCTGTCAAGCTGCTGGTGGAACGAGAACGCGATCGCAGAGCTTTCAAACAGGGTAGCTATTGGGACCTGAAAGCAATCTTGCAGCAGGCGAACAGTCCGTTTGAGGCCAAGCTGACTAGTCTGGGCGGTACCCGTGTAGCCACAGGCAGCGACTTTGATGAAAACACTGGCCAGATTGCCGCTGGACGAAATGTGGTGCTTTTGGATGAAACCCAGGCCCAAGCACTCAAACAGCGATTGGAAGCAAGCGTTTGGACAGTCTCTAATCTGGAAGAGCGGCCCTCTAGCCCAAAACCGGCCCCACCCTTTACCACCTCCACACTGCAGCAGGAATCTAATCGCAAGCTGCGGCTGTCTGCTCGCGACACCATGCGGACAGCCCAGTCTCTCTATGAGAAAGGGTTTATTACCTACATGCGTACCGACTCGGTCAACCTGTCTCAGCAGGCCGTTACCGCTGCTCGCTCCTGTGTAGAGCAAAAGTACGGCAAAGAATATCTCAGTCCCAAACCGCGTCAGTATGCCACCAAGAGCAAAGGAGCCCAGGAAGCGCACGAAGCGATTCGACCGGCCGGCAGTACGTTTCGCACTCCTCAAGAGACCGGTCTCAAGGATCGTGAGCTAAATCTCTATGACCTGATCTGGAAGCGTACGGTAGCTTGCCAGATGGCCAATGCCCGCCAGACCCATATCACCGTCAGCATCGAGGTCGATGACGCGGTGTTTAAGGCCACCGGCAAACGGATTGATTTTCCTGGCTTTTTCCGGGCCTATGTAGAAGGGTCGGACGACCCCAATGCGGCCTTAGAAAATCGCGAGGTTACTCTGCCCCCGCTAAAAGTGGGAGATACCCCTAACTGCACCGAGCTAGAACCCATCGGCCATGAAACTAAACCCCCTGCACGCTACACCGAAGCCACCCTGGTTAAAACCTTAGAAAAAGAGGGTATTGGTCGTCCCAGTACCTACGCATCGGTAATTGGTACCATCATTGATCGGGGCTATGTGCATCCGCTAAACAATAGCCTGATGCCCACGTTTACCGCCTTTGCCGTTACTGAGCTACTGGATAAGCATTTTCCAGATTTAGTCGATGTCAAATTTACGGCTCGTATGGAGCAAACCCTGGACGAAATCTCAATGGGTGAGGCTGACTGGCTGCCATATCTCAAAGATTTTTACTCCGGTGATGCTGGGCTAGCAGGGCAGGTGCAAGACCGCGAAAGCCAAATTGACCCGGCTGAGGCGCGCACCGTTGATCTATCAGACCTTAGCGCTAAGGTCCGCATTGGTAAGTACGGCCCCTACATTGAGGCGATCAATAATGAAGAAGAAGGGGATGAAGCCGAAACGGTACGGGCTTCTATTCCTCTAGATGTGAGTCCGGCTGACCTGAGTGATGAGCAGGTCCAGGTGCTGCTTAAGCAAAAAACAGAGGGGCCGGAAAAACTAGGTCTGCATCCAGAGACGGGTGAACCTATCTACGCATTGATTGGCCCCTACGGTCCCTATGTACGATTAGGCGATAAAACCGAAGAAAATCCAAAACCCAAGCAGGTATCGCTACCCAAGGGGGTGGCCCGCGATGCAGTCGATTTAGAAATGGCTGTGGGGCTGTTGTCACTGCCCCGCTTACTGGGGGTCCATCCAGAGACCGAGGCAAAAATCAAAGCGAGTCTAGGTCGGTTTGGCCCTTATATTGTCCATGACCAGGGGAAAGAGGGTAAGGACTATCGCTCTCTAAAGGGAGACGATGATGTTTTGACTGTGACTCTAGAGCGCGCTTTGGAGCTGCTGGCACAGCCCAAACGAGGGCGGGGGCGTAAGGCGGCGGCTAAGCCCCTGCGGGAGTTGGGTAAGCATCCTGAGTCTGAGGAGCCGATCAATATTTATGATGGTCCCTACGGTCCATATATCAAGTATGAAAAGGTTAATGCTTCTCTGCCAGAGGGCAAAAAGGTGGAGGATGTCACCCTTGAAGAAGCCCTAGAAATTATTGCGGCCAAGGCAGCGACCAAGAAAAAGACAACTCGTAAAAAAACAACGACTAAAAAGTCGACGGCTAAGAAGTCGACGACTAAAAAAACAACGACTAAGAAAGCCACGACTCGGAAATCTACGACTAAGAAAGCCAGCAGCACGGCTAAAAAAAGCAGTACTGCTGCCGCCGCTAAAAAGTCGACGACCCAGCGTAAAAAGAGCAGCACCGATGACGATGCTAAATGAGCGGGCGGCTGATTTAATTTGAATTGTGTTAGAGACGCTCCATGGAACGTCTGTACATGTCATGGAACGTCTCGACACAATTTATGGAACCTCTACATCAAAAAATAGGGCCTACTAATAAATCCTTATTTCAGAGGTGTAACGTCTTTAGATTCTTAAGGTGAATTTGGTAAACCGATGGTAGATTAGCAAGCGTTGTTTGTTTCTTGCCGAGCGGGTTTCTATGGTTCTCAAGCAACGACCTCCTCTGTTGGTAACGGTGAGCACCGCAGTGTTGCTGGTGCTTGGTGGTGCAGCTGCCTATTTGGGGATTAGTCAGCGACTGTCGGCTAAGGCTCAGCCCCCGGCGGGTATGGCCCTTGTGCCCAGTGATGCACTGGTTGCCCTGACCCTGACGACAGATGAAAGCCAGTGGAATCGGCTGCGACAGCTGGGAACACCTGAGTCTCAAAAGGTGCTGGATCAGTGGCTGGTTACCTGGCGCGATCGCATCTTGAGTGCCAACGGCTATCGATTTAGACCCGACATTCAACCCTGGGTCGGTGAGCAAATAACTGTGGCGTTTTTACCTAAAGCCAGCGCCAATGAGGATAAAGCAGAACTCGTGCTGGTGGTGCCCATTGCTGACCCAGTCAAGGCCCAGGAACTGATGGCCGAACCGCAAGAGGGCATTACCTGGGTCGGGCGTGATTATAAGGGAGTCGGTATCCAGTCAGTTGAGACGGCGACCGGTGAAACCTTTGAGAGTGCTGTTTTGGCGACCAAATGGCTAGTATTAACGTCAGGGGAAAAGGGCATTGAAGCAGTCATTGATAGTTTTGAGGGTGGGGCCGCCATGCTGGATGACGATGCCTATCGTCAGGCATTTAAGCATTTGACCACGCCCACCTCCCTGGCTCAGCTATATGTCAATTTGCCGGTGGCGGCTGAGACCTTGGCTGGGAGCAATGCGCTGCCTGACATTAACGGTTTGGTGGCGGCTGTAAATCCGTTACCCAATGGGTTAGATATTGAGGCATCCACCTGGCTCGGACCTGAAGATCAGCCCGTGTATGTCGATATGGCGAATACCCGATCGTTGACGCCGCAATGGTTACCTGAGTCTACGGTGATGATGATGTCCACCAGCAGCATTGGCCCACTGTGGCAGGCTCTCAATGAGGCTGAGCGGCTAAATGCCGTACTCCCCATCACGTCAGGGTCTTTGGCTAAGGGGCTCAAAACTCAAACCGGGTTAGATTTTGAAAATGATGTTTTGCCCTGGCTTTCGGGTGAAATGGCATTTGGGCTACTGCCACCTGCGGCTGAGTCACCCACATCTATTGGGCAGCTGGCTCTGGTGGCTGAGGTCGCCGACCGTGAGGCGGCAGAAGCCACCTGGTCTCAGCTGGATGAGGTGATGGCTAATCGCTTTCGGTTTGATGTCAAGCCTTCAGAAGTTGAGTCTCAACCTGTAACACAGCTGGTGTCCCACTATGGTGGTATCGCTATGGGATATGGCTGGTTAGGTGCTGATGTAACCTTTTTTGGGGTGGGTACCACTGTCGTAGATGCGATCGCACCGCGCCCAGAGACCTCCCTAAAAGCTAACCAGGCATTTCAAACCCTCCTGGACATTTCCCCCCAGGACAACGCTGGCTACTTTTTTATGGATGTCAACGGTCTAAATAACTTTCAAGGCAGTTTGCCTTTCCCAAAACTGCCTGAGAACCCCCTGATGTCGGCCATTAAAAGCATCGGTGTGACCACCCGCGTGCAGGACGAACGCCGCCTCAGCTATGACATTTTTATAGAGCTACCCAAAGGCAGACGAGTTACACCGCTGCCCAGCAGTAATTCTGAGAATGAGAGCCAGGACGAAGCGTCTTAACTCCTCAAGCTTCCCCACTAGCAGAAGATCCGGTAAATGCCGGACTCAAAAATGCCACTAGAGCACCAATCATAAATCCAGCAATATTGCGGGTTAGGGGTAGCCAGTCTTGGGTACGAGTGACTACAGGACCGATACCAAAGGCGATAAAGAGCATACCCCACAGTGGTGAGAAAATCAGCATCCACTGCCATGAGAAAACCTGACCTTCTTTACGAGGATGGGCTGCAAATCCACAGATGATGCCGCCCAAGATTGACGTAATCAAGGTTAAAATCCACTGCTCTTGAGGCAGACCGGGCACCACCGAACATCCCCCTCGCTCCAGGCAAGTTTCCAGTGAAGCAATGGACTGCATAACCGACTGGTCTTCACCATGGTCACGCACATAAAACTGATTGCCAAAACGAGTTTGTAGCTCAATCCAAAAGACACGGGGCAAGAGGGGGTATACCGAATCACCCACACTAAAGTTAAGAATATTGCCGCCGCGTGGATCAGCAATTAGCATGACGCTCTTATCATCCAGTCCCCAAAAGTCCTTAACTGCTCGCCCTGGGGTTTGGTCAAACTGAGTCAAAACTCTAAGCTTCCAGCCTGTTTCAGCTTCAAACTCAGGTAAATGCTCGTTGAGATACTCTTCTTGAGAATTAGTCAGAATCTTAGCCAAATCAATCACCATAGTGGGTTCATCTGGCAGCAATTCTGGATTGTTGTAAGCATAGGCAGCGGGTGCTGTGAACCCTGCGGTAAGTGCCATACAACAAACTAACAAACCTCCTAACAAGGAAGCCTGCAACCAATCCTTAAAGCGTACGGTCATCATGTTTACACTTGTTTACTTATCTTTAATGTAAAGAGAAAGTCCGGTTTCCGTCAATCACTAACACTTGGCATGATCGTCAGAATGACTGCTGGGTGGGGTATCTGTCGGTCTCGATTGGGGTGGGGAAGGTCTGTTTGCGTTTGGAGGCGGACTTGGAGGCTTACGCGGCCGTCGCTTTTTAGGTTTAGTTAGCACTCGCCAGGCGGCCCTGACACCCGCTGTAACACTGCGACTGGTGCGTCTGGCTTGGTGGGCCTGCTGACGTACGTCGCTAAGACTGCGGTCAACCTGTTTAACGATGTTGCGGGCACTACTCACACCGTCTGTCATATCATCAGCTAGCCCCCTTAGATCGGTACCGGTGTGACGCATAGCTTCTAAGGTGCGCGGTAGCTCACGGTCGAGGGTGTCAAAGAATTTTTCGGCACTGCGGGCAGCTCGAGCTAACCCCAGCAGCGCCGGGATGGAGACACCGACCAAGATGGCTAGACCCGTGGCCAGAAGCAGAATCGATAGGCCCAGCCAAACCATGGGGTTAGTCACGCTGAGTATCCGCAGTTTTGGCAAATTCCTCACGGCTGGCGGACTGACCGGCAATTAAAGCCTCCCTCAGTCGTTCTAGAGTGCTATCCCAGTTTTGTAGCGTAGTGTGGGAAAGCCGGTCTGTATGAAACTGTAAGCTTGTGGAGAGGTCTTCAATTAAATCAGGCACAGCATCGGCTGATTTTTTTAGAACTTTGCGAGTGTGTTTACCACTGCGGGGGGCAATCAACAGACCGATGATGGTGCCGATGGCAGTACCTGCCACAAGACCACCAAGAAAGTTATCGGAATTGTTTTGAGACATGGGTGAATATGCGGTAGATCAAGAACGGTCTGGGCGTTGGAGCGTTTAACGCTTTCTGGGTGGCTAAAACAGACGCCGCCGTTTACTAATCAACCAAACGAGCTGAAGAAACTTTGCAGTTTGCATCAGCTGTCGCTGCTGCAGCTGCCATTGCAGATGGATCAGCTGCCACTGGCGGAGGTCGGTGCGTCGTTGAGTAAAGGCCAGGGTTTGCTGGGAAAGTGTGTTTTCTAATAGTACTGTCCAACGGTTGAGATCACGGTTGAGCTGGGTAACTTGGCGACCAAACCTGACCACGCGCGGGATGAGGGCCAGACAGAGCAGTGCGATCGCAACATTGGCTAGAGCGATAGTTGTAAGCATAGTTATCAGCCGATAATTATCAATTATTAATGATTAAGGTTGTATCCACATACCTTTGCCCTTACCCTAATTGGGTCAAGCAATCAGTCTAGTGGCCATGGTGCAAGCTACCGCTTCTGTTTTATACGTCAACGGTACCAGCGGTACCCAAGGAAGTGGTACGCGGCAATCGCCGTTTAAGACCTTAACCCAGGCGCTGGCCCGAGCGAGTAGTGGCACTACAATCCAGCTAGAGGCCGGTATCTACGGCCCCGGTGAGTCGTTTCCATTGACTTTGAGGCCAGGGGTAACGGTGGTTGGTATTGGTGGCACCGCTATAGTTCGCGGCGGTGGTTTGCTCGCAACAGAGGATTTTGGTCAACAGTCCATTACTTTAACCCTGCAAGATCGTGCCCAGCTGCGCAGTGTAACGGTAACCAACCCCCAGTCGCAGGGTGTGGGTGTCTGGCTAGAGCAGGGGTCAGCGCTGCTAACCCGCTGCCAGTTTAAGGGGTGTGGCCGCGACGGTGTGTTTGTCACTGCCGATGCCATTCCAGTATTGCTAGCCAATACATTTTTAGAAAACCAGGCCAGCGGTTTGTTTATGGTGCGTAGCTCTAAGGGCGAAGTGCGTGAAAACCGATTTGAGCAAACGGGGTACGGCATTGCCATTAGCGATAAGGCTGCGCCGCTGCTGATAGAGAATGAAATTGTCAATAACAGTGCCGGTATCGTGCTGTCTCGCTCAGCCCGACCGGTGCTACGTCAAAATCGGGTCCTGCGAAATCAACGGGCGGGTCTGTGGGTGCAAGATACCGCGCAGCCTGATATCGGGCAGAGTCAAGACCTTGGCAACAACGAGTTTCGCAACAATGGTCAGCGGGATATTCACAACGAAAGCCGACAGCCGCTAACCAGCGCTGGCAATGATGTCAACCCCAACCGGGTTCAGGGCGCGGTTCGATATGTCGCTAGCGAGCTGCCAGACCCCGCTGCGGTACCGGCGATGCTGTTGGGCCGAGTTAAACCTCAGCCTGCTCCACCTGAACCTGAAGCTCCGACACCACCGCCCCTCAATTTAGACAGCCGCTTTCGTGACGTGGTGGGGCACTGGGCGGCTCCCTTTGTCGATGCGATGGCGGATGCTGAGCTAATCAAAGGCTTTTTTGATGGGTCATTTCGCCCTGATGCGCTAGTTACACGGGCTGAATTTGCGGCTTTAGTGATGGCGACATTTCCGGCCACCGGCAATGACAGTCGTCGGTTTAAGCCCTTTACAGATGTATCTTCTGGGCTCTGGGCGCGGTCAGTTATTTATCAAGCCCAGGCTGAGGGCTTTATTGCCGGTTTTCCAGACAATACCTTTCGGCCCAATGACCCGATGATTCGTGTCCAGGCCCTGGTTGCTCTGATCAATGGACTGCGACTGGGGGAGGGTATGACCTCAGAGCTAGGAGTCTATAGCGATCGTGCTCAAGTCCCCCCCTATGGTGTGGAAGAAGTGGCCATGGCCACCCGTCGCGGCATTGTCGTCAACTACCCTGATGTGGCTGAGCTGCGACCGATGCATCCGGTTACCCGAGCTGAAACGACGGCTCTGGTGTATCAATGCTTAGTCAATCTGGGGCGGATGCAGCCTCTGACATCGCCCTATATTGTGCAGCCAGCCAGAACGGCGCTGAATAATACTGCGGCAGCTGGCAATACAGTGATTACCAAACATTGGGCCGAAGACTTTTGGCAGCCGCTGATGGCTCAAAGCCTGTTAGAGGCATCTAACAACCCCGATAACCCCATGACCCGTGCCCAGTTTGCCAGTCTGGTGGTGGCTGCCTTTGACCCTAAACCCCAGCGCTACCCGGTGGCATTTCGCGATGTGCCATCCTCCCATTGGGCGTCTCAAGCGATTCATACCGCCTATCGCGCCAATTTTTTGTCTGGGTTTCCCGACTATACCTTTGCCCCAGAGCAGCCCATTTTAAAAATTCAGGTGCTGCTGGCTCTGATCAGCGGTCTTCAGCTTACGGCCAAAAACACGGCAGGATTATTAACCCGCTATAAGGACCAATCCCAGGTGCCCCGCTATGCCGTCAGCGCGATCGCAACTGCCACTAAACTAGGTCTAGTATTTAATTCCCCTCAACTAGACCTGCTGGCTCCCAATCGAGTCGCTACCTGTGGTGAAGTGGCCGCTATGGTTTATCAGGGACTGGTACTGCGTAAGCGAATGCCGCCCATATCATCGCCTTATCAGGTGAACGTGCTTTGACGGGTGTTTGCCGTTACCAAAGACACAATTTTTGCTATGAGTGTTTTAAACAACACTCATATGATGAGATGATAAGTCTTAACGCTTTTTAACAAACGACTTGTAGTTATTAGTTTTTTTGAGGACAGTGCAATGGCAGAAATCCAATTTGCTCAGGGTGTAGCTGAGGACGTTATCCCAGATGTACGACTAACCCGAGCTAAGGATGGTTCGGATGGCACTGCGACATTTTATTTTGATGAGCCTAAGGCCCTTATGGAAGAAGGATTTGAAGTGACAGGGCTCTATTTGGTAGATGAAGAAGGTATAATTACTAGCCGGGAAGTCAACGCCAAGTTTATTAACGGTGCTCCAGCTGCTCTAGAAGCTCGACTGCTGATCAGAAGCCCTGAAGAATGGGAGCGATTTATGCGCTTTATGAACCGTTACGCTGAGGAAAAGGGATTGGGCTTTACTAAGAGTTAGGTTTGAGTTCTTACTTTTGAGTTTTGAGTTGGTTTGCTTGTTTTCTGTCGGTAAATAGGAATTGCAGATACGGTAGCTCAAAACTCAAAACTGACTCAGTTTTGCACGTTTTGCCTATCACCTATGGCTCTTCCCCACCCCGATCCTGACTTTTTTGAAGCCGTCTGCGGTGTCATTACGGTGAGCGATACGCGCACTGTAGATACTGATAAGAGTGGACGGCTAATTAAAACCAAACTGCGCGAAGCGGGGCATCGGTTAGGCGCGTATCAGCTGGTTAAGGATGAGCCGGATCAAATAGCTGGCTTAGTGCAGCGATTAGCCCCTACGGTAGATGCCATTATTTGTAATGGGGGCACTGGGATTGCACCTAGGGATACCACCTACGATGCGATCGCAACGCTACTAGAAAAAGAAATCCCAGGCTTTGGCGAAATTTTCCGTCAGCTTAGCTATGCTGAAATTGGCTCTAGAGCGATTGCTTCTAGGGCAACTGCTGGGGTATATAAATCTACACTCGTATTTTTACTGCCAGGGTCCAGCAATGCTGTAGCCCTAGCGATGGGCACATTGATTTTGCCCGAATTGCAACACCTAATCCGGCAGATAAAGGGATAGCTTTTGTGGGGACGTTCCATGGAACGTCCCCACAAAAGCTCAGGGTTTTCCACCATAACCCCGAATTCTCTTAACCGACCCTTTACCCGGTGTCTATACCCCCCCGTTATAGTGAGTCTTGGTTAACTTTTTTCGTTATCGCAAAATGGTCGCCATCCTTCGGTTTGGAGCACTGTTTGGGTTAATTTTCCTAAGTAGCTGCTCACAATACCTAAACATGTCTCGGGTAGAGGCCGATATCCAGGATGACATTGAGCGTCAAGGACGACGGCTTACCCTTAGGGATGTAATCTGTCCAACTCGTGTAGTCAAGCAGGCGGAAGCTTATTTTCGCTGTGTGGGTAAATTGCTCGAGGGTGAGCAGTTTACGGTGAATGTCATTCAGCAAGATGATCAGGGCACCGTTCGGTGGGATGTGCCTAGTTCTAAGGCGATTATCAATCTGGCCTCCCTAGAAGAGCAAATTCAAGAAGACATGCGGGAAGCCGTTGGCAAAAGTCTGGTTGTTGACTGCCGCGATACCTATCGCATCAATCAGCGAGGTGATTCATTTGAATGTGACGTTGTCGGTGCTGGCACCGTTGCTGCTGGTCGTGTTGAGTCGGTGCTGGTTAAAGTAAACGGCGAAAGTAATCTGGAATGGCAAGAAGTGGTGGTGGGTGCTGTACCTGTCGCACCAACCGCCGGTACTATCCCAGAAAATCCTCCTGCCGCCACACCCCCAGCTACTGAGGAAGACGACGCAGCCGCAACAACAGCCTCTAACCCTGCCGCCGAATCATCTACGCCCGCTAGCGAGGACGAGCAGGATGAGTAAAATCGTCTCTAGATTCGTGGCTGATGTGTTGAGCATCTATTCGCATTTTTGAAATTAGCCGTAATCGATACGCTTTCGAACAGACCTAACAGGCAAACACAATCGCAGGATTTAGACTATGGCAACTGTATTTGATTTTCTAGCTAGGGGTGGCCCAGTGATGGTGCCCATCGTTGGAGCTTCTGTACTAACCATTTCTTGCGCCCTAGAGCGCACTCGCTTTTGGTCCGACCTGCTGCGTCGTGAAGGCAAAATTGTAAGCGATGTGTTGGCTGCCGCCCCGCGAGATCTAAATGAGGCGGCTGCGATCGCAAATCAGCATCACGCCACCCCCATTGGCCGATTTCTCCATGCGCCTTTAAGACTTAATAACGCCTCCCCCGAAACGTTTCGTCTAGCCATGGAAACAGCGGCGGATCGCGAATTTGTCAAAATGCGCCAGGGCGAAAAACTCCTAGAAACCATCGTGGCCATTTCTCCGCTGCTGGGCCTGTTGGGCACCGTAACCGGTCTAATTGCCACCTTCTATAGCTTAGATATTGGCGGTAGCGGCGGCGGTGAAGGTGCCAGCCAAGCTGCAGCTGGTATTGGTGAAGCATTGATCACCACCGCCGCCGGTATGGTTGTCGCAATTCTGGCCCTGCTCGTCTTACGAATACTGGTGTCGCTTCAAAGCCAGCAGGCCGATTATTTCTCAGAAGCTGGGAATGAGCTAGAGCTAATCTACCGACAGCATTGGTACGAACCCGCCTTACTCGCCTCGGAGAACGGTCATACCGCCGAAGAATCCTCCGTATCAGCAACCTATCAATAACCCCGCAGAGACGTTGCATGCAACGTCCTCATACCACCAAAATCTCTATGCCCCTAGGTAAACGCAAGGAAAGCAAAATTCCCACCATTGATTTAATCCCCATGCTCACCGTCATGATGGGTGTGCTGGCATTTTTTGTGGTGGTTGCTGTTTCTTTGGGTAGTGAGCAGCTAATTGAGGTAGAGCTGCCGCCAGAACAAACCGAGGATATTCCCCCAGATCAGCTGCCATCCGCCGATGAGATTTTTATTGTGGAGATGGACGAAGACCAAGAAATGTCTCTCAACGGTCAGCCGATTGACAGTGCGCAGCTATCGCTGGAGATCGATAGCTACTTAACACAAAATCCTAACAAGACCGTTTATCTGGTGCCCGATCAACAACTACCCTATGAGAACGTCATGCAGTTTCTCGGCGATATGCGTGCGGTTGGTGGTGATCGGGTTTCGCTGGCGTTAGAAGATGATGAGGAATAGCCAATGAGCTTAAGGTCTCGACATGACAAATCAGGCGTACCCGAAGTGAATCTGGTACCCATGATGGATGTGTTGATGACGGTAATCACTTTTTTTGTCATCATCTCCATGGAACTCAGCGGCATTCAGATTTTTGGCGTGAGGTTACCCCAGGCAGTCTCCGGTGCAGATGAAGAAGTTGTTGAAAAGACCGAACCGCTGGTGATTGGTCTGCGCGAAGATGGCCAGACCATTTATGAGGATGAACCCGTAACAACTCCGGCGTTAGCTCCCATCATTCAAGGGTATTTTGCAGAAAACCCAGACGGGTTTGTTATGTTGAAGGCAGATCGGACGTTGCCCTATGCGGATGTGGCAAAGTTGTTGGCAGACTTGCGGGGTATTGGTGGTAAGCGGGTTTCCTTGGCGGTGGAGTAGGGATATTAACAATATCAACATCAAAAATATCTCAAAGGGTTTTTGATGTTGATATTGTTACCATTCGTGACTCTATTCCATGCCAAACTTCAGGTGATATTCGAACAGCAGCTTCTTTACAACGCACTATAAGTTCTAGAACATAGAAATAGTTCGCGCTGTCGCTGTCGTCAAAAGCACCATTGTCGTCGAGAAGAATGCCACTACTGCTGGCAAGGTTGTTGATAAGATCTTGACTAAGAATGCTAGCGATGTTGCCGACTAGCTCATGGTCAAGGGCAAAGGCAAGTTCGAGAGCATTAGCGCTTGCGTTCGCACTGACGACATCACTAGTACTGGCAGCAGCATTGAGGATTTCACCTGCGTCTTTGCGGATAAGATTGTTATTGCTGACTTTGTCTTTGGCATTATTGTTGCTAACATCGACGAAATTGCTAGCATTGTCACTAGTATTTTTAGTACCGTTGTCACTGGTATTAGTGTGGTCAAAGTCGCGTTCGTTAAAGTTAACAAGGACATCGATAATTTCTCTAGCGCTCTTGCTGGCGCGATCAAGATCAAGATCGCTGGCAATAACAAGTGCACGTCCGAGTACTTGGTTGAGGGTGTTCTCATTAGAGAGAGCACCGGAGAGTGTACTAGAGAGGGCTCGGTCAAGGGCAATGGCAAGAGCATAGCTCCTAATGGCTGATGGCTGAATATGATTGGGAAAGGTCTCGACTATTTTGGTTCCCCAATCTATAAGTGCTATCAATTCTTTGTTGTTTAAGTAAGTTTGAGCTTGTTTCTCCATAGATAATAGTAATTGATCAGTACCTTGTTTCCCAGTTGCCAAACCGGCTACTAACAAAAAAACCTCACGCCATCGCTCGTCTGTGATATGGTTACGTATCAAAGTGTCAATTTTTTGGTTGTCGACAATGTACTTGGCTGTCAAATATTCTTGGAATGTTAGATGGGAGAATGAGTAAGTGTCTCGGGCTCTTTCTACCAAGATGCCTTGCTGAATCTCAATTTCTTTGAGGATTTGCTCTGCATTAAGATGTTTGGGCACATTGAGGTTCTGAACTAGAAATTCTCGAATCTGTTTTATCAAAATAGTCTTCGAGAAAAATAGCTGGTCATCAATAAAACTGGTGTAAGCAATTTCAGAAAGTAGATAAAGTTCCAGCTCAGTACTAAGTTCTTGATAGATTGGGGCTCGTTGAACACGTTTTTCTGAAGTCCACTTTCGGAGCAGCACATCTAATGCCTCACCATAGAGGGCATGGCGCTTTTTGGGAAAGTCTTGATATTCGTCATACACTACGCATAGAAGAGTTAACAGTAGCGGTGTTTGAGCTAGCTCTTTTGCGGCTTGATAATCCTTACTACTGAGTAACTCCCAACAGTGCTTTGCTGTATTGGTCTCAAAATCTATGGTTTTACAAAACCAATTATTGATGAAGTGCTTAATCTGAATATCATCAAAGGTAGCCATAGCAACATCTTTGAACCGTTCAAAACCACCAAAGGTATATGCTGCAACGCGACAGGAGGCAATGAAACGGTTACTGCCATAGCGGTCTACTAGCTTCTCTATTTCGGTGATGACATGGTTAAATGAACTGCTAGGAACCTCATCTAGGCCATCTAAGAGCACCAAAAGTTTGCCATTTTTGAGCAAAAATTCAGTTAATTCTTTTGCTTTAGGAAAGCCACATGTTTCTAATTCTTCTGCAATTTTTGATTCAATACTGAGATTTGACTGACTGAACTGTCGTAGCTCCAGCATAACTGGGATGCGAGGGTGCTTATAATAAACTTGTTGTGGAACCAACTTGTTGCTATGGGCTGATGGAGCAAAGGTTTTGCGCCCTAGTGCTCTTAATGCCTCAAGCCCTACCTTTCGTAGGAAAGTTGATTTCCCAACACCAGGGCCACCCAAGACCATCAAATACTGTTGCTCGTTTGCAACCTGAATACCAATCTGCTTATTGGTTTGGAATAGGCTTAAGTTACGCTGACTACTTATTAGGAATAACTTTTGTAGTGACTCTGTGGATTCGTAATAGCGTAAAGCCCAGCGATCAAGTAGTTGTACGGCTGTATAGATTTCATCCAATTTGATTGGGTTATCCATCCGCACACACAGCACCTTAAGAGTTCCATGGCGGTCAATATAACGCTGCACGTATTTGCTGAGAGCAGTCTTAAAAGCAATATTTTTGCCAATATCCAGGTCCAATCGTTTGAGAACATCACCTCCTTTTTCTTTAACCAGACCTGAGATGAGGCCAGCCAATCCGGCAGTGGCGGCTCCGATGAGGGGTTCAAATCCAGTCATAGGACGTAATGCTAAGAAATTGGGCAATATTCAAGTTATAGCGGTTTTGTGGTGAAGGATCATTCTCTGAGTAATACAAACGCTCTATTATGGAAATGCTTTTGTACTGAATGCCTAGATGGTGCAATCTTTGCAGCTGGTTACCAGCAGAGGACAAGTTGTCACAGGGCAAATAGTGCCTATGGAACAGCGTCATTTTGAGGACGTAGAAGAGCTATGGCGACCTATTCTCATCGAAGCGAATCAGCCTGATGCTGGTTGGATCTGGGACTATAAGCTACGCCAATCACAACAACAAGAACGCTATGAAGCCTATTCCCTCGATGTAGATGGCTTTTCCCAAGGGTTAATTTTTATTGAAACTCATTGGCATCGCTCTCAGTTGCCGGAACGTTCGCCGCTCGTTTATGTAGAAGCGATTTCATCAGCCCCTTGGAATCGAGTAGATATTGAGCAACCACCTTGGTTGAAAGGAATAGGCCGTTTACTATTGCTATTTTCGCGCCAACGTAGTGTCGAACTAGGCTATCGTGGCCGAGTAGGGCTGCATTCATTGCCTAATGTGGAAGGCTTTTATCACAGTCTGGGCATGCCTGACTATGGTCCCGATCCTGAAAGGGATGGCTTGGTATACTTCGAGTATGGTGCCATCCAGTCATGAGCCAACTATTGCAAGGACATTGCCCCATGGATGAACAGAAGCTTGCTGAACAATTGGCTAAAACAGGTAACCTAATGGACCTGTGTTCTGGCGAAGAATGGCTTAATGAAATTGAAACCGCTGAAGATGATGGCTGGATCGAAGCAGGGGTAATGATGAAGCCCTATGTGGAGTATCTAAAATCAAGAACGCCCGAACAAATTAAAGTACAGTTTCGACAGATGCGTATTCAGTCAATTTTGCTGCCAGAGCTTCACAACTGGATGCAAAGCTGGGGGTTAGGAATTAGCTTCGAGGCAGTTCACTTAGAAGCTCGTCGAGTGTTGCGGCGACACCTTAAGCAGCTGACGCCCGAGCAAGAAGCATGGCTCGATGCTTTAGTAGCCGAGGATGATCAGAATTTGCCTACAGAAGAGAGAACATTGCGCGCTCAAGTAGTCGCTATGCTCTCCAATCTCTTCACTGGAGATGATTGGCAAACACTAGCCGACATAGCTGCCCAAGACATGGCAAAAGGAGTTTTGCAGGTAGCGCAAGTAAACACTATTCCACCAGTTGCTGTTTGAAGAAAACATAATGACCTCAGCTGTTGTAGTTGAGGTCATTATGCTTTCTTCAAAAGTTGTTTTATTTTTTACGCCGACACTTTACTAAAGCACCTAGACCCACTACAGCAAGGGCCGCTGTGGTAGTCGGTTCAGGGACCTTAGCTGGCGGATCGACCGGTGGTTCCTTGTCATCAGGCTCACTTATGGGGGTTACACCGATTGCATCAAACGCCCATTCGTTAGTGCGGACATCACCTGTAAAATCACAGAATGCACTATCTGTGGTACATCTTGAAAAATTACTGGTGTAGTTACCGTTACCCTCTTGGCTAAACCCGTCTTCTAGATTAGTCGTGTTGCTAAAGTTACCGTACTGGGTCAGCGCCAATGTGTATTCGCCAGCCAATAGATCAATTTCCAAAAAACTGTCGTAAGTTTGACTCGTCGTCGGGTCTGCCGCAACGGTGCCTGACTCATCATCATCGCTGAGAAAAATCAGATCCCCATCCGCATTAAATAGCGATAGGACAGGGTCAAATCCACCAGCGTCAACGCCTGTGCCATCTGCTTGAGTGCCGCCTGCGTAAGAATACGTTCTGAGCGTGATCGTTGACTCTGTAGCAACGCTGAAATCAAACAGGTGCACATCGTCGTCTTGAGCGAATGTGCCGCGAAAGGAAAAGTCGACAGCCAACGCTGCACTGCTCATACCAACCGTGGCCACCATCGCACCAGTGACCACCCCCATTAGGGCTGACAATGGTTTCATAGGACTCTTTTGAAGGAATAATTGAGGCGCTGAAACTGTTGCTCTGCAGGGTAGATTTGCCTGTGAGGTGATTCGGTCTAAAGCGTTTACTGCGGCAACGGTAGAAAGCTGCTTGAGAACAGTAGATTCAATGTGTACGTGACACGCTGAATGTCAGCTATTCTTTATGCCTAAAAAATGCGTTGGGAGTAGTTCCCGGCCTGACAATGCCAATCTATTGCAAACAAACAAGTATCAACAACAGTTAGTGGTCAACTTTAATAAGAACTCAATTAATCTTTATTGGATATGAAATTCTTTTATTTTTGATAGTGATTACCGGAGGAAATCGTGAATGACCCGTCCTGCCTGGGTTTTCGTAATCAAATTTGTTGATATGAACAACTTGATGTGAACACGCTGTGATGCCAGTCACTGGTTTAAGTGATGTGGTCTAAGGTCGTTCCCACTCGCTAATATTCCAGGTATGGAGATCCCAGGGGGTCAGGTCAATGCCAGTCAGACGATTGCTGACGGCGTCAATGTCGGCGCGATGCACAATGGGTAAAACGGCGTAGTCGTTGATCAATATGTCGTTCATTTGAATGAGTAACTCGGTGCGTTTATCGCTATCTAGCTCTGTTGTAGATTGCTGCCAGAGGGCGTCGTAGTCGGGGTTGCAGTAGCGGCTATAGTTTTGACCCGACCAGTTGTTGGCTTGCTGACTGATTTCATCACAGGTGTAGGTTTTGAGATAAGCGCTGGGGTCTGGGTTAGTGTTGCCTGTGGCAAACATCTGCAGGTCGGCGTAGAAGCGGACTACGGTATCTTCGCTAGCTGGGTCACCAGAAAAGTAAACGGCTGGGTCAAGGGAGCGTAGCTCGGTGCCAACGCCAATAGCTGCCAGGTTTTGTTTGACGATTTCTTGGGTCTTTTGCCGTACTGGATTGACTGAGGTGATAAATAGGATCTGCATTTCAATGCCGTTGCGATCGCGAGTCCCATCACCGTTACTATCGACCCAGCCTGCTTCATCTAGCAGCTGGTTAGCCTGGTCTAAATCAAAGTCATAGCTAGTGTTGGGCGAAAGATAGATCTCGGGCGATACCAAGAAATTGACCGTGCCCTGCCCCGCAGGACCGTAGAGCTGTTCAGCGATGGTGTCGCGATCAATGGCCAGGCTAAAGGCTTGACGCACGTTGATATCACTAAAAAACGGATGGGGAAACTCAATGCTCGAACGTTCGCCGCTGCTCGCCGTCTGGTTGGGGTCTGTAAAGTTAAACACAATGCGTTCAATCTGTGAGCCAAAGCTCGTGACAAACTGCCCCTGACCGCCGGTCTCTAGCTGTTGCAAAACAGGGGCCTCTACCTGAATGTTGTAGGCAAAGTCAGCATCGCCGGTTTGCATGACCGCCCGTGCGGCTGAGGCAGCGTCGCCACCCCCTTTGAGTTCTATGCGCTCAAAACCTACAGGTTCACGGTAGTGGGGGTTGGGTTCATAGACCACCACATCCCCAGATCTAAAAGTAGTTACTTGATAAGGGCCAGTACCAATGGGCTGCAAGTTAGCTGGAGCTGATCGAATATTGGTGCCGTTATAGTCCTGAAAAGCATGGGCCGGTAAGATCATGCCTGTCGTGCCGGTGAACACCAAAGACCAGGCGGGGTTGGGTTCCTTAAAGGTGATTTTGACCTCAGTTGGGCTCAGGGCTTCAACCGATTCGATGGTTTCATAGGATCCAGCCGTGGTGCTACCCACCTCAGGATTGGTCAACAGTGTGTAGGTAAAGGCGACATCCTCAGCCGTAAATGGGGTGCCGTCAGACCAAAGCACATCAGAGCGGAGCTGCCAGGTGACCGATGTGCCGTCGCTGGCCACCCCTCCGTTTTCTTCTGATGGAATTTCAGCGGCTAAAAACGGTTGCAAATTGCCTGCTGTGTCAAAGCTGGCTAAGGGCTCCAGGGTAATGCGGCTGGCTTCTGCATCTTTAAACCCGTTGGATAGATGGGGGTTCAGAATGGTGGGTGCCTGCCAATACAGCAATCTGAGGGTGCCGTCATCGCTAGCAGGGACATTAGCGGCGGGGCGACAGGCCCCGAGACCGATCAGCGCAGTGATTAAACAAGAGCTAAGCAACCGGCGAGTAGAGCATTTCATAGCAGCAGCGGTGTAATAAAGCTGAAAATTTTCCCTGACTGACCGTGTCTTTCCTAGGGAAATGGCATCATAAGATAATGCGCTAAAGATTTCTATGAATCAACTGGTTGAATCGTTTTATGCCTGGTATCGCAATGGCTTACGAAACCCTAAATATCGCTGGCTGATTATCTTTGGGACGCTGACCTACATATTAAGCCCGATTGATGTCTCGCCCGACGTCATTCCTTTGCTGGGCTGGATTGACGATGGCATCTTGATAACGTTGCTGGTGACTGAAGTTTCCCAGCTTTTATCCGGTATATTTCGAGGGTCTGGGCAGGTCAACCCAGCCAACTCAGAAGGCACAATTGAAGAGGATGACGATGGCGTTGTGGTGGATGTAAAAGCCCAAGAAATCCCGTAGTTCTGAAGATACAAGTGTGGGCAACATGCCCCCTTGACCTCTTTATCAGACAGTTCTTACTCGTCGTCTGATAAATTTGTTGTTTCCTCATCAGGCGCATCCGCTTCCTCAGTTTCAGCGCCTTCCGCATCCGCTTCAGTGGCCGCATCCGCTTCCTCAGTATCAGCAGTTTCAGCCAGTCGCCAGTTAGCAATATCCCAGGTGCTGGCGTCCCATGGGGTAAAGCGATAGCCGGTGATGCGATCGCTCACCGCATTAGATAGAGCCCGATGCACGATGGGTAATACGGCAACATCCTCGGCCAGTGTTTGATCCAGCTGCCGAAATAGTTCGTTGCGTTGATCCGGGTCTTTTTCTTCGCGGGCTGCTTTCCAAAGGGTGTCGTATTCCGGATTGCAGTAGCGGGCGTTGTTGGGTTTTTGCCAGCTGTTTTCCATAGCGGCAATGTTGTCACAGGTCCACCAGCCCATATAAATAATGGGGTCGGGAATATCGTTGCCGATGGCATATTCTTGCATGTCAGCATAAAAATGATTGATGCTGTTGGTCTGCTCTGGATCGGCTGAGAAAAAGTCCTCGGTGCGGACCCGCTCGATCAAGACATTAATGCCGATTGCTGCTAGCTGCTCTTGCACCATAGACTGGGTGGCCTGACGGATGGTGCCAATGGAGGTTTGAAAGATTAGCTGGAGCGGTTGGTTGTTGCGATCGCGCACCCCATCATCATCACTATCTATCCAACCCGCTTTATCTAAAAGCTCATTGGCTTTATCCACATCATAGTCAAACGCAATCTGCTCATCCTCAGTCGGGTTTGGAGCCACTAGCAATTGAGCTGTGGGTATCCCTAAATCACCATAGAGCTGCTCTACAATTGCCTCGCGGTCAATACCATAATCAATCGCCTGTCGAACTCTTAAATCTCCCAAAATAGGGTGAGGAAATTCAGCACTCGCTCGTTCTTTAGCCTCAGTCTCGCGGTTTGGATCGGCAAAATTCAGCATGATCCGCTCCACCTGGCTACCAAAGGTCAGTACCAAATTGCCGGCCTCACCGGTTTGTACCAAATCAATTAATGCTGCCGACTCCAGCTGAATATTGTGAGCAAAGTCAGCCGTGCCGTCCCGCAATACATCTCGTGCTGCGACATAGGGGGGCACATTACCTGTAATTTCGATGCGCTTAAAGCCGTCGACTGGCTGCCGATGTAGTTCGTTTGGGGCAAATAGTAAGCGCTCATTTGCCTCAGTCAGGTAGCGATAGGGACCCGTACCCACCGGCTGAAAATTAGTGGGCGCTTCCCGTGCTTTCTGGTTGTTAAAGTCCTTAAATAGATGCTCTGGCAAAATCAAGCCATTCAGACCGGTAAACGGTATTTGCCAGCTGGCGGTGGGCTGCTTAAAAGTAATTTTGACTGTGTAGTCGTCAACGGCCTCGACCGATTCAATATCTTTGTAATACTGAGCGGTCACTGCTGCCACAGTGGGGTTCGTCACAAATTCATAGGTAAAGGCAACATCCTCAGCAGTCAGTGGTTCCCCATCTGACCAACGCAGGGTTTCCTGCAGTCGCCAGGTGACTGCCAGACCGTCTTCGCTGACATCGTCATTTTCTGTGGATGGTAGTTCTGCTGCCAGAATTGGTATGAGCTGTCCGTCAGGACCATAGCTAGCCAGCGGTTCATAGATAATACGAGCAGCTTCAAAATCTTGAAAGCCAGTAGCTAAGTGCGGATTGAGCGTGGCCGGGGTACGACTGTAAATCAGCTTGAGTACATCTGGAGTATCCACCTCTTCTGCCAACGCATCATCGTGAGGGGACTCTACAGAGGAATTTGGCTGCTGGCATCCAGTAACAATGACTGCGGCCAATATCCATAGGCTAGCCATATTTCTTTGCATAGAGGGCCGTCGCACCAAGGATTTAGACCAGGGAAAAAACATACTTATGGTAGAACTCGCTGTAGTCATGTTTGATGGTAGCCTCTGCGGCTACAAAGTTGGTGGTGATGTGTCACAGCAAAGTTGTGGCCCTAATACTTTAGATTTCTCCTGACTATTGTTCATTTCTTAGAAGACCTAATTGGTAGATGCACCCTGATGTCCTCCCCAGTGGATTTTTTCCACTGGGGATTTTTTTGCTCTACGCAGCGGACTGTCAGGTAAACCCATAGATTTTAGAGGCACATATATAAAAGGCGCGTCGGTTATTTGACCGACGCGCCTTTTATATAGATAAAAGCTAGAACAACGCTACTCAGCTGCAGGTGTTTCAGCGCTCGCTTCGACATCGCTAGAATCAGCCTCAGTAGCTGCTGTCTCATCGGCTGCTGCCTCATCGGCTGCTGCCTCATCGGCTGCTGCCTCATCGGCTGCGCCTTCTTCACTGACTTCAGGTTCGGGCTCGGGTTCTACCTTTTTGGTGGGTTTAGGGCCTCGCATCAGAGCAGGATTGATAGGAGGCTTTTTCTCGCGTTCGTCTTTGTCGCGTCGGCCTTTGCCTTTGCCTTTGCCTTTACCCTTGCCCCTAGTCTTTTCTTTATCAGCTGAGGGCTTACGTTCCCTCTCTTCGGGGGGACGATCTTTCTTCAAAATCGGTTTGTCTACCATGGCGCTCCGTCAATTCCAGCTTTGTGATCCTAACATTTGCTTAATGATTTACTCTGACAGCTTTAAGCCGTTTGGTTAGAATGCTACGAGTTCAGTCTGTTTGACGTTGGTCGGCTGATCCTTAATCGGTGCACTTAAGGCATCTTCTAACGGAGCTAGTCCCAAACGATCCTCGAGAATATCCATTACTTCTCGACCAAAGTCATTGGGGTTCTGACGAAACGCCTGCAGACAAACTTCGCCAAAGAAGGAACCAAGAGGTTCTGGGTTCCACAAAAGCTTGTTGGCAACCCAGGGCAGATAAATGGCTAAAGGATTGTAATCCTTCTTCAGGATGTTATTTTCAAACGCATAGGTTTCGAGATGAGTATGGGGCTGCAGACCAATAAAGAAGATAGCGGGTTCGACCTTATCGCGACCAAAAACTGCTTCTAGAGCACGGTGATAGGCCAACGTTTGTCGGATGGTGTCAGGTCGTTCATCAATAACGTTAAAGGAATAGTTGACCGACACTAAATCATTAAAGCCAGCTGCTTTGAGATCGCGGCAATTCTGCAAGACTGTACGCAGGTTATATCCCATACGCATCTTGCGCACCAGTTCCTGAGAACCACTGGTGATGCCAATTTCAAAGTAGTTCATCCCGGTTTTGACCATCAGCTTGCACAGCTCAGGTGTGAGATTATCCGCTCGGATATAAGCCGCCCAGTGGATATCATCCATACCGGAGTCAACAATCTTTTGCAGTAACTCAACGGCATCATCCATAAAGCGACGAGCCGGAATAAACTGAGCATCGGTAAACCAAAAGTTACGAATACCCCGGTCGTACAGCTGTCGTATCTCTTTGACAACTTCGTCTGCTGGGTTAATCCGAACTTGTTTACCCTCTACAACTGTGTAGATGCAGTAGCAGCAGTTGTGAGGGCAGCCACGCTTGGTTTGAACTCCGATATAGAAGTCGTTTTCTTGCAGGTAGTAGTTAAACTCAGGCCAAATTTTCTCGATGTAGCTGTAATCACAGGCACTTTTCTCAACAGGTGTCGGCCACTCATGGATGAGACGATCTCTGGGCTCGGTTTCGCCCACTACATAGCAGCGTTCACTGCTAATGGATTCTCTACGGACCAGTCTCTCTAGCAATACTTCCCCTTCGCCTACAGAGATAATGGCACCCTTGGGCATCATCGAAGCCATCTGCTCATAGAAAACGCTGACGGCCCCACCCCCGACAACAAGTTTGACATCAGGACTAAATCGTTTGGCCCGCTTGAAACCACGCTTGATGAGACCGATGTTTTGCCACAGTTCGTTGATGTAGGTACTAACCATGCGCAACCCGCCCATGGCTCCACGCATCTTAATGAGTGGATTACGGGCGTAGTTAAACTCGAATGCGTTTTGTAGAGGATTACCGCCACGACCGCCAACTGGCGCATAAATCTGAATATCGCGCCAGGAAAAGACTATGAAATTGGGTTGAAAACGGTCAATACAGCGGTCCAGTGCTGCACCAAAGTCCAGCGGTGGAATTGTTCCCAAATCAAAAATACGCTGCTCTATGTCCGGAAAAACCTTGCGCAAATGATCCGCTAGATACACGACCCCGATTGGGAAGATGGGGTTACAGGGGAGCCGGACGTATAGAACTCGGTTAGCCATTGCCGCACTGGTGCCTTAGATTGTGTGACGTGAGAAAATGAAATAAAATTTCAGTTTTTTCACATATCGTTACGATAACATCGCTAATCTGAGATTTCATGGATTTCACCGTTCCGACACTCTAATTATTTTAGGCAACTCGCCTCCCAGAGCGGAATCCGTCGTAGACGATTGAAAATTTGAGTGGCTATGGATTTAACTTCGTAAATCTGTCAGCGCTTTTTTTAGTATCGATTGCATCAGTAGAAATGTCATCTCATCCCAACATTAGCGATATTTTTTAGTCTGTTAAATGTACTAGGTAAATTCCCTTGCATGAATCATAAAAATGGAAAACCGCAAATAGATTTAAAGCAATGGTCTGATTCTTGGAATGATTTGAATGGCTTTCTTTAATTAGCTTTAAATGAAAAGAATTATTTTTTTATTTTTCTGTAGTTAATAGGTCTGAAGCCACTGTAGTTTGCTGCTGCTTAAGTGTGTTAAGAATTCTGAAAGCCTCATTAGTAGCAGCTTTTACAGTTGTTGGGGATCAGCGAATGTTACCCTTGTAGGTACTATTACAATATCGTGCGCTCCTCCTTCCTCCCATGACACAAACTCTTGATCCCATACCGTTTGATGATACGAATACGATTCTCTGTTGCTATGTAAATAGCTCTAGTAAGATTCAGGTAGTTAGAGTTACAAATATTTCAAATTGGTACTTTGAACGTGTTGCTTTTCCAGGGCAACGATTGATGTTTGAATCGAATGCTGAAGGGCAGCTTGAAATTCATTCTGGGTCGATGGCAAGTTCGATTTTAGAAGACACTATTCCCTGCGCCCGTTTAAAGATTGACCAGATTGACGAAGTAGAGGCGCCACTCGGTAGTGTCAACCTGAGCCCAGAACTTGAGAGCAAGTCATCACCTTTGAACGCCAGGCAGCCGGTTCATGGGTAGTGCCTGATAGCGTTACTGGCGTAAGGTTACTTGTATGTGGTATGGCTTACACAGCCTCCATATTTTGGAATTGTAGGAAAAGTTGGGGGTTGCTGGTGTTTAGTTGGCCCCATCCATGGACTTGCCATCGTTTATTTGGTTGTGGCGTATCGCAGCATGGTCTATGGGGCTGTCGCTGACGGCGTATACGGCGCTGCTGCTGACGGGGGGAGCTGTGTGGTATCTGCGCTCTCATCAAAAGCGGCAGTTTAGCTGGTTAAGGCTGCTGCATTTAATTTTGGGTAGCACACTTGTTGCTTTAGTGTTGCTGCTTTTAAGTGTTGGCATCATTGGCACCCTGGGGGAGCATGGGAGTCTGGGTCATTCCTGGCACTTGGGAGCGGGTTTGCTGGTGGTAAGCCTGGTGCTGGCATCGGTAGCCGCCGCCACTCAGATTAATAGCAAGCCTTGGGCGCGATCGCTCCACGTTACGATCAATGCGCTGCTCTTTATCGCCTTTGCCGCCGTTAGCTATAGCGGTTGGACTGTGGTGCAGCAGTACCTGCCATAGTCTTGTCTGTGCAGGGGGTGTGAACTGACGTTTTGGGTACGACTACCCGGCACCTTAGGAGTAGTGTTAGGCTCAAAATCCATAGATTTTAGTTTTATTTATGACTTTGGCTCAGCCGCCCGTTGATCGCTTTCGAATTTCGCCTTTGATTAAGGTGACGCTATTAAGCTTCTACACAGCGCTGTTATTACCACTGCCGTTTTTGGCTCAGGTAACGGATGCTCCAGTGGATCCTAAAGTGCTGGTCCTTTTGGCTATGTTGGGGGCTGCTTTTTTGGGAGCAGGGCTAAGTGAGCAGGTGCAAACCACTGATAAAGGGATTTCGATGGTATCCCCGTTACCCTGGCGGGGCTGGTCACTCAAATGGTCTGAGATTAAGTCGCTTAAGCCGCGTTCGACTGGGCAAAACGGAACGGTGTACTACTTTATTACTGAAGCGGTGGATCGGGCTTACTTACTGCCGATGCGGGTAGTGGGGTTTGCTCGACTTGTGCGGACGGTAGAGGCTAAAACCGGTATTGATACTCAAGATGTAACGCCGTTGGCTCAGCCATGGATGTATTTGTTTTTACTGGTTATGACCGGCTTTCTGTTGTTGATGGATGCTTGGACTGTGTGGACGGCTAACCACGGCGGGCTAGTGGGGTAAATTTTACCTGCGGGCACAATTGGGTGAAGTCTTTTGAAAAGTAGTGATACGCTCCTGGAGTTTTCGGATGTTTCATTGCGCGCCGGAGTAGGGATTGGGCTACTGCTAGACCGTCTATCGTTTGCGATCGCACCCAAGACTCGTCTGGCTATTGTGGGCCCCTCCGGTGCGGGCAAAACTTCATTACTGCGGCTGATGAACCGGCTCAGTGACCCCACGAGCGGTCAAATTAACTATCGTCAAAGGCCGCTGACCCAATATCCCGTAATGGACCTGCGGCGACAGATTGGCCTGGTCATGCAGGACAGTAAGCTACTGGGACAGTCTGTCGAAGATACCCTGTGTTATCCCGCTCGGCTACAGGGGAAAAGTGTGGCCACAACCCGACGAGTACTGCAGCCATGGCTAGAGCGATTAAAAATTCCGCAAGACTGGCTCAATCGTCAGGCGACAGAACTGTCTGTGGGACAGCGACAGCGAGTTGCGATCGCACGTACCCTGGCGACTGAGCCCGACATTGTGCTTCTAGACGAACCCACCGCCGCCCAAGATATGGGATATGCCCAGCACTTGCTAACGTATCTTGCTAACCCAGAGACTGTGAGTGCTGTTGTAATGGTTAACCATCAGCTAGAGCTAATGGAGCATTGGGCTACCCATGTTCTGCATTTACAGAACGGTAAGCTTGTTAACTATCAGCCCACTGACCAGGTCGATTGGGGACACTTAAAGCAAGCAATTGTGGATGCCCAAAAAGACGACAATTGGCATGATGATTGGGACGAAACCCCGTAGGGAGGTTCCATGGAACCTCCCTACGGGGTTTCGTAGACCGCGCCAACCTCAAACCGCGTTAGCCGTTTTAACAGCCCCCACCCCCACCGGGTGATGATTGTTAGTGTGTAGACGCTCAATATTTAACCGATAGCCTACATTTCGAACGGTTTGAATCACGCTAGGCTGGCGTGGGTCAACTTCAATTTTCTTGCGCAGCGACAGCACGTGGGTGTCAACGGTACGCGGATTGTCGATGGCATCGGGCCAGGCTCGCCGCAACAAATCCGCGCGGCTAAGGGGGGACCCCTCCGCCTGGGTTAGCACATAGAGCAAACTAAACTCCTGGGGGGTGAGGTCGATAACCTGCTCTTTAAATCGGACACGACGCTGCACCAGATCAAT
>ERZ1740070.229-NODE-229-length-39557-cov-5.953243_pt1 | contig 39557 bp, 32 predicted proteins | sample MGYA00581734_ERZ1740070 | MGnify/ENA primary metagenome ERZ1740070 (study PRJEB43018, sample SAMN04849744) | marine metagenome | isolation source: floating plastic debris | place: Pacific Ocean | collected 2008-09-01 | study: EMG produced TPA metagenomics assembly... | reverse complement strand
CTAGGCCGCCCCACTTCACCATTTCGTGCACAAAGTCGAACTTGGCTTGGCGAAAGTCCTTTTGCTTTGGTGGCGAGCCATAGTGCCCCAAATGAATATGCTCTCCCCAATAAAATTCTAAAAGGCCGTCTTGAGTCCACTCGTCGTAAGAGGTCGCGACAGAGTCAGACGAATTGTAGCGTCGAGGCGTCAGCAGATAGACCACGATGCCGACAGCAGGCAAAATCAACAGCAGTGAAAGAAGCAAATTCATGAAATCAGGGTTCTCTTGGGTTTTCTTGGGTGCTTTATATTCCTTAATAATACTATTTTCGTTCGGCCTATGAGCAATCATTGCTCTGGGGAAGCCGTAATCAGCCAGAGGCCATAATCAGCCCTGCAGCCATTTTTTCGTTCGGGTGATACCGTCACTGAGAAAAATTCGTAGTATCTTGAAAGCCAAGAAAAGTAAGAGCCCACAGTGATTGCCCACACACAGCTACTTGGATATCGGATTAAAGACCTGGTTTATTCGGGCACGCGAACGCTAGTGTATCGAGGCGTTCGCAAAAGCGACCAAGCCAGCGTCATTATCAAGGTGCTCAGAGAGGGTGCTGCCAACCTGAATCAGCAGGTGCAGTTTCGCAATCAGTATACAATTGCCTGCCAGCTCAACTCATCACACATTATCAAGCCGCTGGCGCTAGAACGCACTGACAGCGGATATGCGCTCATCATTCCCGATCAGGGCGCTACCGTCCTTTCAGAGTATTGGCAGGCTAAGTACTGGGCCGCTGATGACTTAAACGGTTCATCAGCAGAGCAGTCTGTCTCCAATAGCCGTGCTAAAGGCGGCCATTCTCTTTCTTCTTCTGGCTGGCAAGATTTTCTGACTGACTTTCTTTCTGTTGCAGTTCAGCTGGCTGAGGCGCTGCAAGAGCTGGGCAAACAGCAAATTATTCACAAAGATATCAAGCCTAGCAATATCATCATTCATCCCGATACAGGACATGTTCAGCTAATTGACTTTAGCCTTTCATCGCTCCTAACCAAAGAACAGCAGCAGCTGAACAATCTGACAGATTTAGAAGGTACGCTTGCCTATCTCTCGCCTGAGCAAACAGGGCGGATGAATAGAAGCCTCGACTATCGTACTGATTTTTATTCACTAGGGGTGAGTTTCTTTGAACTACTCACTGGGCAGCTACCTTTTGTAGAAAGCGACCCAATGGCATTGCTGCACGCTCACTTGGCAAAGCCGCCCGTCGCACCCTGCCAGCTAAATCCTCAGTTGCCCACTGCACTCTCGGACATTGTGCTCAAGCTCATGGCTAAGAATGCAGAAGATCGCTACCAAAGCGCATTGGGATTAAAGCATGACTTAGCGCTGTGCTTGGCACAATTGGAGACAAATCAGGCAGGTGCCCTTCAGGCAGATGACGCGATCGCACCCTTTGAATTGGCTACGCGAGATGTGTGCGATCGCTTCCTCATCCCCGAACAACTCTATGGCCGACAGACAGAAGTCAGTGAACTGCTCGCAGCCTTCGAGCGTGTATCAGCCGGGAGCGTAGAACTGGTCATGGTCGCCGGCTTCTCAGGCATCGGCAAAACAGCCGTCATCAACGAAGTCCACAAGCCCATCACCCGACAACACGGCTACTTTATCCAGGGAAAATTTGACCAGCTCAACCGCAACCGCCCCTTCTCTGCATTTTTACAGGCTTTTAGCAGCCTGATAGAACAGCTGCTCAGCGAATCCGATGCCAAGCTAGCACTATGGCGCACCCGCATTTTAGAAGTGGTGGGTAAAAACGGCCAAGTTCTCATCAGCGTTATCCCCTCATTAGAGCGAATTTTGGGCCCGCAGCCGCCTGTGCTCAAGCTCTCTGGCAGCGCCGCCCAAAATCGATTCAATCTGTTGCTGGCACAGTTCGTCGGCATCTTTGCAACAGTGGCTCATCCGCTAGTCATTTTTCTCGACGACTTACAGTGGGTAGATGCCGCCTCCCTCAGGCTACTTAAGCTATTAATTGAAGCTGGCAACAGCAAATATCTGCTTATTTTGGGAGCCTATCGAGATAACGAAGTCTCTCCCACGCATCCACTCATGCTGAGCTTGGCAGACCTGCCACCCGAGCACAGGGCTGTCACCACCCTCACACTCAACCCGCTGAGCGAAAGCAACATTAGTCAGCTGGTCGCCGATACCCTGCTGTGCCCTGTAGAAACCGCAACACCACTGGCCCAGCAACTTTATCAAAAAACAGAAGGCAACCCCTTCTTTACCACACAATTTCTCCAAGGGCTACACCGCGACGGATGGGTCACCTTTGAAGCAGATAATGGCTACTGGCAGTGCGACCTAGCAACCGTTCAGCAGCTAGCCCTGCCCGACGACGTGGTGAACTTTATGGTCGCCCAGCTACAAAAGCTACCCCCCGCCACTCGCACTGCCCTGATGCTCGCCGCCTGCATTGGCAACCAGTTTGATTTGGCAACGTTGGCCATCGTCTGCCAAAAACCTCAGGTAGAAATTGCGTCTGACCTATGGCGAGGCCTACAGGAAGGCTTTGTGATTCCCGAGAGTGAAATCTACAAGTTTTTTCAAGGAGAGAGCCGTGAGAAAAGACGCGTCGATGAAGGACTAGTCGGCTACCGATTTTTGCACGACCGTGTGCAGCAAGCAGCCTATGCGCTCATTCTAGAAGATCAAAAGCAGTCGACACATTGGCAAATTGGTCAACGCCTGCTGCAGGCAAGTCTGTCAGAGAGCAGTTCATCAGAGAGCAGTTCATCAAACAACAGCCCTTCAGACAACGGCTCATCAGGCAACAGTTCGTCAAAAGTCATCTCTGAGGCAGTAGCCGACAGCGCATTGTTCGAGGTTGTTGAACAGCTGAATGCCGGAGCCAGCCTAGCGACAACCGAGCAAGATCGCAGCCTTCTCATTCAGCTCAATACACTTGCAGGTCAACAGGCAAAAGCCTCAACCGCTTATAGTGCAGCGCTCGCCTACTTCCATCAAGCAAACCGTCTTTTACCAGCCAATAGCTGGGAACATAACTACGAATTTACGCTGAGCCTAAAGAGCAATACCATTGAAGCGGCCTATCTCAATCACTCACTAGCCTCAGTTTCAGCGCTGGTAGAAGAAGTCTTGAATACAGGCCGTAACCTGCTCGACAAAATCAAAGTATATGAGATTCAAATTCAAGCCGCCATTGGTGACAATCAGCTCATAACGGCTGTCAACCAGGGGTTTGACGTGCTCGAACAGCTAGGCATTACCCTGCTCGATCCAACAGCTGTTGCCATTACCTTACCGGCAATAGAACAGCTGCACGCCGTTCCTGAAATGAATGATCCCCAAAAGGCCGCGGCGCTACGGATTTTGGTCTCTATGTTTTCGGCGATTTACAATGGCAAGCCCGAGCTGCTCAAGCCGACGATTTGGACAATGGTGCATCTCTGCACTACGGCAGGGCACACCGCCGTTTCACCGGTTGCCTATTCTGTTTATGGAATGTCGATGTGCGGCTCAGGCAATATTGAAGAAGGGTATCTGAGTGGGCGCATTGCGCTGGCATTAACAGAAGTGCCGCTGGGGCAAGCCATGAAAGGCAAGGTACTCGAACAGCTCGGCGGCTTTATTTCTCACTGGAAAGAACATGTCAAAACCAGCATTCAACAGTTTGAGCAGGGCCTGCAAAGTGGCTTAGAAGTTGGAGACATTGAATATGCCTGCCATGCAGCTAAAAATGCCTGCGCTCACTTGGTGCTACTGGGCACCCCCCTGGAGCAAGTTCAACAAAAGCAGCTAAATTACATTGAGCTAGGACAACAGCTAAACCAACAGCACATCCTCACCTATGCCAAAATTTGGCGACAGCTGGCGCTTAATCTCGCAGGGCAATCAGGCGCTCCCTGGCTACTGATAGGAGAGAGTTTTGATGAGCAAGCGATGCTGCCTACGCTCAAGGAAAAGAACAACTATTTTTCGCTGTACGTTATTTACTTTTCCAAGCAAATGCTGTGTTATTTGTTTGGTCAGCTAGATCAAGCCATAGAAAACACCCGCTTTTTAGAAACCTATTCCGAAGCATCACTAGGCTCTTTGATGAGCGTTGTTCAAAACTTTTATACGTCACTGATATTGCTAGCGGAGTATCGCCGCACGCACCCAAGAACTGACTTAGAAAAAGCCACACCAGCAGAAAAGCTACCAGAACAAATTTCGCTCAATCAGGCAAAAATGAAGCACTGGGCAGACCACGCGCCCATGAACCATTCACACAAGTATCTGCTAATAGAAGCTGAAAAGCACTATGCGTTGGGCACTTATATGGTGGCGATTGATCTGTACGATCAGGCGATCGCATCCGCAAAAGCAAACGACTACATCCAAGAAGAAGCGCTAGCCAACGAACTCGCCGCTCAGTTTTGGCTTAATTGGGGGAAGACCAAAGTTGCCGCAGGCTACCTGCAAGAGGCTTACTACGGTTACGCTCGCTGGGGCGCAAAGGCGAAAACAGATGCCCTAGAACGGGACTACCCTCAGCTACTAGAACCCATTCTCCAAACCACCGCCCAGCCCATCAGCTTCGTCGAAACGCTCACCGAGATTGACCATTCGTGGGAATCACATCAGAGAACTGACAGCAGTGCTATGGAGAGCGCAGCTAGCAGTATTGATATCCATAGCAGTAACAGCAACATCCACAGCGTTAACGAAACCATTGATAACGCTCACAGTTCTCACACTAGCCACTCGGCAAGCAAAGGGCTGAATGCCTCACTAGATTTGGCGACGGTGCTAAAGGCGGCGCGCAGCATATCGCAGACGGTTCATCTCGATGAACTCATCCATCAGCTCACCACCACCATTTTGCAAAGTTCGGGGGGTGATCGCTGCGCGCTGATTTTGCCTGATAACGATGAAGTGTGGCAGCTACAAGCGATCGCAACCCTCGAAGCCACAACCCTATGCACCGAACCCATCACCGATCATCCTCAGCTCCCCGTCAGGCTGATTCAGTATGTCAAAAACACCCAGCAGGTAGTCGTCCTAGATAGGCTCAATACAGACCTTCCCGTCGTTGATGACTATCTTCAAAAGCATCAGCCTCAAAGCGTACTGTGCTTACCCTTGCTCAGCCAGGGGACCATGATTGGTATTTTGTACCTGCACAATCTTTCAACCAGCGGCGTATTTACGAAAGACCGTCTCTCTATTCTCAGCTTTTTGTGTACAGAAGCGGCCACCTCACTCGAAAAAGCCAACTTGTACCAGACCCTATCAGACTACTCATTGCGGCTAGAAAGCAAAGTAAAAGATCGAACCCAAGCACTAGAAGAAGAAGTGCGCGATCGCAAACAGGCTCAGGCCGCTGCGGAAGTCGCCAACCGAGTAAAAAGCGAGTTCCTAGCCAACATGAGTCACGAGCTGCGATCGCCACTCAATGCAATTTTGGGATTTTCTCAGGTCATGATGCGCTCCGAAGCCCTGCCCAAAGAGCATCAGAGCGACGTCAGCATCATTCGCAACAGCGGCGAACATCTCCTAAACCTGATCAACGACGTCCTCGACATGTCAAAAATTGAGGCCGGTCGCACCACGCTGAATTCTGTTGATTTTGATCTGTACGATTTGCTTGGCGACCTCCACGCGCTCTTTCAGCTAAAAGCAACAGAAAAATCGTTGCGCTACGAGGTCAGCCACACCCCAAACCTGCCTCGACACATTCACACTGACCTTGGCAAGCTCCGCCAAATCCTGATAAACCTGCTCAGCAACGCCTTCAAATTCACACAGTCTGGGCATGTTCTCTTACATGCCAGCAGCGATATCACGGGCGAAGCTCTCACCCTCACCTTTGAAGTACAAGACTCCGGGCCTGGCATCGCCGCAGACGAAATCGACACCGTCTTCGAGCCTTTTGTGCAAACCGAAACGGGCCGGTTGGCCTCGCAAGGAACCGGCCTTGGGCTTTCTATTAGTCGTAAATTTGCGCAGCTCATGGACGGCGATATCGTCATCACCTCGCCAACGACTCAGGGCAATGGCACCCTTGTTAGCACTCGCATTCAAGCAGCCACCACTCAACTCAACGCTTCAACCTACACGCCAAATCGCGCCACGCAGCCACTTCAACCTACACGCCAAATCGTAGGACTCGCAACCGCTCAAACCAGCTACCGCCTGCTGATTGTTGACGACCAGCAAGCTAACCGCCAGCTCTTAACCAAGCTGCTTCAGCCCTTAGGCTTTGAGCTGCAAGAGGCCTCGAATGGCTTAGATGCGATCGCGCTTTGCCAGCACTGGAAACCTCACCTCGTTTTGATGGATATTCGTATGCCTACTATAGATGGCATCGAAACAACACAGCGAATCAGAGCACTCTCTGGTGCTGACACCCAGCCCAAAATTGTTGTACTCACGGCCAGTACCCGCCCCCAAGACGAAACCTCAGCCCGTGAAGCAGGCTGTGATGCCTTCATAAGCAAACCTTTTCAAGAAGATTCTCTCCTAACCTGCATCGGTGGACAGCTTGGATTGCAGTATCGCTACAGAAACCATCCAAAAGACAACTCACTACAAGACAACTCACTACAAGACAACCCCAGCAACCACACACAACATTCCAGCGACATCACAATTCATCAGGCGTTGTCAATGCCTCAAATCGGAGCGACCCCTGCCGACCAAAGGGACGAACAATTAACATTGACGTCCTCACAGCAGATCGGCTCACCGTCGGTCGGTTCGCGATCGCTTTGCGAGCTGAGCTTATCGCAGTTGTCTCCTCAGCTACTGTCAGCATTAGAGTCAGCCACCCAAAACTTTCAGTGGACTGAGATAATCGCACTCATTGAAGAAATTAGACAGCAAGATAAAGCCGTCGCCACCGCTCTTAACGACCATCTACAGCAGTTTCAATACACTCAAATCCTGCAAGCGATTCGCCTCGCTCAGGCAATCGCCAGCTCAGCAGTATCAAAAGAAAGCTAACCACAGCCATCAATAAGCCATCAACAACAGAGCACTATGCCACTGTCCCTCTCACAACCTGTCACTGCCTCACCGCAATCTGCTGCCGATGTCATGGTAGTAGATGACACCCCGGCAAACTTGCACCTGTTCATCAAACTATTGACCGCGCAGGGATACCACATCCGACCCATTACAGAGGGCGCTCAGGCGATCGCAGCCGCACAAGCCAACCCGCCAGATGTCATTCTGCTCGATATCAAAATGCCTGAAATGGATGGATACGAGGTTTGCAGACAGCTAAAGGCGCATACAAGCACCTGCAATATTCCTGTGATATTTTTGACTGTGCTTGACGATGAAGACAGTATCGTCAAAGGGTTTGAAGTAGGAGGCGTCGACTATATTACCAAACCGGTTAGAGAACGAGAGCCGTTGGCACGGGTGAAAAGCCAGCTTGAGCTGCGATCGCTCCAAAAGCGGCTAAGCGAAAAAAACAAACAGCAGGAGATACTGCTAGCACAGTACGAAGCCGCCGACACCGCGCTCAAAGAATCTGAAGAAAAGTTTTCTACCGCCTTTCAAAACACACCGCTACCCACCACCATCGTCGACCTAAAAAATGAACAGTATGTCGATATCAACGAAGCTTTTGTGCAGCAAACAGGCTACAGCCGAGAAGAAACCATCGGTCGCACCGCTACCGAACTGGGCCTGTGGCAATCACTAGAGCAGCGAGCAGCCGCGTTCGCCCAGCTAAAGGCAAAAGGATATGTTCATGGCGTTGAAGTCAATTTTTACAACAGATCGGGCAAAACTAGTTCTGTTATTTTATTTTTAGAGCTGATCTACTTTAACGGCGAGCCCTATGTGTTGGCGACCGGAAAAGATATCACGCAGCAAAAAGCCGATCAAAAGAAATTAATAGACCAAACTCAAGCCCTCTCTCAAACATTAAAGACCCTGCAAACCACCCAAGCAGAACTGATTCGCGCTGCTAAAATGGCCGCCTTGGGCAACTTAGTCGCAGGCGTTGCTCACGAAATCAGCACGCCTGTAGGCACTGCGGTGATGACCGCCTCTACCCTCGAAAACGCAACACAGTCTATTGCAGCTGAGTTGCAGCGAGGCGAACTCAAGCGCTCCTCTTTTGAAGGCTATATAGAGGTGGCGACCGAATGCAGCCGCCTGATGTTGAATAACCTAACCCGAGCTGGAGAGCTGATTAACAGCTTCAAAAAGGTCGCAGTCGACCAAACCAGTGTGCAGAGCCGCGCCTTCTAGATCAAGCCTAACGTCCAAGAAGTTGTGGCCTCTCTACTGCCACCGTTCAAAAAAACCCCCCACAAGCCAAAAATCACAGGCGACGACACCCTACTAATAGAGAGCTATCCTGGCAGCCTCGCGCAAATCGTTACCAATCTCACCACCAATTCACTCATTCACGCCTACCCCGACAACCAGCCAGGCATCATCAGCATCACCATTGAAACGCAAGCCAACGAAGTCGTGCTGACCTATCAAGACGATGGCTGTGGCATTACCCCAGAGCACCAAAATCGAATTTTTGAGCCTTTCTTCACAACCGCACGCGATATCGGCGGCAGTGGCCTGGGCCTGCATCTGGTGTACAACCTTGTCACCCAAACGCTCAAGGGAAAAATTCAGGTGGCTAGCAGTCCTGGGCAGGGGACGACTTTTACCATTAGGTTTCCGGTTGAATAGGGGGTTTCGGCCACAGAGGGCATAGCGGCGTAGAAACATCACAGCAAAAAACCTGCGATCGCAGCCGTCATAAACGATGCCAGCGTCCCGCCAATCATTGCCCGCAGTCCCAGTTCAGCCAGCTCCGACTGCCGCTCCGGGGCCAGTGCGCTCAAGCCCCCAATCTGAATCCCAATAGATCCTAGATTCGCAAAGCCACACAGCGCGTAGGTGGCAATCGTGAGCGATCGCTCAGACACCTCAACCGCCAGCTGCTCTTGCCCCGGAATCACACTCACCCCATCCATTAGCTGCTGCAACGAGGAGTAAGCAATGAACTCGTTGAGAATCACCTTTTTACCCAGCAGCACGGCCACCTGGCTACAGTCGCTCCAGGCAACGCCCATCAGCCAAGCCATCGGTGCCAGCACATAAGACATCACCAGCTCCAGCGACAGCTGAGACAATCCTACAAAGCCACCGGCCCAGCTCATCAGACCATTTATTGCCGTCAGCAGCCCCAAAAAAGCAATCACCATCGCCGCAATACTCACCGCGATTTTCACCCCTTCAGAAGCACCTGTCGCCACAGCGTCAATCACATTGGTTGCCTTTTTGTGAGCGACATCGACCGGATTGCGATTAATGCTCACCGTCTCTGGATACAAGATTTTGGCAATCGCTAGTCCCGCAGGGGCCGACATCACCGAAGCCGTAATCAAATGCTCAGCAGAAATGCCAAAAGAAATAAAAGCGGGCAGTAGCCACCCCGACACAGTGGCAAATCCACCCACCATCACCGCGTTTAGCTCAGAGGTGGTCATCGACTTAATGTAGGGGCGAATCACCAGCGGCGCTTCTGTCTGGCTAACAAACACATTGGCCGCTGCCGATAGAGACTCAACCCCAGAGATTCCCATAGTGCGGCGCATCACCCAGGCCATAACGACTACGGCCCGCTGTAGCACGCCATAGTGATACAAAATACTGATGAAAGCCGAAAAGAAAATAATGCTAGGCAGCACCTTAAAAGCAAAGAAAAAGTCTTTGAAATTTTCACCAAAGACGAAGATTGAGCCGGCATCGGAATAGGCAAAAAACTGAACAATAAGATCGCCAAACCAAGAAAACAATCCTAACCCTACGCGCGTACGCAAAATGAAAAGCGCCAGCACAAACTGTAGAACCAAACCACCGACTACTGGCTTCCACCGAATAGCTCGGCGATTGGTAGAAAGCGCGTAGGCAATGGCTAAGAACACACCAAGACCCATCAGTGAAATAACTTTTTCCATACTTTTATATCGACTGCAACCTGCTCTATATGTGCAACAAGATTTGGTCAAATCGCAGGCAACTACGCGCAAGATAGCAGCACGAATAGCACAGACTTGTTCGACTATTAAGTGATAGAAATCTCTTCTCTCTGGCTGCACAAAGATGTTATATCACGGTTCGATATGTTGGCGGACCGCAACAACTCTCGCAGCCCTGCTATAGAAAATGCGATCACCCTTTGGGTGGGCTGCGCCATCACACTTCAAGACTCCCTCAAAAATCATCTCAAGACTCCCTCAAAAATCATCTCAAGACTCCCTCAAAAATCATCCGCCGCGAAGCACGATAGTGAACGGGTGCTCAAAGCATTCTGTCACCGCTTTGGTAGGCTGAGAGGCGTTGCCTTCTAGTGCCTTTCTTTCTATGATGCCAGCAGCACAAAAAAAATCATCAAAATTTTCGCTGGCGCAGCTAGGCCCTGGATTACTCATGGCAGGCGCGGCCATCGGGGTCTCTCATTTGGTGCAAAGCACCAGAGCCGGTGCCATGTATGGCTGGGGAGCTTTGGTGTTTGTGCTGCTCGCCAACCTGATGAAGTATCCCTTTTACGAATACGGTCATCGCTACGCCGCCGCTTCCGGAGATAACCTTATTCAGGCCTACCGCAAGCAGGGCAAGCGCTTTTTTCTTCCTTTTATGGTTATCAGCGCGATTAGTGCGGTGGGTAGCTTTGCTGTCGATGCTTTTGTAGCAGCTATGCTGCTGAAATTTCTCTGGTTTCCTCAGGTTTCTGAACCGTTGCTGGCAGTAGGCGTTCTACTTTTTTGCTGGGGGCTCATCGCTATTGGGCGCTATCGGCTCTTTGAGCAAATCACCAAATGGTGCGTCATATTCCTATCAATCGCAACAGTGGCAGCAGTTGTCATGGCAATCTCAACTAGCTTCGAATCGTGGCTGACAGCTTCCAGCACCGTGGAAGCTGCAGACACTGTTGCATATACAACTAATTCTAGGCCGTCTATTTTTTCCTGGTCCGCAGTGCCTTTCCTGATTGCTTTTATGGGCTGGATGCCAGGCGGATTAGAGCTATCGATTTGGCAATCGCTGTGGGTACAGGCAGACGGTGAAGACAGTGGTGAGGCAACTTCTCTGTCGGCAGCTAGCTTCGACTTTAACTTTGGTTATATTCTTACCGTGGTCCTAGCCTGTCTATTCCTGACGCTAGGAACACTAACGCTGCCGACTCAAGGGATGTCTGCTGAGCCCGCAGCTTTTGCCGGGCAGCTGGTGGGGATGTATACCAGCTACATTGGAGCGTGGGCCGAGCCGGTGATTGGGCTATGTGCGATCGCCGCTATCTTCTCTACCACATTCACCGTCGTTGATGCCTTTCCTCGCACCTTAGAAGCCGGTCTGCACGAGCTAGTGCCTTCTAGCCGAGAGATAACGTTTCCTATTCGGCAGGCGATCGCACTCACACTCATCACCTTCGCCGCCCTGCTGCTCAGCGTCTTCACCGCTGGTTTCGAGCCTCTCATCAATACCATCACCATCATCGCCTTCATCGCCGCCCCCTTTTACGCCTGGCTAAATATGCGTAGCATCGCCACCCTATCGGAAGAGTCCCAGCCTGAGCCTTGGCTTTCCAAGCTAGCAATTGTGGGGTTTATCTATCTCTCAGGATTCAGCCTGGTGTTTGTAGCGCTCCAGTTATTCTCACCCTTATAGCCAAGTGCTAGCCCTCACTAGCCGCCTGATGAATCGGCATGCGAATGACAAATTCTGTACCCTGGTCTGCAGAAGACATGCAGTCTAGCTTGCCACTGTGTCGCTCCACAATAATTTTGTAGCTAATAGATAGGCCCATGCCAGTCCCTTTGCCAACGGGCTTAGTCGTAAAAAAGGGATCAAAGATTCGAGTCCTCACGTCTTCAGGAATACCAGGCCCATTGTCTGCGATCGCCACCTCCACCCAGTCATCACCAAACAAAGAGGTTCGGATGGTAATGACACCTTCTTTGCCAGCCGACTCCAAAGCGTCTAAGGCATTCGCCAAAATATTCATAAATACCTGGTTAACTTGCCCAGGATAGCAATCAATCTCTGGCAGCACATCGTAGGAGCGAATCACATTTACAGCAGGTGACTCAGAAGTTGAGTTCAACCGATGCCGCAAAATCATCAGCGTATTATCAAGGCCTTCGTGCAGGTCAACACTTTTCAACGCACCCTCATCCATACGAGAGAAATTACGCAGAGAAAGAACAATTTCACGAATGCGCTCAGTGCCCATGCTCATAGAAGAAAGCACTTGAATTAAATCCGATTGAAGAAAATCAAACTCAATGTCTTCGAGGTAGTCTACAATCTCTTCGGTGGGCTCAGGGTAGTACTGCCTGTAGAGCGCGATCAGTCGCAGCAGATCTTGGGTGTATTCTTTAGCGTACTTTATGTTGCCGTGGATAAAGTTCACAGGATTATTGATTTCATGGGCCACCCCCGCCACCAGTTGACCTAGTCCAGACATCTTTTCTGAATGGATCAGCTGCGTCTGAACGCTCTTTAAAGTATTCAGAGCAGTTTGCAGCTCTTCAGTTTTCTGCCGCTGCTGCGCTTCAGACTTGCGAAGCTGTTTGTTTAGCAGCTCTTCTTTTTTAGCCAGCGTCTTAAATTTCAGTTCGGAGTCTTTAAGGCGATCTAAAAAGGTGCTCGTCCAGGCGATCGTAAAAATAACAACCGTGCTAAAAATCACCCAAACTGCCAGCGGCCCACCGTTCACAGGGGCTCGCAGATCTCCTAGCAGTACGTTACTGTCAATGCCATCAGGAATAAATCGAGCGGCAGCCATACCGGTATAGTGCGTCGTTGGGATAGCCGCACCGATAGCCGCAGAAGCGAGTAACCTTTTACGGAACTGATACGTCTCATCTGCTCGCAGCCGATACACCAAAAAAAGGCCCACAAAGGAAACTGCGATCGCAATAACAACAGACCCTATCACCGTCAATCTGTCGTACTGCATCGTTACAGGCATTCGCATGGCGGCCATCCCGGTATAGTGCATAGACACAATGCCACTGCCCATACATAAGCTACCAACCGTTAGCCTGGGCCAGCCTAAGGTCTCACGGCTAACCAAAAACAGCGCCAGTCCAGAGGCCACAATCGGCGGCAGCACAGAGACAGCCACCGTCTTGAAGTCGTACTCGACGGTAAAGGGCAGCCGAAAAGCCAACATGCCAATAAAGTGCATTGCCCAAATGCCTACCCCCATCGCAACGGCCCCGCAGCATAGCCAAATAGCTTGCGCCCGGCCTTTAGCAACCGTTACTCTCGCGGCGATATCTAGCGCGGTGTACGCAGCTGACATTGCGATCGCAATCGACAGCGCAACCAGCATAACGTTGTAGCCTGAAAGCACAGAATATGTCATGGAGAAATCTTGTAAGCAAGCATCTATCATCTTCGAAGCAATGAAAGTTTCTACTTAGAGATTTCCCAAACATCAAGATTTATGCGTGTTAGTTCCGTAAGCTATCTACTTCTAGGGAACCGCCGCGTTGCCACCTTACGCAAATACAAAAACACCGACTGCGCCGATAAATACAAATGGACCATCGTCGGAATCATTGCCGAAAAGCCCATCATCACACCGAAATAGATATTCTTGACATTCTCTCGCCCTAGCGGATCACGTACCGCACTTTCCAATCGACCTTCATACTTCGAGGAGCTTTCTGCTAGCGACACCGAAGACTGTTGCAACAGGCCCACCAGCCAACCAGATACCGAGAACACCATCAGCACCCAAAACGTCGCCAAAATCGCAATCAACACGTCAATGCTCAGGTGTGCAATGTAGCTAGGCAACGACGTCGTCTTCAGCGCTCGCCTAGCAATCCATACCGTAATGAAGAAAGATACACTGTCAAACAGAGCACCCAAAAAGCCCACTGGAAACTGCATAATCATGTATTCCCAGCGCTCACCGCTCGTGGCAATTTCCTGTGGATAGGCAGTAATAATCGCCAGCCAATAGCAGGACATATTCAGCAGCATAAAGAAGATGAACAGCTTAGGGAAAAAAGTAACCAAGCTGCCACGCTTATCGGCGTAGAAATCCAACAGCTTCCTCAGAGAATTCCGCCAAATCGCCATCACTGGACGCATGCTGAGTTTTCTAGTTGCCATAGCAGCTCCATTCAATCTTTCTCTACACGGCTAATGTCGCTCCGTATAGTTATAATTCACACTAATGGGTAGAGTTCCGCATCGCCTCCAGTATTTCTCGCTGTATTGCTATGTTTTCGCGCAGCAGCTCGTTGTTTTCTGCAATCACTTTCGTGTTCTCGTTTGCTCTCGCCAACGCCGACTCGGCCTGCGCTTTCGCTCGACGCATAAACCAAAGCAAAAAGCCGAGCAAAAGCGCAGGCACAATCAAAGCAGAAAATACTTTTACCGCTACAGGGTCTTCTTCATAGACGCCTGGGTAGGTGTCTTGGTTCTGTATCTCAACATACTCATGTGCTTCCTGCCGATAAACAAGATTTGTTGTATGATCCATGCGTTATTCTCCTTAATCGCTCGACAACACCACTAACTACATCCGCTCTAGCACATCGATACCGAGCAGCGATAAACCCAATTTTAGCGACCTAGCTGTCAAATCACATAGCACCAGCCTAGATGTGCGTGTAGGCTCATCTGCTTTTAGCACCGGACAGCGATCATAAAACTGATTGTACTTTTGGCTCAGCTCAAACAGATATTGGCACAGCCGGTTTGGCAATAGATCGGTAGCAACCTCATCGAGTACTGTGTCCATTTTCAACAGATGCTTCGCCAGGGTAAATTCACTCTCTTCTCTCAGCGTTATCTCTGCATCGAGCGCAGAGAGATCTACGCCACCGCTACGGCTAATGCCCTGCACCCGTACGTAGGCATACAGCATATATGGCGCGGTGTTTCCTTTTAGATCTAGCATTCTGTCGAAGCTAAAGGTGTAGTCGCTGATTCGGTTCTGGCTGAGGTCAGCGTATTTGATGGCACCGATGCCGACTTTCTCTGCGACGTTTTGAATAAACGCTGCAGATTCTGTTCTTTCTTCTTTTTCTAAACGCACTTCTACATCGGTGCGGGTGCGTGTGATCGCCTCATCGAGCAACGCCTGCAAAGGAACCGCCTCACCAGACCTAGACTTCAGCCTTTTACCATCTTCACCCAGCACGAGCCCGAACGGCGCGTGGCTTAGCTCCACTGTCTCAGGCACCCACCCTGCGCGCCTTGCCACCTGAAAAATCTGTGCAAAGTGATTACTCTGCCCCGCATCTGTGGTGTACACAACCCGATCAACCTTATCTTCATTAATGCGATAGCGAATCGCCGCCAAATCTGTTGTGGAATAGTTATATCCGCCGTCTGATTTTTGAACAATCATCGGCAGTGGGTCACCGTCCTTATTGGTAAAACCTTCGAGGAAAACGCACTGCGCACCATTGTCTTCCACCAACAAACCCAACTCTCTTAGATCCTCAATCACCGCAGGCAAAAACGGATTATAAAAAGACTCGCCTCTATCAACAATATCTTCTGCAATATTCAACAGATCGTAAATCTTTCGATACGAACGCTTAGATAGCTGACATACCCGCTCCCAAGCCTCCAGCACTTCTGGATCACCCGCTTGCAGCTTCACCACTGCCTGGCGAGAAGCTGCTTTAAAGGTTTCATCTTCATCAAAGCGCTTTTTTGCCTGCCGATAGAACGTCGCTAGCTCACCAGAAGTAGATGCCTCCGCAGCCTCCTGCGGGTCAGGGTAAGCCTCTTGCAGGTAGGCAATAAGCATGCCAAACGGTGTACCCCAGTCGCCTACATGACTAATCTTCATCACGTCATGGCCCAAAAACTCAAACACCCTTGCAAAGCACTCACCCATCACCGCTGGCCGCAAGTGCCCCACATGCATTTCTTTCGCAATGTTGGGGCTAGGGTATTCTGCAATGATTTTGAGCGGCGGGTTGGCTTTGGCAATACCGAGGCGGTCACTGCCATGCATCGCCTTCAGCTGCATCTCCAAATAGTCCGTCTTCAGCTTGAAATTAATAAAGCCAGGGCCTGCAATAGAAGGCGCTTCGCACAAGTCTGAAACGTCTAGATTTTCTGAAATTTTGGTTGCGATCGCCCTCGGATTACTCTTCAGCGGCTTCGCCAGACTCATCGCCACATTCGCCTGATAATCACCAAACTTAGGATTATTCGTACTCACCAGCAGCGGGTCAGTCTCCTGATACTCATCGCCAAACGCCGCCACTAATGCAGCCTGCACACGATTTTTCAGTTCATTCAGCGTTGATTTCATAGTTTTTCGACTGCTTGTTGAAGGTGAGCTATCTCCAACAGCTCACAAATAGACCTCACAATCATAGAAGGCTATCTACCGCAAACGATCCTATGCAACGATCCTACGCATAGAGATAAGTCTTACCTGGCTGGTTGGGTAACACCTTCAACTTTTGGTTTTGCAAGTCTGGTTCTAGGCCCAAACGCTCTAGAGGCAATACGCCTAGCAGCGGCTGGTCAATTTCTGCTAGCTCTAAGCAGTCAAACGTACTCACACGACCACCAACCGCTAGAGTAGCACCCTTAAAAATGCGCGCCTTCCGCTCACCAGCTGCTGTGTTTACAACAGTCTCGCTGAGCATAGGCAAACCTAATTCCTCAATGACTTTAGTTGGCAAGGACAATAATGACGCACCTGTATCTACTAAAACATCGTTCAAAACGATTGTCCTGATTTGCTTTTCAGGAATAAAACCTCGCTCCGCTAAGGTCTGATCAATGTCGTTAGTCACCGTTATAGATACTTTTACGTGGCCCATTGAGTTCCTTTCTAAGTCGGGTGTTGGCAACTTGATCAATACCACAACGTCTCTCCCTTACTCTCAGTGTTTCTCTGTAGAATAATTCTATCGCCAAACTCTCTGCACATGCCCCGCCCTACCAAAGCTGAAGTCGCTGCCTGCCATGGGCAAACCATGCCAGACATCATCGCCCCAAATCTTGACGTGCTCTTCTGCGGCATTAACCCCAGCCTTTACTCCGTCGCCATTGGCCATCACTTCGGCAGGCCCGGCAATCGCTTCTGGAAAGCCCTCCACAAGGCAGGCTTTACCCCTCGCCTTTACGACCCTAGCGAAGATGTCACGCTACCTAAGCTAGGCTACGGCATCACCAATATGGCTCCGCGTGCGACTGCCCGCGCCGACGAACTCAGTAAAGACGAAATCAAAGAAGGGCGCGAGCTGCTTAAGGCCAAAATCAATACCTACAGGCCCAAGTGCCTTGCATTCTTAGGTATTACCGCCTATCGCATCGCGTTCGCTCAGCCCAAAGCCAAAATCGGCCCGCAGCCTACCTGGCACAACACAACAGTTTGGGCATTGCCAAACCCCAGTGGCCTCAACGCACACTACCAAGTTGACGACCTCGCAGAAGTCTATGGCTGGGTACGCCAAAGCCTCACGGAATCGTCGCAATAATCGCAGAGGTGAATAGCAGAGGTTCAAAGGTGGGAGAGAATTTGTCTGAGGATTGTACGGTTTTAGGTTCCAAGTGTTAGCCCTTAGATTATAAGTATCAATTGCTACACCTTCTTTTCAATCTACGAAGAGAGCGCTCCTCTTAGCACCAGGAGTTGTGAAAAGCAGGTGCTAGCAGGCGACTTGGAAAAGATAAAACCAGAGACACAGAGGCTCTTTCCCTTGCTGCGCGGTTCTTCTAGAAGAGGAGAAAGCTGCGCAGCAAGGGAATTTTTTTGACTATTTTCTTGGTGAGCAGTCCATCTAGCCGCAGACTATCTGAGCGTGATACTCAGCATCACTCATCAAATCTAGAGTGCTTTCCACCCGGTCGAGAAAGACTTTGCCATCGAGATGATCGACTTCATGCTGAATAATACGAGCCACAAAGTCGGTGAATACCTTTTGCTGCTGTTGGCCGTAACGATCGGTATACACGATTTCTATTTCGCGCGATCGCCTCACCAATCCCCGCATCCCCGGCACACTCAAACACCCTTCCCATCCCTTCTCGCTCTCCGCTGAAAACGTCACAATCTGCGGATTAATCATTGGGGTGGGCTCCATCACAGGCGCATGCAGGTACCGCAAGTTTGGCCGCGATGCCACAATAAACAGCCGAATGCTTTCAGAAACCTGAGGCGCAGCAATACCGACCCCATTTGTTTCAGTCGCAGTGTGGATGAGGTTATCTATGAGCTGCTGTACAGATTGGGATGAAATGTTGGTGATGGGTTGAGCGGGCGATCGCAGCACCGCATTTCCCAATTCTGCAATCTTCAACATGCTAGCCATCACTGTCTCCTCCTTTTACACCGCTCACAGCAGCTTATACCCGTACAAATCTACTTTGTATCACCAACGCTTCGTACAATAGGCATTGCCAAATCCACACTCAAATCTTCTCAGCCATATAGCGTATCGTTTTTTCCTTACCGAAACTTATCAACTAAAGTGTATGTATTCTAAGCACTTCTTATAAATACCTATACCGTAGCGTCTCCGAAGAGCACAGCACGTAGCATTCATTAACGTCGCTATTCATCAGTCTTTTATAAGCACCAAATAGTCATGGCCCTACCCCACCTCAACTGATGGAATCTCCCACAGAGTCTATAACGAGCGCATCGCCAGAAACAGAGCACCTCAATAAAATTCGCGCCATCTTATTTGGGGAACAGCTCCAGAGCCAAAATCAACGCTTTGAGCAGCTAGAGCAACAAGTTTTGGCAACGTGCAACGACCTCCGTACGCAGCTGACACAGCAAATAGACGCTCTCGAAAATCGTTTGACTCAGCATCTGAGTGAGCGATCGAAGCAGCTAGACGAGCGCATTACAAACCAAGCAAACGAGCTACACACGCTACGCACCCATACAGAGACATCGATAGCCGCAACACATCAAACACTCCAGAGCGATTTTCAGCAACACACGCGATCGCTCAAAAGCGACCTAGAACATCAGATAGCTGCCGCCATTGAAAGCTTGCAAGCACAGATGAAAAATCAAAAATCGACTGACGAAGCAGAAAGAGTCTACCTTTCGGCTCTTTTTGGCGAGATCTCACAAAAACTGAGCAACCCGAATGAAGAAGTGTCCTCGTAAAAGTCGTCGGAGCAAAAGCCAGAGCCAACACCAGTGACCGCAAATGCTAGACACGGAGAATCCCAAAGAGCAAAAGAATACGGCGGCCCACCATAAGTCCACTGACGATATGGCAGAAAACGCAGCAGAGAAAGATATCGTTGTCAAAGCAGTTGCTGGCACTGATACGGATGAACTCAAAGAATTGCGTGCTCTCCTCCTCGGTGGTCCCCCAGAAGACATGCTTAATCCACCGCTGAGCCCAGAAGCCCTCAGTAAAGTCCTTCCAGAGGCCATGTCTCAGGCCCACGAAAGACAAACAGGCATCATTGCCGCAACGCTGCCCACCGTAGAAACTGCCATCCAAACATCGGTACAGCAAAATGCCAGCGTCCTCGCTGAAGCTCTGTTTCCAGTCATCGGCCCAGCCACACGCCGGTCTATCACCACAGCCATTGGCTCTCTCGTACAGTCGCTCAACCAAACGCTAGACCATAGTCTGTCTCCCCAAAGCTTCAAATGGCGACTAGAAGCCAAAAGAACAGGCAAAACCTTCGCCGAAGTCGTGCTCATTCGCACCTTGATTTATCAGGTGGAGCAAGTCTTTCTCATTCACAAGGAAACGGGCCTTGTAGTTCAGCACATCGTAGCAAAGACAGCGACAGCGCAAGATCCAGATTTGGTCTCGGCTATGTTGACCGCTATCCAGGACTTTGTGCACGATTCTTTTACCGTCGAAGATACTAGCTCGCTAGAAACCCTTCGACTCGGCGACTTGAGCCTACTGATAGAAAACGGGCCTCAGGCAGTATTAGCTTGCGCGGTGAGAGGAACATCTCCAGCCGAGCTGAGGGAATTGCTGCGATCGCAACTAGAAAGCATTCATCTCACCTTTGGCCCCAGGCTAAAAAACTTCGACGGTGACCAAAGCCTATTTCAAGACTGCACACCGTACTTACAAGACTGCTTCCAGTCCAAATTTCGCGGCAGCAAAGACACCGCACCAGCCCAGAAGAAACCACCACTCACCCGAACTCAAAAGCTCTTAGGCTGGTGCCTGGCCGGAATTTTGCTATCGGGAGTTGGGCTTTGGTCCTGGATGAACTGGCAGAGTAATCGCCACTGGCAGCAATTTGTCGATACCCTACAGCAGCAGCCTGGCTTTGTCGTCCTAGATGACTACAAGCGGCGCGGTGCTTACCACCTCAACGGACTGCGTGATCCGCTTAGTGGCGATCCGCAGGCGTTACTAAACCAATCTCGTGTGAACCCAAACAAGGTAAAGATGACTTGGAAACCCTACCTGTCACTAGCACCTGAGTTCTTGGGAAATCGCACGCAAACGCTGCTGAATCCGCCTTCTACGGTATCGCTCAGTCTGAGCTCGCAGGGCGTTTTGGCGGTATCTGGACGAGCCTCGGAACGATGGATTCAGTGGGCAAAGGAAGTGAGTTCATCTTTGGAAGGGGTGACTGAGTGGCGTGATGACGGTCTTATTTCTACAGAGCGGGAGGAGCTCACTCAGCTAAAAAGCCGAATTGAATTCCGGCAGTTTAGCTTTCCAAAGGGTAAGGCGACGCTGCAAACGCGCTATGCGGAAACACTAGATAATCTTGCGGAAGATCTCAAATCGCTCACTCAAATCGCTCAGATCATTGATGAACCGGTAAACATCACGATTCGAGGGTATGGTGATCAGCGGGGTAATGCGGCCCAAACTATTCAACTCGGGCAAACCAGAGCCAACTATCTCAAGCGTTACCTCGTAGAACAAGGCGTGAGTGTTGAGGGTTTGACAGCAACAGGAAGCGCTATTTCTAGTAGCGATCGCGCTGGTAACGATCGCTCAGCATCACACGTCGAAGTCCGTTTTTAAATTCCTCTTCTGTTCTTTTAGTGATGGCAATGGCCAATGATTCAGAAAAAAGTCTGCATGGTAGGTGCCTTTGCAACCGGAAAAACTAGCCTAGTAGCTCGGTTTGTGAAGGGCATTTACGCCGACAAATACCAAACAACAGTTGGCGTCAAAATCGACAAAAAGCTGGTCGAAACTGAGCGCTTTACGATGAATATGATTCTGTGGGACATCCACGGAGAAGATGAGTTTCAAAATGTGCGGATGTCTTATCTGCGAGGTGCAGCAGCCTACCTTCTGGTGATCGATGGCACGCGTCGTGCCACCTTGGATGTGGCACTGAACCTCAGAGCAAAAGTGTCGGAAAATATTGGCGATATTCCCTTTGTCGGCGTTATAAGTAAGTGCGATTTGCAGGCCGAGTGGGAGATTACTGAGCAAGACATCGCACTGCTCAAAGAGAAAAAGTTTGACCTGGTACGCACCAGTGCCAAAACAGATGTTGGCATTGAGCGCTGCTTTCTTCAGCTTGCCGACAAAATCATGAGCGGGGCACCCAGCTAGTGGCTAAAGCAGTCGACTTACCGGATGCGATCGCTCACTACCTGTTCACACGAGCCACCCAACGGCAAGACCTCGCTTACCTACAGGTCAGCCCAGACGGGTGCATTCTCAGCAGCGGTGGCACCCTAGCAAAATACGGCCTAGAGACCGCCAAAGTAGGGGATGCGATAGACCAACACCTGCTATTTTTGACCGGTTTTTTTCCTCATCCGCCCGAACAAGCGGTTATGCCATATATTCAAACCGAGCAAGGTGCAGTCATCGACGTGCACTTTATTGTCGAGAGTGGAAAGCAGTGGATTCTCTTGTTTGACACTGCGAATGAACTCGAAAAGCAACAACAGTTTCAGCAAGTTGCCAATGACGCGGCCCTACTTCGTCAGCAGCTCACCAAACAAATAGACGCTGCAAGAGGGTCGCCTTGAGCTTGGCGCGTTTAGCACCTATCTCCTGCATAGCCACCAGACTCCCTCGCTATGTCAACTTATTCCATCAGCTCATTTCTGAGTGATCTGGCTCACAACAGCCGATACAGTCAACCTTGACACTGTTGAAGCAATTTCTAATGCAGCAGTCTCCAGATCAAATTCGTATGCCTTCTACACCAGACAAATTGCACCCACAACTGTGCATGCCTTAATAAGTACTCTCTTTAACTCCTATGGATGGCTCAGCTCTTACAAAGGTTTTTTCTGCGCTCAACATTTTAGCTCTAGAGCTTAGCGACCACAATCAGCTAAGCGTCGTGGGTGATATGCCACGCTGGGTTCAGCAAGAGTTCGAGTACCTGTACTCTGATACAGAGCCGTTCCAAGCTGAGCTATTTTCGTCTTTTCTCAGCAACTTCCTAATCGATGCAGAGGTCTTTTGGGAAACCCCTTCAAATTCGGTTCTAAACTCCGGGGTGTGGACACAGACAGGGCAGTCTGGAAAAGAGGTGAATTTGGAAGCGATCGCACTTCATCTCGACAGCCGTAAAATCATCTTGATCGAATCTTCTGATCTGGTTATCACTGAAAAATTCAAATGGCTACAGGCCGCGAGAGAAGAACAGCTCAGCTTTGCTTCCAAACAAAAAGAAACAGATGATCAGCTCTTCAATGCCACTTTTTACGACACCCTGACCGGGCTCCCAAACCGCAGCCTTTTTTCTTCTCAGCTCGAAACCTTTTTTGAAGAAAGCCAGTGGAAAAACAACCGTCAGTTTGCCGTCGTTGTTTTTAATATCGACCGATTCCAAACCCTCAACAACAGCCTAGGCACCATTGCTGGCGATCAGGTGCTGATCACCGTTGCCAGGCGCATTTGTGACGGCCTACGGAAGCCAGATGTACCCGTTCGCTTTGGCTCCGACGAGTTTGGTATTTTGCTTAGCCACATCGAATCCGAAGAAGACGTTACCAACATTGTTGAAAGGCTGCTGGAGAGCATTAAGCAGCCTTTTCTTATCAACGGCCATAAAACCCACCTCACAGCCTCCGCAGGCATTTCGATCAGTGAAGACTGGTATCAGCACTCGCGAGATTTACTCCGCGACGCCAACCTAGCCTTGCAGCAGGCCAAAGGGCTTGGCAGAGGGCACTACAGCATATTCAACCGCGAAATGCGCACCAAAGCTTTTGAGCTATGGAACCTGGAAAGTGCCCTGAGAACAGCCATAGAGCGAGAGCAATTGCAGCTGTGCTACCAGCCCATTGTTGACCTTCAAACCCAGCGTATAGAACGGTTCGAGGCCCTTGCCAGATGGAACCATCCTGAGCATGGCTGGATATCACCGAACAAGTTTGTGCCGCTAGCAGAAGAATCTGGTCTGATATTAGAACTCGACGCCTGGGTGCTCAAAACAGCCTGTCAAACTTTGCAGCAATGGCAACAAACCACAGGCCAACAGACCCAGCTCAATGTGAACGTGTCCCCCCAGCACTTTACTGAGGGCAACTTGCTCGACACGGTTCGCCAAGCCATCACCCCGCTACAAACAGCGCCAAGATCTCTATGCCTAGAGATTACCGAGAGTTCACTCCTTTCCAAGCCAGCATCTGTCGTCACCACGCTAAATCAGCTGAAAGCGTTAGGCATCAAAATTGCTATTGATGACTTTGGCACTGGCTATGCCTCACTGTCTTATCTGCAAGACTTACCGCTAGATATCATCAAGATAGACGGTTACTTTATTAAAATGATGGAGAGTAACTCATCCAAGATTGTTCAAACTATCATCGACCTAGGTCATAAGCTAGGATTTACCATCACTGCTGAGCAGGTAGAAACCGTAGCTCAGTACAAAACATTGAAACACCTAGGCTGCGACACCGTTCAGGGGTTTCTCTTTTCTAAACCAGTACCCATTATAGATGCGCAGAGTCTGCTAAATGCTGAAGTAATTATCTCTAGATAGGGAACGATGTCCAAAACCAAATGAAGCAGCCGCCATTAAGTAATAGCGTGACAGCTGCGGCGATGAGGACACCTTTGAATGTATCAGTGCGATTACGTTGCTGTAGCCACAGGCATAGGGGAACCACATAAATCAGCTGGGTAAGCCCGATACCAAAGAAAGCGAAAAATAGAAGATCCCCTATTTCACGAGCAATCGGTCGAATGTTTGCAAGCGCGGCCATCAATGCAACAGCAACGATGTGTCCTGCAAAGACAGCGACCATTCCTATGAAAATATTTAGGCCGCTACTGTTTTGTTGTTGACTCATAGCTATCGCCTCTTGTAGTTGTCATTTTCACATGGCTTCAGAAGGGGCGGAAGAACATAAAAAAGCAGCCCCCACAGAGCAGCGCAGTTATCACAGCGCCAATTGTAATGCCGTCTGCGACCTTCTTTTTGCCTTTGCGACGTAAAAATATATTGAGAGGGACAACATACAGCAGCTGGTAAAAGCTAAGCCCGCCGTATACAGCCATAAAGTAAGTAATCCCGTAAGAACGTGTTATCGATGGAAATATTTGCGCTGCTGGCCCAAGTAACAGAATAGACAGCACAACAATAACAATATCGATGACCGCGATTAGAACTATGCCCGCAAGCACCTCAAGCGCTACATTGGTTTTCTTAGACACAAGTAAAGCCTCTATACTCTGTTGGTCACTAGGTGATGGCCCGCGCTGCCTTCACGGTAGAACATATTGAACGTATCAAACGGAATAATGCGGCCATCAGGATGAACAATATGAATGCAGGAGCGTTTCACTGAGCGGACATCAAAGTTATACGGGTCTAGAAACTGCACAATAGTGATGCGAAAGACATTTTCGTAGGTGATGCCTGCTGGCGTTGGGAGCAGGGGCAAACAACAAAGTAGCTGCTTGAGAGAGGTTGTTGCCGAAGCGGGTGAATGCCGGGTCGAGAACAAATCGAATATCTTTTTCTTGAGTCCTTCACTCTGTTCGTACAAAATGCTGTTTGGAACTGTTTCAACATAGGCTTCGGGAGAAATTAGGCTGGTAAGTGGAATAACCTCATCTTTTGTGGGCCCTTTCACCTTTAGCGCATAGGCCATCGCTAGGCAGTCTGGATGGCAAGGGACAGGAAGTAAATCCTCTGGGGCGAAGTAATCGCTTTGTTCGAGAATGGAGCGGCGGACTTCGGTGAGGGTGTAGCGATCGCGCGCCGCATCAAACTCTTCCAATCTCCCTGCCGCCTGAATCGGCTGAAAAGTAACCCCGCGCACACAGTCTTGCTTCAACGCATGGTCAAGGATTTTTCCAATCTCACTATCGTTGAGTCCTTTTTTGACGGTGACGACGAGGTTAGTGGAAATTTTGAACTCATTGAGGTTAGCTAGGGCCTGCGATCGCACCCTTCTCAAATCTGCCCCTCTTAGCGCCTTTAGCGCCGCTGCCTCAAAGCTATCGAACTGCAAGTACACCTCAATACCCGGCATATAGCTCGCCAACCGCTCACAAAAAGTCCGGTCCGTCGCGATCTTCACCCCGTTGGTGTTGATCATCAAATGCTGAATCGGTCTCTCCTTCGCCAAATCCAAAATTTCAAAGAACTGCGGATGCACCGTCGGCTCACCGCCGCTAATTTGCACCACCTGCGGCGAGCCTTCATTCGCCACAATCACATCCATCATGTGCGCAATTTGCTCTAGCGAGCGGTGCTTGCGCGGTGCATGTCCGGCCTCATCGGCCGCACCCGAATCCGCATAGCAAATCGGACAGGTAAGATTGCACTGGTCTGTCACTTCTATCAGCGTCAGGCAGCTATGCTGCTCATGATCTGGGCACAGCCCGCAGTCATAAGGGCAGCCGTATTTAATCGGCGTATTGAACTTCAGCGGCATGTCAGCGGGCTTGATGAACCCATTGCACTTTTTGTAGTACTCCACATCATCAGCAATCAACACCTCTTCGCGCCCATGAATGAGGCAGTGCTTAACTAAGTACACCTTCTCATCGCGAAAGATGATTTTGGCTTCTACCTTATTTAAACAAGTCGAGCAGACGCTATTTGTGAGCGCATAAAACAAATATGGACGAGTGGGCATAAAAACCGCCTATGAACAGCATCGAAACAAAAACGGGAGCTCAACAAAGTCAGCTCACGTTCCAATGACCTGTCAAACGCGACAGACGATAGATGTCTTTGCAGTAATACGCCAAACCACCTACGCAGGCACACTGAATCGCGCTCATACCAAACAGAGGTCGGAACTCAGGTTTGATGAAGTCTACAGCAAAGCGGAAAGCTAGGTAAGCAATCATAAATAGCTTGAACAGGTCTCCCTCACGTAGTTTCTGAGCAGAAAGCTGACGTGAAACCATCCACCGCAAAAAAATTATAAGCAATAGTAGAAAACCTACTTCGTATAGCTGAGTTGGGTGACGAGTTATCCCATCGCCAAAGTCAACGCCCCAAGGCAGGGTAGTAGCGATACCGTAAGTGCGATCGCTCAGCCCAGTCAAAAAGCACCCCACCCGGCCAATCATCATACCCACCATCACCGACCACACAAAACCATCACCCGTCGACTGGCGCACCCCAATCATTTTCTTCGTCATCTCTACGCCTATCAATCCACCCAGCAGCGCACCCACAATCGTCTTCCCCTGTAGCACCAGCAGCGCAAACATTCGCCAGTCTTCACCCAGCAAATTGATGTGCTGTGCCATCACCAGTAGCTTCGCGCCTAGCAACGCGCCCACCAGCGCGCCGACAGAAATAGATGAGCGCTGTGATGGCGAGATCGCTAGCTGCGAATCAATGACTTCACCGCTCAACCGAGTACTATCAGCACTCGACGGGTTCGAGTTTGCCAAGCGGCGAAATAGCACAAAGTACAGTCCCACTCCATAGGCAAGCGCCTCCAGCACAAAATGTGGATGGAGGCGCAGTGGACCGAGGTAGAAGTAGACAGGAAATGGCACAGGTTAGGGTCCGTTGTCAGGAGGAGAGAGGTAGCGCTGCAGCGGTAGAAACGGACCATTGCATAGGTCGTTGTACAGACTATTGCACAGGAAATGCACCCGGACGCACGCTGAGCTCTACTGTTCGGCCCTGACGGTTCAGCGTCAGTGCGATCGCATCGCCCAACCCATTGTCTGCTACTATCTGCTGCACTCGGCTAGCGTCCGTCACCGATTCACCGTTCATCGACACAATCACATCGCCCAGCTGTATTCCTGACTGCGCTGCTGGCGAATTGCGCGCAACGCCCAAAATCACGACGCCTGTATCGGCACTTAGCCGTACGCCCTGACTAGAATTTGCATTGATCTCCTCTTTTAACGCTGCCGTGAGTGTCCGCATCTGAATACCTAGGTAAGCGTGATCTACTCGGCCTTTTGTCACTAGCTCATTTGCGATCGCCCGCGCCTGATTGATCGGAATCGCAAAGCCCAAGCCCTGCGCATTACCAATAATGGCTGTATTCACACCAATCACTTCGCCCCGCTCATTTAGCAGTGGCCCGCCTGAGTTACCAGGATTGATCGCCGCGTCAGTTTGAATAAACTGCACGCGCTTATCGGGCACGCGGATCTGCGCACTGGTACGCCCCGTCGCGCTGATGATCCCGGCCGTGACGGTGTTGTCTAGGCCGAGCGGGTTGCCGATTGCGATCGCCCACTCCCCCGGACGCAGCACATCAGAATTACCCACCGTCACCGTCGGCAAATTACTCGCATCTACCTTAATCACAGCCACATCCGTCAGCGAATCTTCACCCACCACTTCACCGCGCAGCTCACGACCATCCTTAAAGGTCACCGTGACCTGGTCCGCACCTTCTACCACATGCGCATTCGTCACAATCGTGCCATTCGCATCCAAAATAAAGCCCGACCCAGTGCCATTTTCTACCCGCCGCTGTGAGGGCTGATTCGGCACGCCCATATCACCGAAGAACTCCCGAAAGAAGGGATCGTCAAATACGCTAGGGCCACGACGACTGACCACCGTACGCGCTGAATTGATACGCACTACAGCCGGGCCCGTACGATCTACCGCGTCAGCAATAAAGTTGGCACCAGTCACTAGTCGCTCTGTACCAGTCGCTTGGCTCAGCAAATAAGCACCGTCTTCAGCAAAGTCATCGCTGTCTGCGAGTACCTCACCAGCCGCCAGCTCACCGCTAGCAGCGAGGGGATCCGCCAAAAATTGGGCTTCTTCATAAGCCAGCGCAAAATTCGACTGCGGTAATCCAGCCTCCGAAGTAGCGGTCTGCACAGCTGAGCGAGAACCTATATAAGGAGCAGCCCACAAAACGGTCGCTGCACTCGCCGTGGTCAATAGTCCGTAAGACAGTGCCTGACGTAACCAAAAACGCCAGTTTAGATAGCGAGATCGCTCAGCTGAATGCTTTCGTATCTTCGTTTCATCGTCAAACTGCTTCATGCCGAAACTCTCTCTCTTTAAAAAACAGAAATATGATTTTGGGAATAGCTGGCCAATGAAATATCATTCCGAAATATCATTTCCAGTTTTTTTGTTCTAGCAGATAGCGGAAAGTCCTGTGGTCTGTCTTAGTGCCAGTTCGCCTGAAAGAGACTTTTTGGCCTGTTATTTTCTATCGGAGTGCGATCGCGCTTCAACTTACCTCAAAGAGGTACTTTTGTTCTGTTCATTCCACAACTCAACGTTCTACTGGCGTAGCAGGCGATTGCTGATAGGGCGGTAGTGCGATCGCATCAGAAATCATAGCTCTATCAAGAATCGCAATCACTCTAAGCAGGACTTGCATTCACTCCATGAAATTCTCTCTTCCCAAAAAGTTTAAAACTCTCTACATATCGAATATTCAGAGGAAATCCCTCTATAATCCATACACCCCTAAAACCACATATCTTGATTTTGTCATCTGTAGTGACGCTATATCTAGTACGCTAGAGACTCTTAGAAAGCCTTCAGAGGCGGCTCGATGTACATCTTGAATTGATGACGAGCCCCGAGGGCCCGCTAAACGGTCTTGTCTAGACAAATTTAAAAAGCTCAACTCATACCACTCTGTTTATTCAACATCAGAGGGCCTATTTGGTGTCACAACATCAGCGACCAACAGTGTCGGCGGTCCTCACTTTCTCATCCACGAAAATCGTAGAGGTTGATTCGGTGCCCCCAGCAAATCCCCCGGTTAAAGAAGACCTTTGGAATCAAGTTTTAGCAAAATTAGAAGAGCAACTCAGTGGGCCCACCTTCGAAACCTGGATCAAGCCAACCCAAATCCAAAACCTCTCACAGCAGCAGCTAACCCTGCTGACAGACAACCCCTTTGCCCGCAATTGGCTGCAAAAGCACTACCTCACCCAAATTTCAGACGTCGCTGCTGAAATACTCGGCCACACAGTCAGTATTGCGATCGCAGTCAAAGACGACGTCGAAAGGCCACCAAGTCCATCAGAAGCGGCCACCCAATTTCCCGCAGCCGTCCCAGCTGCAACCCCAGCCGCTCCCGAAAAAAATCAAACGGCCTCTTCTGACCTCAACCCCAAAGCCATCTTTTCGCGCTTCGTGGTAGGTGCCAACAACCGGATGGCCCATGCTGCGGCTCTTGCCGTTGCCGAGTCGCCTGGCCGTGAGTTCAATCCTCTTTTCTTGTGTGGCGGCGTAGGATTGGGCAAAACGCACCTGATGCAGGCCATCGGCCACTACCGCATGGAAAGCGACAAAAATGCCAAAGTCGCCTACGTCTCTACCGAAACCTTTACCAACGACCTCATCGCCTCTATCCGCCGCGACACCATGCAGCGCTTCCGCGAGCAGTACCGCGAAGTTGATGTCATCCTCGTAGACGATATCCAGTTCATTGAAGGCAAAGAATACACCCAGGAAGAATTCTTCCATACCTTCAATACGCTTCACGAGGCTGGCAAACAAATCGTTCTCGCCTCCGACCGCCCACCCAACAAAATTCCTCGCCTGCAAGACAGACTCTGCTCTCGGTTCTCCATGGGCCTCATTGCCGATATCCAATCGCCCGACTTTGAAACCCGCATGGCCATTCTGCAAAAGAAAGCAGAGTACGAGCAGGTGAATATTTCTAGGCCGGTGACGGAATATATTGCGTCTTCCTACGTCACCAATATTCGTGAGCTAGAAGGGGCACTAACCAGAGCGATCGCATACACCTCGATCTCCGGCCTACCCATGACAGTAGAAAATCTCGTCCCAGTGCTAAACCCACCGGCCGAGCGCATAGAGTCCTCACCCAAGTCTGTCATCAAAGCCATATCTGAAGCGTTCAGCATCTCCATTGAAGATCTCAAAAGCAACTCTCGGCGTAGAGAAATCAGCTTGGCACGTCAGGTAGGCATGTACCTCATGCGTCAGCATACCGATCTGAGCCTGCCAAAAATTGGTGACCAGTTTGGCGGAAAAGACCACACGACGGTGATGTACAGCTGTGACAAAATTGCTCAGCTCATTAAGCGCGACCTTAACCTGGCGCAGACTGTGAGGGAAGTAAGCGATCGCATCACCCTCTCCTCCAACAGCTAACAAAAACAGCTATGCAGACGCTCAGCTGACCTGTGCCCCTGCATAGCTGAGGTCCATTCTGAGGTCCATTGGCCCCCACCCTATCTATCTAGATAGGGTGGGGGCTTTTTAGCGACGGCTTATCCACAGGCTGACGATAGGCGTATTCACCGACACTCTTTTTATGTAGCTAGCATCACGTATAGTCTTCAGCAATATATTAAGAAAATATAAATTGTACTCAGGATTTTCCTGTGGAAAACCCTGGAAAACTTGTGGAAAACCTGTGGAGAGCTTGTGGGAAAAGTAAGGCCATTTGTGGAAAAAAATGCAGGCCCTGTAAGGGCTGTGGATAACTCACTTTCTTTTCCACAGGTTTTCCACAGGCCAATAATTGTCCTATCCCATGACTACTGAGGCCTAGATGAGGTTATCCACAATTTCCACAGCCTCTACTACTACTACTTTAAATACTTCTTTTAAAAGAGATCAGAAAGAGTAGAACCGTCAGAAAAGCAATGAGATAGATTTACTGAACTAGGTAAATAGGGTGATAGTATTGGGCATCTTCGGAGGTCTCTTTTACACCTCTCTTACACCTCTCTGGCCCTTTATTAGTTCCCACCTGAGCGATGAAATTTAGCTGTCCACAAACCGATTTCAACACTCACTTCTCGCTCGTTAGTCGCGCAGTTCCCTCCAGACCCAGCAAGCCTGTATTAGGCAACGTGCTAGTAACAGCCAGTACAGATACGCAGCTTGTTACGCTGGTGGGCTTTGATGAAACCTTGGGTATCCAGACTTCATTTGCTGCGCAGGTGAACGAAAGCGGATCGCTAACCCTACCCGCAAAGCTCCTTGGTGATATCGTCTCCCGTTTGCCAAACGAAGATATTGACATCAGCGAAGACGAAGATGACCCCGTTGTGATTTTGGCCTGTTCTGCCGGACGCTATCAAGTTCGTGGCCTCAGTGCAGAAGATTATCCCAGCCTGCCCGAGATAGAATCACAAGAGACCGTAAAAATTTCTGCGGATGCACTGATAGACGGCCATAGAGGGGCTTTGTTCGCCACTAGCAGCGACGAAACTAAGCAAGTGCTAACCGGCGTACATCTCACAGCTAGTAATCAGAGTCTGGAGTTTGCAGCTACCGATGGACACCGTCTGGCAGTGGTGCAAACCATTGACGAAGACGATGCGGCTACGACTGACCTCAATATGAAGGTGACGATCCCTGGCAAGGCGCTCAGAGAACTAGAGCGAATCCTTCAGGCTTATCCCAGCAGTGAGCCCGTAGCGTTCAAGTTAGACGAAACTCAAGTCGTATTCGACCTAGGTCAGCAGCGCATTACCACTCGCCTGCTAGAAGGCCAATATCCCAACTACCGTCAGCTCATCCCAAACAAATTCGAGCGCCAGCTCACGCTAGACCGTAAGCAGTTCACCTCATCACTAGAGCGAATTGCCGTTATGGCCGACCAGCGAAACAATATCGTGAAGCTGTCGATCGACAGCGAAAGCCAGTCGCTAGCACTCTCTGTAGAAGCTCAAGAAGTGGGTAGCGGTTTGGAAAATTTGCCCGCACAGGTCACGGGCGATAGCTTAGACATCGCATTCAATGTACGCTATCTGCTCGAAGGCCTCAAAGCCCTACCTACCTCTGAAATTCAGATTCAGTGCAACACCGCAACTAGTCCGTCGGTTCTCACACCACTCGGTGGACCAAAGATTACATATTTGGTGATGCCTGTACAAATTCGCAGCTAATAGCTTCGTTGTAATGCAAACTTGGACTCTCATTTTGATGTCGTTATCCAAGGCACATCAAGCTGCTGAAAAGCTAGATAAATATATCAAGAAATATTGATAAGTTATGACCTAGATCATGGTCTTATCAATGTGATTCAGGGAATTGTATTAGCAGTGGCCGCCGTAGCTACCTATGAAAGCTGCGAGTGAGGACTACTCAATTTCCCTTATATTTCATTGAGATAACGAACTATGGACTTAGCTTTTGCAGCATTGATGTTTGGTGCAGTGTTGGTAATGTTCAGCAAAGAGGTGCTGAATGGCTAAAAGAACGGGTTGTGCTTGCTATCCACAGCCAAATCTACAATTGGAAAAACAAAAAGGCCACTGACAAATTGTCAGCGGCCTTTTCGAGATCTGTAATTATTTGGTTTCTACCTGAGGCTTCAGCTGCACGCCTCTGGCTTGTCTTTAGTCCCAAAGAACTCTATGCGATAGTCAGAAACTTCTATGCCTGTTTGGGCTTTCACCTGTTCCAAAATATAGGCCGGTAACTCAACGTTAATATCGATGATTCGCCGGGTTTCGGTGCAGTTGACATGACTATGCGATGAGCTGATATGCCCATAAAGACGACCATCAGAACGCTCAACGCATTCAATGATTCCTTGCTCTGAAAGTGCCTCTAAGTTTTGATAGACAGAGGTATGTCCAATTTCTCGGCCTAGTCGGTTCAGCTGGTCGTAAATAGAGCGGGCCGACAAATGCTCTTTCTCTTGCCAGAGCAACTCCAAAATATATCGTCGCTGACGGCTCAGTCTCATCCCTAACGTCTGACACCGCTCAATTGCATCCTCTAGGGATTTGATAGGTGAGTTGGGTGGGAGAGCTGATGTCTGCATGGTGTGACGGATAGAAGGCTTTAAAGGTCGGCATGCAGAACTGCGTGCCCTAGGCCGAAGTCAATACCACTTTAGCTCGAATCTCTGAGAATTGTCTATTTGCGATGGATTGATGGTGATAGGCGTCTTGCCGATGCGGCAGACAAAATAGCTCAATAGAGAAAGCAAAGAATCTCACAGAAAAAGAGCTATTCGTTGCTATTTAGTCTCTTTTGACAACCTTGTCTTCTGTCCGAAAGAATTGTCGAGTGAGCGCTGATTCACTATTTCGTTCACTGTCTTTGAGGGCTTCTAAATCTGCTGGGTCAGCTAGCGTATTGACGCCAGTGAGTAGACTCTGTAGCTGGGCCGCATTGGCTGTGTTTTCATTGTCTACATCAGCTATCGCTGCAATGTCTGCTGCAATGTCTTCAGAGGGGGCAGAGATTTGAACGCTACTTTCGTCTGAGGTATTGCTGCTGTCAGCGGTGTTGTTTTCAGCAGTAGTAATCTCGTTGGTGCCCTCTTCGACAGTACTCTCTTCAGCTGTACTAGTCTCAACAGAGACCTCCTCCGTTGTTTCTGTTGAAATAGCTTCTGCATTATCTGGTGCGATGGCGCGAACTGGTGTAGCTGACAGCTCTGTAGTGTCCGCTTCCTCTCGTAAGCTATCTAGCGTGAGTAATTCCGTCGTCTCGTTGTTTGTTGCTTCTACCTCTTCGTTCTGGTTGCTGTCTGTTACCTGTGAAGCCACAACTGTAGGATCAGCAATCTCTCCTGTTGGGCTGAAGACAATACCAATATCTGGCACGGGCATATCTTTGTGCTCGCTATCGTTGCTCTTGTCTGCTATTGGCGTAGTTGCCGTAGCTGAGGCCACATAGGACGTTGTATCACTAGGTTCAGCAGGAGGTAAGCCAAAAGATATTGCAAACTCGGAGAGTTCAGTAAGAATCTGGTTATCTACATCACTGGACCCAAAGATAGGTTCGTTGTTTTCCTCGGCTCTAGCGGTGAGCCCTGTTGAGGTATTTGTGCCTGTGTTGGTTAAGCTGATTTGTTCCAAATGTGCTAGCGAGGCAATGTTTAGGTTTTTTGGGCTGTAGGCTCTTAGTGCAGAAGCGATCGCAGAAATGCGCCGGTCCTGATCGTCACTAATACTGTGAACGTTGTTGCCTAGCCCCGGCGCATTCCATCGGCGAGTATTGGGATCTATGTAAGCGTGAGTGCGCGCCCACAAAATAGCTTCATCTCCTTTCATTTGCAGACGCTTAGCCTGAGCCAATCGCTCAATGTAGCCTCCTTTATCTAGCGCTGCTAGCGGTGCCTGATTAGCGAGGTCTAGCCCATTGAGCTTTTCTTCAAGGGAGAGCTGCATCCCCAGTTGGGTAGCCTGTTCTTCTAGCTCAAGGCCCTGACGCTTTAGTCGCTGAAGCTGCTTTTTGTCTGCTTCCTCGGGTGAGTTAGCTTCATGCTGATAGGAAAATGTTCCTAGGTTCCAAACGCCGTTCCCAGGATCTGTGTGTCCGTAATAGGCCTGTGTTCGTTGCCCGTTTGCCTGCCGAGTTCCTTCGGCACTACCCACTGTGTGCGCAACTAATGAGTGCGTTCCGTTCTCAAAGATCCAGTCGTCCAGCCCTAGCGAATGATCTGCTGGGCTGAAAGCAACTGCCTCGCCTACAGGAAGGGCGGCGGCGTCAGTGCTTTCTGGTGTGGTGTTAGTTTCTATCGATACCGTATTGGCTGCAAAAGTTAGAGCGATATTGTCTGCTTCCGGTTCAGCCTGCTCAATAGCATCGAGATCAACTGTCTTTACAGGAAGCGCCTCTGCAGAAAGTTGGTCTTTGGAAAATGTGATGGCAGAGCCCCTCTCAAAGAGGATCGCCTCATTCTCCACAGTATCGTTCTCTTCTGTATCGTTCTCTTCTATCTCCAGACTCGCTGCGATAGGAGGCAAGTTCTTTCCTTGATAGGCCAATTCTGATGCTGCAATCTCGATGCGAGCAGGCCTTGCCGGTATGACAGGTGGCGTTAATGCCTGTGCTTGTACTGGCGGAAGCTCAAAGCTAAGGCCCATGTTTACATCTTGGGCTTTGGCAACGCCTGTCCAATGAATAAGAGTAACCAGTATGCTAATTGCAAAGAGATAAGGAGATTTCAGCATTAGAGGGAGGGCGCGATTGGGGGGTAAGGGGCGATTTTGATAAAAAGAAGAATAGACTTATTTGAATACTGTTGTTAAACCGATGCGACTAGCTGGCATTTAACGCTTTTTCTAGAACGTCTTTCGCAGGCTCTACGATCACCCAGGTGCCGTCGGGCTGTCGCCGCAGTGTGGCAAAGCTAAGGTAGTCACCTTTGCCGATAGATTGGCTTGTTTTGATATCGCCATAGTTCACACTATCGAGCCCGCACAGCCTAAAGAGATAGGCCGGAATTTCAGGTGTAGAGTAGAGCGCGCAGCTACCGATCTCACTCAGCTCTACTTCTCCGTCGAAGGGCGCTTTTACTGAGTCGCCGTTGAGCTGAAGCGAAATGTCTCCAAGGCTGCCAGCTACTGGGTGACCGGCAATGTCATCCCCTGGGTTGAGGGTCCACTGTTGCTGCAAAGTAATGGCTCTAGGGGTAGGCGCAGAGTGTGCACTACAGCTGCCAAGCCAAAGAGCACTCACCAGCAGCGGTAAGTACTTTGTTATCCATCGGCTGTAGTGCTGATTCGAGCCGTTACTGTGCCTAGTGTTTGAAGCGGTAACCTGCGTATTCGTCATTTTCATAGAGGATAACGAGAGTGGTGTTAGGGTCAAAAGCGAGAGGGTAAGCTTCGCGCTCAGCTTTTACCCCCGCGCGAATATTGAGGGCAGAAAGCTGGCAGTAGGGCTCTGCCGCAATTTGACGAATTCGCGTTTTGGACTCTCGCTCGGGCACGGACAGAATCTCTAGAAGCTGCTGGCGCGAGAGCTGTGCTGTGCTGACCACATCAGTGGTGCAGTCTTGAGAGAGATGCTCCAAAGCTTTTCCTGTGATTGGTGTGCGCGCAAAGGCGATAGGGTCACTCAGCAGGGTTTTAATCCCATTGAAATCGAGTAATAAGCCAGCTAAGGAAATGATGAGTCCACAGGCTAAGATCGGTTTGATAGAACGGTGTGAGCTAGCGGGTTGAGGTTGTGACATAGTCAGAGGTCTCTGAACGAATGGATAAAACAATAGGCCTAAGCGATGAGAGGATGCACAATTTCTGTAGACTGCTGCTGCGCACAGATTACAGTGAGCTACCTAAAAACAACCCTAGAAGCGTGATTCCCAAACGGTATGCCGATGTCAGGTCAGATGATTTGGTAACAACAACTCGATAGATAGCAAATGAGATAACGCTGAACAGAATTAGTAACAGCGGCATCCGCAAGATGGGGTAGCTGAGCACAGCTGCTTCGATCATGATTCGTGCGATCGCAGCCCCACTAAACCAAATCGCCCCATCCAACCAAGAGAAACGGCTTTTTGCCGAGTTGCTATAGCTTGGCCTATTCCGTTTCGTCCGATTGAAAAGGTTGCCTAGGTTAAGACCCCATCGTCTGCTTTTGCGGCTAGAACGACTGTGGCTACCTGACTCTGTTGGTTCATTTTCCAAGTAGTCTTCTACGCTAGGTCCAGCAGTTACTGGCTGAGAAAAAGGTGGCTGAGAAAAAGGCATCTTGACGAAAGGCTGCACGCTGTTACTGCCTTTGCTTGCAGAGTTTGGCTCTTCATAAGACTCTCGGTAAGCAGCCGACTTTCGGTTGCGAAGCGTTTCGGCTGTGAGCTGAGCTTCTTGCTCGGCGTGGTGCAAGTTGATGGTGGTGTGGTTCAGTGCAAAGTGACCTTGGGAGTCTCTCGTGAGATGTGGGACAGCCGCAGAGGGGTATTGCTTTAGGAACTTTGCAATGGTGTCGAGCTGTGGATGGCTGTGGATTCCCTGACGACGTAGCGCTAGTGCTGCTTGCTGTGCTGAACGCTTCAGGGCCAAAATTTCGGTGGCTTGCTGCTGCGATCGCTCGTTGATATTTTGAGCGTGCACTTCCATCCGATAAATCTCTTGTGAAACCAGCTCATCGGCGCGACTCGCCTGAGCACCTGAGCGGTGCTTGAGTGCTTCTATCGCTGTCGCCTGGCGGCTACCGTTGCTTGCATGGCCAGAAGAAGACGGCTGCCGAACAGACTGAGCTGCACTGCTAAAGGGAGAGGACTCAAAAGAAGACTGGCCAAAGGCAGATGCCTGAGGAGAAGACCATGGCATTGAAATGGTCTCGCCCGCTGGTGGCTCAGACTCAAGCAGTCTCAGTTTGTCTCGAATAGCTTGCAGTTCCATGTCAGTTTTTTTCATAGCTCAAAAACGCGCAGCGAAACGCCAGAAAGAAGAGTGGGACGCTCTCGCCTATTGCTTGGTACAAGTGTACTATATATTTCTCAAAAAGTACCTTTCCAATCCAAAAAAGATTTTGAAGATGTCTTTAAAATCGCTTTAATAACAGTTTCCTTTAAGTGCTGAAGTCACTGTATACAGGTCACTTAAGGCTTTTTTTGAGGCCGTAAAGCAGAGGAAAGCAAGTTGAAAAATAGTCTGGTTTCTATGTACTACTTGTGTCGTTTTTGGATAGTACAGTATCGATATTTACGGTGGCTATGCCTGCTGAGGCTTTTGCCTAGAAGCAAACCGAAGCAAACCTCGATAATTAAGTTCATCGCCATATTTTCTGCGGCGTTTGCTGACCGATGTAACCTGATTTTTAGGGCATTCTGAGTAAGCTAGTTGGCAAATTCAAAGGTGTGACTCATGTAGCGTGTGAGGCCAATGACTAAAGTGGTAATGATTGCGATTCTCTACAAGAAGGGATACGCCATATTACATCTGTCATAAGCTGTGTACGCGAAGCTACCAAAACACCCCAGGCAAAGAGTACTAGACACAGAGGATTATCGAGGTTAATGGTCAAAGCTGACTGGAGAGTCTCTCGGCGAATATTTCGATTTACTGAGCCGTCTTCACCGCGACCTGCTGTACGCCGACCTATGCCATCTTCCTCAGGGCGCGAAGCCGATAATCCTGCCTACCACTCTGCAATGGCGCTGCTGCTGGCCGGGCAGGTCATCCATCGGCTATTGCGCGGTCGCTGGGGGCAGCGCCAAATTATGGACCATTTGATGTGCGCGGGACCTCGTTGCCTAGCACCGGTTGTGGTGACCAATATCTGTGCGGGCATTATTTTTGCTATTCAAACAGCCAGAGAAATGGCGCGCTTTGGTGCGGTGAGCTCCCTGGGCGGCGCGTTTGCGGCTGCCTACTGCCGTGAGCTAGCGCCGCTGCTAACGGCGGGCGTATTGGCTTGCCAGGTAGGCTCTGCTTTTGCCGCCGAAATCGCCACAATGAAGCTCACTCAGCAAATTGATGCGTTAAAAATGCTGCGCACCGACCCAATCGACTATTTGGTGATGCCTCGGGTGTTAGCGTGTGCCATCATGCTTCCTGTTCTGACGATTTTGGCGTTGTTTTGCGGTGTGGTCAGCGGCGGCCTGATTACGACACAAACCTACGAGCTCTCGATGACAACATTTTTGGATGGGGTGCGAGGCTACTTGAGTGTGTCAGATGTGATGATGGTGCTGTTCAAGGCGACTTTGTTTGGCTGGGTGATTGCTGTGACGAGCTGTAGTCGTGGGCTGACAGCAGCTCTCCACGGCAAGGGTGTTGGTCAGTCAGCCACGTCTGCGGTCGTTACCGCTTGGATCTCACTGTTTCTCATCGATTTAGTCATTTCTTGCTTGGCGATTATTCCTCTGCTGCACTGAAACACAACCTTCACGGTGTTGTCACAAGAAAGTCATACGGACCCTTCAGTATATTTACTTAGGAGTGATAAATCGCTTCCTCACACTTTTTGCCGATATCGTGCAGCACTTGCTTCTTCTTTGCTGAGACGATATCGGTTTTTTCTTGTGTTTACGCCTGTGCGTCAAACTGCTGTGTGTGAAACTGAGCGTAGCGACCATTCTGGCTCAGGAGTTCTGAATGCGTCCCCGACTCCAAAATTTTGCCGTTCTCTAAAAACAGAATGCGATTAGCCTGCCGTACGGTGCTGAGCCGATGCGCAATGATAAATACAGTGCGATCTTTCATGGCTCTTTCTAAGGCTTCTTGCACAAGTGCTTCCGATTCTGGATCTAGAGCGCTAGTCGCTTCGTCGAGAATGAGGATACGCGGATTGCGATAGATAGCACGAGCGATCGCAACTCTCTGCCGTTGGCCACCCGAAAAGTTGCTGCCCCGCTCACCCACCCAAGTGTGATACCCCTGAGACATCGCACTAATAAAGTCGTGTGCATTGGCGACCTTTGCCGCCGCCTCAATTGCCGCATAGTCTAGCTCCGTTTGGCCATAGGCAATATTCTGCGCAATCGTCCCCGAAAATAGCGCTGGCTCTTGGG
>ERZ1740070.227-NODE-227-length-39621-cov-17.908760_pt1 | contig 39621 bp, 36 predicted proteins | sample MGYA00581734_ERZ1740070 | MGnify/ENA primary metagenome ERZ1740070 (study PRJEB43018, sample SAMN04849744) | marine metagenome | isolation source: floating plastic debris | place: Pacific Ocean | collected 2008-09-01 | study: EMG produced TPA metagenomics... | reverse complement strand
GCATAGAGTCATCGTTAACTGTCCTACCGCTGTTCTCTCAATATTCAATATATTGCAAGACCATCGAGAAGTGACCTATTCCGGTATTCTCAATTGGTTTTGAGATGCCTTACTCAGAGAAAAATAGTTGCCGTTGCTAATTTCAAGTATGAACCGATCTTTAGACTCTGCAGGTTCTCGATACGTTGCAAAGGCAATCATAGTTCGGCTCAGCAACGCCAAATCGTTAACCCTACAGCAGCAACCGAGGTGGGGCTAGCCAAAAGAGCTGACTTTGGCCAATTGCATTTCTGGGGTTTGGAACGCTGACGCCAATGATGCCTGCCTTTTTCAAAATCCATCGATTGTTGATGGAACCATGAACTAATTGCTGTGACCACCGACTCAGGTCGGGCTCGTGGCCGACGAGTGCTAAATTCCTATTCTCTGGAGATTGCCAGTCAGCTAGCCAATCTAACCAATCCTGTAGGTCTCCGCCGGGTGCTAGCGGTTGAAAGATTTGATAGCTGGTGGTGAGATTTGCTTGGCATAAAATATCAGCTGTTTGCACGGCCCGTACCAATGGACTTGAGAGCAGTGTGTTGAAGCGCAGACCTAATTTCAAGAGCCGCTGAGCCACTTGTGCGGTTTTATGCACGCCTTTTTGAATCAGAGGGCGCTGTTCATCGTCAGCGTAGCTGCCCCGCTCAGCGGCAATACCGTGGCGAATAAAATAAACCTGGCTATGGGAGATAGCGTTGTCTTTTGCAGGGCTAATGGCTATGGCTCCTAATCAGTATTAATCACTCCATCCTCTGGATTAATCAATTTCAGGAGCTTCTGCTTGATTTGTAAATCAAATACCTCCCACTTGAGGCGGTTGTAGTCACCGTTTTCATAGAAGCCTGATAAAAAGCCGATCGGTACTTCAAACCCGCCGGCCATGGAGCGACCACCGCCAAAAAAGCGACCCTGATCATCTTGTCCAAAGGCTTCTTTTATAAACTCGTCCGGATCGAGGGTGATCTTACTCGTTCGCAAAGACCCGATGACCACTTCACGCTCATCATCTTCGTCATGAACAATGCCATAGACCACGGCTGTGTGGACGTCTTCTTCAGTGAGTAAAAAGTCTGTAGCTTGGGGGATAGCATCGCGATCTTCGTAGCGCAAATAGCCTACACCGGCAATGGAGACACTATTCTGAATTTTGCGATTGCGCAGCGAACGCTCGATGACATCCATGGCGCGCTTGGAACGCGAGGCTTGGAGAATAGCGCTCAGGAGTTGGGCGTCACAATATTGGCTGAGATAAGCGGCTGCCAGAAAGTCTGCTTCTGTAGCCTGCATTAATTGGCCTGTATCTGAGCGCAGTCCGTGCATTAGGGCCGTAGCGCATTTGACGTGTTTGCTGTTGTTTCGGTCTAAGTCTAAGAGCCCTGCTTGGAGATACTGGGTCAAAATTGTGGCCGTTGCCCGAGCGTCTGGACGAATATCAGCAAATTCTGCTTTGGGCTGATCCTGCAGTTTGTGATGGTCAATCACGACGAGTAATGGCACGCTAGCAGCATTCACCCGTTCTAGTAATTGACTGGTGGTGCCTTGGGTATCGACCAAGACGTAGCCTGCATATTGGGATAAATCTGGAGGCTTTGGGTTTGACCAACGTTTAGCAGGTAGGTTGGTGAGTTTAACCAAAGCGATATTTTCTTGATGGCTCAGGGTGCCTGAGTAGAAAATATCGCAGTCCACATCGTAATCAGCTGCGATCAGCTTGTAAGTCCAAGCCGAAGATAGGGCGTCAGGGTCTGGAAAGTCCTGTAGTAAAATCAGCTGCCGACTACCGGCATGGGTAATAAGCAGATGTCGTAATGAGGCCGCAGGACCATCGCTCAAATCCATATTTGATCTATAGCTTGCCCGATTGGGAGACTTCAGCAATGCGTCTTGAGATGCCATGCGCAGAAAAGAGTTGAATGAAATTGAGGAGTTAGGCTGACAAGTGTAAGGGACTTAACGGGTCAGGCCAATGACATATTTTCGCCATTCTTGATGGGCATCTCCCCGGGTGTGGCGAGCAATCTCAAAGTAGAGACTACTATGGGGTTTGCGCGGTGTTATCCGCAGAGGCATCCTGGCTTCTTTTGGGGTGCGATTGCCTTTTTTGACGTTGCAACGGACACAGGCGGAGACCATATTTTCCCAGACTTCCTTACCTCCACGAGACCGGGGTACCACATGATCTAGGGTAAGCCCATCACCTGCATAGCCGCAGTACTGGCAGGTATGGTTATCGCGATACAGCAGATTACGGCGCGTCAGAGGGATGTCTTTATAAGGTATGCGAACATAGTGTCGCAGACGAATGACGGTTGGCAAGGGAAAGTTTGCATAAACTGCCAATCCGTTATGTTCTACCGTTTCGGCCTTGCCTTTAATAATCAATACAACAGCTCGCCGCCAACTCGTAATGTTTAACGGCTCATAGGAAGCATTTAAGACAAGAACCTTGCTCATTGAGGTTCATCTAAAAGTTGTGATTTGATACTAACACAGGTCGCTAAAGTGCTTTGGTACTTGCGATACCGTGGCTAGGGTATGAGTTTTTGTGGGGGATAAGCGGGATGTTGAGATGGGATGAAACGCCAAGTGTGTCAGCCATGCGATGCTCGCGGGCTTGGGTTGAGATTGATTTGGATGCGGTTCATCACAATGTGCGGCAATTTCGTAGTTTGCTACATCCAACTACTGATTTGATGGCGGTTGTGAAGGCTGATGCCTATGGCCATGGTGCGGTTGCGGTGGCTCAGACTGTTTTGACGGCGGGGGCAACCTGGTTAGGCGTGGCTACGGTGCCAGAAGGGATTGAACTCCGTCAGGCTGGTCTAAAGGCTCCTATTTTAGTTATGGGGGCGTTGCATCATGCTGAAGAGGTGCTGGCGCTGGCTCGCTGGCAGCTGCAGCCCACCCTGGTTTCACCCAAGCAAGCACTGGTGTTTGCTGAGGCCCTGAGTGATTCATGTTTGCCTTTGCCCGTGCATATCAAGCTGGATACGGGAATGTCGCGCCTAGGGTTTGATTGGCAGCGGGCGTTGGAGTTTGTGGAGTTTGTTAGTAGACTGCCTGTTTTGCAAATAACCAGTCTGTATTCCCATTTTGCGACGGCTGATGATGCAGATGATCAGGAAATGCGGCGTCAGCATGAACGGTTTGAGAGTGCGATCGCAACTCTTAAAGCCCATAACCAACTCCCCACTCACTTACACCTAGCCAATACAGCCGCTACCCTCAGTGATGCCAAAGCGCTCCAGTACAACATGGTACGTGTTGGTCTTGGGCTGTATGGGTTACCACCAGCGCCTCACCTGCACTCTGTGCTCGACTTACAACCAGCGTTGGAGGTTAAAGCTCGCATTACCCATATCAAACAAATTCCCGCTGGTGCCGGAGTCAGTTATGGGCATCGCTTTATTGCCCAGCGCCCAATGACCATAGCTGTCGTCGGGATTGGCTATGCCGACGGTATTCCACGTCAGTTATCCAATCAGCTCAATGTCTTAATTGATGATCGGCCCATTCGCCAGATTGGGGCCATCACTATGGATCAGCTGATGCTGGACATTTCTGATAGTCACGATCTCCAAGAAGGTGACATCGTGACTCTTTTAGGCCGTTCCCCGTCTCAGCAAATTACGGCGGATGACTGGGCCAATCGCATTGGAACCATTTCGTGGGAAATTCTCTGTGGCTTCAAACATAGGCTACCGCGCATTATGACAAGAAATAACGGCAGAAAGCTTTACCGGGCTGAAGATAGCTTGTTATAATGCAGCTCTGAACTTGGAGAGGTGGCTGAGTGGTTGAAAGCGGCTCCCTGCTAAGGAGTTATAGGGTGTAAATCCTATCGAGGGTTCGAATCCCTCCCTCTCCGTTGCTTTGAGATTATTTTCAAGAGTTGAAAACTAACGGTTGGCGTTGTGGACTGCCCATAGTAGCCGTTCCGAGCTCGCATTTGTGTGGGCAAACGAAAATAAATGCTGAAACGTAAGTTTGCCTGATCGATCAATCACAAACTGTGCCGGTAAAGGAGCCCCTAAGGCTTGACCGGTACCGTATTGGCGGAAAATTTTACAATCAGGATCGACTAGCAGCGGCATGGTAACGTTCAAATCTCGCTGTATGGCCTTGCTTTGCCGCATATCAGTGCTCGTAATCATAAGGACTTCTGCCCCCATTTTTTCAAACTGTCCGTAGGTCTCCACCATGGACAAAATATGGGGATAACAGAAAGGACAATATTGCTTTTCAGTAAAAATACGAGTAAAAACAAGAACTATCACTTGCTTATGGTGATAATTCGATAATTTAATCGATGCCCTCTGTCCAGCAACCGGCAACTCAAAATCCGGTAGAGTCTGACCTATCTGAAACTTGGTCAGGGCAGGTAATGGTAGAAAATTTCTCGCAAATCGTTGACTAATGACCCCTCGAAAATCCATAGAGGTCAGCTTAAAAGCTGCAGTCATTGGTATCTAACGTTGGGCATTAAAAATTGGGCGTTGCTGAGCTTTGGCATGGTGCAATCTAAGAAATTTTGACTAACTGCATCATCACCCGAAATTGGAACCGGTAAAGATGGCTTAGCTAAAAGGATGACTATAACATCCTAAATTGAAGCAAAAAATTCCTTCGACTTTACAGGATCAGGGTTCATGGTTTTCTCCCCTGGTGTCCAACCGGCTGGGCACACCTCATCTGGATGCGTCTGAACGTGTTGTACTGCCTGCAATACACGCAGAGTTTCATCCACGCTGCGGCCAAAAGATAGATTATTGACAGTTGCATGTTGTACTGCCCCATCTTTATCAATCAAAAATAGACCACGCAGTGCAACACCCGCTTCAGGCTCAAGCACATTGTAAGCAGAGCTGATCTCTTTTTTGATATCAGACACAAGTGGATAGGCTAAATCCCCTAAACCACCTAATTTACGGTCTGTCTGAATCCAAGCTAAGTGAGAAAATTCACTATCCACCGAAACTCCGAGCACCTCAGTGTTTAGGGCCGTAAACTCACCATATCGGTCGCTAAAAGCTGTAATCTCAGTTGGACAAACAAACGTAAAGTCTAGCGGATAGAAAAATAAAATAACGTACTGGCCGCGATAGTCAGATAGTTTAATAGTTTTAAACTCTTGATCAACGACGGCCGTTGCCGTGAAGTCAGGAGCAGGCTGACCAACGCGCAGATTTCCTTCCGCTAGGTTACTCATCCGTTCGTCTCCCACAAATTTAGTTGACTACTACACAAACGATGTAAGCCTATAGCTGATGCTCTATGGGAGAGAATTGCTTAAGCTCAATAAATCAAATGCCCTTACTTTCAAGCATGGGTAAACTTGATTCTTAACTCAGCCGTTGATTCCATACCAAATTAATATGATACTGAGCTGCTAATCAAATTAGCACAGTCCATAGAGTAACGCGATATATGAAGATAAAAATGGCTCAGACGTGATTTGAACACGTGACCAAGGGCTTATGAGTCCCCTGCTCTACCACTGAGCTACTGAGCCAGCTAACGTCACCTTAAGAGTGGCAACTATTTTAATTTATCACGAAATGTCAAGCAGCTACGCAGTAACTTGAGTCAGATATCTGCATGCTTCTGCTTGGTAGTTCATAAGTAGATATAGTTCACAGGTAGATTTTATTGTCCAAAACGTTATGAGTGGCTTTAAAAAAGCGTTAGCTCACCAGAGGGTGGCTAACGCTTTTGAGATCAAACAATGGCTAAATGGACTAACGTCCAGGCAACATTGCCATTGGGTTGACTGTCCCTCGGCTAGGAACATGGACTTCAAAGTGCAGGTGTGGTCCAGTGCTGTAGCCAGTACTACCCATATCAGCAATGTGCTGTCCTTGGGCAACTTGCTGACCAGCTCTAACTATGATCCGACTATTGTGTGCATAGCGAGTCATACTCCCATCAGCATGTCGAACCTCAACCAGGTTTCCATAGCCGCCTGAATTCCAGCCCGCTCTCTCAACAACTCCAGGAGCTGCGGAGACAATTGGAGTACCAACAGGACCCGCTACATCAATTCCACGGTGCATGCGACCCCAGCGCCAGCCGTAACCGGAAGTAAGGGTGCCGTGGGTAGGCCATATATAGCCGTTGAAATAATCAGGAGCTTCTGGTAAATACTCATCGGCTGACGGCAGAATAGGCATCTCAGGGGATACCACCTGTCCAGCCGCTGGCGTCGGAGAAGATACATAAACGCTTGGATCAAGTGGAGCCGCCGCCAGTAATTCAGGGCTTTGGGACGGTTCATCCGATGAAAGCGCCCGCGCCTCTATCTGCCCTCCCTGCCCACCAGGGAATTGGGGATTGACGACAATGCTTTCAGCAGGCTGGGGTGCCTGCCTTAAAGCAACAGTGTTCTCAGCTTCAAGAGAAGAACTAGCCTGCTGTGCAGAATTGACGTCGGCTAAAAGCTCGGCTGTGTAAAGATCCTCAACCGGTGACGCATTGGCTTCCGCCTCGACGGTAGATGCTTTCGATTCAAGAACCTCTCGATCACTGCGCAATCGCTGCAGAGTCTGGGAAGCATCAATAGGATTCTCAATCGTTGACTGTAAGCGACTTAGGCGAGTGCCATCAAAACTACTCAACGAGGTTGATGCAGTTAATTCAGGAGTAGCTTGGGCAATGGAAACTGCTTCTTCTTCAACGGCTAGTTCCTTGACTACATCTTCCGGTAAGGCAAGGGTGTCACCCTCTACGATGAAGTCAGGATCCTCTAGGCCATTAACTTCAGCAAGCTCCTCGGAGGTTGTTCCCAAGGCAATCGCAATGTCTCCAACTGTATCGCCCTGACGAACCTCATAGGCTTGGAGTGCCGTATCGATGGCATCTGTAGAACTTGCAGGTTCTGGAGTATCAAGAGTAGCAACTGATAGCTCAGTCGGAGTGCTATCAACTGCGATCAAATTGGATGCCTCGGCTTGAGCCAGTTCACGGGTCTGAGCTGTAGAAACCCGATTGCTTGAAGCCAACTGCTCCAAATCAGTCTGGAACCCATCAGCCTGTGAGACTATGCCAGCGGAACGAAGAGAAATGTCGCCAGTTAGTTCCTCAGTCGCAACAACAGCTGATTCCTCTTTGGCTTCAGTGGAAACTGATGATTGTTGAAAACCTTCAGTAACGCTGCTATCGGACGTAATACCTGCAACAAGTCTCTCAAGATTTGGCTTTTGAGCTTGGCTTGTGGCACTGCTCTGGACGCCTGGAAGTAAAGAAACTAATGTTGGTTTTGCCGCTTCCTCGTTTGGAACCTTGATAACCTGGCCAACCTGTAGAGGAGCGTCAGGAGATATGCGGTTTGCGGTCTTAATATCTTGAATTTCAACGCGATGCTCTTGGGCAATTTGCCAAAGACTATCACCTTGCTCAACCGTATGATAGACGGCCAGCCTTTGAACACTCGAAGGTTGCCCGAGCTGGTTGTTTAGCACAGAGGGGAGCTGGGGCGATTCGCTTGAAGCTGCGGACGTTGTGGTAACAAAAGACCCAACTGCTGCGGTTGCTTCACTATCTGCGAATAAAACTCCAGATGCACCAAATGAGAGTGCAAGCCCTAGCATTGCGGCAGACTTCGATCTACCAGCATTTCCAGACGGAACTTGCTCGGTAACAGTAATCATGTCGGAAAAACATGAATGACTTGTTTCAGACTTGGGCTCCTGAGAATTTGCACGTTTCAAGGAATAACCTCCTAAATAACCAGCGTTCAACTGTTCGAAACCAACTTGTCCCTATGCAGCTGCCCGCCAGCGGGTCGTTGACTACAAGTTGAATCAGGTAGACGAGGTGTACCGGCACTGAGCAAAAAAATGCCCTGCATTGGGTAAACACCCTTCGTACCCAACTTAGGCAAGTTTACACGACTTAATCAAAAGATCAATCCTGCATAAAACAAGTTCCATTAGATTCTCTAAAATCAACATGAAATTGAATTTGCCATGGATTTTTATTCTGACAAGGGGTTAAGTTCTTTAGTTGAAATCTCTTGAATCCTAGTGTTGGGGACTGTTTAAGCTTTTTGCCTTTGTGTGATTACAGATGGAGTTTCGGGAAAAACAACCCTAGTTTTTGATGCTGTTCATGTTTTGGGGCAGTGTCCTCCAAAAAGCCTTCTTTCTTAGGCTGCCCAGTTATTTCACCCATTTGATCGACATGTGAACGCGCCTACGTCTTGAACGATATAGAAAATTTTTATCGCAGGAATGGGTTGTTTGTATCTTAGGTGACTGTCTTGGCGCCATGGTATACGGACGAAACAACCTGGATTTTGATGGGAAATCAACCTGTATCGGCACTTGAGGATGGTACGGGCATGCTTCTAGCCACAGTGCATAGGCCAGGTTCGTGCGATAGGGATATGCAGTTGTTTCTCTATATATCTATGAACCCATAGATATATAGTTTGCTGGAGACTATCGGCTGCGGTAGGCCCTACGGTTGCTTGTGTGATGCTGAACCCTCGGGGAGTGAGGTTAAGTGACCGATCTGGCGCAGTGCTTCAAACAACCCAACCGCTGCACATACTGACAGATTGAGGCTGCGAACGCTGCTATGGGGCATGGGGATTTTGGCACGATATGCACACGTGTCTAGCACTGCTTTAGGCAGACCTTGACTCTCGCTACCAAATAAGAGCCAGTCGTCATCTTGATATTTAATCTCTACATAGCTATATGTGCTTTTGGCGGTAAATCCTATGAGCCTGCCACCTATGGAGTGTTGATATTGGCAAAAGCTTTCTACGTCTGTGTGGAGCTGTAAATTGACATGGGGCCAGTAATCTAAGCCTGCCCTCTTGAGGTATCGGTCACTAAGCTCAAAGCCAAGGGGCTCCACTAGATGCAGCTCGGTGGCAGTGGCGGCACAGGTTCGGGCGATATTGCCAGTGTTAGGTGGGATTTCTGGATGAACAAGAACGATTTTGGGCATTGACAGAATTATGAATAGTGGATTGTTGACGGCAACTTTTCCTAAATAGAGGCTCAAGGGCTATTGCGGATGGTCTTTATATAGGCGTTGCTAATCAATCGAGGTGAATTCTTGGCCGTTGTCACTTTTCAGGTGTCCTGATGTTGTGAAAGGGCTGATGTTGCTATGAAACTCCGATACTAGTCACAAAAATAGGTGTCACAGCCAAGACGTTAGCTTTTTAGCTGTGCTAGAGATTTGTTAGCTCATGCAGGCAAGCATAAATCACTCTGGAGTGCTTGTTCCTGCCGTTCCATGACTGTTGTGGTTTGAGCAATTACGTCAGAGACATCCATGCCGGCGTCAATTTGCTTTAACCAATTCTGTGACTGGTTACCTTCGCGCAAAATCTGTTTGATTGGGGTCAAGAAGCAGGCAATGCCCTCGGCTTTTGCGATTGGTAGAACTTCGTTGTAGATCTGCGTTATCCAATCGGAGGCCTTAATGGAGCGCCCGTCGTACCAATGGCGGAGTTGAGCATTCAGACTGGCCTTGGCTACGTGTTTTTCATTGTCAGTAATAAGAGCCAGTAGATCATCCTGTCGACTACTGCTGGGGAGTTGGCTAGAAAGGAGTGGATCTAGGCTTGGATCTTGTTGGAGTTGAAGAATGCGAGATTCTAGCAAAGCCGTAATGGCCAGTAAATGAATCGGGTCGGTGACTAGGTCTGAAATTCTGATTTCGATCCGATTGAGATTGTAAGGACGACAGTCTCCGTTGGGGCGTACAGAAATCCAGAGATGGCGTACATTTTGCATTGTGCCTAGCTGAAGTTGGGCTTCTGTCCATTTAATAAAGTGATCGTGACTTTCGAAGAGGGGAACCTGTTTGGGGGTTTGAGGAAAGATGTGCCAGCGGGTGGAGTGATAGCCTGTGGTGCAGCTATCGAGAAATGGAGAAGATGCACTCAAAGCAAGTATGAGGGGGGCTTCCGCTCGAACTAAGCGGCATGCTCGCATAAGTACCTCTGGATCACTAATGCCCAGGTTGATATGGATACTGGCAGTAACGACATCGGTGCCGTAGGTATTCTCGATATAAGCGTGATAAGGATTTTTAGGGTCAGAACGGTAGAAAACTTTGCTATTACCAGTGGATAGTGTGCTTCCGGGGATGAGGGTATAGCGTGAATCGAGGCTGTGTAAGAAGTGCCTTAAGCGGCGCCGGGGGGCAACGAGTTCGCACAGTAATTGTTCGTATTGCTGTAGAGGAGGGGTGGTGTATTCAACATTGCGACTATCTGGCTCTCGTACAAATCCGCTAACGGATTTAGTGATTTTGTCTGCTAGACCGACGATCTCTCCATCGGTGCGGCCAGTGTACATTTCAACTTCAAACCCTTTTGACAGCAGCACGACGTTACTCCGAGTTAGGCGGCTTTTCTTTTAGAAACCGTGATACCTGTCCATATTAAAGGCTTGGGAGTGGACTGGATCTGTTGCTTAGGTTGGGGATTTAAGGATTTTAGTGAGCATATTGCTCAGCGAGAATTGTGTATGTATGTGGACTGGTTGATTGGGGGGATGGGATGGGGCTTGATGGAACTATCCCTGGCTGAAAAAAAGAAGCATAGAGCCAATATATAGATAGGCTCATGGTCACAAGTGGCCATGATGAAAATCTGATTACATATATATAGAGAGAAATTCTAAATCGAGATATGCCAATCTAGCTTGTATGGGGGCTGTTGTAGTAGGAGTTATACCCTTTGGGCGCAGACAGGCTTGTATGCGTGAAGTTCTCTTAGGTGGGGCACTCTATGGAAGTGAGGTCTGTCTAGTATGCTTATGTGAGTGATGCTATGGCCTAATGATCGGCTCCTATGGGAAAAGAGTGATATTTTTCTTTTATGGATGCGAATCTCGAAGGTAGATAGGTTAAGCTACTAAGGAAATATACCTAGTGGCTGCTCTGCTGTTTTATAGGCTGGATTAACTGTGAGTCAGGACGCTTTATCGCTTACTCCCAATGCAGTACCTGATGACTCGGTCATTCGATTGAGTTCTTCTGTATGTCAGCAGGTAAGTATCAGAACGGAAAAGCTTTCGCCCCGGCAGCGGCAGATTGTGGCAAATGTGGCCATACCCTGTGCGCTTGACCAGGTCTGGAGTGTTTTGACTGACTATGAAGGGCTAGCGGAGTTTGTCCCTAACTTGACCCGCAGTCGATTACTCAGTCGTCCTGATGGAGGCATTCGATTAGAGCAAATCGGTGCCCAGTGCTTTCTAAATTTTAAATTTTGTGCGCGCGTCATTTTGGATATGACGGAAGTTTTTCCTCGGGAAATAGGTTTCTCGATGGTTGAGGGTGATTTTAAGAAATTTTTAGGCCGATGGTCCTTGCAGCCAGCATTACTGGGTGAGCAGACTGCTACTGTGCTCTCCTATGAGCTCATTGTGCAGCCGCCACTGGCAATGCCTGTTCAGCTGATAGAACATCACATTTGTCATAACCTGACTCAAAATTTGTTAGCTATTTGCGATCGCACCACACAGCAATTTGCCTAACCATTCACTGAGAGTCACTGAGTGTCACCGATGCGAGTCGGTTTTCCCCATTAAACGTTTTGAGATTTTCTGATCTTTTATATATAGAGTGGTTTGTCACAGAGCTTTGCTTAGTGGCAAATGTTTTGGTGCATTAGGGCATTTGTTCGCTAGCCATTGTCCCTTAACAGTATTAGGGACTAAGCCTTGGTCCTAACCAAGGTGACCAATACTAGACTTAGGTTCTTGCTGCGTTGTCAGAAAACTAAGGCGGGAGCTGATTTGGCGCGGCTAACCCTGCAAACGCTTCAGCATATGCAAACATTGACTTTAAAGGTATTGAGACCACAGGTTACTTAACCTGTGGTCTCAATATGTTAATACCCCCAGGGGAATTCGAATCCCCGTCGCCTCCGTGAAAGGGAGGTGTCCTAGGCCTCTAGACGATGGGGGCATGAAGCCTTTCTCTCTTAGGGCCTTTATAAATATACAAATGAGAGGGAATTAATGTCAAATTTTTGGCGGTAGTTTTTTCTGATGTTTTCCATTTGAGATACTGCTGCTGGAGGTCATTAGTCTAATTTCCGACAGTTTCGTAGGCGAATGAGCTGGCGACGCATTTCCGGAGAAGCTTCTAGGGCTTGAATTGCATGGATATCGATTTGGGATTCCAGGGATTCTAGATACTCATCATCACCATAGGCATAGGCATCGACCAATGTTTCTATGAGGGCGCTGTTATCACGCTCGTCGATGGCTACTTGATCCTCAATGATCCGAAACTTAAGACGCACCTCACATTCATAGATATTAACGTTGTCGTTCTGGTCCGATATGTTGAAGGATGTTGCCATAAGGTTGTTTAGACTATGTGAGCAAGGCAAAAATAGTTACCGTACTTGAAGATTGCTATATAAATAAATCCCGCTTTTTTGCATTTTGTAACATCAGGTTGAATTGATTTTGTGAATGTTTGAAGGGAAGAATTGAGGGTAAAAAATAAAATTAATTCTATTCAATATAGGCTTTGAATTTAAATATTGAATTTGCTCTTTAAAGACTAAAACTATTGATATCAGTCTGCTTTTGGCGCTTTTGTTGGTTGGATATCAGGTTTGTTACAAGCTTTTGTTGAATTTATACATAGATTTTCTATTGATTAAATTTGATTTTTGCTTTGGATAGAGAGTTGTCACTGATGGATTAATTACATCAGATAAAAAGAGCCTTTTGTCTATGATAGATAGCAACTTTCTGAGCTAGGGGGAGTTGAAGCTGGCATGATGGCAGCTGATGAGAAATATGGGGGGCTTGCAAGTTGTGATGGCTCTCAGATAATGGAGGTTTTCTGATGGGCGAGCGACCTGAGACAGCGTAAGATGGTATCGCTTGTCTAGCACGGCATGCTGTTGCCGTTTTGGTTTTTTGAATCAGCCTGTCCCGCCTAACTCCAGTATGGAGCCTTTGACACGCACTCAGGTGCTGGTTGCGATCGCAGCAACGGCCCTCGTGTTGTTTTTAGTGGCTCGCCTTTGGCTCCTGTTTGATTCAGTTGAGCAGCTACCGAGTCAGCTAGGGCTGTATCCGGTGGCCATCGGCTTATTGCTAGGCCTAGGGATTACGGCGGTTAGTGGTGTGCTTTATCGTGTATGGCCCACCTATCGCCGCAGCGCTGAAGTGTACTTGGACTACATATTAAAGCCCCTGGTTTTACCCGATGTTGTTTGGTTAGGTCTGTTGCCTGGGATTAGCGAAGAGCTCCTTTTTCGAGGGGTGATGTTACCTGCGTTGGGCGCTAACTTTTTGGCCTTGGGGTTATCTAGCCTCTGTTTTGGGTTGTTACACATGAGTGACTTACGCCAATGGCCTTATATGCTGTGGGCCACCTGTGTCGGTGGTTTGCTCGGTTACAGCGCCCTGGCTAGTCAAAATCTACTGGTTCCTGTTGTGGCCCATGTGTTTACCAATTTAGTGTCAAGTTTAGTGTGGAAGCTAAAATCTGCTAATCTAGCTGCACGTTAAAAGTCTCCGCGTTTTGGTGTCTATTTCGAATCTACAGCCATTAAAAGCGGTTGGTGTGCCTAATGTTGACCAAATTTTAGGGTTGGCGGTCTTTGATTCCATGGGGTTGCCGTGTGACTGTTTTATCACGCCGCAACATAAAGACACTGAATGGGTGCAGTTGGTTTTTCAGTCTTTAGGGCTTCAACAGCTCATGACTTCTGCCATGGAGCTGCCTGAATTAGAGCACGTGATGATTCGTACGAAGATCGGCAATATTATTGTTGTGTACCGCCATCAGCGCTATGTAGCTCTGCTAGTTAAGCGAGCATTGCCCCAAGAGCGACCCCAGATAGATATCAACCTGGTGGACTGGGTCTGCAATTTTGAGGCGACGGTTGTGAGAAGCCACACTAATTTTAGAGCGGTTTAATGTCTAACGTAGGTTAGACGTCCATCCTGAATTTGCACAACGGGATGATTGGACGCTCGCACGAGCTGCTCATCATGGGTGGTCACGATGACCGTGATGCCCATGGTGTTGAGCTTTTCTAAAATTTTGATCACCTGGCGTGAGTTGTCCCCATCTAAATTGCCTGTGGGTTCATCGGCTAGTAATAGCGGTGGGGTGCTAACAACGGCACGGGCGATGCTCACTCGCTGCTGCTCGCCCCCCGAGAGCTGATCGGGAAAACAGCTGGCTTTATGTTGCAGACCTACCATGCGTAGGGTGGGGCGTAAGCGTCGGGTAATCTCCCGGCGGCTATACCCTTGGGCCCAAAGGACAAAGGATACATTCTCAGCAACGGTGCGTCGGGGGATGAGTTTGTAATCTTGAAATACAATACCAATGCGCCGACGGAGCATGGCAAGTCGATTGCCCTTGAGCTTAGCGAGGTTTTGCTCATCGACAATAATGTCACCTGATGTCGCCCGCTCTTGGCCATATAGCAGTTTCAGCAGCGTGGATTTTCCTGCACCGGATGGCCCTGTGACAAACAAGAAATCGCCTTTTTTGACCGTCAGATTTAGATTTTTCAGTGCCTGACTACCATTGTCGTAGGTCTTATTGACGCCAGCTAGTGTCACCAGTGTTGGTTTGGGGCTAGGGGCAGCAGCTGCCTGTGTTTTTGGAGCTGATTGCTGGGTTGGTGATGCTATTGGGGGCACTACCGCAGCTGTCTGAAACCTTACAGCACGTCTTGTTTGAGTTTGTTGGCGACGGTTGTAATGGGTTTTAGGCGGAGTCACGGCAGATGTCATAGGGGGGCACGGTATTACTAGGGGCAGAGATTGGACTCAGAAGTTTGGGGCGGCACTTTGTCTCTGTACAAGAATATAGGTAATGCGACAAATGTCCAGTGTCTTGACAAAATTTTATAGGGTTTTGGGCTCATGTGTTTGGGGTTCTTAAACTGAAATGGTCAATCAGCTTAAGCACGCCAACCTAGGTCATAGCCGATGGAGCGCCAGACAAATTTGGGTAGTGCCAGCATCCGTCGCCAGCGCCAGGGCTCTTGGTAGAGCCGATAGAGCCATTCGAGATTGTTATTGCACATCCAACGGGGGGCTCGCTGCTTGGTCCCGGCCCAAATATCAAAGCTGCCGCCCACACCGATCCAGATTGCATGGGGGCAAAGCTGACGGTGGGCTGCAATCCATAACTCTTGGCGGGGTACCCCTAGACCGACAAAGATGATGCTGGGCTGTAGTTTCTGGAGTTGGGCTTGGAACTCTAGCTGCTCGGGATCTGAGAGATAGCCGTGCTGTGCGATCGCAACCTTTAAATCTGGACATTGCCGCTGCCAATGTTGGGCGGCAGACTGAGCTAGATCTGGAGCCCCACCATAAAACACCACTGGTTCAGTGGGCTGGAGCCGTTTTAGTATATCTGCGGCAAACTCAATACCGGCATATCGCTTGAGTTTGCGCCGCTGCACCCACCGAAAATAGAGCTCTACACCGGCTCCGTCGGGAATCACTAGTGTGGCGTTCTGAACAATCTTTTGTAGATCGATATTGGTTTCAGCCTGGACGCACATTTCCGCATTCAGGGTGATTACATGGCCACCGACTCCTGACTGCATCGTTTCCAGCAGCCAGCCCACATAGTCGGTACTTGCATGTACCGGTAAACCCATGACAAATAGCTTTTTGAGCGGAGCAGGAAGAACAGTCACGACAAGCTACTGAGCACAAAACGATTTAAGTGACCTAAGGGTGCCACGCACACGGTATATCCGTTGATTAGTAATGACAAGCCCTATCCTGACACAAGATTAAGGCCCTTGCTGATTTAGAAGATAAACCTGATCGCTTAGAGGTGCTGTTGGATAGCCTCTTGCAGATAAATCATCTCAAGGAGCAGCAACACCAGATTAAAAATCTTCCTCTTCGTATTCCATAACTTTTTTCTTTTGAGGAATGTTTAAGGGCTGGGCCTGGTAAGGTTCTGCCTCAGGTATGGGCTGTTCTACAGGGGGACGAACGGGCTGTTCAAGTTCGAGCCGCTGTGGCGGTGCCACTTCACGACGTGCCTGTGGCGCCTGTTGTTTGATGCCCGAAGGCAGCTGATTGCTAGCTGATGTTGGCATGATGTAACCATCGTCTTCGCGCTCCCAGGGAGCGGTGCCCAAACCTAGCCGTTCCAATAGCCCCACACTAATCTGCTTGAGCTTTTCCTCTGACCCTTCAAAGACAATGATGCGATCTGGGCCGGTGCTGACAATTTCTTCGACCGGTAGCTCGTAGGAGCTAATCACTTGGTCTGGGATTTGGGGTAGCCCCATGGAGGCGATGACCAGGGACTGGAGCTTGCCACTAACCACATCAAATTTGAATCCACGGACGCGCCCCAACCCCTCACCTGACTCGGTAATGACCTCGCTTTTAATCAAGTTAGTGTAGTTGGCCACGCTAATGTCATCTTCAATGACCGTATCATCATCGACTAAGATGACATCCCCAATTTTGCGAATGCTGCTCAGCAGCATGATTTGTTCAGGCCCAGACACGACCTTAGATAGAATATTGTCCCGTAGACCCAGGGCCACGACTTCGCCGCCTTCACCTCGACCTCTATCTATATCGACCCAAAGCTGACTGACTACGCCGAGGCGACGGCCTGTAGAGCGGGTAATCACTTGGGTGCCAATCATGTCGGAGCGCAGCCGACTTTGTTCAAAACTCATCGCTGGGGTCTAATGTGAGGGGTCTAAGCGGTCTATGTCACTAAAGAGCATGTTTCTTAGCTTATTAAAAAAACGTGCTTCATCACATTACACCCTATACTTCGTTTTTTTGACAGTGTGTGAAACCGTAAGGGGGGGAGCTATCCGCCAGCCGTTGCTCGCTGCAGATTGATACCCAGGACTTGGGTGTAGGCTCCCCGCGCCTGGGTAACACCGATGGTGCGTTCGGCTGATTCAATCATGGGGCGGCGCAAACTAACCACAATAAACTGGGCTTGTTGGGCCTGGTGGCGGATCATTTTTGAGAGGCGTTCGACGTTGGCACCGTCTAGGAACATATCCACTTCGTCAAAGGCGTAGAACGGTGAGGGGCGGTAGCGCTGAAGGGCAAAGATAAAGCTGAGGGCTGTGAGGGATTTTTCACCACCAGACATGGAGGCTAACCGCCGAACGGGTTTGCCTTTGGGGTGGGCAACTAGGTTAAGACCCCCGTTGAAGGGATCTTGGGGGTCGTCAAGCTGGAGATAGCCGTCACCGTCAGATAGCTCTGCAAAAATGGCTTGGAAGTTTTTGTTAACGGCCTCAAAAGCTTCTTGAAAGGCGTGGCGACGCAGGGTGGTGAAGTTTTCGATCCTTAGCAAAAGCTCGGTGCGCTCGTCTTCTAGGGTGGTGAGCTTGGAGGTGAGCTCTTCTAAACGTTCCTGGGTGCGTTCATATTCTTCTAGGGCGAGCATGTTAACCGGTTCCATGGCCTCTAGCCGTCGCTGGAGTGACTTGAGCTGCTTCTGTAATGTCTCGAGATCAAGATCGTCGGGTATTTCGGGTAGGGGGTCCGGTAATTCTGCCTGCTGGGTTTCAATGGCTGTGTGCAGTGCGCTTAGCTGCTGTTGGCGTTCCTGCTGGGTTTCACTGAGTTTTTGTTGCTTCCACTCTAGTTGCTGGAGCTGGTTGCGCTGGTCCCGTAGCTGGTGTTCTTTGCGATCGCGTTCGGTCTTTTCACCAGCCAAGGTTTTATCAAGCTCGGCCAGGGCGGCTTGGGTGGTGATGATTTCTTGCTTTAACGCCGCTTGCTGCTGATTAAATTCGGTTTGCTGGTTAATTTGGGTTTGCTGCTGCTGACGTCCTTGGTCGATGCTTTGCTGGGCAATCTGGATTTTTTCTTCTAAGCGTTGACGCTGGGCGTCTAGCTGATTGCGCCGCTGCTGAGCCGTTTGCAATGCCTGCTGCCGTTCGGTGAGTTCTGCTTCTAGAGCGCGTACTTTGCCCTGGGCCTGCTGCCATTCGCTGTGGGTTTGGGATTCTTCTAGGGCAGTTAACTCCTGGCGTTTTTGCTGTAGCTGTGTTTCCTGCTCGGGCAGGGTTGTTTCTAAGGTTTGGAGACGTGATTGGGCGGCAGTATATTCTGACTGGTACTGCTGCAGCTGTTGCTGGGCTTTGTCGAGGCGTTGCTGCAGCTGCTGACGCTGTTGCTGGGCTTGGTTATTTTGTAATTGCTGTTCGCGATGGCGTTGGCGGGTTTCAATCAGGGTTTTGGATTGGGCTTTGGCGTTGGCATCGGCGTTGGCTAGGGTGCGATCGCAACGTCCCAAAATCCGCTCAATCTCCTGTAGTCTTTCGCGTAAAGCCTTGGCCTCAGCCGATTCCCCAGCTTCAACGGTGCCAAAATGCAGACGGCCCTGTCGACGTAAACTGCCCCCGGTCATGGCACCGCTGCTTTCTAGCACCTCACCATCCAGGGTGACCATGCGAAACTTGCCCAGGTGACGGCGGGCATCGCTCAGGCGCTCAAACACCGCCGTATTGCCAAACACAAAGGCAAATACCTGGCGATAGACGTCATCGCATTCAATCAGTTCTACGGCGTAGTCTACAAATCCATCGGGGCGTTCCCAACGTCCCAGCTGCTGACTGCGGGGAGCGCGTATGGCATTGAGGGGTAAGAAGGTGGCGCGACCAGCTCGCTGACGTTTGAGGATATCGATGCCCTTGGCCGCAACGCCATCATTGTCGACGACCAAGTAGCCAAGGCGAGCCCCAGCTGCAATTTCTAGGGCGGTCTGATACTTGGGGTCGACTCGACCTAGCTGCGCCACGAGACCACAGATGCCGGTGAGACCGCTTTTTACCAAAACCTCGGTGGCTTGGGTGCCACGGGTTTCTTGTAAAGCCTGCTCTTGGGCCTCCAGCTTATCCAGCTCTCGCTGCTTTTCTCGCTGTTCGCGCAGCAGTCGATCTCGTGTTTCTCGTTGGGTTTTGAGGTCTTGCTCGGCTGCTGCCACCGATTGGGCAAGGGTTTGGATGGTGGTTTCTAGGGTTGAGGCCTCGGCGCCTATGGTGGTCGGTGAGGCGGTGAGTTCGGTTTCTAGGGTCTGAATAGCCTCTGTTTGGGCGGTGATTTGGCTTTGGAGCTGATTGAGTCGTTCCTGTAGCCGTACTTGCTCAGTGCGCTGGGGCTCGAGGGCGCTGAGCAGAGACTCAACTTCTCGACGCAGGGTGGTTTGGGTTTCAACCCAAGCTTGGGAGGCCGTTGCGATCGCACTGGTTGCTTCCCGGCTTTCCTCCACCGCCTGTGCGGCTCGGTCTTTGGCTGCCTGTAGCTGGGTGATTTCAGTCTCACTCAGTTGGGTTAACTGTTGGCCTAAGGTTTTTAACTCTTGGCTTTGGCTCTGTAACGCTGTCTGGGTCGCCTGCAATTTGGCAGCCAGTTCGCGGGTGGACTGGCTCAGGGCCTGTTCCTGACGTTCCAGTTGACGTAGCTCTGCCTCTTGGGTGGCCAGCTTGGCTTGGAGAGCCAAATGCTCATCTTCCCCCAGGGCCTTGACCTTAAGATTGAGCGCATCTAGCTCGGTAGCCGTGGTGTTAATCAGCGCAATCAGCACCTCTTTTTGCTGGGTTAAGGTGGCTGTTTGTTCTTTGCCTTTGGCAATCTGCTGCTCTAGTTGTTGTGCCTGCTGCTGCTGTTGTCGCCACACCAGCACTGCTTGCCACTGGGTTTTATCCTGTAGCGTAGCCTTCAGTTGCTTGTATTTTTCAGCTTTTTTGCGGTCCTGATCGAGCCGTTCTAGCTGGTCAATGAGTTCCCGTTCCACAATGCGAAAACGTTCTTCCCGCTCACGCACCATATCCAGCTTGAGTTTAGCCTGATCAATTTTTCGATCAAACGAGGCTACACCTGCCAGCTCATCAATAATTTCCCGCCGCTCTCGCGATTTCATCGAGATGATGCTGGTGACATCCCCCTGGAGCACCACGTTGTAACCTTCGGGATAAATACGAAACCGCTGAAGCTGCTCATGCAGCTCGGTTAGGGTACAGGGCTGACCATTAATAAAGTAGTTGGATGTGTAGGTGCCCTGGGGGGTGACCCGCAAGCGGCGAGTGACGCTCCATTCCCTGGGCAAGGGCACAACGTTATCAGGGGTGCCCGCCGCATCTTTATCTTCTGCCGTACCCTGTCCTACAGGGCCACTCTCGTCGGTCTGGGTGCTGGTTGTTTCAGTGTCGGTGTCAGTCGTAGGCGAGGACTCTGAGTCCGCTGCTGCGTCTGTTAAATCACCCTCAGTCTGTTCCGGTGTGTTCTCAGGTTCATGATTAGCTGCTGGAGCTTCGTCTTCATCCTCCTGCAGCAGCTCTGCTGGAATATCACTAATATCAAATGTGGCGGTGACGCTGGCTTCTGAGGTGGAACGTCGATTGGCGTGATTCTGATTAACTAAATCTGGCAGACGCTCTGCCCGCATGCCCTTAGAGCTAGCTAATCCCAAACAAAACAAAAGAGCATCGAGGATGTTCGACTTCCCCGAGCCATTGGGACCAGAAATAACGGTAAACCCCTGGAGCAGAGGAACTTGGGTCGTTCCTCCAAAAGACTTAAAGTGAGATAGTTCAACTCGCTTTACATGCACAAATTAGGCGCACCCGAACTAGTGCGTACAAGTGTACTTTGACCATAGCATTGGTGCTCCATTCACAGCCAGTGTCAACGCTATTAACATCTGCTTAATCTGTTTAGAATGGATGGCTGTACCCTGGACCGGCCAATCAGAGAAATAGATAGAACGCTCCTGATCACCTTAGGTGCTCATCCTATTATTTTGCCAGACTACAGTTTGCCAGATTTTGTTGAAAGCGCAAGCTATCGTTATTCAATTTGCAGAATTGCTAGTTCTCATGCAGGCACCCTAAAGATGAGCGTAAAATGAGGATATTGAAGGCCAAGGCCTGATTCGCCTGGTGTCGGCCTATATTGCTTGCCATTGATTGTTCTGTAACATTTGCTCTGTGACCTCCACCGTTTTTTCCAAGCTATCGCAACCTGTAATTTTGGGCTTTGACCCAGGCCGTTACAAATGTGGTTTAGCCATTTTGGGTGTGGATCGTTCACTGTGTTACCACGAGGTGATCTTGGTAGAGAATGTGATCGACCACATTGAAGCGCTACGTCAGACCTATCCGATTTCTCTGATTGTGATGGGTGATCAGACCGGGGCCAAGATTTGGAAACAAGAGCTGTCACGGCTGAAGGAAGGACCGAATGTAATTTTGGTCGATGAACGCTACAGCAGTTTGGAGGCTCGCGATCGCTACTGGGAAATGTTTCCCCCCACCGGTCTTAATCGTCTGTTGCCCCAGCGCATGCGCAGTATTCCTCGACCCATTGATGACATCGTGGCAATTTTGCTGATTGAGCGCTATCTAAATAAGCTGACTGAGGTGGAGCGGTAGTGTTGTCGGTTTGGTAATACTCGCCAGAGGATCGCGTCAGAAATTTAGTGCGGAGCTTTGGAACATTAGCCAAGACAGAAAAAAGTTGGTGATGAAAATGGCCAGTAGGGCCGTGACGACGGCGGTGGTAGTAGACTGACCGACGCCTTTGGCACCACCGGTTGTGGTTAGCCCCCAGCTAGAGCCAATAATTGCGATCAGTCCGCCAAACACAACCGCTTTGATCATGGCACTGACTAAATCCCAAACGCTCATAAATACCCGAGCCGAGTCTAAAAAAACCGTCTGGGAAATGTTGAACATGGTGGTCGTAATGACTAACCCCCCAGTCATACCTGTAATAAACGACAGGATGGTGAGTAGGGGCAGCATCAGGGCGCAGGCAATGACCCGGGGAATGACCAGATAATCAACCGGATCTGTCTTTAGCAGCTGTAATGCATCAATTTGTTCGGTCACTTGCATGGTGCCAATTTCAGCTGCAAAGGCTGATCCGACACGACCGGCAATGATCACGGCAGTTAACACAGGAGCTAGTTCCCTAGCTAAGGTCAGGGCTAGGACACCACCAACGGCGGTGGTTGCCCCAAAGTTAATAAACTCTCGGGTGACCTGAATGGTAAACACCATGCCGACAAAGCTAGCCGTGACTAAGGTGATGAGTAACGACTCCGGTCCCACGGCCGCCATTTGCTCGACGGTGTTGCGTCGGTGTAGCGGCTTGGTGACTAAATGAACGATGACTTGACCGCCGAGGAGGATGGCAGCCAAGAGACGCTGACTCCACCTAGCAAGGCTGGATGAGGAAAATGAGGCGGACAAGACAGACAACTCCTTTAGCTAATGGGGGTTGTAAAGGCCCGTTTATTTTAATCGGTTAAGCAAAGGATGAAGGTAAGGTTCTAAATGCTCTGTAATTTTATGAAAATTTAAGATTCCTCAAGCTGACGTTTATTACCATCAATAGCCCCTATGGTTGGGATGGTTTCTTACACCCATCTAGTTGTGATGTGGTGGGAGGTAAAGATGGGTTTACAGCTATTTATAGCTTTAGTACTGACGTCGGGGATGTGTTTCCTTTTGCCCGCTGTCACGTTGGGGATAGCCTTAGGGGTGCTGACGTTGGGGTCATGGTCTCCCTTGGCAGTCATGAGCGTTCAGGGGAAAGATCGCCTGATGGAATTTTTGATCACCTTTGGCGCTGGTGATGTTTGGCAGGGTGTTGTGAGTATTTGTCTAACGCTGAGCGTTGTCGGTGGGTTGTTTGAGATGTTTGCGTTTTACAAATACACCTACTTAAAATCTACGTAAGATAGGGGCTATGAAAGGATTGCACGGAGCATGTCGCTACGGAGTGGCTCTGTGTTTATGCCCAGGTTAGGGACTTGAGTATCGGTGATTTCGCGGAATTGTCGTTATCTTATCAACACAAGATATAAGAAAGTATCTATGCTGGTAACGGTATTTTGCGCTGAGGTGCTATGGGCGTAACTCCGTTGGCTAGGGCGAAGGTAATGGTTTTGTGGGCAGCCGTTTTGGCGATGTCGGTTTGGCTAGGGCTAGGGGAACCGGCTTGGGCTCAGTCATCGGTTGAGGTTGTTCAAGACCGGCTGGTTAATACACGCAAGGAAAACTCTATTCAGCCATACATTGATCGGGTGGCGAATGGCGTTAGCGAGTTTACCCTGGATAACGGCATGAAGTTCATTGTGCTGGAACGTCATCAGGCTCCGGTGGTGTCGATGATGCTCTATGCCAAGGTAGGGGCGGTTAATGAGGCGGATGGTCACACCGGTGTTGCCCACTACTTGGAGCATTTGGCCTTTAAGGGGACGACTAAAATCGGTACTAAGGATTACCAGGCAGAAGCGCCCCTGCTGCAAGAGATGGATGTGGTGTTTGATCAGCTGATGGCGGCTGAGCAGGCGGCAGACGAAGAGAGTGTGGCGGCGTTGCGATCGCAGTTTGAAACACTTCAAGCCCAAGCTTCAGATTACGTCGAGCAAAACAAATTTGGTCAAATTATCGAACAGTCTGGCGGTCGAGGTCTGAACGCCACAACCTCCGCCGACGCCACTCGATACTTTTACAGCCTGCCCTCCAATAAGCTAGAGCTGTGGATGTCCTTAGAGTCGGCGCGTTTTCTTGACCCCGTTTTCCGCGAGTTCTACAAAGAAAAGCAAGTCATTCTCGAAGAACGTCGTATGCGAGTGGACAATTCCCCCATCGGCCAAATCGTTGAAAAGTTTCTAGAAGTAGCCTTTGATCAGCACCCCTATCGTCGCCCGGTGATTGGCTATCAGGAGGATCTGCGCACCGCCACCCGCGAAGATATTGCTGAATTCTTTGACGCCTATTATGGACCCAGTAATTTAATTGCTGCCGTGGTCGGTGATGTTGACCCCGATAACGTCCAAGCTTTAGCCGAAGCTTACTTTGGACGTTCAAAAGCCCGTAGCTTACCCCCAGACGTCACCATCGAAGAACCGCCTCAAACTGAAGAAAAATCCTTTGAGCTGACATTGCCCAGCCAACCCTGGTACCTCGAAGGCTTTCATCGTCCTGGTATTAATCACCCTGACCATGTGGTCTACTCCATGATTGAGAGTATTTTGGTGGGTGGTCGCACCTCACGCATGTATCAAGACCTGGTGGAGCAATCCCAGATTTCCCTCAACATCGGCAGCGCTAATGGCTTTCCTGGCGATCGCTACGGCAATATTCTGTTGCTTTATGGGCTGACGGCACCGGGTCATACTGTGGATGAGATAGCTGAGCGCATGGATGCTTTGCTTAACCAGCTGAAGCAAGAACCGGTGACGCCAGAAGAGTTAGAACGCGTAAAAACCCAGGCTAGGGCATCGATGCTGCGCAGTCTCGATTCCAACTCAGGGATGGCCAGCTTACTCACTGAGTACGAGGCTAAAACGAACAATTGGCGCAATGTTTTCGAAGAGCTGAAAGCGATCGAAGCTGTTACGGCTGAAGATGTCCAACGGGTGGCTCAATCAACCTTTGTACCTAGCAATCGTACCGTTGGTAAACTGCTATCGGCAGACTCATAGTTACGGAATGTCCATCGAATAAGGCCTGTTTTTCGATGGACTGTGCCCATCATTCCAATGCCCATTTTCTATATCTCCTATGTTCTGGTTTTCCAAGCGTCGTCTGACCACAGGGTTTTTCTTAGCCATAGCCACCTTAGGCTTGGCGCTCACGTTGGGGTGGAGTAAACCTGCCAATGCGGTAACGGCGCGTGACTATAACGAATTAGAGTTTGCGCCCCTAGGAGAAATTCAAATTCCTGAGTTTGAGCGCTATGAGCTGCCCAATGGCATGGTGGTCTACCTGCTAGAAAAGCATGACCTGCCTTTAGTGAGTGGCTCAGTCACCTTTAGGGCCGGCGAGTTTATGGAGCCTGACGGTAAAACAGGACTGGCTGCCATGATGGGAGAAGCCATGCGGGTGGGAGGCACCGCTAGCTATACGCCGGATCAACTCAATCAGTTTTTAGAGCAGCGGGCTGCGTCTGTTGAAACTAGTTTAGATGCCACCAGCGGCAGCGCTAATTTTAGTGCTCTCAGTGAAGACCTGGGCGATGTATTTTCAATTTTTGCTGAGGTGGTTCAGCAGCCAGCTTTTTCCCCAGAGAAAATTGACCTGATTAAAAGCCAGTATCGCGGCAGTATTGCCCGCCGTAATGACGACCCGGATGACGTTACTACCCGTGAGTTTCGCAAGCTGATCTACGGCGATGAGAGCCCGTTTGCGCGCATGGTGGAGTACAGCGACGTTGAGAATATTTCACGGGATGATGTCGTTGACTTTTATCAAACAGCAATCCAGCCCAGGGGCACGATTTTAGGCATCAGCGGTGATTTTGAGCCTGCTCAGATGAAGGCGCTGATTGCAGAGTTCTTTGCTGACTGGTCACCGTCAGTGAGGGCAAAAGCTAATGTGGATTTACCCCAGGTACAGCAACAAACCAATGGCCTATATGTGGTTGACCAGCCTCAGCTAACCCAGAGCTATATTCATATTGGTCATCTGGGCGGACGCTTGGATAACCCTGACCATGCGCCCATGGTGGTTTTGAACGAAGTACTCAATGGCTTTGGGGGGCGACTGTTTAACGATATTCGCTCCCGCCAGGGTTTGGCCTATGTGGTCTATGCGTTCTGGAGCCCACGCTATGACTATCCTGGCTTGTTTATCGGGGGTGGTCAGACACGCTCTGAGGCGACGGTGCCGTTTATTGAAACCATGTATAAAGAGATCCAGCGAGTGCGCCAGGAGCCGATCTCCGCTGAGGAACTCCAGTTTGCTAAAGATGCCGTGCTCAATAGCTTTGTGTTTAACTTTGCCACCCCCGAGCAAACGCTGTCTCGGCTGATTCGCTACGAGTATTACGGCTATCCGTCGGACTTTGTCTTCAAGTTTCAGAAAGCTGTGGAGTCTGCCACTGTGGAGCAGGTGTTAGCAGCTGCCCAGCGTAATCTGAAACCCAGCGATTTAGTCACCATTGTGGTGGGTAACATCGACGCGATTGATCCGTCGCTGGGCACTCTGGCAGAAGAAGTGAAAATTACCCCCATTGACATTACGATTCCAGACCCATCAGTCTAAACGTCGCCGTGAACTTAATCTGATGTTTCGCTGAGGCAGCTCAAATGAGCGTTGATTCAAGCGATGGAATGCGTTTGTTTTACCCAACGAGTAGGTCTTCTTCTGGGTAGTGAATTGTGGTGGGTCTGGGGTCACCCAATAAGGCGGACATGAGTAATAAAATCCCTACTCGGCCAATGTACATGGTGACAATGATGATCAGCTGACCCAGGGTGGATAGTTCTGAGGTGATACCTGTGGACAGTCCCACCGTTGCAAAGGCGGATACAGTCTCAAATAGCAGGTCGATAAACTCAATACCTGGGTCCGTTAGCGATAGCAAAATAGTCACCATGACCACGGTCATAGCGGAAGCAACGACAACGCCAATTGCCTTGAGCACCCGTTTATCCGGGATTTCCCGCTGATATGCCAGAACTTCGTCTTCGCCCTTGAGTACGGTGCGGGTGCAGTTGAGCAAAATTCTGATGGTGGTGGTTTTGATGCCGCCACCCGTACTGCCAGGGCTAGCGCCAATAAACATGAGTGCGATCGCAATAAATAGAGAGCTGGTCTCCATGGCCCCAATATCAATGGAGTTAAACCCAGCGGTACGCATAATCACCGACTGAAAACCCGCTTCTAGCAATTTCATATTTAGGGGTTCGTTCCCCAGGGTCGCTGGATTAAAAAATTCGACTGCAAAAAAGGCAAGGGTGCCAAGGGCTAGTAAGACAAAGGATGTGCTGGTAACCACCTTAAAGTGCAGCGAAAACACCTGGCATTTGCGTTGACGACGAATGCGATCGCGAACCCAAATAAACATCTCCATAATCACCTGGTAGCCAATACCGCCAAGAATAACCAGCGCAGCAATCACCCCATTAATCCAAGGCGATCGGGCATATTGCACCAAGCTATCTGCAAATAGGCTAAACCCAGCGTTATTAAACGCGCTGATGCTGTGAAAAAGCGAGAGCCATAAACTTCGACTCGTGCTGTAATCATTCGCAAAACGAGGCATCAGCAAAAATACCCCACTGAGCTCAAAAATCAGTGTCATCGCAATGATGGACTTAATGAGCGATGCGGCAGACGACAGTTCCGCCGTATCCAACGACTGTTGAATTGCCAGCCGGTCTTTCAACCCCAACCGTTTTCCCAGCAGCAGCAGTAAGAGGGTCGTTGCCGTCATATAGCCCAGACCCCCCAGCTGGATCAGTAACAAAATAATGCCCTGACCCCCAGGAGAGAAATACGACCCCGTATCCACCACAATGAGGCCTGTGACACAAACGGCCGATGTCGCTGTAAAAAGAGCCACAATTGGATTGTTCCACTCACCGCTAGCCGTTGCAAAGGGCAGCATGAGTAATAAAGTACCAACGGTAATTACGGTCAAAAACCCAATACATACAGTTCTTGAAACGGTCATCGGTGTTCTACTCGCATATCCTTACCCCAGCATGGCGCTTGCAGCTGTTAGAACGATCAGTGTATTGGCCCAATCTGTTGCACCGCTACATTACGTATCGGTCAATTTTAGGACGTTGTCTTCTATCAATGGAAATGAGTTTAATCCCTATGGGCACGATCTATGAAAGAAGGGGGTTATTCCATCGGAATAACCCCCTTCTTTCATTTAAATGAGCTTTAGCTGGCAATTGCTCGCCCTAACCCCATGGTTTTGAACTGTTCGACTAGCTAGCGCAATCTACCAGACGCACAACAGCGGTGGCCGCATAGTTACGCAGAGCGTCACTATTAGGGACAAATGCCGTACCCGACTCATTCACCGGGCTAGCAATACCGCAATAGCCTGAAAGATTAGAAATCACGTCAGCAGCCCAGTGGCCTTCGGTATCTGAGAAGGTGAAAGCTGCCTGTGTCGGCGTTAAGGCTGTGCCTTGCCCCAGAACGCGTTTGCGATATTCAGCTGCCCGACGTAGTACCGCCATCATTTCAGCGCGAGTCACTTCATCACCAGGGCGGAATGTCCCTTCTGGGTCGCCGCTGACAATGCCGCTCTGACTAGCAAACTGAATCTTAGCCGCGCTCCAGCGATTGCTTGCAACATCCGTAAAGGGAGAACTGGTCACCGCACTGGGTAGTGCAATGGAAATATTATCTTGGGCATCTAATGCTTCAATCACCATGGACACCAACTGCTCACGGGTTAGGGCGGTACGGGGTCTGAAAGTCCCGTCCTCAAAGCCTGCAATAAAGCCAATTTCTACGGCTCGGCTAATCTGAGCTGCGTAGACATCGTTGGTGACATCGCGAAAGGCAATTGTGGTGGGTGGTTCTGTAGTGGGAGGCGTTACCGGTGGCTCAGTGGCGATGGGACCACCGCCGGCTTCAACCAGAGCAGCCAACGTTGCATCGTTAGTTAGATAAAGATGACCCAGGGTGCGCCCTTCAAAGGAGCGACGAGTTAAACGCCAACCGGGGTTGAGAAAAATTTTAGTAAAGCCGTTCTCAGCTTTACCAAAGGTTCGACCCAACGTTAGCGGGGGAGAGTTGCGATAGGGATTGGTGGGGAAGGTGCTGGGCGTCGCAATTAGGAGATATTCACCCTCTTCTTCGTCAATTGCTAGGTTGAAACGACTACCCGCATCGCCATCACCCGCGCGAATGGAGTAACCATTGCTGTCGGTGCTGCGTCCGCAAATGCCACTAAAGTCAAAGTTCAATAGCAGTGGCTCAATCTGGGTAGGTTGTGATCCTGCCTCGCCCCAACATTGCTGAGCATCGGTCTTTTGTTCGATGATCATAAATTCTGGCCGACCCAGTAGACCTCCACCAGGAGCCGCTACCAGGACAAAGTCCTCTTGATTGGCTTCTATATTGTCAAAGGATTGGGCATCTACGCGGGTAGTAGCGCCAAACATCGTCAGGGTGGCTGCGGTGGCGGCAGCAATTGCTAAGCGTAGTGGTTTCATTGTGTTGTTCTTTTGCATTGAACTATAGAGCAGGACCTGAATTGACTATGGCTTAATAGACCCAGGGATGTGACAGTACAGTAATTTTTCTTGATGGAAGCGTTAGTTTAGATACCTTAGGCGTTGGCTTAAGTATCTATACCCTAGGGACTACTCTTTATGCCAAAACTTCTATTACCGTTGCTGAGTTAAGGGGATACACCGTTCGCTTAGAAATTCCATACCTCTACATCTTGTAAATAAAATCACCCTGAGGCTTCGCCAAGCCCTTTTATTTTTTTTTAGAGTTATCGAGGGCAGGGGCTTGCCGCCTTCGTGGTGAATTTGACACGATAGAGGTGTTTTGGAAGACCCGTTAGAGGATGCAACCCATGGTTCAAGGAATAACCCAGTGGTTACGGCACTGCGGTGGCAGTCCGGTCGCTTTGCCAGTCGTCACAGCATTTACCCTAGTCTTGCTCCACGCATCTACGGCTCAAGCTGTGGATGATGCTGACCTCAAACGTTTGATTGAGACCAATGAATGTCCAGGCTGTGACCTGCGGCAAGCAGATTTGCGACGGTTGGATCTCTCGGGTGCCAATCTAGAAGGTGCCAACCTGGAAGAAGCCAACTTTTTCTATGCCGTTTTAGATGGCGCTAATCTCTCAGGCGCTGACCTGCGCTCGACAAATTTGTCTTATGTCAGGGCGCTGACTCTGGTGAGTGATATTACTGATAGTCAGGGGGAACTAATTGAGTTTCCGGCTAAATTTGTGGGAGCAGATTTGACGGGCGCACTGCTCAACTATGGTGATTTCTCCGGTGCAGATATGACGGAGGCAAATTTTTTTGAAGCATTTATTGATAAAACTCAGTTTGTGGGCTCCCAGCTACAGCGCACGAATTTTGAATCCACGTTTGTCCACGACATTGACCTCAGGGGAGCCAACCTCTGTGGTTCTACCTACTGGGGTGGCAATGATTACAGACGGGCTTGTAATGTTCCGGTGACTGATTTAGAGCTGTAGTTCCCCACGTATGCCCCACAGATAGGTGGGCATGTGTATGAGTTTTGAGTAGTTCATGCCCAATGGACGAGTGCCCACCAACTTGAGCATTACTGATGACTCAAAACTCATGGCTGGCTTTAGCTAGGCTGCTTTACCTGCTTTAGCATGTCGACTAGCACATGGTGAGCGTCCTTGGCGTCAACCAAGGGACGTTCAAAGCTGATACGTACGATGGTATTTTGACCGTCAACGATGGCGTCTAGGTCCATGCCATCAGTGTCGATAGCTTTCATGGTGGCAGCAGTGGCGGCGATGGCATCGCCAAATTTCTGGGCGTAGAGTAGTACTGCGTCAGCGTGGTCGTCATTCATATGTTTGCAGATGCGATCGCTAACAGCTGGAGTGATGGTATCAGCCATAGAATTTTCCTACAAAATTTCGTACACTACTGTTCTAAATCATAGGCTGGGCTGTGGCACGATTTTTCTAATGCAGTAATGTGTGCCATCAGTCTAAACCTGTTTTTTCGGGCTCAGTCAGTTGATAGTATCCTCCCAGCCTCCCATCGGTGAGCATCCCTGGCCTACGGGGCATATTTTTCAAAGTCCTGGTGCCCATTTGACCTATCGTGTTACCGGGCCCTGTTGTCGGCTATTTGACCGCGAGCAGCTGCCTTGGCCCTGTTGTCGCCTGCAGTGGCGGGGTAAGGAACCGAGCTGGCGACGGATTGGCCGCCGATTTATCGTTGATTTATCTACTAAGCGTCACCCATCTTACTGTGTTGAAATTGTCGGCCAGGGGTATCGCGCCCAGCCTATTGTGATTACCCTATATACCCACACATTTTCCCGTGAAATGCAGGCATGGTGGCATACCAAACGCCTCTATTTAGAAGCATCTGCTGAGGTAGCTCAGACGATGACTATGGGAGTCGATCACCTGCCTCGAGAAATCTTGCGATAGGATTAAGACTGTTTCTTGTCAATTCAAATCAACGGACATTCTATGAGTGTTGAGGTTCGTTTTCTGCCTGACAATGTCACGGTGTCGGCAGCCCCAGGAGAGCCCATTTTGCAAGTGGCTGAGCGAGCGGGAGTCAGTATCCCCACTGGCTGCCTGATGGGGTCATGTCATGCGTGTGAGGTTGAAATTGAGGGGCAAGAGGATCCTATTTGTGCATGTATTTCTGCGGTACCCGAAACCCAGTCTCCCTATGTGATTAACCTGTATGTCGACCCAACCTGGTAATCAGTAATCGGGGACAGGCTGGTTAGTTGACCCTATGTCATAAACATGTCCCTTCAGTCGAGGTATTGATTGGCGGGATACGCGTTGTTTGATGGGTTTAGTTGGCTGCTAACTCTTCCGAAGGCTGTTCTAAAATCACTGCCTCGTAAGGAATTACTCCTAGCTTTTCACTGCCCAGACACTGAGCTGCGGCCTTAGATAAATCCAGAGATCGTTTCCCGATATAAGGCCCTCGGTCGTTGATGCGGACGACGACCGAGCGATTGTTCTTTAGATTGCGTACCTGTAGAACCGTATTAAACGGTAAGGATTTGTGGGCAGCCGTCAGAGTGTTTTGGTCAAACGTTTCTCCATTGGCGGTTAGACGTCCGTGAAAATAGGGCCCATACCAAGATGCAAGGCCATTGAGCTGTTGATCAGAGGGTTGAAACCCCTTGAGCATGACTTGAACATCGCCAGCGTCTAAAGGAGGAGCTCCCATCACCTGGCGTAAATGGTCGCTCCAGGTGATGGCGGCCCACTCGCTGCTGATTTCAGGTTGATGCCCAGAGGCAATATTGCTGTCGGCCCCAGGTTGATGCGTCACCTGTACTAGTACCTCGCTACTTAAGCGAATGGCGGGCTGTTCACCGCCCAAAATGGGGGTAATCTCATGGGGAATAAGTTCTTTAGACAGCAGTATTGCTTGCAAAAACTCTACGGCTTTGTCAGGACTATTGATGTCACTCGCTTCACCAATGACCGTACCTTGGCGCAAAATTTGAAACGTTGTAATGCCCTGAGTATGCTCAGGAGGTGCATCCAAACATTGATTTAAATGCTCGCTTAACCCAGCTGGAGTGGGCTTAGCCAGATCTGTCACTACAGGTTGTAAATTACTAACGGCTGCTTTATCAGCACTATCTGATGCCGTTGCCTTTAGGGGCGGTATTGCATTTTCAGGTGGGGATGTGGCAAGCGAAGGCTTGGCATCCGAAGATTCAGACGGAGCATTGAGCTGCAACGGTAGAGAAAAAATCGTCTCTAAGGAGTCTGCTGCATCGGCTAGGTCGAGTGGTTCTAGCAGTTGAAAAGAGTTCTGAGAAAATAAGGTCTGATTTGAGAGTTCGGTCGATTCTAGATCTGCGGCTGTTATATCTGGGCTGGCACTGACTGGTGTTGGCAGTGCGGCTAAAGCGCTTAATAAAGCTAAAGAAATCGTCGATTTGGATAAAGATAGTGGATTGGTATTGCTCACACTGTTAATAACTGTGGGAGCTGAGGAGACGGTTACTTCCAGAACCGGTACATCAAACATAGATGAACTGACAGATGAACACTTTGGTCAAAAAGCAACTCCAAGCCAAATTTTGAAATCGTAATCTCAAAACTTTTGATGGTAGCTGCTGCCAGAAGAGGAAAATAACGCTGGTGTCTGGCTCAGATGTTGTATCTAAAATCACAATCTCCTAAGTATACAGTCTGTTCTAAGCATTGATAGGTCCTGTCAGCAGTTCCTAAACTGCTTAGAGACTCGGGCTAGTGAAATCTAATGGGTAAACACTAGAAGGTATAAGCCGTTGCCGGGGAATAAGATGTTTGTACTTTGAGATCGCTAATAAGTAAAAATAATCTTTTGGCCAGAAAAAATACTTGATAGTGATAGCGTTCATCTATAAACCCTGATGACTGTCACCGCAGGCTCATATGGTTAATGACACGCTCAAAACCCGTTTAGTTTCGCATCTAGAGGAGTTGATTCGTGAGAGAGATCCTTACATAGCCACCTACGGGCATTATTACGTTCAGCGTTATATTCAGTCACAGCTAGAGCCGTGGGGGACTGTTGTACCCATGGCCTTTGGTAATCGGGGTCGGGAGCATTACAACCTCTGTCTTAGTCTTCCCGGTCGGCAAGCATTGGCACCTGTGGTGATCGGGGCTCATTATGATGCGGTGCCTGGGTGCCCTGGTGCTGATGATAATGCCACGGGGGTAGCCGTGTTGTTAGAGCTGGCGCGACTATTTTCAGCGCAACCACCAAGACGGCCTGTGCGGTTAGTGGCGTTTGACTTAGAAGAATATGGTCTAGTGGGTAGCCGTGCCTATGTGCAGACACTTCAAGGTGAGCCCGTTCACCTGATGCTATCGCTTGAAATGCTGGGGTACTGTGCTAGCCAATCATCGCCTAGTCAGACCTACCCGGTGGCTGGTATGGACTATATCTATCCTAAGACGGGGGATTTTATTGCTCTGATTGGTAACTGGCAGACGATACCCATGCTGTGGCGATTTAATCGTGCTTTTAGTGGGGCTGGTGTTGGCTGTGCCTGTTTACCCATGGTCAATTACGGACGTCCCTTACCGGCTACTCGACGCAGCGACCATGCCCCTTTTTGGGATGAAGGTTACAACGCAATTATGGTGACGGATACGGCTGATTTACGAAATCCACACTACCATCGCGCAACCGATACCCTGGATACGCTGAATCTAGATTTTCTGACCAGGGTTTGTCTGGGTTTGGGGCAAGGGATATCTCAGCTGTGACAGTGTGGCAGTAGCTTTTATAAGACCTACAACAGTCTCAGCTGTTGGTTTTGCTTTTCATCGGCAGTGTCTGTGGCCAGGGCTGTCTCTAGTTCATGGTTGCTCTCCTCATCGTTGAGCAACGTCTGGGCTGTCCGTAACATATCGTCGCTCAGGTCAGCGAGGTCTTCGCGATTAGCTAAATAGGTTTGTAGGGCACTTAATGGGTCGCGGCTATGGTCGGCGGTGAGTTCGGGTAGCCGAGGGCGAGTGAGTTGACTAATCAGTTCAGGATGGATGGTATATGAATGGGCTCTGGTCAGGACCTGGTGTAAGGCAGCATGGTCAATTTGTTCAATTTGGGCTGGGTTGAGTTTGTAGACTAGGCGCACCACAGCATCGGTGATATTGGTTTGGGTCAGGGCTGTTTCTAACTGTGCCTGGGGTGAATCGGCGGTAGAGACATCTACCTCAATGGTTTTAAAGGCGCGTACGGGTAGGGGACAAAACTTAACTGATGTATGGCCTGATTGAACGTCAGCTAGGATAAATCCTTTGTCTTCTTTCTCTTCGCTAAAGTCCACCCGTTCAATGCTGCCGGGATATACCACCAGTGGGTTCTGGCAGAGGATTTGGTGTTTATGCACGTGGCCGAGGGCGACATAGTCAAAACAAGGACGAGCTAGTAGGGCCATCGGAACGGTAAACCCTTTGCCCACGGCTAAAAACTTCTCAGCCCCGTAGCTGGCTGTGTCTGTCATTAGATGGGCCAAGAGAATGCTGGGAATATCTGCCTCTAGCTGGCGGATCTCGCCTTCTAGGGCCACGCGTAAGCGGTCGAGCATCAGTTCATTGACTTCGCCTAGGGACAAACCTTCGGTTTCTGGACGGGTCAGTAGTGTGGAATGGGTGAGCCAGGGAAGGGTAATCACCTGGACAGGGCCCGCTTTGGTTGCGATGCGATGGGTGGTTAAACTATCGCCCACAACAATGTCGGGCACCCCGAGGGTGCGATAAATGCATAGGCTGGCTCCGCCCATGCCTTGGGAGTGCTGATCGTGATTGCCCACGAGCAATACTGTGGGAATTTGGGCCTTAACTAATCGCTGAAACTGTTGAGCAAAGGCCTGTTGGATGACGGGTGAAGGGGTGGCATCGGGAAAGGCATCACCGCCAAATAGCACCAGATCTACGGGTTCACTGAGGGCACGATCGATGCAGCGTTTGAGTGTGGCCGTAAAATCCTCTAAGCGGGAATTGAGACCTGTGACCGGATTGATGTGTCCATGGCTAAAGCCACTACCCATGTGGATATCGGAGAGATGAAGAAGCTTAACCATGGGTGCTTGTGCTCAGGAGGGTGGTTGTGAGCTGTCGCTATCAGTATCTTTGTCCTAGTCAGGGACGTCAAGGGTTAAGAGCTTCGATGGGATGCGTAATAGCAATCTATGTGGGCAAATAGGGTGTGAATGTGCTCAGCTGTGGTGAATGGATTGAGCAAGACAGCCTTGAGCCAGCGTTGTCCTCGATATATCGGCAGTGAAAGAAAGGTGTTGCCTTGTTCTAAGAGCCACTGCTGTAACCCTTGATTCCAGCTATCCCACTCTTCTGTGGGTAGTCCGGCGGGCTCTGCTCGAAAACACACTAGGTTCATTTGGGGGGCGCTGGCTAGCGTGAGAAAAGAGCGGGCTTTGACGGCAGTCGTAAAGGTTTGGGTCAGGGCATAGTTGTGATCGATGATGGCGCTGTAGCCGTTTTTTGCAATGTGCTGTAGCGATAACCAAAGCTTGAGAATATCGGGATGCCGGGTTCCTTGAACGGTGAGTTCCCCCAGATTGGGCCAATCGTCGTGATCGTGCATGTAGGGGGCGAGAACTCTGAACTGGTGCTGGAGCAGGTCAAACTGACGGAACATCACCATGGCACAGGTTTTGGCCACATATAACCATTTCTGTGGGTTAAAAGTGACTGAGTCAGCCTGCTCAATGCCTGCTAGCTGATGACGATGGTGGTTGGAAAACATAACCGCTCCGCCATAGGCCGCATCGACGTGAAACCAGAGCTGGTGAGCTTTAGCAATATTAGCCATCTCGGCAATTGGATCAATGCTGCCCGTGACGGTTGTGCCAGCGGTGGCGACGATGGCAAAGGGCGTCTGCCCCTGGTTTTTGGCTGTGGTTAGCTGGGTCTTGAGGTCGTCGAGGTTAATTTGAGAATTGTGGTTGGTTGCTACTGGAATGGCTGCTTTGGTTCCCAATCCCATGACCATTGCGGCTTTTTTAAAGGATGTATGGGCAACTTCTGAGACAAAAAACACGGGCTGTTGTCCCTGGGGGATGCCATGGTCTAGGGCATTAAATGCAATATTGCGGGCTACAAGTAGCGCTTGGAGATTGGCTAGACTGCCACCGCTGACTAAGACGCCGTTAGCTTGGGGACCCAGGCCAAATAGCTGGGTGATCTGTTGTAAAACGGTGGTTTCTAACCGTGAGAAGAGCGGTGACATTTCGACGCTCAACATATTGTTGTTGAGGGCAGCGACCAGCAGATCTCCAATGACAGACATGGTGGTGGGGATGGAGTCCATGTGGCCGATGTAGCCTGGATGGGCGGCATTCATGGAATGGAGGAGTTGCGATCGCAACTCTTCCAAAAGCCTGTCCTCATCAACTGATCCTTGGGGCAGCTGACTCCAGGTTTTCGACACCAAAGACTCAGGTAGCGGAGAGCGAGCTGCTGCCTGAGCCATGGCGTCAACCAATAGATCCACTACCTGGTGTAAAAGAGATGCGATTTCATCTCGATTTTCGCCATCAGGGCGAATAAATGCCGTTGTCGGCAAGGCCGAAAAATCCACCGTGTGCCCATCTAGCTATTGTGCTTTACCAGCCTACCCGTAGAAGCCTGCCTTTAATAGACCCACCGAACCCGAGGTTTACCAGGGCGCATGCCCAAATGGACAAACCCTCGTTTGGCCCCATAGCCAATGCTGTAAGGGTAGGTTTGGTCGCACCAGGCTTCCACTTCGTAAACGCTCACTCCCTTGATGTAAAAATCTACGGCGCCTGTGTCGGGAGCATCATACAAATGCTCAGAGCGCCGAGCGCCACCGACTTTAGCATTGACCTCAGGAGGACGGTAGCCGGAGGTAATCACCAGCGGACTACCGCCAAAATACTCACGGCAGCGTTCTAGGAAAAGGCAGATTTCATAGGCTGTTTTGCACTGATAGTTATGACGAAAGCGTCGCGCCTCGTTATACAGAGCAAATTCACCATAGGTGATGTGGGGCGTAATTAGCGTGTCAAAGGACATAGCCGTGGTGAGCTGAGCCCCAACGGCTTTATTGCCAGCCACATCGCGCTCAATGCGCTCCAGCCGATCTTCCGGTTTGCGATCGCCCGCTTCACTCGCCTCATCATGGTCGTCATCCCAATTGGGGGTGGATGAGGTCACCGGCTGACAGAATAAATCCGCTTCAGCCAAGCGACGACGGCGTAATCCTTCTTCGACTGACGTACCTGGGTTTCTATACTTAACAAACTGAGCCGCTATCCAGCCATGGTCTTTCCAAAGCTCAGGCGAATCACACACCCGAGTGATCGACTCAAAGTTATAGCCCCGATAAAAGCCTGAGCCCAGATTATAGGCAAAGCTGTAGATTGCCCCTCGCTGGTTATTATTCATGCGGCTCCAGGTGGGAATCTTCTCCATTGACTTGCGGCAAGATTTATCCACATGGTCAATTAGATAGTCTTCGGCCTGGGTTTTGTTGATAATGTCGCCTTGTTTTACCTGGACTCCGTCAGGGTAGCGAGTGGTGCCATAGCCAATAGTGGGCACCTCCCATCCTCGGAGTGGGTCGGCATAGGCTTTCGCGCGACCATCCGCTAGGGGCTCAGCAAATCCCTCAAATTCCTTGATTAATTCAATACCGGCGCGGGGAATCGCCCCTAGCAACCCGTCGGAAGGACGTTCCGGTTTAGGCGGGGTCGGACGACCAGGGGTGGTTTGACCCACGACGGGCACAGCAATTACACCGAGTTTGTCGATCCAGCGACCGCTGGAACCATAAAAGCCAATCACCTGGTGGTTGGGTGGCACCTGTAAATCAGTCACTCTGCCAGCAGGTCTTCCAAAAATCACACTGCGATTTTGGCTAGTAAGAATCTCGATGGAGCCGACATAGCGACCACCAGGGGCCGTCAGCAAAACATTGGTAATATATTCGTTTTTATCTAGAACAAATGACTCTAGGGTTGAGCCATCGCCGCCGTGGGTTGATAATTCGCCGGATTCCCACCGCATTTGAACCTGGTCGACATTGCGCCCTACCCGGATTCGGACCTCGACCGGTGTGGCCTTCTGAGCCAGAAGCCGATCGCTCGCCTGGGGTGGCCAGCTAATGTCTGAAAAAAATCTGCCGCCGCTACCACCTACGGATACGCTGCGCCATAGCTGTGCGGTTGAGTCATTCAAGGATTCCATGAGCCTGTGCCATTGCTAAGTAAATGTTAGCCCCTGAGTATTTGGTCTGGTTTTGACCAAATATAGTGTTGGCTGTCACTTAACAAATCAAGCCTGCCCTTAAAAATTTCGGAATCTATAAAGAATTATTTGTCAATAGTGTCCATACGTTTTGCCGGTTGTCTTATCCATGGATGCCACATTCGGTTTTGACGCTTCCCCTCCAGCGCCCAGCGCGCTCGTCTTCACCTACTTTGACTTTGGTGGTCAGGGGGCGATCGCCAATGCTGGTATAACCTTGATCGTGCAGCGGGTTATATAAAACACCGTTGGCAAAGGTATAGCGCCATAGATCCTTATGGGTCCAATTGGCCAGGGGATTGATTTTTAGGCGTCCATCGTTGTCAAGTTCCAAAATTGGCATCGCCTGTCGAGTAGTTGACTGGTCGCGACGGCGGCCAGTGATCCATGCCTGCACCGATAGCTCCTCTAGCGCGCGTTGCATCGGTTCTACCTTGGTTACGTGATGAAAACGATCCACGTCGCGTTCCCAAAGGTTGTCTCCATAACAGGTGACAAAGTCGTCATAGCTGGCGGCGGCTCGGTAGGTGTGGAGGTCTAGGTTGTAAACGAGTTTTGCCTTATCTGCTGTCTGCAAGGTCTCTGGAAATAGGTGTAGAGTATCCAAGAAAATGACAGGGATAGATGCCTGTAGCTCGTGGTAAAGCATGTGGGTGACAGCCCCCATGCTAAAGGAGGTCATCTGGGCCAAGTTTGGAACGGTGGCTATGGCCCAAGCCAAAATTTCCTGGGGAGTGGCTGTTTCAAATCGGCGGTTCAGCTCGGGTAGATCGAGGTTGCTGGGGTCAAACTCAAGCTGTTTAGCGGACTGAATCAGGTTACGTGACTGTGCGTCGACACAAGAAACCATAGGTGTGAGTGGGGTTTTAGCCCATAAACGATCACTGGAATATCCTATCGCAATAATCCCTCATAACCCACCGGGGAAAAGTAGATTAATCCGATCCTTTCTAGAGGCGTTAACCGTAATGATCAAATTTTTCCCTCCTAGCGTAGGACAATGGCAGGTATGAAAAAGCTCATTTTTTACACAAAACCAGGTTGCCACCTCTGCGAAGGTCTAGAGGAAAAACTGGCGCAATTGGAGCATTTGCCCATTGAGATCGAATCTCGGGACATTACCCAAAATCCTGCTTGGTTTGCGGAGTATCAATATGAAATCCCGGTGCTGTGCCGTTTGATTCACTATCCTGAAACGGATGAACTCGAAAAGGAACAGCCATTGCCTCGCTTGTCACCAAGGGCCCCGCTGCGGCAGTTAGAGAAAATGTTGCAAACCTATCTAGGCCCCTTTGAGACGGCATAACGGCAAACATTGCAGATGCTAGTGAGGCCCCTT
>ERZ1740070.226-NODE-226-length-39683-cov-15.600737_pt1 | contig 39683 bp, 31 predicted proteins | sample MGYA00581734_ERZ1740070 | MGnify/ENA primary metagenome ERZ1740070 (study PRJEB43018, sample SAMN04849744) | marine metagenome | isolation source: floating plastic debris | place: Pacific Ocean | collected 2008-09-01 | study: EMG produced TPA metagenomics... | reverse complement strand
TTCATCTATTCTAACTCCCGAGGTACGCAAGGCCATGGGTGATGCTGCAGTTGGTGTAGCCAAGGCTTGTAACTACTATGGCGCAGGAACTGTAGAATTTATTGTAGACGATAAACTGAATTTTTATTTCCTGGAAATGAATACAAGGTTGCAGGTGGAGCATCCTGTTACAGAAGAAATTACAGGTATTGATCTGGTAAAAGAACAAATCAAAATCGCTGAAGGGCAAGAGTTATCATTCAGGCAAGAGGACCTGTCAATAAACGGGCATGCATTTGAACTAAGAGTATACGCAGAAGACCCGAAGAACAACTTTTTGCCTGATATTGGCCGGTTGAATAGATACGAAAGACCCCAGGGACCAGGTGTCCGTGTGGATGATGGCTTTGAAGAAGGTATGGAGATTCCCATTTATTATGATCCGATGATTGCCAAGTTAGTCACCTACGCAGAGGATCGTGAACAGGCTATAGGTAGAATGATTAGGGCCATTGAAGAATATAACATTTCTGGTGTTGCCACTACTCTTGACTTTGGAGCCTATGTTTTCAATCATGATGCCTTCACATCCGGCCAGTTCAACACCAAGTTTGTGGAGAAGTATTTTACCCCTGATGTTTTAGCGCATACCACAGCTGAGGTCGAAAAAGAAATAGCCGCTGTTCTCACAGCCGCTTTGGTTGAAAAAAATAAACCTGATCAGAATGGAAATCATAAGGTGGAGAATAGTAGTTGGCAAAAAAGACGCTGGGCTTAAATTACGAAATTTATAAATGGCTGAAATTAGACCATTCCGTGCGTGGCGTTTTAACGAAGAACTGTCAAAAGACATAGAAGCTATTACCTCTCCGCTTTTTGACGTTGTTTCTGAAAAACAACGCTCAAACTTATACAAAAATCCTTATAACAGTATCCACCTTTCTGTTCCTTCAAGTGTAGATGATGCTGCCGAAATAGCGAAAAAATGGAAGGAAGAATCGATCATTCTCCAAGATCAGATCCCTGGTATATATGTATATTACCAGTACTTTTCCTTGGCCGGGCAAACTAAAGAGTATTGTCGTAAAGGATTCATTTGTAACATAAGGGCTTATGACTGGGATGAAGGTGTGTTACTTAGGCATGAAAATACAATGCCTCACTCTGTAAATGATCGCATAGATATTCTCACTAAAACACAATTCAACGTAAGTCCAACCCATGGACTTTACACCGATCCCGAGTTTGAGTTAGAACACTTCATGGATGAAAGTATGGGTAATCCTATTTATGAAACCGAGGATTATCAAGGCGTAAGAGATGCACTCAGTGTCATTCATGATAAGAAGGTCATCGAGCATTTCTTGACAGTATTAGAAGATAAGAGGATAATACTGGCTGACGGTCATCATCGGTATGAAGGTTCATTGCTATATCGCAAAAAAATGCAAGAATCGAATCCTAACCACACAGGAGACGAGGGTTATAATTTCCATATGATGTTTCTGACTAACACAGAAGCTGAAGATCTGCGTATTCTGCCAACACATCGTTTAATTAAGGGATTACCTGATCTAGATGAAAAGGATTTGCTTGAAAGACTGAGCGAAGATTTCATCATTAAGAATATCGAGGACGCCTATATGATAAATGAAATTATTCTAGGTAAGCTTTGGGCATTTGGGCTCTTATTTAAGAATAGCGCTTATAAAATTCGGTTGAAACCAGAGCGCATTGAGCATCTCAAATGGAAATTTCCCGATGAAATAAAAGAGCTGGATCTCACGGTACTGCATTATTTTGTAATAGAAAAGGCGTTAGGCATACCTGGTAGAGAACAGAGAAGCTCAAATTCAATAGAATTTGATCGCAGCTTTAGTGACTGTCTGGCAAAGGTTATAAAAGAAGAGGTGCAGCTTGCGTTAATTACTAAAGATATTTCAATGGAACAGGTCAAAACTGTTTGCTATAGTGGGTATACCATGCCGCAAAAATCAACCTATTTCTATCCTAAAGTAATATGTGGTTTCCTTTTTGGATCAATACTAGAAGATGAATTTCAAGAACCCCATTATTCTTGGCTCTAAATCTCCACGAAGGAGACAGCTCCTGAAGCTCATTACCAGTGATTTTCAAGCTGAGTCCATTGAGGTAGAAGAGGATTTTTCAATGGAATTACCATGCTCTCAGGTAGCCTCATACCTAGCAGAAAAGAAAGCCAATGCTTACAAAAAGGTGTTCAAAAACAGAATCATAATAACGTCGGATACTACGGTTATCCTAGATGAAACGATATTAGGAAAGCCAGAATCTTTTGAAGATGGCATTGAAATGCTAAAATCTCTTTCAGGCAGGGTACATAAGGTGAATACAGCGGTGAATATTACTTACGGAGATAAGAATCAAACATTAAGTCAATTTACGACTGTTCATTTCCCAAGTCTGAGCAATGAAACCATTACCGACTACATGAAGCGATTCAACCCTGTAGATAAAGCGGGCGCCTATGGTATTCAAGAATGTGTCGGCAATGCATCAGACCTATACGCTTTGAAGGAACGAGAATTCCTAAATTCTGGTAAGTATAAGTTGCTTAATGAGCAGCACAGATTAGCTCCTAGTTTTATCATTGAGAAAATAGAAGGTTCCTTTTTCAATGTGGTAGGTTTACCAATTGTAGAAGTGGCGAAAGCCTTAAAAGGCTATACATGAAATCCATTCTCAAATATCTTAAGCAATATATAAAAGATGATTTTTCAATTGCTTACTATGGGGCTGTACTAGGTTTTCTCGCTCTCTCGATTGGCGTCAATTATTATCTCGATTTTGAGGACTCTATCATTGATAGCTACTATGGAAAGGGAATCAGAATATTTTACTTCTTCCTATTTTATGCTTTCGCCTATTACGGTACCTGCCTGATTATGATGGTATTTAAAAGCCAAAGTACTCTCTTTGGCAACAAGTGGTTTTGGATTAAAAGTCTTTTCATTTTATCCGTTCTCGCGCTAGATGCAGGCTTTCACTATCATGATAACTTCGTAAGGGCAGAGTTTCCACCTGCTATGCAATACTTTGCTAGAAAAGTGAGTAAAAACCTTATTAACATAGGTACTATGATAGTACCTATGCTGGTATTTTATCACCTCCTTGACAAGGAAAAAAACAAATTTTATGGTCTCACATGGCATAATTTCAACTACAAACCATATCTGTTTATGTTAGGAGTTATGATCCCAGTCATTTTGCTGGCATCCTTCATTGATAACTTCAGTAACTTCTACCCCATTTATAAAAGTAATCCTGCCCATACCTTTTTGGGCACAGACGAGTGGTTCCCGGCAATACTATATGAATTGGCTTATGGTTGGAATTTTCTGACTATTGAGCTTGCTTTTAGAGGATTCATGATACTTGGCCTAACAAGCATTATGGGAAGAAATGTGGTTCTTCCCATGGTGGCGACTTATTGTTTTTATCACTTCGGTAAGCCGGCAGGCGAAGCTATAAGCTCTATTGTAGGTGGTTATATTCTAGGCGTTATAGCATTGGAAAGCAGGAGTATTTTCGGTGGCGTACTCATTCATGTGGGTGTGGCTTGGTTGATGGAATTATTTGCCTGGCTGCAAAAAGAAGTCTATTAACCGCTGGTATTTAAGATCTCATAATAAATGTCTAGGGTTCTTTTTGCCGTTTTTTCCTTGGTGAATTCCAACAGCTTAGAAGATGCATTTGATACTAACTCCTGGGCTAGCTGAACATTAGCTTTCAGTCTTTCAACGTTCTTTGCGAGAGTATCAACATCTCCAACATCGGCAATTAATCCGGTAGACTCATGAATTACCATTTCAGGAATGCCACCCGCCTTGGTAGCAACTACAGGAACTCGCGAGGCAAACGCATCTAAGATTGATGTCCCAAGGCCTTCAGTTTTAGAAGTCATTAAAAACACATTTAAATCGCCAAGTACTTCTGGAATGGTATTAAGAAACCCCGTGAATGTAACACGATCCATTAGGTTCAGATCTCTTGCGAAGCTTTTAACCTCATTTGCCATAGGCCCATCACCCATAATTACAAAGTGATATGCAGCATCTTTATTACTTAGTACTTCAGCGACTTTCAAAAAAGTGAAATAATCTTTATGATCGGCCAAAGCGGATGTATTTCCCAATAGAAAACAGCCTTTAGGTAATTCAAGTATCGACCTTAATGATTTCTTTTGTATATCAGAAAATCTTCTTAAGTCTATACCGCTATGGATGGTTATACATCTCTCCCTTTTTTTAGTCAAATAAGACCTCATAATTTCAGTAATGGCATTTGAAACACCAATGATTCGTTTGATGCCTAAATGATTATACTTCCATTGTGTGAAAAAATTCTTTTTAGGGACGAAATCCACCCTTCGCGACAGCACAACTGGTGTGCGCATTCCTGCAAGTAGCGCCAAAAATGTTAGGGTATGAGATTTGCCGCTATGGGCGTGAACTATATCGTACTTTGAAGATATCTTCTTAAGTAAGAAAGCTGTTTTGATCAATCCCACTCCGGAATAGCTCACGCCATGAAACCGTAAATTCTCCTTTCTGGCATAATGCTCAAAAGCGGAGTTATCACGTCCCAGAATTTCACAAGTATGTCCGGCGCTTACTAATTCCTCAATGAGATAGGCAATCTGTTGCTCACCACCGCGCCAGCTTACCTCGGAGCTCAAATGCAGTATCTTGAGTGGTTTCATCCTTTTCGAGCCACCAATCTAAATCCTGATTTAAACAGCCATTTGTCTAATACCGTATTTTGCACCTTGCCATTAGTGATACTCTTGACATCATTACTTAAATGCAACACTTCAAACCCAAACTTCTTCTCAAGTACCCGGCTAAAATACCTAGGGTTATAATATGTCAGGTGCTGCCAGGTATCATAGTAGCTGGCCTTTTTTTTTCTTAAGCCAAAAAAGTCCAGCAACTTTTTTAGTCTTATGGAAAATGAATGAATATTTGGGGTGGCTAAGTATAAAATACCGCCATTTTTTAATAAAGCGGTTATTTTTTCCAGATATTGCCCCGGATTCTTAGGGTGCTCAATAACATGATTTAGATAAACACAATCATAAGTCTTATTCTTCAAATCAAGGGTAACGAAATTACCTGTATGCATAGGTAGTTTAAGGCTTTCACTTAAGATCTTTGTGAATTCTTCATCTACTTCATAACCTTCTACAGCCCAACCTCTACCACTAGCCACCTCCATATCTATTCCGTTACCAGAGCCTACGGATAAGAACTTACCTGGCCTTACAAAGTTTTCTATCAGTCTTAAATTATCGTCATGCTTGGCAAATCGTGGTGTTTTATCGTCACCATATCTATGATGTTTGAAATCCTTGATCTGATATTGTGCATAAAAATCCGATAAGTATCTATCAGAGTATTGAGGATTCATGAACTGCGTTCTACACGAATTACAGATGAATATCTGGATACCTTTATAGTCTTTGAGGTAAAACTTAATGTTACCAGAATTGCAGATGGTACATGACGAAAGCATTTCGTCATATTCAATTTTAGTTTTTTGTTTTTCCAAGAGTATAAAGTTTTGTGTACTTCTGGTACTTATAAAATGCACCATTTATACAAATAATGAATCCGAAATACCCATCTAAAAACCCACGCTTGAGAATGTAGTTCTTCAGAAACAACCAGAAAGGATATAAAACAATGTGCAGCAGAAAATTAGTCTTTTTTCCTCGGTTGTAACTTTCTTGGGCGGCAATGGTGGTAAACTTATTAATCTGTTGCAGGTGCTGTCCTACTGTATAAAAAGAATAATGCAATAGATCACCCTTTAATTTTTTTACTTCTACACTTGGTTGAATAATAACCGAATCATGAGGATTAACGCCCCCCCACTTACCTATTTGCTTGTTCCACAATCTTAACTTGGTATCAGGATACCAACCACAATGCCGTATCCAACTACCACAATAATTACTCAGCCGATTAAACTTATATGCGCCTAAATCCGGGTTCTGCCCTTTTATTTTTTTTATTTCGGCAATAAGTTCATCAGACAAGCGCTCGTCCGCATCTAAAGAAAGTACCCAGTCAAACTTTGCCTGATCAACAGCATAATTTTTCTGTTGGATATGCCCCTCAAATCTATTTTGAATAAATCTGGCTCCAAAACGTTTAGCAATTTCCTCAGTATTATCCGCTGAGAATGAGTCAACCACTACAATCTCGTCTACCACAGGTTTAAGTGATTTCAAGCAATCCTCAAGATTGCTCTCTTCATTGTAAGTAATTACAAGCCCCGAAATTTTTAACATCAAAATGAAGTCAATAATTTATTAACTGATATATCCATTGCGCACTTAAAATGACCCTGAGGACAGGACCTGTGTCCATGAAGACCGCAAGGTCTGCATGCTAAAGGTTGTTCCACTTCCACAACAGCGCTATCATCTGATAAAGGGCCAAATCCAAAATTCTTTATAGTGGAACAAAATACTGCTCTAACCGGCGCATTTACAGAGGAAGCAAAATGTAGCGGAGCAGAGTCGTTCACAAAATTCATTTTGGCATTTTCCATGAGCGCTACAGATGCCAATGGGCCTAATTCCCCTGCTAAATTAATAATATTAGTTCCGCTGCATGCTTTTAATATTGTATCGCAAAGTTCCTTATCTCCGGGCGCCCCTAATAGGTAGATATTAAGTGTGCGGTCAAGACGATTAATTAATTCGATCCACTTCGTCTTGGGCCATTGTTTAGTATACCAAACGGAAGCAGGTGCAATAGTGAAGTATTCGTTATGCTTAAATTTCTGTACGCTGGAATAATCTACCTCAGAGGGATAGAGCACAGGCCGCATTGGCGTTGAATCGGTTAAATCTTGAATGAGTTGGTGATTGCGTTCAATTTCATGCCCCTCGCTATCGGGTGATATTTGATGATCAAATTTTTTATCAAAAAAAGGAGAAAGAGGATTTTTTCGGAAGCCACGGGTTTCTTTAGCGCCGGCAAACACGGTAAATGAGCCTGACGAAAAAAAGCGATGCAGGTTAATAATCACATCATATCGCTCATTCCTCAGCGCTTTCACAATCTTTAAAAGACTCGTATACTTCTTTTTTTTGTTCCAAACCCATAGCTTTTTTAAGTGAGGATGTCCCTTCAAAATATGCTCATTGCCTGCCCTAAGTAAAAAGTGAAGTTCACTATCAGGATAGAATTTGATCAGCTTCTCAATTAAGGATGTTGCCAATACAACGTCACCTAAAAAAGCTGTTTGTATAACTAATATTTTATTCACAAGTAATGCAAAAATTGCCCTGAAACTAGTTGGAATACTGTTAACCAACAAATAATCAGTAGGCGCCCCGTTGAATTGAACAAAAAAAGTCGCCCTGAACTCAAGGCGACTTTGGTAATCTCAAGCTTTATAACTATTCTCCGGTTTCCTCTTCTTGCTCTTCCCTATCTTTCTTGTTATCTTTTTCTTCATCGTCCACTAAATCACCGTCCTCTAAGCGCTTTGAAACAACAAGGAATGGTCCGGATATCACTTTCTCATCCTGGGTAAGTCCTTCGGTGATCTCTATATTTTCATAATCACTTATACCTGTTTTAACTTCTTTCATCTTGGCTACGCCTGCGTCCTCAACAAAAACCACCTCTTTCACCTCGTCTTTATCCTTAGGTTGAGTATCATCATCATCTTTTTGTTCGTCTTCATTATCCTTTCTCCTACCAAATTTCTTTTGTCCGGGAATACGTGTAGTCACTGCCGCCAAAGGAACGGATAAGACATTATCTTTTTGATTGGTTATTATCTCTACACTGGCCGTCATACCTGGTCTGAAAGGATATTTGTTTCCGCCTTCAACCAGATCTTTGTAAGAAGAGTTTAGAATTCTTATGCGAACCTCAAACTCCGTTACTGCATCTGCGGAGGCTTTATCATTTGCCGTATTGGCAATAGCGGTTACTATTCCTTTAAACTCCTTATCCAAGTAGGTGTACGAGTCTACATCAATAATCACTGTGTCTCCAAGGTTGACACGAATAATGTCATTTTCGTTAACATTTACCCTTACCTCCATTTGATTCAGGTCTGCTATACGCATGATTTCCGTCCCTTGAAACTGCTGGGTACCAAGTACCGTTTCACCTTGCTCTACATTAAGTTTACTTACAATGCCGCTCATCGGTGCGGTAACAGTTGTCCTTCTTAAGTTTTCCTGGGCCTGGGCAAGTGATGCTTCACTACTTTTCACAACAAAGCGTGCAGCTTCCAGAGACTCTTCAGCTGATTTTCGATCATTTCTCGCTACTTCAAAATTTTGTTGTGCAAGCTGCCAATCAGCTTCTGAAATTACTTTTTCGTCCCAAAGCTTTTTTTGACGGTCATAGTCTTGCTTTGCTCGCTGGAAGGTAGCCTTAGCTCTTGAAAGCGCCGCCTCTGATGAAGCCCTATTCGCCCGCTGGGTATTTAATGAAGCTCGTGACTGTTCAAGCGCCGAAACAAAATTATCAGGTCGTATTTTTGCTAAAACACCTCCTTGTTGTACAGAGTCGCCTTCCTCCACTGCCAATAGTATAAGTTCACCTGAAACTTCCGGACTTAACTTTACTTCTACCACAGGCTGTACGGTACCGGAAGCGCTTACCTTCTCAGTAATAGAAACCTTTTTAACTTCCGCTATGGTAACTTTCGTCTTATTTGGCTGACCTATCCACCCTGCTGACTTGCCTACTACAAGAAGTAGTATAATTACAACAAATCCCCCAATGAGGTAGTACAACCATTTGTTTGATTTTTTCTTTTTTGCCATTGCTTAGAATTCTAAAGGTTTGCCTTGATAAAAATCAAGAATTTTAAGTTTGAATATGTAATCGTATTTAGCGCGAGTCAAATCCGTTTTAGCCTGGTAAAGATTGTTCTCGGCTATTTCGTAATCGGTGGCGTTTATGGCGCCAGCGGCTTTTTGTTTTTCTGTAACTCTAAAAGCTTCTTCTCGAGCCTCAACAGCTTTTAAGGAAGCCTCATATGATTTTGAAGCTGCTTTAACATCATTATATGCCTGTTCTATAGTTTGCCACAACTGATACCGCGTGTCTTTATATGTTATTTCAGCTCTTCTCTTGGTTATTTCAGCTCTTTGTACATTCGCCTTTGCGCTAAACCCATTGAAAACAGGGACACTTAGAGAGATAGTAACAAACTGACTTAGGTTTTCATCAAATTGTTCACTAAATCCAAAATCAACTACTTCACCATTAGGTATGAATACAGCACTTTCAATTGCTTCGCCACCAGAAACCGTTCTTAAGTCAGTAGGCTCATAGAGTTGATTGCCAATTCCATCGGTCACAGGTAAAAGCGGGTTCTCAGCATCCGGAATAAACCGCTCTGTAACCAAATCAGAGTAATTTGTACTCAAGCCGGCATTTAAACTTACTGTAGGGTATAAACTACCTTTAGATGCCTGGACACCTCTTTCAGCACTTTTAATATTATAATCCGCACTCTTAATTTCTGGCATGGAAGCCAAGGCAATTTCGTATACCTCAATAGCTGTATTCGGTAAGTCATTTGCCGCTCCTACTTCAATCTCTGGCACTACGATATCAATTTGGCTTTCAGGAGGCAGTTGCAACAACTGCTTTAACTGTATCTTAGCTAGAATAAGGCTATTTTCCTGGTTAATGGCATTCACTTCGTTAGTGGCCATTTGTGCCTGCAAATCGAGTAAATTAGCTCTGGGCAGGGCTCCCGCTTCTACTTGTTTCCTTGTTAGCTCTACTTGTTCCTTTGTAGACTCCACCTGCGATAGTGCATTTTCGTATAACTCGCGGGTAAAAAGTACATTAGTGTAAAAGTTTATTACATTTAAAATGACGTTGTTTTTGGACGTCTCTAAGTCTTGCTTGCTGGCTTCAAAAGCATATTCTGTCTGTTTAATGGTGTTTCTTATATTCAAGCCATTAAATAAGGTAACAGAACTATTAAGGTTCGCTCTTGCCGAGTTAATTCTTTGGTTAACAAATAAGTTAGTATTTGGATTGATTGACCGACCCCAGTTAGGACCATATGAGGTACTTCCATTGAGGTTTGGGTAACGAGACCATTTTGCCTGGTCGTAGTTAATCTCCCTGTCTTGGAGGTTTAAAACATTGCGTTGGACGTCTAAACTGTTTTCCAATGCATAATCCACGCACTCTTGGAGCGTCCATTGGTAAGATTCGGCATTCTGGCCTTTAGCAAAGCCAACGATCAGAAGCAAAATGAATAAAAGTGTGTACTGAGTTTTCATAACCTTGTTGTTTGTTCTATAAATCTATATCTGGTATATAAATTACTTCTGTAATCCAGTAAAGGTTCTTAAGATAGTTCAAGGAAACGGGTTTTAAGCCGGAGTCCATTTCAATCACAAGGCAAGCAATGTCATTCTTCCCTTTTCTAGAAACTGACATGGTAGCTATGTTACAATCGTCATTAGATAAAATATTTGCAATATTTGCAATACTACCTTTTGTATCGTGCGCCTTAATAATTAAGGTGTGCAAAGCTGCTGAAAAATCAGCATTGAACCCGTCTACTTCAGCGATGTTAATTACTCCTCCACCCTTACTTTCTCCTACTACCTCAACCGATCTTTCTCCCTTTGTCAATTTCATCTTAATAGTATTAGGATGTAATGTGGAGGCGTTTCCAACAGACTTGAATTTGTATTCCAAACCCTGTTCATTCGCATGATCAAAAGCGGTTCGAATTTTGTCATCATCTGTTTTAAAATCCAACAGGCCTGCAATTATTGCCCTGTCGCTTCCATGCCCCTCATAAGTCTTCGCGAAGGAATTATAAAAAGTGATAATCGCTTGATCAGGCTGATCTCCAAGTACACGAATAGCCGCTCGGGCTATCCGGACTACACCTGCCGTATGAGAGCTTGATGGACCTATCATTACTGGGCCTATCATATCAAAAATTCCACTTTTTTCTACCAAAGCATCCGGTTTTATGACGTTCAATGTTAAACATATTTTCTAACCGCTATGCGTATATATGTATAAATGGTTATTTTCCTACTTAAATACCCAAATTGGGTGATCAAATTCAGAAAAGCCATTTCTCATGTATGCATATTATAATGGAGCATTCATTTCTGGTTCAGTAACGCTATCGCTTACGGATCGCGGGCTGTTATTTGGCGACGGTGTTTTTGAAACTATGATCTATCAAAATGGTAAAATTAATTACCTGGATGACCATTTAATTAGGCTAACCAGGGCATTAGACGTATTAAACATCGACAAACCAAATTTGAGCGCTTCTAAACTTTCTGCCATTGCCATTGAACTACTACAGAAAAATTCTATTATCGAAAACGCACGCTTTAAACTTGTTGCCTGGAGAAAAAGTAAAAAACAATTTGGTTATGGATCGTCAGATAGAGACTGTAACCTAATGCTTAGTGTACAGAGGTGCGATCCTATTGATTTAAAAATAGTGTCGGAAATAGGGTATGCCCAGTCGATAAGAAACTACCTATTGCCTCATTCAAATTTTAAAACTATCAGCTCACTGTCTTATATAATGGCCGCCAATGAATGTGCCTCGCTGCAGAAAGAGGAATTAATCATATTAGATACTGAAGGGCATTTGAGTGAATGTACTGCTTCAAACCTTTTTTGGATTGAAGATGGCATTTTATTTACTCCTGCGTTAACTACGGGTTGCGTAAATGGCATAATGCGGAAACAGCTGTCAAAATATTGTTTTGAAATTGATGTTTCATTTAAAGAGGTGGAAGAAAAGCCAAAGGTACTAAAACAGGCAGATCATGTATTTTGTGTAAATATCGCCGGTATTAACGTTTTTAATGAAATAGAATCAAATCACTACTCTACTAAAAGTGATTTATTGGACAAAATAATAGAGACGACACTCGACCCAAGATGATCTTAAATCTTGTCGGCCGCTTACTTAACTAAGATAGTTTCCAGCTCCTCCAATGATCGACCTTTAGTCTCCGGTATAAACCTCACGATATAAATAAGGCCTAAGAAGGCAAATAGCCCATAAATCAAAAAGGTAGTTGCACTCCCTAATACTGACAGCTCCCAGGGAAATATAAATTGTACTCCGGCAGATACCGCGGAGTTTATAAATCCAACAAAAGATATAGCTACACCACGTATCCTCAGCGGAAAGAGTTCGGAGAATAACACCCACATTACAGGGCCTAGAGAAATGGCAAAGCAAGCTACGAATCCCATAATACCGACTAAGATCAAAGTCGGGTCCATACTAATGGCAGCAGTGATAAGTTCGGATTCATATTTTTTGGCTTTTTGAATTCCCAATATAGCCCTAAGCTCCTGCTTGTAGCTCACATCATTTTTAAAATTTCTACCCGCCAAAACCGAGATCTCATTTCTCAATTCTGGATCTGAAAGTGTGCTTATCTTATCACTTGTTAGTGAATAATTAGCTGAGTCAAAACCATAAGCCAGAAGTGCCATAAAAAATGTGATCCCTGATACACCCACGATCAATAGCGGTTTTCTACCTAATTTATCAATTAAAAGCATCGCCAAAATTGTAAACACAAGATTAGTCAGCCCTACCAGTATGGCTTGAATAAATGAGGCATCTGTACCAATGCCAGATTGTTCAAAAATCATAGGGGCATAGAAAAATACCGAATTGATACCTGTAATCTGTTGAAGGACACCTACGACTACCCCAACGGTAATAATGAGCTTGAAAGCGGGCTTAAAAATTTCAGTCATTGGCACTTTGTTTTTGTCCTTATCTGCCTGGAGAGACTGTGTAACAGCTTTAACGTCGGCATCTACCTGATCTACACTGCCAAATTTGATAAGCACATCTTTAGCTTCCGTTATTTGGCCCTTCATAATTAACCAACGCGGACTTCTTGGCACCCCGTAAAGTCCAAGAAAATAAAATATAGCAGGTACTGCTTCTACGCCCAACATCCAGCGCCAGTTATTTTCCGCTATACCAAGTGATCTTAGCCATTCTGATTGCGAATCGCCCAATGCGAGAATTAAATAATTGCTAAAAAAGGCCAAGGAAATACCTATCACAATATTCAATTGGTTAAAAGAAACCAATCTACCACGCTGGTCAGGAGGCGCTATTTCCGCAATATACATGGGTGCCAGAATCAAAGAGGCTCCAACGCCGATGCCTCCAAGCATTCTAAAGATTAGAAAAAGAATAAAACTTGGCGCTAAAGCGGAACCCACGGCCGATATTGTAAAAATAACAGCGCATGCTTTCAAAAGTACTCGTCGTCCATACTTATCGCTGAGAGGTCCCGAAACCATCATAGCCAGAGCTGCTATAACGGTGAGTGAGCTTACCGAAAATCCAAGTTCAAGATCAGTCAGGTTGAAATCTATTTGGACGTATTTATTTACTCCTGAGATTACAGAGGCATCAAAGCCCATTAAAAGCCCTCCAAGAGCAACGATTAAGGTAATTCTGGTTAATAAAAATGAGTTCAAAGGTCTATTCGGGTTTTTTTTGATATACCCGAACATAATCAATTTCCATTTGCTGCGGCAAATTAGTTGGGTCTATTCCTTTACGCCCACCCCAATTACCACCAAATGCGATATTCATTATAAGATGAAACCTTTGATCAAAGGGCCATTCATTAGTTGTCCTATTTTCATTATGAAAAGTGAAGTACTTGTGGTCATCTACAAACAAATGGTATTCATTTGGCTTCCACTCCAGTATATACTCATGGAAATTGGAGTGGCTGTCGGGCACATAAATTCTATTATTTTTATGTGTCCCATACATCCCGTTGTAGGCGCCGGTATGTGCGGCGCCAACTACTGAATCAGGATCATACCCTACGTTTTCCATAATGTCAATTTCGCCACTATTGGGCCATCCACCATATTTCCAATCTGTAGGTAACATCCAAATGGCCGGCCATGTACCAAGCGCTCTTGGTAATTTGGCCCTTATAACAAACTTCCCATATTTCCAGTCTCCTTTGTTCCGAGTTACCAAACGGGCTGAGCTGTATTCCTTCGAACCCATCTTTTCTTGCAAAAGAGATATGGTCAGTTTACCATCTTTTACAAAAGCGTTATCAGCGTCGTTTTTAGTGTAGTACTGAAGTTCATTATTCCCCCAACCGCAAACGTTAGGGCAGCCGTCTCCTACATCATAGCTCCACTTAGTTGAGTCAGGGAAACCTTCATATTCGAATTCATCGGACCACACTAATTGGTAGTCATACTCGTTTTGAATGTTACCAAAGGCATATACGTACACTATTGATCCTAAGATCAAAAAGCTATAAATAATGTTTTTCAACGCTATTATTTTAAGTTATCAGAAATCAATTTTCTTGAAAAACTCGTACGTAGTCTACAACCATCTGCTGTGGGAATTGAGTGGAACTATTTGGATTACCTGGTAAATTACCGCCAACAGCTATATTAAATATGAAGAAAAACTCAGCTCTAAACTCGTCGAGGTCGGCTGGTGATACGTCTATCGTTTTATATAGGTTATCATCCACATACCACTTAATTTCTGTCTCATCCCAGATAATTGAAAATACGTGGAATTCATCAACAAAAGTACCGGAGGATAAAGTAAAGCCATCGCCTTGACCACACGTACACGCATAGGTACCATTATCATCCCAGTGCAGGGTTCCAAAGACATTATTCTCTCTTCCGGACCCTCCAACCATTTCCATAATGTCTATTTCGCCACAGAATGGCCACCCTACAGTTCTAAAATTAGAACCGAGCATCCAAAGAGCAGGCCAGAGCCCCTGGCCTTCTGGTAAGATAGCACGAATATCAATTCTTCCGTATTGAAAAGACTGCTGACCTTCTGTTATAATACGCGATGATGTATATTCACTACCAGAAAAATTCTCATTCCGGGCCTCAATCGTTAAGTACCCGTTACCTAAAGAGGTATTGTTTGATCGATAATACTGAAGCTCGTTATTGCCCCAACCATTATTCCCTGTGCCAATTTCATGAGTCCAATCAGCCGAAAGTTGTGTTCCATCAAATTCATCATTCCAGACAAGCGTATATCCACTGTATGATAATGGAGTGCTATAACCTTCATCGGAAATGGGACCAGATGAGGACACTGTAACGGTGACTTGCTCCGACTCTTCGATGAACATATCTTCAGTCTTATGCGCTCTTACAGTAATGGTATAATCACCTGATTCGGTGTATTGAAAAGTTGTAGATTGGGTGTTAATCTCTTCAAACCCAAGACCTACACCATAATCAATGGTGAAGAAATTAGTGTTATCGGCATTAAAGGTTATACCTACTAATCCCGGAACCTGGGTCGATGGTGTCACTGAAACAGATAAATTTTCAGGCAACAACTCCTCTTCTACATCATCACTACTACTTGAACAGCCTGATATTATCAGTACTGATACAAATGCCAATATTAAATGTTTCATAATTTGATTAAAGGGTAGCCCTATCGCTACCCTTTATGAATTTACAATGTTTGAGCAACAGCTATCGTATTATTCTGGAATAAACTGGAAATACCATGCTAAATTCCCATCAGAGGTAAAACCCCGCACTCTCAATTTATTGGGTGTCAATTCCAATATCTGGTACTCAGATAAAGCAGCATAATATGACATTGGCGTTAACACTCCTCCTCCGAATGTTAATAAATCTCGATCTTCCTCAACAGGTCTGACCGACCAGATTGTAGATAAGATTAATAGGTCGTCTACCGGGTTACAGGTTGCCTCATCGGTGTTTCCACCTGGTACTAAGTCTAAAATGGCCTGCTCATTAATAAAAGTCTCACCGTTAGTTTCCAGATTAAAGAAGAGTGCACCATCCGCGTTTACACTAAAAGTTAAAACATCATCATACAAACAGCCACCTTCAAAACGATTTGCTTCTGCATCAAAAAAAGCTGGTATCTCATAATCTCCTTCTGGTTGGTCTGCAATATTGGGTCCCGGACCCACGCCAAAATGCCCGTTTATACCCCCTGTACCCGAGTCCCAAACCCATCGTTTTGAACTATTCAATTCAGCCCCCGTTAATGCGATCAATACTTCAGGTGCCACTTGTGGTTTTAAAAAAAGATCAATTGTTGTTGAAATTGAGGATGATGCACCACCCGTGCCATATGCCACAAGAGTAGCGCCAAAGGAGACACTATCTAAACCTCCGTATATTTTATCAAAAGATTCTCCAGGTGCAATCACTTCTGGACCTGTGCCATCACCAGGGAACAATTGAAATGTTAACACATCGGTTCCTGAGGGAGTGAAAGTTACCATACCGGAACTATCAGGAGCAATATCAATATTTAAGCTTACATCTGTTGGAATTACCGGCACCTGGAGTGTGGCAACATCATCTTCACAACTTGAAAGTATAACTCCAAGTATTATGAAGGTTAGTATAATTGATTTTAATTTATTCATAATTGTATTCTTAATTTCCTTCATTTTAAATGATATCATTAGTCGAGCACCAGCGATACATTATCAATATTCACAATGCCAGCCTCTCCATTATTATCAAACAAAACCCGAGCATCTGAGGCGCCAAATCCATCAGCCGTTAACGTAAGTTCATACGTCTGGCGCTGATCAGTAATACTCACGGCAACAGAATTATTTGAAAAATCTCCGCCACTTAATCCAATTCCTGCAATTATATCTCTTGACCGATCTGACCAGGCATTAAAGCTCAACCGATACGTGAGGCCGTCAACGATCTCAAGTTTTTGACTTAGATTGACCAAAAATGCCTCGTCAGGATTTGGCGAAGTTATTTCCACAGAATAAAAAGTGTTCCCGTTCTCCGTCACTACAGGAGCCGGATCGGTACCCACACCTGCAAGCCAGGAATCACTGCCATTTTGGAAGTCCCCATTCGTTAAGAGTCCATCATCAAATAATACCAAAGACACATCATCAATATTCACCAAACCAGCCTCTCCGTTGCTGTCAAATAATACTCGTGCATCAGCTGCACCAAATCCGTCAGCCAATAAGATTAATCTATAGGTTTGTCTTTCCGCAGTGATACTTACCGTTTCAGAAGTATTTGCAAAACTACCTCCACTTAATCCTATACCTGCAATAATGGCTCGATCTCTATCTGACCACGCATCAAAAGTGAGCATATAGGACATGTCTTGCATAATCTCAAGTTTTTGAGAGAGGTTAACAAGAAATGGTTCGTCAGGGTTTGGAGTGGTAATATCTACCGAATAAAAACTATTGCCACCTTCTGTTACGACCGGGGCTGGATCTGTGCCTACACCTGCCGTCCATCCATCACTCCCATTCTCAAAATCACCATTGACTAAAAACCCATCATCAAATAATTCAAGAGACACATCGTCAATGTTTACCAAACCGGCTTCTCCATTACTATCGAATAAAACCCGCGCATCTGAGGCGCCAAATCCATCAGCTAATAAAGTAAGCGTGTAGGTTTGTCGTACGGCATTTATATTAACGGTTTGAGTATTATTGGCGAAGGTTCCTCCGCTTAGTCCAATTCCTGCTATAATACTTCTGTCCCCATCTGACCAGGCGTCAAATCTCAATCTATAGGTTAATCCTTCAATGATCTCAAGTTTTTGCGAAAGATTCACCAAGAAAGGTTCATCGGGATTGGGGCTTGTAATATTCACAGAATAAAAGCTATTTCCACTCTCGGTTGAGATTGGAGCCGGATCTGTACCAACACCAGCCGTCCATCCTTCACTCTCATTTTCAAAATCACCATTGACCAAAAGCTCCGTACCTCCGGGTGGTAAAATAACTTCTGTGATTTGAATGGTATCGTTACGTTCAATAGTAGCTGCCCCTGCTCCTCTGGCAACTGTTTTAATTACGTATTCTCCGAAATCTGGATAGACAGCACTAGCAGTATCACCTGGCATAATTGTAAGAGGTTCCTCATCATTATCAATACCAAAGAAAATATCAAATAATGTCGCCCCATCTGCTGAAGGAATAACTGAAGCGCTTAGATCATCTGTGGTTATAGTTACTTCCAGGTTCTCGGGAGGATCAAAACGGATAACTACATTCTCTGTTATTGATGCTGTCTTTCCCGTCAAACCGACAGCCGTTATGGTCAATACAAAGTCACCTTCATCATAGATATTTTGAGCAGACTCACCGGGGAGAACTACCGTTGCCTCTTCTCCGTCTACCTCGTCTCCAAACAATATCTGAAATGATGACGCTGCTTGAGCCGCGGGAGTCACGGTAAATGTTCCCGTATTATCATTAGTAATATCAAACGCAGCGGTAACATTTGACGGAGTTGCAAGATCATCTTCACTTAGTATCAGCCCATCATCATCATTAGCACAAGACCAAAAAAGGACTGTCACAGATAAGCAAAGGATTAATATTCGCTGAATATTTTTCATCGTTATATTCATTTTAAGTTCTTAATAATTGGGATTTTGTTGCCATACATTCCCAGCCAATTGAATCTCAATGAGAGGTATGGGAAACACTTCGTGTTTACCGGTCTGGAACCCATCTATTTCTGATGCTGCATTGCCGGTTCTTACTAAATCAAAAAATCGGTGTCCTTCACCCGCGAACTCTACACGTCTTTCCTGATAGATGGCCTGGGTTAAATCACTTCCTGAAACATTGATATTAGCTAAGCCCCCCCTAGCTCTCACCTGATTCACATAAGCCAGCGCCTGCGCATCGTCACCGTTTCCACGATTTAATGCTTCAGCTGCCATTAGCAATACGTCTGCATATCTGATTTGCCTGATATTGGTTCTGTTGGTAAGATTAGGGTCCTGAAAAGCCTCACCTTGCCTTGGTAAATATTTTTGGGTGTAGTATCCTGTGTGATCAAACCCTTCTACGAATGAGACCGTTTCAGTTTGCTCAGCTACAAAGGCTTCAATATCAAGAATGGCCGCATCAAACCTTGTATCTCCTGTCTCAAAGGCATCTACAAGTTCCTGAACCGGAACGTTAAAGCTAAATCCACTCCGGTATATCGGACCCTCGTAACCTCTGATACCGCTAAACCCTACCATCACATTACCTTCACTGCATTGCAGGCATTCAAAACCTGCACCCTGTACATTTGAATATTGAATTTCAAAGACTGATTCGATACTATTTTCATTTTGACTTAAAAACAAATTCTCAAGATCACCAAATAGGTCGTATTGCCCCTCATTGATGACTGTCTGCAGTTGGGTAGCGGCTGCTTCAAAATCGTCCTGGTAAAGATGTACCTTACCAAGTAATGCCAATGCAGCGCCACGGGTAGCGCGGCCTTGTTGTGAAGCGATAGGATTTAAAGTGGCAGCAGCAAATGTTAAATCTTCTTCAATTTGTGTGTAGACCTCGGCTTTTGGTAGACGAGCAAATCCTGAGGCTTCACCAAACAACACTCTTTTGTCTAATGGCATTGGCAAATCCCCAAACCATTTCACTAATTGAAAATAGTAATATGCGCGTAAGAATGATGTTTCGGCAAGAACCTGAGTACGTCCTTCGAAATCGGTTTTATCTTGAAACTCAAATATGTAATTACATCGATTGATTCCGGCGTAATTCCAATTCCATATGTTACGCAATTGATCGTTAACCGGAGTATGTTCCATGTTATTGATTTCCTGCCAAGCCACAACGTCTGTTGCACTTTCACCACCTGCCTCTGCGTTATCTGAAGCTATTTCAGAAGTAATTGTTGTTACGTAACCTACAGCAGCAAGTAAATCATAGGCTGCAATAAGCGCTTGTTGATAGTCGTCTTCAGAATTGAAGAAATTCTCGGAATCAATAGAATATTCCGGTGGCTCATCCAAAAACTCGTCTTCACAACTCGTTACAAAAAGTAATGCAGGAAGTAATAGTAGATATTTATATATATTTTTCATTTTGCCCTAATTAAAAAGTCAGATTAAAACCAAACATATAGGTTCTTGCTAATGGGTAAAACCCTTGATCGTTTGTCCCATTGAGACCACCTCCATTACTGGCTGAAGGATCATATCCTTGGTAATCCGTAAAGGTAAAAACGTTATTCACGGTGGCATAGACTCGTAGTTTAGTTGCGCCTATTTTTTCGATTACCTCTGAGGGTAACGAATAACCTAGCTGGATATTCCTGATACGTAAGTAGTCCCCATCTTCAATAAAGAAGTCTGAAAAGAGGTTATTAGTTGTCTCCCCAGTCGTCAGGCGTGGGAAAGTATTGCTCGTTCCTGGTCCGGTCCACCGTTCTATCGCATCGTCCCTTCTGTTTACACGAGGTAGTGTGCGTTCATAATTCCTGACCAGGCTATGCCCGGTTTGAGCCTCCCAAAGCGTAGATAAATCAAAATTTTTGTAATTCAACCCTAAAGAAAACCCGAAAATATTCTCAGGTATAGGGCTACCTATGAAGGTTCGATCATCATCATCAATTTGGCCATCATTATTTTGGTCAACAAAGCGCAGGTCGCCAGGTTGTGCATTACCTGCCTGGGCGCTGGCGGCTACTTCTTCGGCCGTCTGAAAAACTCCTTCAGTAGCCAGGCCCCAGTACGCGCCTAGAGGCAATCCCTTTTGAAACCTGGAAATATCATCCGTCCCACCAACACTAAACGTACCAGCAAAAACTGGTACTTCATCATCATTAACGCTAATAGTTTCATTGTCATTCCTGGCATAATTAAAATTAACATTTAGCCTTAGATCCTTTAATATTTCGTCATTGTATGTTATGGAAAACTCAAACCCTCTATTTCGCACTTCCCCAGCGTTAACGCTAGGTCCACTTCCACCAGGGGCTGAGGTACCTGTAAGCCCTGAGGCAGGTACGACAGGGATCAGGAGATCTTCAGTAGTTTTAGTGTAAAAGTCGGTAACAATTCCAATCTTACCTTCAAAGAAATCAAGATCCAATCCGATATCAAATTGCCTAGTTGTTTCCCACTGCAACTCGGGGTTGGGTAATCGACCAATAGCCCGGCCAAGAACTAATTCCTCACCATCAAAGATCGCTTCTGCTTCACCATCTAACTGAGAAATAAATCCGAAGGCGGGTACGCGGTCATTACCTAATTCTCCATAACTTACTCTGAGTTTACCAAAATCGAAAAAGTCGAGAGAAGGGAAAAAGGATTCGTCACTAAATACCCAGCCTCCTGAAAGCGAGAAGAAATAGCCAACTTGATTCTCCGGTGCAAAAATACTAGTGGCATCCCGTCTTACTAATCCTGAAAAAAGGTACTTACTTTCATAATTATACTCAACCCTACCGAAATATGACCATTGTCGGGTGTCAAAAGAACTTGATCCGGGAATGATATCATCGAAGTCAGTTGCCAACCTTACGTCGGCAAATTCAAACGAATTATTAGGGATCTCTCTCCCGGATACGAACAGCGATTGGCCGATAGTTTTATAAACAGAATTTCCTAAAGTGAAATTCACATCATGTACCTCATTAAATGTTCGGTTGTACCTAATAATATTGTCTATATTGTAGGATATGAAATTCTGTTGTGACTGACTAACGCTGCTCACTTCAGCATTAAATACTTTATCCACACCATATGAAATTTCCGGTTGAAAACTCCTGGTAAATACATCAGCATAATTGAAATTCAAGCTGGATTCTACTTCTAACCCCTCAATGACCTCATAGGTCAAACCAACCAATCCTGTCAGTCTCTGAGTTTCGGTATCGTTAAAGGTATTGGCAATTTGAGCTATTGGGTTAATGATTTCTATTCCAAGATTATCGGCAGTAGTAAAATTACCGTCAGCGTCGAACACAGTCTCTGTTGGCGCTATGTTTATGGCATTAAATAGAACCGAGCCAATCACGTTCTCAGGTAATGTTTTTCTATCTACTTTAATATAGTTGAGGTTAGTTCTCATCTTCAGTTTATCATATAACTGATGACCGACATTCAGATTGACGTTAACACGGTCAAACTCGGATTTAGAACCTCCTACTATACCTTCCTGGTTAAAGTAGGAAGCGCCTGCGGAATAAGTAGTGTTCTCAGTACTACCTCTATAGTTTAAAGTATAATTTTGAATGGGAGCGCTCTCGAATACTTCATCCTGCCAATCCGTACCCTCTCGAAGAGACGCCACATCGGTAAAAATAGGGGCCTGCCCACCTGCGGCGAACGCTTCATTCGTTAATAAGGCATATTCTGTAGCATTGAGAAGGTCAATTTTGCGTTCCGTTTCCTGAATTCCGTAATAGCCTGAAATACTAAGCTCCGGTTTAAAGACACTTTTACCCGATTTCGTGGTTACAATCACCACTCCATTAGCTCCTAATACACCATAAATAGCGGCGCTAGCATCCTTTAGTACTGTAATAGACTCAATATTATTGGGATCTATAGTGTTAATATCATCACCGTAACGCACGCCGTCAACAATGATTAATGGCCTGTTATCTCCATTGCTGTTGATACCTCGAATTCGAATGTTTTGACCCCCGCCCGGAGAACCCGATCCAGAAGTAATTTGAACACCAGATATCTGTCCTTGAAGAACATTTTCAATCCTTGCCGGATTTAATTTTGTAATGTCCTCACTTTTTATGGTAGACACCGCAGCCGTCAGCTCCTTTTCGGTAGTAGTTCCGTAACCGATAACAACTACCTCCTGAAGAGATACAACGTCAGTTACCAGTTCAACATTGATTACCGATTGACTTCCAATGATAACCTCTTGCGATTCAAAACCGACAAAACTAAAGACTAACGTTGCCGAAGGGTCATTTACTTCCAATGAATAATCGCCAAAAATATCCGTGACCGTACCATTGGAAGTGCCTTTTACCACAACATTCACACCGGGCAACTCTTCGCCGGTATCATCGGTGACTTTTCCCTTAATCACCGTTTGGGCCACCAGCCCGTAGGAAAACATCAGGAACAAAGAAAACAGTAAACTTTTTCTCATAGGATTTTAATTTAATTTAAGTCTTCCGCAAACGATTTGTAACATTAACTAATGCAATCGTTTGCAATTAATTATCTAAGTTAAGTTGTATTCACTTGTAAACCCTATACTGGAATACATCATAAATACATCTACAAAAAAGATTTTAATACATCAAAAATACATCATGTATTTTGTAAATTGCTAATTGGAGCTAATAAAGGCAATATCTAGATTCTCATGCTAAACTTGTTAATTACTCATACCTTCTTTTATTTATTCAAGTTAGCATAAGTTAAATTGATGCTCATGCGATTAAATACCAGACCCACATTATGTACACTATTTGTTTTGGTTATACAATTATTCAATCGTTTTCTGTCTGCTCAAGAGATCAATATTGGATTACCTTTTATCCATCAATATTCTACAAGTGAGTATAAAGCCGGTATCCAGAACTGGTCAATAAGACAAGATAAGAGAAGTCTAATTTACGTTGCCAATAATTTTGGTGTTCTGGAATATGATGGCAGCAATTGGATCAGGTATCAGGTAGTAAATGGAACAAAAGTAAGGGATCTGGCTCTAGCCGATAATGGACTTATTTACGTAGCAAGTCAAGGTGATTTTGGGTATCTGTACCCAAATGCGGTTGGTGCATATGAGTACATTTCATTAGCCGATAGCCTCGCCTCGGAATTTAGAGATTTTGACGAAACCTGGAAAGTATTTTATACGCCTGAACAAGTCTTTTTTTGCTCTTTTGATAATCTCTTCATTTATCATCAAAACAAATTCGAGATAATCAATTACAGTTCAAAGCCGGAGGAATTTTTCTATGCAAATCATAAGCTTTACGCTCTTCAACTTGACGAAGGACTTCATCAACTTCAAGGCGATAGCCTAAAGCTAATTAGGGGAGGTGAGTTTTTTAAAAGAAAAACTGTAGCGTCAATAATTTCGTTATCAGAAGGAAAATTACTGATCGTAACCGTTCATGATGGTGTATTTATTTATGATGGTTACCAAATAACCCCGTGGTTAGAAACCATGGATTTCTTTACCCAATACAATATTTACTGCGCAATCAGATTAAGAAATGGCAATTATGCATTTGGCACCGAAAATAATGGACTTTTTATAACCAGCCCTACCGGGAAACTGATCGTTCATTTGAATAAAACAAATGGACTTTATGACAGAAAAGTTCTGAGCGTATTTCAGGACAATCAGAATAATCTGTGGGTAGGACATAACAATGGCCTTTCGTATGTCGAGCTTGAGTTACCATTTACACTGATAAACGAAGATGTTGGTTTACCGGGCACGGGCTATGGAGGTTGCTTGAGCAATAATACATTGTACCTGGCTACAGGTAACGGACTTTTCAAAAAAGACTTGTTAAACAAACAAGAGAGGGATTATGAGCTTATTCCCGGGTCTGCCGGACAAGTTTATGACATAAAAAAGATAGAAAACGAGTTGCTAATGGGGCACCATAAAGGCGCATTCCAAATCAAAAATGGTGAAGCCCACAACCTTTCTACGGATTTGGGCAGTTGGACCTTTATGCCGCTTCGTTCTCATCCAAATTATATGCTCGGTGGCGCCTACCAAGGTTTAAATCTTTATAAAAAAAGTGAAGACAGTTGGGAATTCGTTTCTAACTTAAAAGGCTTCACAGAATCTTCAAGAGTAATGGAAGAAGATGATAATGGCGACATTTGGATAACCCATGGTTATAAAGGTGTTTTCAGGCTAAAACTCTCCGATGACTTGCAGAATGTGGATGAGGTTAAGTTTTATAATGTTGAAAACGGCTTACCAAGTAATATATTGATCAATGTTTACAGAATTCGAAATGAATTAATATTTACAACAGAGCAGGCAATTTACCAATATAATTCATCAACAGATAGTTTTGTTAAACACCCTTTCTATAACCAGATTGAGGGCATGAAGGAGTCGTTAAGTGTTGTTACCGAAGACGCCTTTGAAAACCTTTATTTCATGGGTCAAAACTCATTGGGCATGCTTTCAAAAAATTCAAGTGGAGTTTATGAAACCAATCTGGCACAGTTCAACAAGATCAAGCATATGATGAATGATGATCTACAGAATATAAGCATATTGAACGGTACGTATGTTTTGTTTGGAGCTAAAGAAGGTTTTATTCTTTATGATCACAATAAATCCAGAGATTTAAATAAGCCTTACCGGGTTTTAATCAGAAGTGTGACTATAACCAATGTCGATTCCACATTATTTGCGGGAAATTTTTTCTGGAATGGCGCAATACATTCGGAACAACCTGATGACTTGACAGTAGAACTACCCTATGAACAGAATTCAGTTAAGTTCGGCTTTAGCGCTCCATTTATGGATGGTTTTGAACAAAACTCTTACCGGTACAAACTAGAAGGTTTTGATAAAGACTGGAGTGATTGGCAATTTGAAACTGAAAAAGAATACACAAATCTTAAAGAGGGTCAATACGTTTTTTACGTAAAAGGGAAAAACTACGCTGAAGTGGAAAGTGAAGAGGCTACTTTTCGGTTCATCATACTGGCGCCATGGTATCGTTCGGGTTTGGCCTATATCTCTTACGGGGTGTCCGGTATTATTATCCTATTCCTTGCGTTTAGAATCCTGGATAAGAGGCATCAAAAAGAAAAACTAAGAATTAAGAACCAATCCAGTGCAGAACTCGACCGAAAGAAGAATGAACTAAGAATAATCACTGCCAAGTCTGAGGCTGAAATTGAACACCTGAAAAACGAGAAGCTGAAATCCGAAATAAATCATAAAAATAAAGAATTGGCTTCCTCCACCATGAATCTTATAAATAAAAATGAGTTTATCTCACACGTAAAATCTAGCTTATCTTCACTTATTCGGAAAAGTAAAAGCCATGAAGTAAAATCGGAGTTAGGTAAAATCATCAAAAACATTGACCGAAATATTTCCCAAGATAACGATTGGGAGCATTTTGAATTCCACTTTGACCAGGTTCATGGGGGCTTCTCTCATCTGCTTCACCAAAAACATCCTGATTTGAGCCCTCAAGAGATGAAAATAAGTGCACTTTTAAGAATGAACCTCTCTACCAAGGAAATAGCTCACCTATTAAATATTTCAACAAGAGGTGTGGAAATATCAAGATATCGTCTGAGAAAGCGTCTAGGAATAGACCGGAAAACTAACCTTACTGAATATTTAATGAATATCTGAGATATCAAATTCCGATAAAAATCTTACATAGCAGCTGTTGTTGAAAATGTGTGGAAAACTTCTCGGATAAAGTTTAGTGAAATATTTTATCCTATATAATATAATTTATATACTTGCCAGTAAGTCAGTAAAAATCGTATGTTTAACGACCCTGATATTTTAATTAGTAAAGTTAAAATGATTATGGAATCTCCTACGGAACGTTCTAAATATCAGGATCTTACGTCGTTCCAAGAAAAGCTGTCTTTTATTAAGAATCATTTTATTATGAATGATTTAGCCATTCGTTTGATGGAAAGACAATACTTACTAAGTGAAGAAAAACAGCATGAACTTATGCGCACAGTCGACGACATTATAGCGCAAGCTGACTGATAATCAATATGTTAATACTTACATCAAATCGCGATAGGCGCTTTTATGTTTGGGTGTGCCTGATAGTCAACTATTTCGAAGTCCTCATACCTATAATCAAAAATTGAAGCTGGCCTCTTTTTTATGATCAATTGTGGTCCTTGAAGTGGCTCACGTGTAAGTTGAAGTTTAGCCTGCTCTATATGGTTAGAGTATAAATGTGTATCGCCACCAGTCCAGATAAATTCTCCGGGTTCAAGATCGCACTGTTGTGCAAACATGTACACGAGCAACGAATAGGAGGCTATGTTAAATGGTACTCCTAAAAAGTAGTCGGCGCTTCTTTGATAAAGCTGACAGGACAATCTTCCATCAGCTACGTAAAACTGAAACAACGCGTGGCATGGTGGTAAGGCCATCTTATCTACTTCAGCTGGATTCCATGCACTTACGATATGTCTTCTTGAATTTGGATTAGTTTTCAATTGATCAATTATCTGACTTATTTGATCCACGGTTTCGCCAGCTGGTGTGGGCCAGCTTCTCCATTGATGACCATAAACAGGCCCTAAATCACCATTTTCATCTGCCCATTCGTCCCAGATACGTACACCATTATCCTTTAAATACTTTATGTTGGTATCTCCGCTCAGAAACCAAAGTAACTCATGTATGATAGAACGCAGGTGTAACTTCTTGGTAGTAAGTAATGGAAAGTTCTCAGCTAGATCAAATCTCATTTGCCGGCCGAAGACAGATAATGTACCTGTACCTGTTCTATCACCTTTTTGTGTTCCGTTATCAAGTATGTCTTGCATTAAATCCAAGTATTGCCTCATAACCGTTTGCCATTTTCTCAGTTTAAAAGATGTGTTAAAGTTAGGGATTCAAATGGCACAAACTAAAATTTACTATTACAGAATTTACACCTTAGTTTTAGGGCTACTAATATAGAAGAAGGTATGTTAAACCAAAGAGCAGACAATGTATAGAAGCCTTGCCAAGTGGAGTTTGGCGGTCCTATTCTTGATAACTTTGTTACTTGCCTATTCTACTCAACGTGTAAAGTTTGATTATGTCTTTGAGGATTTCTTCCCAGTTGGAGATCCTGATCTAGAGTATTATAAGAAGTTTAAATCCCAGTTTGAAAACGATAATAATTATCTGTTAATAGGTTTAGTTCATAAAAAAGGAATTTTCGATCACGCATTTTTATCTAAAGTTGACACACTAGTCAAACAACTGGAAAAGTTGGATGGAATTACCTCAGTACTGGCCATTACAAATACGAAGAGAGCCATAATAAGCCAGGCAGGCATCTATCAAATACCTTATATTCATCTCGACCAACCCGAAAGGTTGAAGCAAGATTCCTCCACCATCTATAAATCTCCACTTTTAATTGAATCTTTGGTATCTGAAGATGGTAAGTCCGTAGCCATTATATTAAAACATAAGGAAATCTATTCTAAAGAAGGTTCTGACCGCATTTCAGATTCAGTGGTCTCATTAATAAAAAGCTGTTCTTTTATAGAATATCATGTGGCTGGTAAAACCCATGCTCAACAGGTATTTATAACTAAGCTACAGGATGAATTAGTCTTGTTCGTCAGCGCTTCTATGGCTCTTATTATATTCTTTTTGGCTTTTGCCTATCGTAATTGGTGGGGAGTTATCATACCCTTGGCTGTGGTGCTCGTTTCAGTCATCTGGGTTATGGGTTTTGTTGGAGCTATGGGTAAAAGTCTCGATTTCATTATGGTTCTTTTACCTACTATAATGTTTGTTGTAGCCATGTCTGATGTGGTCCATATTATGACCAAGTACATCGAGCAATTGAGATTAGGCTACAGTAAGTTGGCATCCATAAGAGTGACTTTCAAGGAGGTTGGTCTGGCTACGTTTTTGACCTCACTAACAACCGCAATAGGATTCCTTACACTCCTTACTGCCAGTATTAAACCGATCCAAGGGTTTGGGATTTACACGGCCGCAGGAGTAGTTATTGCATTCATAGTCGCATTTACGCTGTTGCCCGCTTCGCTGCTGTTGTTGCCCAGACCTAAAGTTTCAGAAAAGCTGGTCCATAGATCCAAATGGTTTGGGTTTTTGAGTAAATCGTTTCTTTATGTATTGAAAAATGGCAAAAAAGTAATTACTGTAAATGCCGTAATCCTTGTCATTGCACTGTATGGAATATCCCAAATTTATATTAATACTTACTTAATAGAAGATTTGCCTTCAGACGATCCTCTAAAGCAGGATTTCACTTTTTTTGATGAACAGTTTGGCGGATCGCGACCTTTTGAATTAACGATAACGGTAAATGGTGAACATAAAATATTCGATGACGCAATTCTAAAGCAGATCGACCTGGTTTCTACCTATCTGGCCGATACATTTGAATCAGGAAATATTGTTGGCCCACATACTATAGCTAAAACCATTAACCAATCGATTAATGGAGGCAGAACTGACAAATTCAAACTTCCAAAATCAAATTATGAAAAGCGACAGTTCAAAAAGAATTTAAGTCGACTTCTTAACAGAGGAGAACTCCAGAAAATTGTAGCAGCAGATCAGTCGTTGGGTAGGATTTCAGCCAGGGTGAAGGATATTGGAAGCGCTATTTCATTGCAACGTACAAGTGCGCTTCAACAGTATATAAAAACTTCAACTGACACCACTGTCACAACTTTTAAGATAACCGGTACGTCGAATCTTATTGATAAAAACAACGAATATGTGGCAAAAAACATGTTTCAAGGGTTGGGAATTGCTTTTGGCATAGTAGCAATTATTGCCGGCCTTCTATTTCGTTCGTTTCGTATGGTAATAATCACTTTAATTCCCAACGTAATACCATTATTGGCCGTGGCAGGAATTATGGGAATATTTGGAATTACACTTAAACTTTCCACTTCTATTGTATTTACGATAGCATTTGGCATTGCCGTAGATGATACTATCCACTTTACAAGCAAGCTTAAATTGGAGTTAGATAAAGGCAAATCACTGCTTTATGCATTGAAAAGAACCTACTTGAGCACAGGAAAAGCAATAGTAGTAACCAGCATAATTCTATCCGGAGGTTTTTTAACATTGTTACTTTCATCCTTTGGCGGTACTTTTTATACAGGTTTGTTAATTAGCCTGACGTTGATGCTCGCCGTGCTCATTGACCTGACTTTACTACCAGTGTTAGTAGCTTATTTCCCTGGAAAAGGTCATTTAGAAAAGAAAAAGTAAATTTAAAATATGACTCGACGAGTAATTTTATTTTTATTATTAGTTACGACTCTAGCTCTTATCTCATGGAGTAATTTAAGTATAAGTGAAGAAGACTTCAAAATATCGGGTATCAACCTCGTTGCCCCTCCGAAACCAATAGGACAAACTGAATTTATTCCACTAGCATCTACCAATGCTAATTGGCTTTCAGTAATACCTTATGGCTTCTTGAGGCCACAGGAAAGTATTGTAACATATAATTATGACAAACAGTGGTGGGGAGAGGGCGTTGTAGGGGCGTCAAAAACGATCCAGATTGCCCATGAACTTGGCTATAAAGTAATGCTAAAGCCACATATTTGGGTAATAGGGCAAGGATGGGCCGGGGACTTTGAACCTACTTCAGAAGCTCATTGGAATACTTGGGAAGATAGTTATCGAGAATATATTTTGACGTTCGCTAAAATAGCAGACTCTATGGACGTAGCGCTTTTTTGTATTGGAACCGAGTTTAGAAAGACTGTAGTAAAACGACCTGAATATTGGCGAAGGCTAATAAGGCAGGTTAGGTCTATTTACAAAGGCAAGATTACCTATGCCTCGAATTGGGATAATTATGAAAATGTCACATTTTGGGACGATCTTGACTTTATTGGTATAGATGCTTATTTTCCTGTATGTACTGATCAAACACCCTCAAAAGTTTCCGTTTTTGCCGGCTGGCAAAGTATTAATAGTAATATTAAAGATGTATCACAAAAATTTGATAAGCACGTATTGTTTACGGAATATGGATATAGAAGCATAGATTACGCAGCAGATGGACATTGGAAATATAACCGTGATACGTTGAATGTAAACTATGACGCTCAAATCAATGCATATACCGGTATGTTCGAGGCCGTGTGGCGCCAACCCTGGTTTAAGGGTGGTTTCTTGTGGAAATGGCATCTTCAAACGCCAAGAAGGAAAGAACGACTCTTGAAAGAATTCACCCCTCAGAACAAACCTGCAATGGATGTGATCAGGAATTATTATAAATGAAAAAACCCCGGTCAAAACAACCGGGGTCCACAGAGGAATAATTAAGGAACTGCTTAATCAACCGTTACATCCTCTGTTTTTCCTTCACAGATCACCTCAAATCTTCTGTTGCACTCACCATCACCAAAGTCGATTGTAATGATTTTTTCTTCAGTTTCAATTTGCTTAACTCCTTGAACCGGTATCCTAGCTCTTCTGCTAATTCTGCAAGCCCTTTTATATACCAGCGTATCTAAAATTTGCATTTCATATGCTACACCTCTTCGTGTTACACCATTAGCCTCACCAGTAATAAGATGTGCGTCTTCCCGAGGATTTCTTTCTCTCTTCCAAACTCTCACGCGATCTGAATCTCTTGTAGCAAAGGTCTCATCAGGCCATGTCACCTTTCCACCTACCAGAGTAATATTGAATGTGGGGTAGTCCACTGAACTTGTTGAAATATTTTCTAAAGTCCTGGTCCCTTCAATTGCTATATCATTGATAGAGTAATCAACTAAAGTGGTAATTACTGTAGATCCGGGTTCGAAACGAGGTCCGGTATACGCTATAATTATTTTACCCTTTCTTATATTTCCAAAATCATCCTCACATCCGTCACCAAAATCAATAGTAATAGTACCTCCGCTTTTATCACCTTCAAAGGTTATAATACCTTCACAAAATCTATCATCTGCAGGCTCCTCGTCAGCTACTTTCCCTCCTAACACGTTACCTGTAGATTCAAGACTCAAAGAAGATAAATCATCAATATCTTCATAAACTGCATCCACCTCGGCATCAGTCAAAGCTGTATCAGTAAGGCTTTCGTCAATACCCGTTTCCTCAGCCTCATCTGTACACGCTGACAACGCCACTATGCCCGCCAACAAAACAAATCCTAACTTTTTCATTACTTCTAATTTTAAATTTGCAATCACTTTCATTGTTTCTTCGTTTGTTTGTTGCTGTTTAGATGAAGAGACGATCAAAAGGTTTAACGGCGTTGAAAAAAAATTCAAAAAGAACTTTAAAACATCTTTATCAGATCAAAAACGTACTGTTTCATATGAAGTATATCGTTTTATTTTTACTCATAATTATTTCATTAGCATCTTTTGGTCAGGCAAAAGTTCAAATAGCCAAACTCAAATATGACGGCGGCGGCGATTGGTATTCTAATAAAACGGCGCTTCCAAATTTGATCGAATTCTGCAACATGCAGCTGGGTATGAATTTAGAGGAAGAAGATGCGGTGGTAGATGTTGGTAGCCCGGACATTTACCTCTACCCTTATATTTATATGACCGGTCATGGCAATGTAGTATTTTCAAACAGTGATGCCGAAAACCTGCGGAAATATTTAGTAGCGGGAGGATTCCTTCACATAGATGATAACTATGGGCTGGATCAATTCATAAGACTGGAGATGAAAAAGGTTTTTCCAGAGTTAGAGTTTGTAGAACTCCCTTTCGAGCATCCCATATATAATCAAAAATTCCCCTTTCTCTATGGGCTCCCCAAGGTACATGAGCACGATGGGAAACCTTCCCAGGGTTTTGGGCTGATATATGATGGGAGATTAGTGGCATTTTACAGCTATGAATCAGATCTTGGCAATGGTTGGGAAGATCAAAATATCCACAATGATCCGGAAAGTAAACGGCAGCAGGCGCTTAAAATGGGTGCAAACATAATTTCTTATTGTTTTACACAGTATCAATAACTTCCTTCAAACACGTAGTTAATAGATAAATAAACTCCATTCGTCTACAGTATGGCCCGTGCTTACAATGCAGATAGATAGTAGAGGAATAATTTGGTATATTTATTTTCTACGAAAGAACTTATAAAAACAATTATGGCTGCTTTTACACTTAACATTAATGGCAAGAGCCACGAAGTGGATGTCTCTCCGGACACACCAATACTTTGGGTGCTTCGAGACTACCTGGATATGGTGGGAACCAAATTTGGCTGCGGAATTGCACAATGCGGGGCATGTACCGTTCATTTAGATGGTACGGCAATACGATCTTGCTCCCTTCCGGTGAGTAGCATCGGTGGTGCAAAAATCACAACTATTGAAGGCCTATCAGAAAAATCAAATCATGTGCTTCAGAAGGCATGGATTAAGCATGATGTGCCGCAATGCGGGTATTGCCAGGCCGGGCAAATTATGAATGCGGCCTCATTGCTTGCACAGAATCCTAATCCCAGTGATCAGGATATTGAAGTCGCCATGAACGGCAATATTTGCCGCTGTGGTACTTATACAAGAATTAAAGCGGCCATAAAGACCGCAGCCCAGGACCTGAGTTAATCCATAAACCACATCAAAATGACTTTGATAAGAACAAAATACAATAGACGATCTTTTCTTAAGCTTTCGTCTGCGGCAAGCGGTGGCGTAATGATAGGGTTTAGCTGGTTAGCATCTTGTAAACCGGCTGCGGAAGAAATTACAAGCGTACCGGAAGAATGGTTTGATATCAACGCATTTATTAAAATTGGAGACAATGGTTTAGTAACGATCATGTCTCCGAATCCGGAAATCGGTCAAAATGTTAAAACTTCCATGCCCATGATTGTAGCGGAGGAGTTAGATGTGGACTGGAAAAATGTCACTGTTGAACAGGCGCCATTAAATACCGAGTTATACAAACGTCAGCTTGCCGGAGGAAGCCAGTCTATACGTCGAGGGTGGCAAAGTTTACGTATGGCCGGAGCCACCGGGCGGAGAGTGCTGCTGGAAGCTGCGGCCCAAAAGTGGCAAGTTCCTGTTTCAGAGCTCACCACTGATAAGGGTATCATCTCTCACAATTCTGGGAAATCATTGGGTTATGGTGAAGTAACGTCCTTTGCCACGTCAGTCGAGATACCTGAAGAAGTAGATGTAAAAGACATCAAGGATTTTAAATTAATTGGTACTGATGTCAGAAATGTGGACGCACCAAAGATTGTTACGGGTCAACCGCTGTTTGGCTTAGACCTTAAAAGAGATGGAATGCTGATCGCTATGATTGTTCACCCTCCAGCCTTCGGCATGAAGTTAAAGAGTTTTGATGCCACAGATGCACTGGCCGTGCCTGGTATCAAAGATGTTTTTAAGGTTAATACGGCGCCAGAGGAAAAACAATGGTCAGATACCAACGCCTTTACCGAACTTGTGGCTGTCGTTGGAGAAAGTACCTGGCAAGTAATGAAGGCCAAAAAAGCCCTGGCGGTGGAGTGGGAAAAAGATTCAGCGTTAGAAGCTTCTGAAGATCATGAGCGCAAATTACAGCAGGCTATAAACAAGGCTCCTTCCGAGGCGGCCAGAAAAGATGGCGATCCTAATAAGGCATTTACTGAAGCCGCCAGAATTATAGAAAAAACATACAGTGCTCCATTCCTGGCTCATAATACTATGGAGCCAATGAATTTCTTCGCTCACGTAACTGAAGACACCGCTGAACTTGTGGGACCGATCCAGACACCTGAATACTTAAGAAAGAGTGTATCCAGCTTACTTGGTATGCCTGAAGACAAAATAAAGATAGATATGACACGCATGGGAGGCGGTTTTGGCCGAAGGCTTTATGGAAACTTTGGGATGGAAGCTGTAGCTATTTCCAAGCAGGCCAAGGCTCCCATTAAACTGGTGTACACCCGTGAAGACGATATGACGCAGGGAACTTATAGACCCGCCTATAAAATAACATATAGGGCGGCATTAGATGATAATAACACGTTAACGGCTTTTCACATTCGTGGCGCCGGAATTCACGGAGGACCTGTATTCGCAAATCGTTTTCCGGCTGGAACGGTAGATAACTACCTGGCGGAAAATCAAAATGTAGATTCCAACATTTCAACAGGTGCATGGCGTGCTCCCCGGTCAAATTTTGTAGCTGGCGCTGAACAGTCTTTTATAGATGAAGTAGCAGAAGAAGCCGGCAAAGACCCTGTAGATTTTAGATTAGCTCTGTTTGATAGAGCGATAAATAACCCAGTAGGTGATGATAACGATTATGACCCTGAAAGATATGCAGGAGTACTTAGACTTGTGAAAGAAAAAGCAAAATGGGGTCAAGGTATACCAGGAGTATCCCGAGGAATTTCGGCCTATTACTGTCATAATTCTTATGTAGCTCAGGTAGTAGATGTCATGATGGAAAAAGGAAGACCAAGGGTTAAAAAGGTTTGGTGTGCCGTTGATTGTGGTATTGTTATCAATCCCATAGCGGCCAAAAATCAGATCGAGGGAGGTATAATAGATGGGATAGGCCATGCTATGTACAGCAATATCACAGTCAAAAATGGCACTCCTGACCAAAGTAATTTTGATAGATATCGCTTGATTCGCCAGCGTGAAGCACCCCTTGAAATAGAGACTTTCTTTGTTGAAAACGGGATAGATCCTACGGGATTGGGCGAGCCTTCGCTCCCTCCTATTATGGGAGCCCTGGCAAATGCCTTATACAAAGCAACTGGCAAAAGAGTATACAAGCAGCCATTTAGCCAACAGGATATTGTATTAGGTTAAAAGTAAAATCAAAAATAGCAGAGGCCATTCTTATCCGGGATTGGCCTTTTCTTTTACGCCGGTGCGGATATTGTTATTTTAGCTAAAATGAATAGAAAGCAGGCATTACGAACGCTAGCGGCATCTACAGGAGTTTTTATTTCGCCACTCTCGTCTCAGTCCACTGTAACCGATACCTGGTCCAAAGCCCGGCTTAAGGGTAATGTAAACCATTCTGCGTGTAGATGGTGTTACAGCAAAATACCACTTGAAACACTGGCTCAATTTGGAAAAGAAATTGGTCTGAAGTCTATCGAACTGTTAGAGCCTGAAGAATACACAACTGTGACTGATTTAGGGCTAACCTGTGCAATGCCCAATGGCAGTATGATCGGTATTCCTAATGGCTTTAACAACCCTGATAATCACGACCAATTAAAAAAGGATTTTTTGAAAAGACTGCCAATGGCCGCTGACTACGGCTTTACTAAAATGATTTGCTTTTCAGGTAACCATTGGAAAAAATCGTATAAAAAAGGAGTTGATTACTGCGCAAAAGGACTAGAACCTGTATTGGCGGAGGCAGCAAAATACAACATCACCATCTGCATGGAACTACTCAATAGCAAAGTTGACCACGCAGGTTATCAGTGCGACAGTACGGAATGGGGGGTTCAACTTGCTCAAACTTTAGGGATGGATAACTTCAAGCTATTGTACGATATTTATCACATGCAAATCATGGAAGGTGATGTTATTGCTACAATTAGAAAATATTCAAATTATATTGGACATTACCACACGGGAGGAGTTCCGGGAAGGCATGAAATCAATGAAACTCAGGAACTGAATTATCCCGCCATAATGCAGGCTATATTGGATACCGGTTACCGTGGTTTTGTAGGTCAGGAATTCATTCCAACAGCAAATAATCCGCTGGAAAGTTTGAAAATGGGAGTAATTACCTGCGATGTTTAAAAAGCCTGAAACGACTACGTCCTACTCAGAAAAATGAACACCGATCATACAGCACCGATAAAACGGGTTATGAGGTTGCCCATGTTCTGCCACCGGCTTCATACAGGGTAACACACCCCTTATACTCCTGAGGAATAGCTTTATGTTGTAGTACCTGGGTGGCGCCGACTTCTGTTGTGAAGTAACCCGTCAGCGTTAGTTCTTTTAACATCCAAAAAAAGGTTTTCTCTTTGTTTGGCGTGAAACGAGCGTGATAGATGTTTTTATTAATTTCAGCATTTAGCTTTTTCAGGTACTCTACGCGATGTTCCAAGTCTAAATCCAAATATGCATTGCCGGTAGCTGCCAAACAGTCTTGGTCAAATTGAGCCAGGCCAGTCATGAATTTATCACGATCACCCTGAGCAAACCGAGCGCCTACCATTTCTTCTATAAACCGCGGTATGCCTAAGGCTTTAGCGCCCGGGGTAGCCGTTTGAGGAATAATATCTTCAGCTAGTTCCATAATTAAAATAGCCTGTTCCTCATTAAAAAAACTGGGAGTCCAATTCAATTCCGGCTTGGCGGTGCATCCATTCAATACCGCCATAACGGACGGCGCTGACAATGCGCCGCCCATGATCATTGCCGTTCGTCTAAGCGCTTCTCTTCTATCTATAGCCATTATATTATAGATTTTGCTTTTTCATCTCATCAACTGCGTGATCTACTGCTCTTGCTGTTAGCGCCATGTAAGTAAGTGACGGGTTCTGACACCCTGCCGAAGTCATTGCCGCTCCATCAGTACAAAAGACATTTTGTACGGTGTGGATCTGGTTCCACTTATTCAGGACCGAAGTCTTTGGATCACGACCCATTCGTGCCGTACCCATTTCATGAATTCCAAGCCCGGGCCCACCAATATCATCAAAAGGAGTAATGTTATTAATCTTAGCGGCCTCCAGCATTTCAATAGCAGAAGCTTTCATGTCCTTGCGCATGCTCAGTTCATTTTCCTTGAATTCACAATCAATGTTAAATGTAGGTAAACCGTGCTTATCCAGTTTATCCTTAACCAGCTCCACCTTGTTATCATGGTAAGGCAGACATTCTCCAAAACCCAATAGCAGCATTCTCCATTTGCCGGGTGTACCAATTGCTTCTTTCAATTCTTTACCTACAGTTAGTTCCGCAACGGCAGCCTGCCAGCCGTCCCTATTGGCCCCGCCCTGGTAACCAAACCCTCTCAGGTAATCGCTTCGCTGCTCGCTTATGTTTCGAAACCGTGGAATGTATATACCGTTTGGTCTGCGTCCAGAATAGTACATGTCTTCAAAACCTTCATAATCACCAGCCGCCCCTACTCTGAAATGATGATCCATCAAATTATGCCCTAGCTCTCCACTATCATTACCCAGACCATTTGGAAAACGGTTGGAGGTTGAATGCATCATGATCCAGGTAGACCCTAAAGCTGAGGCATTTAGAAAAATAATACGTGCATAAAACTCTTCCGTCATGCCTGTTTCGGCGTCTAAAATACGTACTCCCGTGGCTCTTTTCTTATTTTCATCGTAAATAACCTCAGTAACAATAGAATTTGCCCTCATGGTCATATTCCCCGTTTTTTCTGCAGCAGGTAACGTAGAAGACTGACTGCTGAAATAAGCGCCAAACGGACAACCCCGCATACAAAGGTTTCGGTAATGGCATTTTGAGCGGCCGTCTTTAGCTTCGGTCAGATTAGCCGTACGACCGATAGTCATTATCCTGTCATTAAAATTTTCGGCTATCCTATCACGCACGTGTTCCTCCAGGCAGTTCATATCCATGGGCGGCTGAAAATTACCATCCGGTAATTGTGGCAGTCCCTCCTTCTTTCCGCTCACACCAATGTAAGCTTCCACGTAATCGTACCAGGGTTCCAGATCTTTATATCGAATTGGCCAGTCCACTGCTATACCCTCCTTGGCATTGGCAGTTAAATCCATTTCACTTAATCGGTAGCTTTGACGTCCCCAAAGCAACGAACGACCGCCAACGTGATAGCCGCGGATCCAGTCAAAGCGTTTCGTCTCCTGATAAGGATGCTCGGTATCTTTCACCCACCAGTGCTTTGTGGATTCTTTAATGGTGTAGCCTGTTCGGTATTGTACCGGATAATCTTTCATCTCTTCATCCGAAACCTGATCTGCAAAAGGCAGTTCCCAGGGTTCTTTGTTCATTGTGGGGTAGTCCTCTACATGTTTTACCATCCGCCCACGCTCCAGCACCAATATTTTGAGCCCTTTTTCAGATAATTCTTTAGCCGCCCAACCTCCGGAGATCCCGGTACCTACGACAATGGCATCATAAGTGTTTTGCTGCCTTGCCTTAATATTCAGATTCATTAACAATTTATAAATTAATACAAGTTGGAATATAGCCAATTTTGAAGTTCAAAAAAATTGAAAACGGTTGCATCATTTTATTAACTAATTATTTAGTTGTAAAACTAAACTTATAGTATTACCTTTGGATACGTAAGATCAAAATTTTATTGGTAATGAAAGAACTAACACGAGCAGAAGAGCAAGTTATGCACATCCTTTGGCGTCTAAAAAGTGGATTTGTAAAAGACATAATTTCTGAAATGCCAGAACCAAAACCCGCTTATAACACCGTATCAACAATTGTGCGGATACTGGAGCAGAAAGGTTTTGTAAAGCATATAGCTTATGGTAAAACACATGAGTATTATCCCGCTGTGGATAAGGCTAAGTATAGTAAGTTTTATCTGAATAATTTTCTGTCTGGCTATTTCAGCGGCTCTTTTGAAAGTCTGGTCTCTTTTTTCGCAAAGGAAAATGATCTCGACGTCAAGGATATGGACGAATTAATGAAACATGTGAAAGACGGCTTGAATAAGAAAGACGATGAATAGCTATATTAATTTCTTTATCGAGGCTAACCTATGTCTATTGGTATTAGGAGGTTTCTATTTGCTGGCGCTCAGTAAGGAAAGGAATTTTATCTGGAGGCGTTTCTATATTTTGGCCATTGTTTTTCTGAGCATTTCAGTGCCACTGTTGCAATTTGAAAGTCCATTTAGTTCTCCTGTAAACATTACAGTAGCAGATGGTTTGCAAGCAATGATTCTTCCGGAAGTAGTGATAACCGCCGAGGGTGAAGCCGTAGCTGCTCAAACCATTAGTTTTTCAAGAGCTGAACTTATCGGATTTGTGTACACCGCAGGTATTTTGATCTTTACCACACTTCTGATATATCAGCTATTTCAAATAATCAGATTTTATCAATTACGAAAAAAGGAAAGATCCATTCAGGATAGTCATATAATGATACCTACTCATGGGCAGCTCCCTACCTTTTCATTTTTCAATTTACTTTTCTTCGACAATACCATTGATCTTACACCAGAAG
>ERZ1740070.224-NODE-224-length-39722-cov-15.021101_pt1 | contig 39722 bp, 34 predicted proteins | sample MGYA00581734_ERZ1740070 | MGnify/ENA primary metagenome ERZ1740070 (study PRJEB43018, sample SAMN04849744) | marine metagenome | isolation source: floating plastic debris | place: Pacific Ocean | collected 2008-09-01 | study: EMG produced TPA metagenomics... | reverse complement strand
AAGCTCACGCTAACTCACCTATTTTCATACACGTGGAGGACCGGATGCTTACGATCAACAAGAGTTAGATTCTATCTGGAATAAACTAACCTTACAATATGTTTTTAGACCTTAAGAAACGAGCTTTTAAAGCTAACGCAGGGTGTGTATTAATAAATTGTCCCTGGCTAAAAAGGGAAGTTGGTTTGAATATGTATTCTGGTGACTTCTGAACGATATACGCCTACGATTTTCTATTCATTTGATGTTATACAGTATTCTTCCAATGATTTTTGGGCTTTTTCCAGTCCGATTTCAGCCGCTTTTTTGAAATCTTTACATGCATCAAATTTGTTATTCAAATTTGATTTTGCATTACCTCTAAGATAGTAGATGTAGGAATCTTCAGGGTAAAGACTAATGGATTGTGAATAATCTTTTATTGCTCCAAGGTAGTCTATTTTTGCGTCTTTTGCCTTTCCCCTGTTATCAAAATAAACAGCTTCCGTAGCATTGATGGCGATAGCTTTTGAGAACTGTGTAATTGCTGCATCGTATGATTCCTCCATATAGTATTCCAACACAATAGAGTTATGACCTGTGGCATATGTTGAATCTATTTGAATCGCCTTCTTAAAAGCGCCAATAGCTCGTTTTGAATCACCTAATTCCGAATATGTATCACCCAAATTACCAAAAAAATTTAAAAGGGGGTTTTTAGATTTTGTAGCTTTCAGAAAATCGGCTAGAGCGGAATCATAATTTTCCAGATTATAGTAGCAGATGCCTCTATAATTGTAAAGCTCTCCACTAACGTAACCAATATCCTCAGATTTATTAAATGCTATTATTGCTCGCTCATACTGTTCTAAGTTATAATTCGCCATAGCAAGATTCCAGTAACCTATATAATAGACGCTATCTAAGTCAAGTACCGTTTTGAAATTGAGTAATGCAGTATCATACACTTCAAGATTATAGTAGCAGAGCCCCCTATTAGAATAGTACAGCACTTCGTCAATTTTAATATTGATAGCACGCGACATATCTTCGATTGCCGCTGAGTAGTCGCCAAATGCCTTAGATGCAACGATATAGTCTTAATTCGAAGATAGGCTAGAATTAACAAAAAAGTCCCACATTTTCTGTGAGGTTTTAATCTAGATAGAGAACGCTAGACTCGAATCAATACACGAACCTGTTTGACATCCGTCAGGTTCGGGACATTCTAGCTAACAAACCCTGACATCAATTAAATCTTCAAGATATTCTACAGTCTGACCTATCTTTAAAAGAGCTGTAAATCAGAGATGAAATGGGCATAATAAAAAACCTTCCGTTTGGAAGGCTTGGTGGAGAATACCGGATTCGAACCGGTGACCTCTACACTGCCAGTGTAGCGCTCTAGCCAACTGAGCTAATTCCCCAAGGGTCGGCAAATATAAAAACTTGATTTGAATTCCACATTTTTAATAGTTGTTTTCATCGTCAAACTTTTAACCCATTTTTCTAGGTAAAATCTGGTATACACTAATCCTATTTTTCACTTATTTTTCACCTCATGCTGCTAAACTTTTTGGCAGCGCCCACGAATAGCATGATCTTTAGATGTTTTTACTTGTGCAATTTATCTTAATTCAGATCATAAAAGATTACATACAGCCGGTGTAATCAATTAGTAATATGCCCCGAAAAGATTCTAAATATATCAATGATATAGATGGAGCCCACTTCGAATTTGAAGGTTTGGAGATAGCCAAATGGGTTTGTCTGTGCATTATGGTTTCCGGATCATTGATAGGTAGTATGTTCTTGATACAGGGGAATCCATACCGGGTGCATTATTACATTTATGGTGTAGTTGTATTTTTTATCTTACCCTACTACCTCATCCAAAAAGGACAGTTAAAAATCGGTCGGGTTTTAATATCATATGCACTGCCTATCCTGATTTGTGCAATATCCATAGTAGACAAGCATGCTCAACTAACATCAGGCGATTTAGACCCCGTAAATTTTCTTGATGTGAGATTCATCCTTGTCTGTTCACTGATATTTCCAATAATGATCAGTCCGTTAAAACCGGCCTTCAGCTTTTGGATTAATGTTTTTCCATCAGTTTTAATAATTGCATTATTTGACCCAATTCATAATTTTTTTCAGGCTGGCTATGAAAGAACAGGTTTATCAACATCAATGTACTTTTTTGACCTTAACCTTTATGCCTTTATAACTACTGTGGTGTTAACACTTTCTTTAATTTATCTGAAAAGGAAGACTGCTGCCAGCATTTCATACCTGCGGAGTCTATCCCATAATATCGAAGAAAATGCCGAACAACTGAACTTCATGGTAGAAAATGCTACTCAGGGGACTTGGAAATGGAATATTGACGATAGAACGTTTGAGTTTTCAGACAAAACCAAGCGTTTTTTACAAAGCGGTAACACCGTCTGCCCTGATGATAAAATTATAGATTTCATTCATCCAGAGGATCATCAACTACATCTTAAGGCGTTTCAAGATACCCTTTCTAATAAGAAAATATACAATGTCGAAATAAGAATTAAAGATCCACAGAAGGACGAAGCCGAATACCAATGGGTGCAATCACTTGGTGAGGTTATTCGGGATCAATCGGGTAAAATCGTTAAAATGCTGGGACTATTTATTGACATAAAAGATCGAAAGAACATTCAACTTGAGCTTGAGAGAAGAAATAAAGAGCTGGAACGGATTAATGCTACGCTTCTTGCTGCAGAGAAAGAAAAAAGTACATATCTGGAAAAGATTGAATTACAACTAAGACAGATCGAGTCCAAAAACCGTGATCTCGATCAGTTTGCCTATGTAGTTTCACATGATCTTAAGGCGCCTCTACGTGCTATAAATAATTTAGCCACCTGGATTCAGGAAGATATAGGTGAAAGCTCTAAGGAAGTACAGTCCAATTTCTATGTGCTGAAATCAAGGGTAGAACGGCTTGATAATTTTATTGATGGATTGCTTGAATATTCCAGAGTAGGGAGAATGAACCTCGACCTGGAGCAAGTGGACCTGGATATAATGATTAATGATATTGTTAGGTCGTTTGACAATGAAAGTGTAACTATTCAAAAGTCGGGTACTTTTCCGGTCATCAAAGGATACAAAGTATTGATCCATCAATTATTCCAAAACCTGATATCGAATGCCATCAAGCATAATGATAAGAGTCAGCGCCTTGTTCATCTTAAATATGACCTTCATGGTGATTCCCATATTTTTTATGTAAAGGATAATGGCCCTGGCATACGTCCGGAATTAAGAGAAAAGGTATTCAAAATATTTCAGACCCTTAAACCAAAAGATGAGCAGGAAAGTACAGGTATAGGACTGTCCATCGTTAAGAAAATAATTGAAGAGATTAAAGGTGAAATTGAGGTGTGTGATTCTGATGAAGGGGCTTTAATAAAGTTCTCTATACCAACCTCTGTAGATAAACCATTTCCAATACTTTAGAGCTATCTGGCTTCTAAAAACTGTGTTTTTCTTTTGGTAAGAGCTGGCTAACTATTACGTTATTAGAATTTTCTGGTTGACTTAAAACTGTTAACTTTAACTATATGGCGCAGGTCAAGTTTACACCCAATTTAAAGCGGTTTTACCCTAACCTCAAAACGACTGAATTTAGTGGAGACACGGTGGCGGAATTACTGGATCAAATCGATGCCGCTCACAAGGGTATTAAGGATTATATAGTTACGGAACAAGGTGAACTTAGAAAGCATGTTAATATTTTTATCGGTAATGAAATGGTGAAAGACAAGGTCAATTTATCAGATCAACTCACTCCCAAGGATGAAGTTTACATTCTGCAGGCTTTGTCCGGTGGATAAACCGTCAGATGTCATTATGGATAACAGAACAGAGGTTAACCAAGTGGCTCAAATCAATCCAACGAAACCTGATATTTTAATCAGATTATTTTGCACTTAAAAGCCTAAACGGCAGCATAAAAATAGCTTCAATCAGCTTAAAAACTCCCCCTACGGCTATTCCTAATAGTCGAAAGGGCAATGATATGAGCCATATCACTGGAAATAAGAAGATTAATAAAATAGCCAACGGCCAGCAGAGCGCCAGCAAAATGAACCATAAAAGGATGGTGATAAGAAATCTCATAGTAGTGTTTTGACCTAAACCTATAAACGGCCACGCCGGTAAAAAGGATTCAATAGATCGAGTTATGAGATAAGAACTTTGATACATTAACTATCTAGGTTATCAAACTTTATGTCGAAAAACAATAACTGAGTATTTGAGCCGCTTGACTTCCGCAACCGTTTGCGAAAAAATGACTTCAATCATTTGTATTTATTAAAATCCTTGGTAAATTGGTCAACCAGTTGCTGGTAAACTAGTTAGATGATGAAAAATAGCCTTTTAAAGAATTTCAGTGAGATCGTAGTTGAAAAACCAGCGGATAAAATTATTCAGCAAATCAGGGAATTGATCTCTTCAGGTCAGCTGAAGCCTGGCGACAAGTTACCGTCAGAAAGGATGTTAAGCGAGCGGTTTGGCGTAGGAAGAACGAGCGTGCGAGACGCCATTCGTAAGCTTGAGTTTTACGGTATTCTTAGAACTCTTCCCCAAAGCGGTACGGTAGTAGCAGGATTAGGAATTACGGCATTGGAGGGTTTGATCACGGATGTCTTGGAATTGGAGAGGCGCGATTTTCGATCATTAGTGGAGACCCGGGTCTTGTTAGAAGTAAGCGCTGCCGAAAGCGCTGCTGAACGCAGAACTGATGATGATATACTCAAACTGGCCAATGCTCTAACTGCGCACAAAAAAGCTATTCTTAATAATAGAACGGCAGTTGAGGAGGATTTACTATTTCACTTAAAGATCGCAGAAGCTAGTCAAAACTCAGTTCTCAATTCTTTAATGCTCATTATCACTCCCGAAATCATGCATTATTTCAATAAGCACGATGTATGTGGAGAAGGAAGAGCCGAAATAGCTGTGGAGCAGCACGAGATAATATTGGATCACATTGTGAATCAGAATGTCGAAAAGGTGGGAAATGCTATGCGTGAACATCTTAAAGATATTAGCGAATATGTGAAGACATTAAAACCAGAGCCTTCCCAGAATGGAAATGGGCGGGTATAACTCTATGCATCAATGGGAAAGTTTAATTCGGGATAAAAAAATGGACCGGCCTAGGGCCAAGTCCATTTAATATCGAGGAATACTAACACACTAAATATCAATTTGGCGATCGGTATTGTCAGCGTGACTAAAGCACCCCTTTCATTTTCAAAAGTACTCATTTTTTGAAAATGAAAGGTCAAGCCTTGGTATTCCTTCATATCCTCAAGGAAATTATTTATTCAAAATCATTTAAAGAATGAAAAACATTTTACCAAGGTTTAAGATCCTTCGTATAGCCATCGGTTCCTTAATTGTACTATTTGGTTTCACCGGTGCGACACCTGATTTACATGCTCAAAATCAGGTAATCACGGGTACTGTAGTCTCTGAAGATGGCGAAGCGCTACCGGGAGTGGCTATACGGGTACAAAACACGACTATCGGAACTGTAACCGATGTGGATGGGAAATTTTCCATAGAAGTTGTTGAAAAAGATGCGGCCCTTGTTTTTTCTTATGTAGGATTTAAGCCTCAAATTATTCTAATATCAGGCCGTACAAGCTTTAACATAGTTTTGGAGGAGGATATCACACAACTGTCTGAAGTGGTTGTCATAGGTTATGGAACCCAAAAGAAATCACACCTGACAGGTGCTATCTCTAAACTGACCAATGAAAACTTAGAGCAGCTTCCTTTTGCTCGTGTGGATGATGCACTTGTAGGTCAGGTTTCGGGAGTCCAAATATCAAGTACTTCGGAGGAAGGTGTAGGAAGTGATCCTACCATTCTGGTTAGAGGAGTAGGGTCAATTACTGGTGGTTCGGGCCCACTTTTAGTTATTGATGGAGCTCCTGTCGATTCGGAGTTCTTTGGCAACATTGATATGAATGATATAGAATCCTTCGAAATTTTAAAGGATGCAGCTTCAGCGGCTATTTTCGGATCTCGTGGAGCAAATGGGGTCATCATGATAACCACAAAAGAAGGAAAGGAAGGCGCCGTTAAGTTTACCTATAATGGATTCGCTGGCTATCAAGAAGGCCATAAAAGTGAATATTTCCAAACATCTATTAATGATCATGTAGCTCTTGAGCTTGCCAACAATGAATTCGTAAGTGACGCCACCAGAATTAAGCAACTGCTAGGAGATACCGATTGGGAAGATATTGTCATTAATGGTGGTTATGTTACTAGTCATTCGCTTTCCGCTCGAGGTGGCAGCCAGCGCACTAAGTATAGCACATCATTAAGCTACCTGCATGATGAGGGTGTTTTATTAGTTGATGATTTTAAAAAGTACAATTTCAAGGCAAGGGTTGACACTAAGGTATCTGATAAATTTTCGTTAGGTTTTAATATCAATCCGTCTTATACGAAAAGAAGGAGATACACGGATGCCTTGCGCCAAATGGTACGCCAAAGCGCCCCCTGGCTCCCTGAAAGGCATACGGCACGTACCTTACAGTTTGTCAATTTCGAAGATTTTCCGGATCTGCAGCCGGGGGATTATGTGTGGCAAAGTCATTTTGACGACGTCACCGTTCAGGATGTGTTTTTTGATGATAACGGTAACATTGCGGGGTTCAACGAGTTTGAAAGTGGAAGTATAAGCAATACAGGTAATGCCGGTCCACTACAGCGCATCTTAGAGCGTGAGACTATTGATGAAAGACTTAAGGTTTACGGTAATGTTAAAGCTAACTATAAGATTAATGACGATTTCAGTCTAAAGTCTAATATAACTGTTACTTTCCAAGACCTTTTACAAACAGTCTATCGAGGAACAGAATCAACTAATTTTGCCGGAGATGCTCTTGCTCGTGAAAGAAATCAGTCAAGGTTAAGATTTGTTGAAAACCTTTTCCTAAACTATTCTAAAGATTTTGCGGATCACGAAATTGATGCTGTGCTTGGGATAGCGGGAGAACAAGAAATCGATCGAACCACGGAGTTTGAAGGAAATGGTTTTACCAACGATGACATTCCTAGAATTGAAGGTGCGACGAACATTTTTGTTCGGGAAGGTTACACGCGTGAGCGCAGGCTTATTTCATTCATCGGGCGCGTTAACTATGCCTTTAAAGATAGATACTTAGCCTCTATTAGCGTAAGAAGGGACGGCAGTTCAATATTTGGTAGCAACAATAAGTTCGGTACTTTCCCAGCATTTTCTGTCGGATGGCGTGTGTCCGAAGAGGGCTTCCTTTCAGGTTCATCTATTATTAGTAACCTGAAAATAAGGGCCAGTTATGGTGTTACTGGCAATGATAATGTCAACCTCCCCATTCCAGTACAGGAATTTTACCCTTACTTACCGATCTTAAGATCCGAGCCAACGGCTGTTGAGGGAGGTACGGCACAAACCTTTAATCCCATAAATATTGCAAATGACAATTTAAGATGGGAACGATCCATTGAGATTAACCCTGGTATTGATTTTGGTCTGTTTGATAACCGGATAAATGGTAGTATTGAATACTACAGAAGAACAAGTGATGATCTTCTTCTCGACGTGCCAATTTCAAGTGTTACAGGTTTTACAACATCATTTTTGAATATTGGTGAAGTAAGAAATGAAGGAATAGAAGTGAACTTCAAGACCTTCAACATGAATCGAAGCAATTTCAAATGGAGTACGAACTTTATTGCATCAACCAATGAGAATACTTTGACTGATTTTGGCGATGCTGATGGTACCGTTTTCACGCCAAGTGATGGGTCTGATAGAAACACAGAATGGATCGCAAGTGTGGGTAATCCTATTTCTAACTTTTATGGATTCGTGTACGAATCGGATGTACCTTTTGAGTTTCGTGCTCGACCCTTTGAAATCATTGGTTCTAAATCTCAAGACGTATATGTTAAGGATTTGAATGGAGATGGTATTATTAATGATGATGACCGTACCATTTTAGGAAATGCCTATCCGGAGTTTATTTGGAGTATTACCAATGAGTTTACCGTAGGAAGATTTGACATATCTTTTATGTTCCAGGGCAGCCATGGCGCTGAAACCCGTAATATTGCAGATCTAGAAGGTTTCTCTTTATCTCTGGGAGCGAATGCCACTACAGCAGAAGCGCCAAGGTCAGAGTTTTTACGCCCAAGAGTGCTAACCAGTGATATTATTCAGGATGCATCCTTTGTAGCACTTCGCAACCTAAATATTGGGTATACATTGCCAGGTAATATTCTTGAGCAATTCAAAATTCAGTCTGCCAGAGTTTACGCTTCGGCGTCAAATTTACTCTACTTTCATGCGGATAACTTCACAGGCTGGAATCCGGAGTCAATAAGGCAAGGCGGGGACTTCACGCCTATCACTTACGGCTATAATCGTGGAGGATCACCTATCGTTAGGAAGGTTGTTTTAGGTGTTAACATTAATTTTTAAGGAGATGAAAGCGATTTTTTCTAAAACACTCGTCATATTTTCTGTAATAGTCATCTCATCTTGCGATGATTATCTTGAACCCGAACCTATTTCTTTTATAAGCCAGGAATTCTTTTTCGCTGATGATGACGACTTAGACGTAGGTATTCTAAATATCTATGATGGGTTGCAGGGAGATAACGATCAACAGATTGTTGACTTCAGGTCTACTCAAATTGAATATATGCTCACCGAGATGCGCTCAGATAATGCCAGAGCCAGAGGCGGTGGAGATGCAACCTCTGATTTTCAACAGTTCGAGGTTTATGAAGTGAATACCAACAACATTATTGTCCAGAATTATTATGAGAGTATGTATAATGTCATATTCAGGGCAAATCTCATATTAGACAATTTGGATGCGGCGTCGGAGGCGCGAAGAGGGGAATTTGAAGGCGAAGCTAAATTTGTAAGGGCCTATGTTTACTTTCAGCTGGTAAGGCTTTTTGGACCGGTACCTATGCCTTTAAAGGTAATTTCCCCGGACGACGATGCAGCGATTGCGTTTACGAGAGTTGCAACGGATGTGGTATACGCTCAGATTATTGAGGATTTACAAGTAGCTGTAGAGAACCTTAACAACCAGTTCAAAACGAGAGCTTCTAAAGCCGCCGCACAGGCGCTTTTAGCAAAAGTGTACCTTACCCTAGCGGCCGATGGACAAATGGCTTTGTATGAAGAAGCAAGACTCCTTTGCGACGAAATCATTAGCTCCGGCGAATATGAGCTCATGGATGATTATGGAGAAATATTCACCATTGAAAAAAATGATGAGATCATTTTTGCTATTGACTACATTGAAAACAATGAATTAACCAGTCAAAATTTCAGTTGGGAGACCAGTGATCTCGGAGATCGAAGGTTGAACTACACGACCGAAAATATACGATCGGTTTGGGATGGTCGAGAAGAGACAGTCAGAGACGTTCGGTTGGCATCTATTATTGATGGTCAGTTTATGAATACTAAGTATAGTACCAACAACCCTACAGGCCCCCTACAGTCTGGGAATGATTGGATAGTGCTACGTTACGCGGATGTGTTATTAATGTATGTTGAGGCTGTTCTGGCCGGAGGTAGCGTAACTAATAACGCTACGGCAATTTCATATTATGATGCAGTCAGGAGTAGAGCAGGTTTTTTGCTGCCGTCACTTAGCATTACCAAAGCGGAATTGCTGGAGGAACGTAGAATGGAATTATCTTTTGAAAATCAGAGATTATTTGATCTCATACGGTTTAATGAAGCGATAAACGTATTATCTACGCACGCTGACGCTACCGGTGGTCAATTCCAGAATACAGACTTGCTTTTACCAATACCTCAAAACGAGAGAAACCTCTCCGGTGATTTTAACATGCCCCAAAACCCTGGTTACTAATAAAAAATAACTAAGAAAATGAAAACGATTAAACTACAAGTTTTGGCTTCCTTACTTATTGTATTGGTTGGAACAGGATGTGAATTCGATCTTCCGGAAGAGGGATCTGTACCTGATATTACCTTTCCAGAGGCATCGTTCACAGCTGATATTGGATCTAACCATCGCCAGATTGTATTTACGAATACTACAAACGATGAGGCTACGGGCTTTATATGGGACTTTGGAGATGGTAATACCGCAGAGGTTAATCTTGACAATCGGGATACCACCTATCAATATGGTGAAGATGGAACCTATGAAGTAACGCTTACCGCCTTTGATAATAACGAAGTGACAAGTACCTTCTCTACTACACTCAATATTTTTGATGAAACTCCTCCTTTGGCAAACTTTGATTTCGCTCAATTAGATGGTGATTTTAGAGTGGTTACATTTTCAAACCTATCTCAAAATGCGGATTCTGCCGTCTGGGACTTTGGAGATGGATCTGGAACATCAAGCGAGTTTAACCCTGTGTATACCTTTGCCGGGGCGAATAGTGGTGATGAGTTTGATGTTACGCTCAGGGCAATTGATGAGTTGCTGGATTTTGCAGACACTACCATTACTATAACCTTGGTAGACGATCCTACGCGTCCAATAGCCAATTTCTCTTCTGAGACAGTGGGGCTTACAGTGTTCTTTACCAATGAATCAGTAAATGCAACTTCTTATGTCTGGGATTTTGGAGATGGTAATACTTCTACTGATTTGAATCCCGCACATCGCTACGAGACTGCTGGTAGATATGAAGCTAGTCTTTCAGCCATTAGCGATGACATGAGGGTAACCACATTGACGAAAGCCGTGGTAGCGGATCAGTTTGTGCCAATAATCGCCAATGGCACTTTTGATGACTACACGGGGATAAATAATGGTGACAACATTGATATGTGGGATATGACACCTAATTCCACTATTGCTAGTTTAGACGGAGGTCCCGATATTCCAAGTCCATTCATTGAACAGTGGAATAATACTGCCTTGAATGCCTTTATCGATGCTAAGTATTGTACAAATGAACAAGCTGCGAATACATCCAATGGCGCTTTTAAAACAAGGGGCGCCAAATTTGACGCTCCGTGCCGCAGACTTTATCAAGTGGTGGAAGTACTGGCAGATGAAGAATATAGTATTACGCTTCAGACACGTTCGGAAGCCGAAGGGATAAGCACAGAAGTATTCATCTTGAATACGGAGATTACCACTGAGGATGAGATAGATGCTGACCCCTCTACGGATAATCCACTAGTGGACGGGTATTTGTTAATCACGAATGATTTTAATTCTTCAAGTGGAAGCTCAGAGAACAATACGCTGACCGGAAGCTTTCTCACGTTTACCGCGTCAACGGATAAAATAGTTATCTACATCAGATCTCTCGATGCGGAAAATACTATGACGGAGGTGTTTGTCGATAACATAACTATCAATTAAATAGGTAAAGGGTGCCTCAGAGCTTTGACAACAGGACTGTCTAGCTATAGATGTCATTTATGCAAGCATATATTATTTCTGATTAACCAAGTCGTGCAGTTTAATATCTCATTACAACAAAAACCTCTACTACTGATCCACTCAGGTAGGCTCTGTCTTGTTTTATCCGTTTTGGTAATTGGTCATGGATGCAATAATGACGAAGGCCAAGCACAAACGAATGCTGTAGTTGAGGCGCTGGAAGAGACGGGTCCTAAGACTGATGGCGGAACTATAAATTACAATTTAGCAGATATTGATTTAAGCAGTTGGAAAGTCACGCTGCCTATACCTCGAGCTGATGGCCGCCCATTAGAAGTCGAACCTCCTGAGATTTTGGATTACGCGACCAATAGTACTCTAGCGCCATTTATGTATAATGATTCAACGGATGGATCAATCGTATTTTACACGTATCCCGAAGCAACCACTAAGAACTCTTCTTACTCCAGAACAGAATTAAGGGAACAAATGGTGCCGGGAAGTAATCATACCAACTGGACTTTTAAGCAGGGAGGATATATACGTGGTACGTTGTCGGTTCCGGAAATTTCTACAGATAGCGACGGTAATCCACATCGGGCGATGGTCATGCAAATCCATGGGCGTTTGACCGATGAACAGAGGGATTTGATCGGAGAAGATGACAATAATGCTCCTCCCGTATTAAAAATCTATTGGCAGTTCGGAAAGGTGTACGTCAGAACCAAGCAGTTAAAGGACATTAATGCGAGCTATGAGGATATGCTATCTACCACAGCTTGGACTGATGATAGTGGCACATACTTTTCTCGAGAAGTGGGGACGGAAAAATTCACACTTGAAGTGGTTGCCAATGAGAGTGGTATGACCATAACTATGGATGACGAAGAAACCTTGGTTTATGATGGTATTCATATGGAGAAATGGGGAGTCTTTGAAAATTACTTCAAGGCAGGTAACTACTTAGTCACTCGCGATGAGGGCGCTTATGCGAGAGTCAAATACTACGAACTGGAAATAAGTCATGACTAGAAAATTCAGCCTTTTTATAACACTTTTTCTTTTATCAACAGTTTTGAAGGCTCAGGATATTGATCTAAGTCATTGGAAGGTAACCATACCCGCGAGTCGTCCCGATGACCCAAATAAACCATTGGAAGTATCTCCTCCTGAGATTTTAAATTTTGAGAATAACGAGGCCTTAGCCCCATATTTTTACAAAGACCCAAAAGACAAGGCATTGGTATTTCATGCCTATCCGGCACAAACCACTAAAAACACCAAGTATTCCAGGTCCGAGCTACGTGAGCAGATGGAGCCTGGTAGTAACAATGTCAATTGGACCTTTAAGGAAGGTGGCGTAATGCGCGGCACCCTGTCAGTGCCTGAAGTGTCTAAAAATAGAAAAGGGAAATACCACAGGGTAATTGTCATGCAAATTCACGGTAGGCTCACCAACGAACAGCGTGACTTAATTGGGGAAGACGATAACAATGCACCGCCGATTCTGAAGATATATTGGGATAATGGAAAAATCAGAGTTAAAACCAAGGTGCTCAAAGATGAGGAGGCCTCCGATACCGATATCCTGCACGAGCACGCCTGGGGAGATGACAAGGGTAGGAATTTTGAAAAGGAGGTGGGTAATGAAAAGTTTACCCTAGAGGTAAAGGTAGCCGAAGGCATTATGACGGTGACCCTAAATGATGACGAAACTTTCTACTACTATGGGATTCATATGAAGAGGTGGGGAGTTTTTGAGAACTATTTCAAGGCCGGTAACTACTTCCAATCCAGGGATCCGGGTTCATATGCCAAAGTAAAATATTACCAACTGGAGGTAAGTCACTAGAAATATGCTAAAAGATTTATTCTGCATATTGGGGTTTGGACTACTGGTTACTTCCTGTAATCAGAAGTCGGCTGTTAATCTTGTTTCAAACCTAGAGGAGTTTAACCAAGCAGCCAAGAGCGCTCAACCTGGGAGTACGATCACTATGGCTAATGGGGATTGGGTAAATGTAGAACTACAGTTAAAAGGTAAGGGTGAAAAGGATAATCCCATTAAGCTGGTGGCCGAAACTCCCGGGCAGGTGGTTATTTCAGGTCAATCCAATTTAGCTTTCTCTGGTGAATATTTGGAGATCTCAGGTCTTGTTTTTAAGAATGGATATACACCCACTAGTGAGGTAATCTCCTTTAAAACGAGCAAGCAGGATGTAGCCAACCATTCAAGGGTCACCAACTGCGTTATCGACAATTTTACCAACCCTGAGCGATTTGATGGTGATACCTGGGTGGCGATCTATGGGAAGAACAATGTATTTGACTACAACACCATGATTGGTAAGGGCAACCGAGGTGTGACGCTTGCCATCAAAATGCAAACCGAAGCGAGTAGAGAAAATAATCACGTTATTGAGAATAACTACTTCGGTCCACGAGAGATCTTAGGTTCTAATGGTGGGGAGACGCTAAGAGTGGGTACCAGTCACTATTCTCGCACTTATTCCAACACCGTTGTTCGATCAAATTACTTTGATCGTGTGAATGGCGAACATGAAATTATATCAAATAAAGCCTGTGGAAATGAGTTTCGCGATAATGTCTTTTTCGAGTGTCAGGGCACACTCACCATGCGTCACGGACATCATACATGGGTAGAAAATAATTACTTCCTGGGTAACAGAAAGCCCAATACCGGTGGCATTCGAATTATCAATGAAAACCAGACGGTAAAGAAAAATTACATGTATGGCCTAACGGGCTATCGCTTCAGAGGGGCCTTAGTCATTATGAATGGTGTTCCTAACTCCCCGATCAATCGATACAATCAGGTGGTCGATTCTTACATGGATAATAACATCGTAATTAATAGTGATTACATTCAATTATGCGCCGGGAGCGATGAAGAAAGGTCGGCTATACCGGTTGGTTCTACATTCAAGAATAACTTGATTCTTGGGAATACCAATCCCAAACCCTTTACCATTTATGATGACGTTTCCGGAATAGCTTTCGAGGGAAACGTGATAAACGAAGAGTCAGAGCCTCCCTTCAACCATGGGTTCGAAAAAGTGCCATTTGCACTTTCAAATAATAAGTATGGGCTAATGGTACCAAGACAAGATCTGATAGATCGTATTGAATTTGGTGAAGTAAAACTTCCAATTTCAAAGGAAGGGGTTGGGGCCACTTACTACTCAAAAGATGGGGCCGAACGAAAATTTAATTCGGGTAAAACGATCAAGGTGGCTTCAGGAGTTAATACCATTCTTGATGCACTTGAAAGCAGTTCCACTGGAGATATCCTAGAATTGGAAAACGGAGAAGAATATTTGATGACTAAATATGCCTTCATTAAACATCCTATCTCATTAGTAACTGCCAGAGGAGAAAAAGCAAAGATACTGTCAGAAAAACAGAGCTTTTTCAAAATTGAAAATGGAGGAGCACTCTATGCTAATAACGTACTGTTTCATGGAGAAGAATCTCCGGATCAAGCTGGAAATAATGTTATCAGTACCAGTAAGTATTCGATGACAAAAAACTACGCAATTCATATTGAGGATTGCGAAATTTTGGATCTCGACAAGAATCACTCTTTTGATTTTCTAAAAAGCTATAAGCACACATTTGCTGATTCGATAAACATCATTAATACAATAATGACCAACGTGACAGGCGCTGTTATGACCCTGGACATGGAGGTAGAAGACCTGGGAATTTACAACGTTGAAAATGTGAAGATCATTAACTCTTCATTCACCGATGTAAAACATGAGATTGTCAATGTGTATAGAGGAGGTACCGACGAAAGTACTTTCGGTCCAATCATTACACTACGGGATATCGAAATTCTAAACTCTGGAAAAGGGAAACGCAACAAAGTAGGAGCAGTATTGCGCTTTCATGGGGTGCAAAAATTGTTAGTCGATAATGTAAAAATACAAGAGAGTCAGGGCATTGATCTCTTCATGACGAACGGTGAGCCTATTACGAAACTGTCAAATATCACCTTCACTAATTCAGAAGGTTTAAAAACGAATGACCAACCTTACGAAGCTGTAAATATTAAATCGAATCAATGAGAGTTTTGCCGATGATATTGATTCTATTATGGGCTACTGAGGCCAACACACAAGATCATCCTAATCTCATTTTGACGAATCCAGGTGTACAAGCAATGCGGTCAAGCATGGGCGAGGTGCCATTATTTGATCAAACGGTTAGGAATATCAGACACCAAGTGGATATCCAAATCCAGCAAGGCATTGACGTTCCTATTCCCAAGGATCTCGCTGGCGGTTATACGCACGAAAGACATAAGGCCAACTTCTTTACCATGCAGAAGGCCGGTGTTTTATTTCAAATAACTGGTGACGAGAAGTATGCGGTTTATGTGCGGGATATGCTTTTAAAATATGCCGAGATGTATCCGAATCTTGGAAAACACCCAGCCACCCGTTCTTATGCTCGAGGTAAGTTCTTTTGGCAATGCCTCAATGACGCCAATTGGCTTGTATACACCAGTCAAGCGTATGACTGTATCTATGATTGGTTAGATAAAAAAACAGTTGGGAAACTCAATAAAGAACTTTTCAGACCATATGCTGAATATATCTCTGTTGAGAACCCCCAATTTTTCAATAGGATTCACAATCACAGTACTTGGGGAAATGCAGGGGTTGGTATGATTGGTTTGGTGATCGGTGATGAAGAACTTGTTAAATGGGCACTTTATGGTTTAGATGCTCAAGTGCCTGGTGATTATGTAAGAGACAATGACGGGGGTGCTATTCAACTCAAAGGGCAGAAAAAGGCAGGGTTCCTGGCACAGATTGATAATGCTTTTTCACCGGATGGATATTATACCGAAGGCCCATATTATCAGCGATATGCTATGTATCCTTTCTTGATTTTTGCGCAGGGTTTAGCGAATCAAAAGCCTGAGTTAGATATACTTAATTATCGTGACGGGTTATTGATTAAAGCTGTTTACGCGCTTATTAATCAAACGAATTCAGCTGGGGAGTTTTTTCCAATTAACGATGCCCAAAAAGGTATGTCTCTAGCTTCACGTGAATTGGTAAATGCTGTAAGCATGGCCTATCATTTCGGAGGTAAGGATGTAGAGCTACTTTCTCTTATTGAAGACCAAGGTCGAGTACCTTTAAACGATTCGGGTCTTTCGGCAGCTAAAGATATTTCCCTGGGTAAAGCCCAACCTTATATTTTTAAGAGTACCGAGCTTACTGACGGTGCCAACGGTGATGAAGGGGCAATCGGAATTTTAAGGCTGTCGGATCTAACCTTGATGATGAAATATGCCAAGCATGGCATGGGTCATGGGCATTTCGATCGACTTGGATTTTTGCTTTATGACGGCGCAAAGGAAGTTATCCAAGACTATGGTTCCGCCCGATGGGTGAACATAGAACACAAAGATGGTGGCGGTTACTTAAAGGAAAATACTTCCTGGGCTAAGCAGACGATAGCACACAATACACTAGTCATCGATAAGGATTCGCATTTCGACGGTAAAGTGGACGCCGCGGAAGAATCTTCAGGTACACCTTACTATTTCCGGTCAACTGATGATATTCAGATTGTTAGCGCTAAGGAGCTGAATGCTTACGAAGGTGTTGAAATGCATCGAACAATGGCACTCGTAAATATCGAAGAATTAGAGAAGCCATTGGTTATAGATCTCTTCGCTGTTCAGGCCAGTCAGGGAACGCGATATGATTTACCCATTTACTATTTGGGCGAGTTAATGTCCACTAATCAAGAATTGGTACTTAATAATGATTTGTCGCCAATGGGTGAACATGACGGCTATCAGCATTTATGGCAAGAGGGACACACGGAGCTTAAGGGTAGTAATTTCAAAATGACTTGGCTTAATCAGCGAAACTTCTATTCAGTAACCTCAATAGCTGAAAAAGGAGATCAGGTAATACTTACACGGATTGGAGCTAATGATCCCAGTTTTAACTTGAGAAGAGATCCAGGTTTAATTCATCGCAGAAAAGCAGGTGATACCGTATTTGCAAGCCTTTACGAGATGCACGGCAGCTACAGCTATTCCACTGAAATCCCAATCAATTCATTCAGTTCTATCACTGAGCTTAAGATTTTAAATAGTTCTGAAGAATATCTAATCATTCAATTTGAATTACAATCTGGCGAGAGATATCAGTTTGCTTTTTCACTGGCCGATGATAGTGAAGAAAGCCAACACACATTGAAAACTCAAGACGGCGGAGTACTAAGCTGGACAGGAGTATATGACTTTAAGAAAACTGAAGACTAATAAAAAATGAACAAGAGCGACAAATACATATTGACAGACGCGATCGAGTGGGAACAGTTAGGAGGAGGTGTTTCAAGAAAAATGCTCGGTTATGATAATCAAATCATGATGGTTTTGGTAAAGTTCGAAAAAGGTGCTATCGGATCTCCTCATAGCCATTTTCATACTCAAACAACCTATTGTGTTTCTGGCAAGTTTGAGTTCGAGATTGACGGCGCCAAGCAAGAAGTTAAGGGCGGTGATGGCGTTTACATCGAGCCAAATCTCCTGCACAGCGCAGTGTGCCTTGAAGCAGGAATGCTGATTGATACGTTTAGCCCCGTTCGAGAGGATTTTTTGGACGGTTCAGGAGTGTCATATTTTGGAGATAAGGACTGATCTAGTATGAAGATTAAAGGACTAAGGTGGTGGGTAATTGGACTAATAGCACTTGCGACTATTATCAATTACGTTGATAGACAGTCAATCAATGTGCTTTGGCCGGAGATATCTGAGCAGTTGTACCCGGATAAAACTGTTGACGAGCGCAAGGAAATATACTCTCTTATTTCTGTGATTTTCGTATTCTCTTACGCCTTTGGGCAAGCGCTTTTCGGTAGAATTTTCGATTGGATTGGAACACGTCTGGGTTTTGCACTATCTATTTCAGTGTGGTCAATAGCCACGGCTTTGCATGCTTTGGCAAGATCATTTATGAGCTTTGCCATTTTTAGATCCATTTTAGGAATTGCTGAGGCAGGTAATTGGCCTGGGGCGGCAAAAGGCAATGCCGAGTGGTTCCCAACAAAGGAACGTGCATTTGCTCAGGGGCTGTTTAATTCAGGAGCTGCCATAGGTGGTATTGTGGCAATACCTATGATTGCTTTCTTATCCATATATTTTAACTGGCAGATAATCTTCATTTTAGTTGGTGTTGCCGGTTTGTTGTGGCTTTTACCCTGGATGTATCTGGTAAAATCACCACCTAAAGATCACCCTTGGATAACAGATGAAGAGCGTAAATATATATTGGCAGGTCAGATCAATGAGGACACTGATGAAGCTAACGAAGTTGCTGCACCTGCTGCCAGTAATATTCTGAACCGAAAGCAGAGCTGGGGAGTAATTATTGCCTCGGCGGCAATAGATCCTATTTGGTGGCTCTTTGTTTTTTGGATTCCAATTTATCTTTCGGAAGTCTATGGTATGGACGTCAAATCTATAGGTATCTATGGATGGGTACCTTATTTGGGAGCCATGCTGGGAGCCTGGTTTGGTGGCCTCTTTGCCCAAAACAGAATGAAGGCCGGCTGGGATGTGAATAAAACAAGGAAGACAGTTATCACAATAGGTTGTTTAATCATGCTTCCAGCACTCTTGGCTATGGCCAATCCTGGTGCCCCCATCACTGCTGTGTTGATTATGGCCATCATTCTATTCGGCTTTCAGACAGCAATAGGCAATGTACAAACGCTGCCAAGCGACTTCTTCAGCGGTAAGTCGGTAGGTACCTTATCCGGATTTGCAGGCATGGCAGCGAAGCTCACAGCGGCAGGGCTAACCTACTTAGTACCCTGGTTGACCATGGGAGGTAACTATACACCAGCATTTATTATAGGAGCTGCACTGGCCTTGATAGCGCTTGCCAGTGTATGGATATTATGCGGAAAGATCGAAGCGCTAAAAACTATCAAATAAAAATCACCTAGAGCAATTCAACATTAGAAATATGGAAAGAGAACTAAACAATAAGATCGCTATCGTAACCGGAGCAACTGGAGGTATAGGCTTTGAAGTAGCTAAGAGATTAGGCGAAGATGGCTATACAGTTATATTAAATGGTATTGAAGACACGGCAGGCGCTGAAAGGGTAAAAGAACTAACCAGAGCTGGAATAACCGCCGAGTACTATGGGTTTGACGTTACTAAAGAAGTAGAAGTGACTTCAAATATTACTGCCATTGGAGAAAAATATGGTCGAATTGATGTCCTAGTGAATAATGCAGGTGGATTAGGTGGAAGATCGAGATTTGAAGAAATGACCACCGAATTTTACAGAAATGTCATGGCCCTAAATCTGGATTCTGTATTCTTCGCATCAAGAGCGGCCATTCCATTCTTGAAAAATGGCGAGCATCCTTCCATTATCAATTATACTTCGAATGCTGGATGGAATGCTGGTGGACCAGGTGCGGGAATTTATGGAACTTCTAAAGCAGGAGTTCATGCGATAACCAGGGCTCTAGCCAAAGATCTTGCTGAGTACGGTATTCGTGTAAACGCGGTTTCTCCGGGCACTATAGATACACCTTTTCACGCCCAGATTAAATCAACTAAACCGGAAGTGTTTGCCTCATGGAAAAACAACATTTTGTTAGGAAGACTGGGAGAGCCTCAGGAAGTAGCTTCGGTTGTCTCTTTTCTTGCCGGCAAGGACGCATCTTTTATAACAGCTGAAACTATACAAATTGGTGGAGGTCAGGCGCTTGGAATTTAGAGCATTGCTAAAGATGACTTACTACTTACGAAATAAATTATTTTAAAATAACCCCAAAATCATGCTTAATTCTAATTATCGAAAACCGATTGCATTAGGATCATATTCATTGCTGATCATGATCTTAAGTATATTCATTGTATCCTGTGATGATGACGATGAGGAAACGATTGTTATACCCGTTGCTAACTTTGATTCTGAGATTAACTTCTTAGAAGTAGCGTTTACAGATGCATCTAACGACGCTGAAACCTATCGATGGGATTTTGGTATAGAAGGCGATGAAGATATATCCACAGATGCATCTCCGTCATTTTCCTACAGCGAAGCCGGTACATATACGGTCACCCTGATTGTAGCCAACTCTACAGGTGGATCTGATGTACAGCAAGAAGATATTACCGTAAGAGCCGCAGTACTTCCTACTGCTAACTTCACCTTTGAGTCAGCTACCGGTTTAGACATAAACTTCACGGATGGTTCTGAAAATGCTGATTCATATCTCTGGGACTTTGGAATTGAAGGTTTAGATACAGATACTTCAACGGTAGCAAGCCCAACATTTACATTTCCTTCTGAAGGTGATTTTGATGTTTCTCTCACGGTTACCAGTACGGATGGTTTCACGGATACGGAAACCAAAACGATTACGGTCTCCAGAGTCGCAGTAGTTCCAATGGCTGAATTCTCATTTGCCGCAACTGACTTGTCTGTTACTTTCACAGATGCTTCTTCCAATGCTGCTTCCTATCTCTGGGACTTTGGTGTAGAAGGAATAGATACAGATATATCAACTGAGGCATCACCTTCATTTACCTATCCTACTTTCGGCACATATGAAGTTTCATTAACGGTTACCAGTACTACAGGAGATACTGATGAAGAAACCATGAGTGTTACGGTATCTTTGCCTGCGCCTGTGGCGGATTTTACTTTTGTTGCTTCAGACCTGGCAGTTACCTTTACCAATACATCTACAAATGCGGAAACATATTCCTGGGATTTTGGAGACGGTAGCTCCGCCAACACAGAAGAGTCTCCAATGTACACTTATGCAACTGGTGGCGAATTTACCGTTACATTGACGGCGACTACCGCTGATGGTCAGACTGATACACAGGTTATGCAGGTGGAAGTTATTGATCCTACTGCTAATGATCCTGTTGCTGGTTTTTCGTTCGTTACGAATCTTTTAGAGGTTACGTTCACAGACCAATCTCTAAATGCGGTGTCGTACATGTGGGATTTTGGTGATGGCAATAACTCTATGATGGCCAATCCTGTCCACACCTATGCTTCTGCGGGTACGTATACTGTGAGCTTGACTATCACTAATAGTGAAGCTGTAATGGATACAGAAACGATGATGGTTGAAGTTACGGATGGGGCCGCTACGTTTGCAGCTGAATTGCAAAACGCTGACTTCGAAAGCTATCCAACCGCGGAGATGAACAATAATGACCTTGTGGATGCCTGGACCATAGATCCGGACAATACTTTTAACGATGGCTCAGACACACCATTTAATTTCTGGAGAAATGATGATTTAGAAGCCTGGGTTTCTAACTCTGCGAATACAGGTGGAGGAACTGATAAAGCAAGTTCTTCTGGTACGGATGCAACTTCTGCCGGCGGCACATCCGGAAGATCGCTGAAGTTTGACAGTCCTGGAGAAAGGGCTTATCAACCTTTTGAAGTTGAAGTGGGTATTGAATATACCATATCAGCGTTTGTAAAAAAGGAGGGGGTTACCGCAGGAGACATAGAAGGCACCTTCTATATTTTACGAGATGAGCCAGCTGATGAAACTAATTTAGCTTCATTTGCAATAAATTCGTTCGATGTAGTAGCTACAACCGACGACACTTGGAAACAAGTAAGTTTTAGTTTTACTGTGGATGGAACATTTAGTTTCCCACAAAGTCGGGTAGATGAAAATACATCTGATATTTTAACTTCTACGGACCAGAATTTTGTTATCTTATATTTTGTTCAGAGCTCAGTCAACTCTGATACGGAGACATTTTTGACCGATTTAGTAATCACAACCCCTGGGTTTTAAAATTTATTGAACAAGATATACACTCTAAAGGGAGTGAAGTCATCTGACCACTCAAAGTGGTCAGATGACTAAAATTTCGGTACAACAAAGAGGTTAGCTAAATTGGCGACCTCTTTTTTTAATAGTGTTAAAAAGAGGTTTGAGCCTATTATTCTTACTACATGTCAAAGATTTTTTGCTTCATATTTCTGCTCGCTTTCCAGATCGGGTTCGGTCAGACAAGATTTGATGTCACTTCATTGGCTGAATTTAACGCAGCGCAGGCTAGTGCTACAGCTGGTGATTCAATTGTGTGGAGCGCTGGGACTTACTCCAACATATTTATGGACATTGCCAAAGATGATTTGACCGTTACAGCGGCTTTCCCAGGAACAGTTGTTTTTGATGGAGCTTCTAAGGTTGAGATTGACGGAGATCATGTTACATTCAGCGGCTTGCAGTTTATTGGAGGAAATATAGGAACAGATCATGTCATTCGGATTTGGGGTGATGACGTGTTAGTAACAGAAGTAAACATTACGAATTATACCTCCTATAAATATCTGATTGTCGATGAAGAGTCTCAGAGAACCACGATCAGTTATAGCAATTTTGAAAATAGAATCAATCTAGATGATCAGAACATTTTATCCATCCTTGTTGATGAGAATGTACCGGGGTATCATACGATACACTATTGCTCATTTAAAAATTTTGAGGGGACTGGTAATGATATGGGGATAGAACCCATCAGAATTGGAGTTAGCACACAAGCACGATTCAATAGCCGCACTATCGTTGAATACTGTTATTTTACCAATTGTGACGGTGATGGCGAATTGATCTCCAATAAGGCTTCACAAAATGTGATCAGGTACAATACATTTGAAGACAATTCGAAGGCGGAGCTTGTACTCCGGCACGGCGATGAAGCCATAGTCTATGGTAATTTCTTCTTGAATAACATGGGTGGGGTACGCGTACGAGAAGGATCCAATCACTTCATTTACAATAACTACTTTGAGGGGCTGGATCGGCGTTCTATATTTCTTCAAAATGAATCCTCTGATCCGTTATCCGATATTCATGTGTATTTTAATACAATTGTTGCATCGGCAGAAGTAATTCTTGGCGGTGATGGAGGTAGTAATCCACCGGAGAATGTAGTGATAGCCAACAATATTTTCGCGGACCCCGAAGATCAATTGTTTGAAGAATCCACAGGAAGCGAAACCTGGCTCGGTAATATTTCAAACGGAAACCTGGGTATAAGCAGACCTAGTGGAATTGAAGATACAGACCCTGGTCTGATTGCTAATGCAGAGGGTTTTTATCAAATAAGTACCTCAAGTGCTGCTATAGATAATGCTCAATCAGGGTTTCCTAGCATTCCTAGCATTCCAGGATTGAATTATGATGCAGATCTTTCGTTGGATCTAATGAAGCAGAACCGACCTGTTCCCATTACATCTAAAGATGTAGGCGGTATGGAATTTACTGGTGATTTAAACGTGCGTCCGCATGTCACAGAAGAGAATACTGGACCTTCCTATCTTGGAGTTCCACAAATAGCGTCAATAGATATTGCGGAAACTTTTGGAGGCGGAATCATATTGGAACCGGCACTACAGAAATACGGCATAGGCTCGACCGTTACTGCAACCGCCATTGCCAATGATGGATATAAATTCACAAATTGGACACTAGGTCTTTCGGGTATTGAAAATCCAATTGAGTTCGTTGTAACAGCTGATGTGACCATTAGCGCTGAGTTTGAGCCAAATATCATACTCAGCCTGGAGGGGGAGATAGACCCATTTTTGATTTACCCTAATCCATCGAATAAGATCTTGACCATTGATATGATGGGTATTTCTTATACAACCGCCACATTCGAGGTATTGACCCTTGAAGGCAGATTGATTCTAAAAGAGATAGTAACTTCTTCCAATCCCACTATCTCTATTGATATTTCAGAAATCCCCGATGGACCATACATACTTAAGTATTTTCTGGGTAGCGATCACGGTTTTATAAACTCTACTGGCCTATTGAAGTTCATTAAGAACTAGGCGGCTAGCGGTACAAGTCTTAAAATATTTTATATTTTTCCAGTACAAGTAATCTTTTACATGAGTAAAATTGGTCCGTTAGATACAGCAGTATCACTTGATTCCTATGAGTGTACAATTGCTGTTGAGTGTTGTGTTTTTGGTTTTCAGGATAACGTCCTGAAAATTCTATTAGTTAAAAGGTCAATAGAGCCCTTTAAAGATTACTGGGTTTTGCCTGGTGGAGCCATGAATGAAGGAAAAACACTGCCAGAGTCTATTGAAGAAGTACTGAGCAATTTGACAGGTATCAGAAAGATTGCCTTAGAGCAAGTAGCTTGCTACAGTAATGTTGAACGGCACCCGATCAAACGAGTAGTCTCTGTTTCTTACTACGCTCTGGTAAAGCCTGAAGATTACCCGGTGATTCCTAAAAATTATATCTCCGATATTATGTGGTTCGAAATCGGTGATGTTCCTGAACTGGGATTTGATCATAACAGGCTACTCACCGATTCACTATCAAAACTTCGTGATAACCTGAGACAAAACTTAGTTTTTGGTGAATTACTGCCTGATTTGTTTACGCTCAAGGAGCTTCAGGAGTTATATGAAAACATCCTGGGGGAACGCTTAGATAGAAGAAATTTCAGAAAGAAAATCTTGCAGATGGACCTTCTGGTACCCACCAATGAGAAGAAAGCAGGCGTGAAGGGTGGTCCGGAACTTTACAAGAAGAAATAGTGGAAAATTCGTTGGGGAAAGTTGTAAATCTCCCTTTCTGTGTATAAATTACATAGAAATAGAATTCATCAATTTTAAGCTGATATGAACAAAAAAGTCGTAACATTTGGTGAGATCATGTTAAGATTAGCCCCTCCAGGATTTCTAAGATTTTCTCAAGCAAATTCCTTTGATGTAGTATATGGTGGAGGCGAGTCTAACGTGGCTGTATCTCTTGCGAATTATGGCGTGCCTGTTGATTTCGTTACACGTTTACCAAAAAATGATATTGGAGAATGCGCTTTGATGGAAATGCGTAAGCGTGGAGTCAGTACTCAAAATATAATTTTTGGAGGTGATAGGTTAGGTATTTACTTTCTTGAAACAGGTGCGGTCAGTAGAGGTAGTAAAGTGGTCTATGACCGAGCAAATTCGGCGATGGCCGAAATCGAAGCCGGTATGGTAGATTGGGAGAGAGTGTTTGACGGAGCTGTGTGGTTTCATTGGACGGGAATAACTCCGGCTATTTCTCAAGGTGCGGCGGATGCCTGTTTAGAGGCCGTAAAATATGCCTCTGAAAAAGGAATTACTATATCCACAGACTTAAATTATCGAGCTAAACTATGGAAGTATGGTGGTGATAGAGAGGCTATAATGACGGAATTAACATCTTATTGTGATATAGTACTCGGAAATGAGGAAGATGCTGAAATGCATTTTGGCATCAAGCCAGAAGGGATAAGTGTTCAAACGGAAGGCCATAATGTTAAAGCCGAGGCTTTCCTTTCGGTTTGTCAGCAAATGATGGAAAAATTCCCAAGGGCGAAAAAAGTGATTACTACGTTAAGGGGATCCATATCAGCCTCACATAACACCTGGGCTGGCGTACTTTATGACGGAAAGAAGTTATATGAAACCACTCAATATCAAATCACCGACATCGTAGATCGTGTAGGTGGTGGAGATTCGTTCATGGGAGGCTTAATCTATGGTCTTTTGAAATACCCTGAGGATGATCAGAATGCATTGGACTTTGCTGTAGCTGCTTCTTGTCTTAAACATACTATCAAAGGAGATGCTAATCTGGTCACTGTTTCAGAGGTAGAGAAACTTATGGGCGGAGATGCTTCTGGCCGAGTAGCAAGATAATCTCTGTTTTTAGTAATATGAGTCACGTGAATCCTTCCCAATAAGGATATCCTTAAATATAGCTGAGCAGGCATGAGTAAAAAAGTTGTGACTTTCGGTGAGGTTATGATGCGATTTTCGCCTCCTGGATTTGCCAAATTTTCGCAAGCAACTACCGTTGAACTGGCCTATGGAGGAGGAGAGGCTAATGTGGCAATTTCATTAGCTTATTTCGGTATGGATTCGTTCCATGTTACACGATTTCCGAATAACTTAATAGGAAGATCGGCAACCCAGTATTTAAGACATCATTGGCTGCATACCAAGTATGTAAAATACGGAGATGGCAGAATGGGCAAGTACTTTTTGGAAAAGGGAGCTGTACACAGGCCTAGCGAGGTTGTTTATGAACGTGATAGTTCGGCATTTTCAAAAATCAAACCAGGCATGTTCGATTGGAAGCGGATTCTTAGAAATGCGGACTGGTTCCACTGGACAGGAATTACCCCCGGAATTTCAGACGGTACAGCTAAAGAATGTCTTGCCGCTATAAAAACAGCGAATGAACTTGATGTTCCTGTATCTGTTGATGTACATTCAAGGAAGAATCTGTGGCAATATGGGAAATCCAAAATGGACATCATGCCTGAGTTGGTTGGTGGATGTGATGTGATTATAGCCAGTCCTTATGATATGCAAGAGAATCTAGGCATAGCCATGGAGTCAGATGATTTTTTATCTGCTTCTGAAAAGCTTAAACACTTATTTCCAAGAGTAAAAAAAGTCGTTGACAAGAAACGTGAGGCGCTAAGCGCTTCACACAATCGTATTCAAGGTTTTATATGGAATGGTATGGAAACGCTTGTTTCTCCCTCCCTTGATGTTACGCACATTGTGGATCGCGTAGGCACTGGTGATGCCTATGCTGCCGGCATAATCTATGGACTTTTAAACCTTGAAGATGACCAAAAGGCAGTAAATTTCGCAGCTGCGGCTTGCGCTTTGAAACATACGGTTGAGGGAGATGTGAACGTGGTTACAGTGGATGATGTAAATAATTTAGTTGAAGGAAATACTTCAGGAAGAATTAAAAGATAACATAATGGCAAGATTTTCAAGAATTCATGTGTTTAATGAAATGCAACGAACAGGGCTTGTACCTCTGTTCTATAATGCAGATGTAGAGTTAAGTAAAAAGGTATTAAAGGCCTGTTATAATGGAGGGGCACGTTTACTCGAATTTACCAATCGTGGAGATTATGCTCATGAGGTTTTTAATGAGTTAAATAAATACACAGAGCAGGAATTACCTGAAATGATCCTCGGAGTAGGTTCTGTCACAGACGCTGGCGCTGCTTCTCTATATATGCAAATGGGAGCTAATTTTGTGGTTACGCCTGTTTTACGAGAGGATATTGCCCTTGTTTGTAATCGTAAAAAGGTCTTGTGGTCACCTGGATGTGCCTCTTTAAGCGAGATATCGCGTGCCGAAGAATTGGGATGCGAGTTGGTAAAATTATTTCCTGGAGGGACCTACGGACCTGGATTTGTAAAAGCTATAAAAGGGCCGTGCCCCTGGACGAACATAATGCCCACTGGCGGTGTAGCGCCCACCGAGGAGAATCTGAAAGGATGGTTTAATGCGGGAGTAACCTGTGTAGGAATGGGCTCGAACCTGGTGTCTAAGGACGTTTTAGCCAATAAGGATTTTTCCGGTTTGACCACCACTGTAAAAAGCGCCTTGGCTTTAATTGAACAAATTAGAGCAGCCTAGTCTACTCTAAAAGATAGTTATGCGATTTGATTTTCGTTTGACTATCTCTACTTTAACTTTATGAATATTGATCTAAAAGGTAAAGTAGTCCTTGTTACCGGAGCCAGCAAGGGTATTGGTGCCGCAATAGCCGAATTAATTGGACAATGCGGTGGAAAAGTAGCTTTACATGCCAATTCCAACCTCTCTAGTGCCGAACAAATAGCTCGTAAAATTGGTAACGACTCTAGCGCTGTTCAGGCAGATTTAAATGACGCTAATGCCACCTCAAAACTTTATGATCAAGTGTTTGAGAGGTATGGAAGGCTCGATGTATTAGTCAATAATGCGGGCGTGGCGATAAGTTCTCAATTGGAAGTTTCAAATGAAAGGTGGGTCGAAGATTGGCAGAAGACGATGAATGTCAATTTACTAGCCGCGGCTATTCTGTGTAAGCAAGCTCTTCCCGAATTTAAACGGCAGGGTGGAGGAATTATTATTAACATCAGCTCCAGAGCAGCACACAGAGGCGATACTTCTGATTATTTGGCCTATGCCGCCTCTAAGGGAGGTATGGAATCTTTGACTAAATCATTAGCCAGAGCATATGGTAAGGAAAATATCACTGTTTTTGGAGTAGCTCCGGGATTTACCCGGACAGATATGGCGCAAGATTTTATCGATACCTACGGGGAAAATTACGTAGTAGACGATCTGGCACTGTCAGAACTTACAGAGCCCAAAGACATCGCTCAGATGGTTGCTTTTCTGGCAAGTGGACTGGCGAAGCATGCCACTGGTACCACCATAGATATTAATGCAGGAAGTTATGTAAGGTGAAGGTGCAACAGTCGTCCGACCACTTGGAGTGGTCGGACGACTAAGATTTTTAAATTATTTCTTTTTACCAGGCTTGCTAATACTTTCCCTCATATCCGTATCTGCTTGGATGTTTTCCATTTTGTAGTAGTCCATAATACCAAGGTTACCGCTACGAAAAGCTTCAGCCATAGCCAAGGGTACTTCAGCTTCAGCCTCGATAACCTTAGCCCTTGCTTCCTGGGCTTTTGCTACCATTTCCTGTTCAAGCGCAACCGCCATAGCTCTTCTTTCCTCTGCACGTGCTTCAGCGACTTTAAGATCGGCGGAAGCCTGGTCAGTTTGAAGCTGTGCCCCGATATTGGTCCCTACATCTACATCGGCGATATCTATTGAAAGAATCTCAAATGCAGTTCCTGCATCTAATCCTCGGGTTAACACGACTTTTGAAATCTTATCAGGGTTTTCAAGTACTTCTTTATGGGTTCCAGCTGAACCTATTGAGGTAACAATACCTTCGCCTACACGTGCCAAAATGGTATCTTCTCCAGCGCCTCCCACCAATTGCTGAATATTTGCTCGTACGGTTACCCGGGCTATAGCTACAAGCTGAATACCATCTGCTGCTACGGCGGCCACTTTTGGTGTTGTGATGACCTTTGGGTTTACCGAGATTTGAACCGCCTCAAAGACGTCCCGACCTGCGAGGTCTATTGCGGTACATTGATTGAACGATAACTCAATGTTTGCCTTTTCGGCCGAAATCAAAGCACGGATCACGTTAGGTACATTTCCACTGGCCAGATAGTGTGTTTCTAATTCACGAGTAGTTAATTGTAACCCCGCCTTGGTTGCGGTGATCAAGGAGTTTACAATGATACCCGGAGGTACTTTTCGAAAACGCATTCCAATCAGTTCACCCAAGGTAACACGAACCCCTGAGAAGATAGCCGTTATCCAGAGTCCGACCGGAATGAAATAAAAGAATAATAGTAGCGCAATAATTGCTACGAATACAATTCCAACTAAAAATATACCGTCCATGATTAATTTATTGGTTCAACTAATATGTTATTGTTACTAATACTTACGATTTTGATTTTGGTATTGGGTTCTATGTACTGTCCAAAACTTTTTACCTCGTATTCTTTACTAGCGAATTCTGCCTTACCTACTGGTTTCAAAGTAGAGATAGTCATTCCCTCATCGTCTTTTTTTAGCGTTTTGGTGACACCCTCATTGAATTTTACCTTCATAGAATCTTTTAAGGAAAATCTTTCCCAGGTCTTCATTTTGAAACTATAATACAGACTCAGAATAAAAAATAAAGTACATCCTAAAGTAAACCACCAACCGGTAGTAGTGCCGAAATATTCAAAACTTAGATAGATACCTCCTAAGGTGGCTATAAATCCTAGTATGCCCACCACGGTTGTACCGGGGACGAATAGTATTTCTAGAAGGACCAAAATGAACCCTATAAATACCAAACCAAATACAAGCATCCACTCACTCATATCTTACTTTTGAATAGAAAATAAAAGTAATGAATTTATCGAAGCGCAGCCTTTAGCGGGCTGGATTTTTTCATAACCATATATTCATCTCGGTGCACATCGTAGATCAGCTGATCATAAATGGCAGGTATGACGTCTATACCTTCATCTGTAATAAGGCCAAACTTATAGTTTTTTTTGGTGATCACATATCCGTTTTTGAGACGATTCAACTGCTGGTAACGATTATTAATGAGTAATCGCCCCGTGCTGTCCATCAATCCATGTAAACCGTCAATTTGTGTAACAAAGAGACCATCTCCGGTTGGTATTATACGATCATATCCTGTTGAATTTAATAGCTTTCCTTTTTCATCAAGTAAAAAATAGTGGCTTCCCTTTCTTACAATAGCCACACCGTTTTTAAAAGCTGAAACCTCGTTATAAAGTGGCTGAACCACTATATTTTCCTTTTTATCTAAAAATCCCCATTTGCCAATCAACTTAAAAGGGGCGAGCCCTCCGCTAAATGCGCCGATGTCATCATATCTATTCGCGATGATCAAATGGTTTTGATGATCGATAAAGCCGTACAGGCCATCAATTTTTACAGCAAACAAACCTTCTGAAGGAGGCTTTATCTCTTCAAATCTTTCATCTCTTGGTTGATTATTCTCAATTCTTCCGTTAAAATCTATTTTCCAGATCCCTCCGTCAGAAAGCGTTTCAAGCAAATAATCACTTTTTATTTCAAGTCGGTTTTCAGTGAAGTAAATAGTACCGCGATCAATACTTTTTAGCGTTTTCAGCTGATGGGTTTGGCTAATATACAGGTCGTCAGTAAGCAAGGTGAGTCGTGCTTTTGAGGGAAGTACCACCCATTCACCTTTTTTATCAATAATACCCTCTTCACCATGAAAACCTACCACCACTTTATTTGATATGAACCGCCCTACATGATCATACACAGGGTATATAATTTCTTCTCCTGATTGTTCTATGAAACCCCAATGCCCCCTTCGTTTTACAGGCCAGAAGTATCCGGTTTTATGCCCTACCTGCTCATATTGAAATTCGGACTTTTTTAAGCCAAGGGTATCAAGTATTGACCAGGTAGTATAACTATTTCTGCAAAATACCAGCCCCGCATCCATGTACAAAGAATCATAGACCGGTCCTATTATGCTTTTAAATTTACGATCAAGGAGCCCCCAGTTTAAGCTCTGTTTAATTGCTATAAAACCGTTTTTATGAAATACCAGATTTTCCGCAGAAGGGTCTGTCAGGGGGCGTCCGTGTTGGTCCATGATCCATCTTTTACGGTTGGACCTGACTAGGTAGTTTTCATTGAACGGCTGTATATCGTCAAAGTTATACGCCCGTAACTTCTCTTTTTTAATATTCAGGATTTCCCAGGTATTGTAAAGCTGTAGGTAAATTTCATTACCATTACTATAAATAGCTTTGTAAATAGCAGGTTTAATAAGCTCAGTACCTGAAAAAAGTCCAAAAGCATTCATGTGTTCTACTACTACATACTGAGAAGCAATTTCCTGCACACCTGCATAAATAAACTCAGTTAGCAAAGAGCCATTACTTTCATAAAGAGCAATCTGATCATCAAAATTGGTGACTGCGTAGACTTTAGCTTTCAAGCTCACATCTTTATATCGAATAGGAATAATTACTTCACCACTTAGTGTAACAACGCCATAGCTGATTTTTGATCTGTTTTTAGAAGTAACAATTGCAGAGTTTTTTCCAGGTTTTATTGAAGAGTACTTAAACGGAATAGCAACCTTCCCGTTTAGGTTAATAACTCCGAAATAATCAAACCCCGATACCTTACCTTTGCGGGCGGCAGCTAATAAGTCATTCGTAAAGGGGTAAAGTCTTGCATAAAGAGGGCTTACTAACTTTTTATTTTCAAGAGAAATCAGGCCCCACAGCCCATTGGATTGGAAGCCAATGACACCTTTAATCGGTTTTTTTGAATCATTGCTCCATCCCAGGTTATCATATCTGGCCGGAATCAGGATTTCCCCTTCGTCATCTTTTAAGCCAACCCTCCCTGATTCTTCGAAGATTTGATATTCAATGCCGTAGCTCTGGATGGAGCCGGTCAAAACAGCGGAGATTAAAAAGAATAGTTTAAAAAATTTATGCATACCCACAACTACGCCTCAAAGTTAAGCATTTTCAAATAGGGTTTCCCTTGAGAAGCGGGCTGTTAATTATGGTTTTAGTTCTTTCTTGGCCGCGAGAGCGGCGCCTATCATACCAGCGTTATTTTCGTTATAGGCAGGCACTATTTTGGCATCAAGCTTTATATATTCACTGTAATGATCGAATTTCTTACTTACACCTCCACCTAAAATGATCAAATCTGGCCAAAAAAGAAATTCTAGCGCATTTAAGTATTCATTTAATCGCTTGCCCCAGGTTTCCCAATCCAATTCTTCTCTCTCGCGAATAGAATTAGCTGCATAATGCTCGCCTATCATACCGTTCACCTTTATATGACCCAGCTCACTATTGGGAAGTAACTTCCCTTTTGTAAAAATAGCTGTGCCTATACCAGTGCCTACCGCTACAATTAACACAGTCCCCTTATTTTTCTTGCCAGCTCCAAATTTCATTTCAGCAAATCCGGCGGCGTCTACATCATTCACAAGATGTGTAGGGCAACCCGTATCTTTCTCTATTTGAGCGGCCGCGTTCATACCAATCCAGGCCTTATCAATATTAGAAGCAGTTTTAACGATTTCGTGCTTCACCGCTGCCGGAAAGCCGCAGCCGATGGGACCGTGCCAGTCGAACTCTGCTATCATTTCTTCTACAGTTTCAATAACCGCAGTTGGAGTAGCGGGTTGTGGCGTCGGAATCCTATGCCTTTCAGTTAAAAGTAGACCCTTTCTAGTGTCAATAATCGCACCTTTTACGCCCGTGCCGCCTATATCGATTCCCAGAACTTTCATTTCTCGAAAATAAAAAAAACTTAGCAAAAAGAAATCTACCGACAAAGATGCTCACTTACTGCTAGGATAAAAGAAAACTTAAAATAACCACGGTAATAAAACCACAAGTGGCAATCAACGTCGTCAATAGTGTCCAAGTTTGAAAGGTTTGTTTTTCAGTCAGCCCCAGGTATCGATTGACCAGCCAAAAACCACTGTCGTTTACATGAGATAAAATCGATGCTCCTGATGCAATGGCTATGACCAACAGAGCCCGTTCAATATCTCCCATAGATGTTTCAACCAGTGATGCAGTCAGGCCGGCACCGGTGATCATTGCTACTGTGGCGGACCCTTGTAATATTCTGACAACACCGGCAGACATAAAAGCAAAAAGTAAAACAGGTATGCCCATGGAAACCATGGATTCTGCCAAAAACTTCCCGGTTCCTGTATCAATGAGGATTTGTTTGAACACCCCTCCCGCACCCGTAAGTAAAATGATGATGCCTGCCGGAGCCAGGGATTTCCCGGTGACTTTAAGGAGCTCATCTTTACTGGTATTTCGCTTAATACCCAGAAAGTACCAGGCCAGAATATTAGCAATAATTAATGCTGTGAAAGGGTGGCCAATAAGTTTTATTATAGGCACGAAGCGGCCGAAATCCTCTCCCTTGTAAAAGGTGGTAACTATAGCGCTGGTAACAATTAATAAGATTGGGATCGTGATTATGCTCAGAATTGAAACGAATGAAGGTAAGTTATCCGACTTCGCTTCCGGTAGATCCATGTAATCCGGGATATCAACGTGCATTTGACCGGCTTTTATTTTACTAAACCAAATACCGGCAACCATAGCGGTTGGTACTCCGGCAACAAATCCAAAGGAGATCACCCAACCCAACGGTGCATTTAATATTTCGGCTACAGCAACGGGTCCTGGTGTTGGTGGTATGAAGCTATGCGTTATTGCCAGGCCGGCAAGCAGGGGAAGTGCGAAAAGAAGTAAGGACTTCTTTGTTTTAAGCTGCAGAGAGTAAACAATCGGTGCCAGTATCACAAAGGCAACATCAAAAAAGACAGGGATGGCAATAACAAAGCCTGTGATCACCATGGCAGCAGGTGCATTCTTAATGCCAAATTTTTTGACTAGGAAGCTGGCCAATGACTCAGCACCACCGGAGTGCTCCAGAATTGCACCAAACAATGCGCCCAGCCCAACTACGGTAGCTACAAAACCCAATGTACTACCCATGCCGGTTTGGATACTATTAATGATAGCCTGTGGTGGCATGCCGGCTATCAGACCCGCAACCATACTGCTGATTAGCAGGGCTATAAACGGTTGTATTTTAAGCTTTAAAATCAGCAGTAATAGCAGGCTTATGCTGATAATAACGGATAGGACAAGAGCAATTTCCATCACTTTAATTGTTGCAGTATGGCTTGTATGATTTGATCAATCGACTGTTCCGCATCCACATGTATGCCATATTCAGGTTCTTCCAAAGTTTTTAATTGAGAATGGATCAGTGTAGCAGGCATGAAATGTCCAGTGCGATTACTGAATCTCTTGTACAACTCGGATTCCGATATTTTTAGATATACCCAGGTACATTTGGTCTTTGATGTTAAAATTTCTCGGTAAGACTCTTTTAATGCAGAACAGGCCAAAACAGCACCCTTTGATTTCCATTTTTCCATTTTACTACTCAGAATTTCGAGCCATGGTTTTCTATCGGCATCCGTCAGGGCTACCGATCGTTTCATTTTGTTGATATTCTCGATAGGATGGAAGTCATCAGCGTCATAAAAAGAAATCCCTAACTCCATGGATAACCTTTTGGCAATAGTCGATTTACCACTTCCGGATACACCCATAATAATTAAGATACTGTTCACCTTAATTTTAGTTGATTCAACTGTTATTACTAACACAAAGTGTTACAAAACGCGTTAAAAAAGTATTCTTATTAAAAAGAAGCTGGAATATGGGAAATAATTCGGTCAAATCCATTTCTGAGAAAGATCAGAGCCACATCAAAAACCTCGTTGCCTTGGCTATGGCTGACGGTCAAATGTCCCTTGAAGAGGAACATGTTTTGTTTGCTACAGCACATAGAATGGGTATGAGTAGTGAAGAGCTGGAGGCAATTAAATCTAATCCGGAATCCATTGAATTCAAGGTGCCCAAAAGCTATGGCGATAAAATTGAGCAGATATACGACTTCCTTTCACTCATATCGGTAGACGGAAGTATCGATAAAGAAGAGGTGGAATTGTGCCGGGCTTTAGCGCTTAAGTTTGATTTAGCTCCCCGGATCATTGATGATCTGTTGGATAAGTTTTTTGGTGGAAATCGTTGAGATTCATTTCTTATTTAGCAGGTATTCGTCCTGGCCTCAACCTGAAGGAGAACTAATAAACGTTGTGCTCTATCTAGATTACGACGGCCTTTTCTCTATTGCCCGTTTAGTTGTATTCGCTTAATGGCCGCTTATTTTATTATAACTATAAACTGAAAAGTATAGTATTCATTTGCAGTCGACTATAGGTATTCGACAAATGGATAAAAAATTGCCTTAAATACTGCTTTTGAATTAAGAGAGGGGTATTTTTAGAGGGAGTGCGAGTATTAACTAATTATGTCTCATTAGCTCACTCTAATTAGCTTATGAAAAGCTACTTTTTGCCCTTCTTAATATTGACAAGCATATTTTTTGGATGTCAAAATACTCAGAACGAGAAAAGCGGTGCTGAATTGACTTTTGATTCTTTGCTACTCGTTCAGAAGGAATCCTGGAATATTCCCGGCGTTGCCATAGGTATTCTGAGAAATGATAGCGTTGTGTATGCTAAAGGGTTAGGTGTGAAGTCAATCAAGACAGGGGATGCTATCACAACCAAATCTATTTTCCATATGGCTTCCGTCTCCAAGCCATTTACTGCTACTGCTATCGTTCAACTTTTGGAGCAAGGAAAATTAGATCTTAATGATAAACTGATCGAATATATCCCATATTTCAAAATGGAGGATACAAGGTATCGAGAGATAACAATCAAACATATCTTAACGCACACTTCAGGTATTCCTGATGTAGACGATTATGAATGGAGCCAACCGCAATATGATGAAGGTGCAGCTAAAAGGTATGCCTCTAGCTTTTCAGAGATTATTTTAGATTTTGAACCCGGAACAGAATACAATTACAGCAATGCAGCTTATGACTTATTAGCCAATGTAATCTCTTCATTGTCTGGGATGACATTTGAGGCTTACGTGAAGAAGTTCATTTTTGAACCTGTGGGAATGACCGGTAGTACTTTTTATACGCCTGAAGTACCGGAGGATCTGGCTACCACTCCACACATACTTGATGATTCCTTACAAATTGCTGCAGGCCATCACTATCCTTATAACAGGAGACATGCGCCAAGTTCAACCTTACAATCAAATGTCGAAGATATGCTTAAGTGGGCCAGAGTCAATTTAAACAGGGGAGAAATTGATGGCAAAAGAATTTACTCAGAAGATTCGTACGAACTCTTAACCTCATCACAAGTTAAACCCGAATGGGGGGTAAACAGAGCTTTGGGATGGGGGATTCGAGAAGTTGGTGAGTACAAAGTTATTAACCACAGTGGTGGCGATGACGGTTACCTTTCCTTTTTTGCCTTTGTTCCTGAGAAGAATCTGGGCTTTGTTATGATGGCAAATAACGATTTTTATTGGAGCGGAGATGCATCGAGAATTTGGATGCAGCAACTCCTCTTAGGCGAAGTAGAAAAGGAATGGAAGGTCTCGATTGGATATAAAATGAAGGATTATATCTTAACGGAAGGAATAGAAAAATGCAAGGAGGTATATTTTGAAACAGCAAAGGAAGACAGCATTTATTGGTGTGAACCGAAGTTTTTGAATGAATTAGGTTATGGTCTACTTTGGCGTGGACATAAGGAAGCAGCCTTGGATATATTTCAGTTCGCTGTCGAGATTGAACCAGATAATGCCACTTGGAACGAAAGCGTAGGAGAAGCTTATCTTGCTTTAGGGGAAAAAGAGAATGCTATCGAGTGGTATCAGAAAGCCGTTGAACTCAATCCTGAACAAGAATATGCAAAAGCTAAACTTATGGAGCTAGGAGCAAAAGAACATCGATGAATCATAAAAAGAGACATAACAGATGATTCCTTATATTAGGTTCACCTTCCAGTACTACTTAACGAAAAGTGACCTAACCCTACATTCTTAGGAGCTGAAACCGGTCACAAAGAAATAGCCTAATGGGCAACTACTAGCAGATCCTAACTACCTACCGATTTCGGTGTAGAAAAGTTATATTTAATGCTATCAAAATCTTGTATTGTCTATTGAAATGACTTGTGATAAGGATAGATCAACCTGTGAATAAGAAAATTATGAAAACGTATGTGGACAACACACAAGAGAGTAAAAGTCAACCTGCGGCAAATTCTGTTGCTCGAGGGGTTAGTGGCGGTCCAACTTTTGAGTTCACAGATAACAGGCCTGAGGGTGTTGCCCAGAGACAACTTCAAAATGTGGTGAATAGTAGTTCGCAAAGTCAAAAAATCACTCGATTGCAGAAGATAACAGACAATTATTACATTGGACAACGGCGCTTTGTTCAAAAAAAAGAAAACGATACCGGCAAATTTGGAATTAAGAAGTTCTCAGGCTTCATAATGGATAATGTAAAGGAATACCAGACCTCTGGTAAACTTGTTCAATTGAATGCACATACCTATACGCAAGAAGCCATTATTCGCTTAAATCCAGTGCAGAAAAAACAAGAAAAAGCAGCGCCTAGCCGGCAGATGAAAGATAAGGTGATTAATGACGTTGACTTGCAACCCCAACAAATTCAGAAACAGGAAAATAATCAGGAACCTGCTTTAAACTCAGTATTAATTGTCGAAGATTCTAGTAATCCATCATCAGGACAGATGACAAAAAGTGAATTTCTAAGGCATTTATACCAGGAAATTTACAAAGTTGGATTGGAGGTGTATAATGGAACAAATCTTACCATAGAAGGATGTCCGTTTATAGCAAGATGGTTTGCAAGATATAGTAAAGAGGACGTTTCTCACATAGAAGCTGCAATCCGAAAATATGTGTCTATTCAAATGGCAGTAACTGCCCAAGAGTTAATACAAAGGGTTTGCGAGAGAGCAAGGAAAGGATTTGAAAAGCAAGTGAAAACTGGTCTAATTAGCGAACTTCCGGATGATCTATCTGAACAGGATGGACAAGGCATCGTTCCCGAGCCTGGCATGGTAGTTCAAGAGAAGCCGATTCAAAGGGTGTCATTCGAGAACGGGGAAAGGAACAATGTTATACAAAGGGGGTGTTTAAGAGCAGGTGCAGCGGGTGCGGCGGCGCCTGCTACTCTTGTTATTCGAGACGGTGATAATCCAAACTGGCAATTCGTAGCAGCAGGGAATACAACTATTCTTCAAACTTCACCTATGGGTGATTGCTGGGCCTTGATAATTGTTACTCCGGGGGGAGGGCGAATACTAGCACACTTGCCTGGAGGGGACGTGGATCAATTAAACGGAGGTGGAATTGCAGCTATCAACGCGCATATCGTGGCAGGATCAGTAGTTACAATAGTGAGAGGTGTAGCGAATGCAAGCAATTCAGCGACTATTAATAATCTAATATATGGTAAATTAGGAGCATTGGCTGCCCCTGCCGGACCTGCCCAAACCGTAGCAGGTTTTTTTGCACATGCTAGTGTTGATGCTGCCGGTAACGTGAATACATGGTAGCAATGTTTGCAACTTATTTTTTTGAAATTGATTTTAAGAAGAGAGTAAAACCTGTCTTCGACGAAATATCGATGATCTCAAAAGAACTCAAAGTGACCTTTCGCGATTTCATACCAGAAGATGATGCTTCTTTTGTTTCTGAATCATAGCTTTGAATTGAGCTATATAAAGTAGTGCTTATTTAGACTGAAGTGGCAAGCAAAATCAAGTCTTATACCTCCCGGTTTACCGTAAGGTCTGAGCACCTGGATGATTTGAATCACGCAAATAATGTGGTTTATCTCCAGTGGGTGCAGGATATTGCGGCAGCGCACTGGCATTCCATTACTACACAGGAAATTCGAGACACGCATCTCTGGATGGTTATGCGCCATGAAATTGACTATAAAGGTCAGGCCATTTTGGGAGATGAACTGGAAATTACCACATGGGTTGATAATGCCGAAGGCGTGAGAACACGCAGAAATACAGAAATACGAAATGTTAATTCCGGAAAGATAATCGTTTCAGCCAAGACCATGTGGTGCCTTATAGATGGCCATTCTAAACGCCCAAAGCGCTTGACTCCTGAATTCGTCTCGCTATTTATGTAAACCCGGTCAGAAGCTTTATTCGCACAAGACTATTCTTTACTTTTGGCGCTTTAGAAAACTAGCTTAATATGTCTTTGAAACTTGTGTCCTGGAATGTAAACGGAATTAGAGCCATCGTTAAAAAAGGCTTTTTAGATAGTG
>ERZ1740070.223-NODE-223-length-39774-cov-7.409326_pt1 | contig 39774 bp, 33 predicted proteins | sample MGYA00581734_ERZ1740070 | MGnify/ENA primary metagenome ERZ1740070 (study PRJEB43018, sample SAMN04849744) | marine metagenome | isolation source: floating plastic debris | place: Pacific Ocean | collected 2008-09-01 | study: EMG produced TPA metagenomics assembly... | reverse complement strand
AGCCGAAAGCAAAGCAGCGTGACCTGCCAACAGGGAAATCAGCAAACAAAGCTGGGCTCGAACAAGCAAAGGCCCTTGCCCTGGATTTAGAGTCAGAATTGATTCGTCAGTGCTTTAGTTGGGATAAATGGGACCCACGCTACCGAAAAAACACATTTGATGTTTCTAAGTCTGCCTACGATTGGGGGCAAGAGTTCGGAAAGCAAAAGGCACGGCAGATTCAGGAAACTACCTATATTGACGATTACGCAAAACCGCTTGAAAAATTGCCCCGTGATAAGCAGCTCAGTGGAATGCTGTTAAAATCTCTCATTGAACAGCTCACCAAAGATAGAACAAAAAGCCGTGTGCGATATGTGAGCTGCTATCAACAGCTTGCTGATTTTGCTAGTATTGAGGTTGACTTAAGAACCTTAAATCCTGCAGGTGGCTACAAATCAAAACCAATCAGAGCAGACGAAGTCCCGACAGACGAAGAGATTTTAGAAACGTGGGAAAAACTCAAGAATCCTGAATGGAAAGCATTCTATGCTCGTATCGCCTGTTATGGAATGCGTCCACATGAACCGTTTTTAGCAACGTTCTCTTCAGACCCGGATGACCCATTTGCTAAAATTCCAGATGAAACAAAGACTGGCTACCACATCGCGTATCCGTGGCCAGCAGACTGGTGGAGCATTATGAAACCGTGGGAAGGGGAGTTACCACCAGTTCAGATTGAAGGGAAGAATAACAAGATTCTTGGTGGTAAAGCAGGACGCTATTTTCGTGAGACTGGAAAGATTGGGCATACCCTTTATTTTGTAAGACACGCGTACGCCATTAGAACCGCGCTCAGTGGTGCCATCTCTGATTCAATTGCAGCGAAATGGATGGGGCACTCAATCACAATTCACAGCCGCACCTATCATCAGGCCATTAGCGAATCTCAGCACAACCAGGCGTGGCAAACAGCCAGGAGCAGTGTAGCGGCTAACAGTGAAGAACTTCTGGCTGCTCCACAATAATGCGTTCATCTTCTGGCGTATTGATGACTGATTGAAAGAGCTGCCAGTTGATTTGCCAATCGCTTCCTACTTTACGGTAGTGTTTTCCGTATTGGAGATCGCATCGCTTACGGGTCGCTCGTGCGTATTCAGCAACTTTGACTTCTGAGAGGATTTTGCCTCTGGAAATACCAAGCAGACCGGAAGCTTGATTGGGCGAGACCCATTCAGAGAGGGGAAGCCCAAGAGCCTTGAGGGTTCTTTCTAAGATTAAAATACGGTTTTCCAGGAATCTGATTTGCTCTGCGAGGGACATGATGAGTCTCTGCTATTTCGGTCGGTATGGGAAAGGGAGTGCCTAACCCCAAATTGACTGTAGCTATCAGCCCATAAAGAGTCTTGGTCAGAGATGAAGTAAGGAAACTAACTCTGATCTTGAAATCCTCAATCAACTCACTATTCTGTAACGCAGAGTGGCTCTGCTTTGTCTGGACATTGCAGGTGCGCCTAAATTTTAGGCATTGAATATGTCACATATATGCGACATACTAGGATACGGGGGGTGTGAGGTGAACGAATGGCAAATTCAGAAATACATCACTGAAGACGGTGATTGTCCATTCGATGAATGGTTCTTAAAACTGGATCGCCAGACACAGGTGCGAGTTGATGTCCGATTGGACAGGGTTAGTTTAGGTAACTTCGGTGATCACAAATCAGTGGGTGAGGGGGTGTATGAGCTGCGGTTTTTCTTTGGTCCGGGTTACCGCATTTATTATGGGCTTGCCGGAAATCAGGTAGTGCTACTTCTTACAGGTGGAGCGAAAAAGAAGCAGACTAAGGATATTAAAACAGCACAAAGGCTTTGGCAGGAATACAAACGTGAGCAAGCAGGAGATTAAGCAATGCCAGTAAAAGATTACCGAGATGATCAATTAAAAAGGCTGTCTGACCCAGAATACTCTTCGCAGTATCTCAAAGTTGCCCTTGATGAAACGCTGAAAGATGGCAACATGGAGGCATTTCTGCTCGCTCTAAAAAATGTTGTTGATGCTGCGGGTGCAGTTAAGGCTGTTGCTGAGGATGCAGATATTTCCCGGCAACATCTCCATCGTCTTCTAAGTGGTAATGGTAATCCAACACTTGAAACTACCGTCTCCATCCTTAATGCTTTAGGGCTCACTATCGACATCAAGCCACTTGGTAGCCAACCTTGAAAGAGCCGTCTGTCAAGCCAATGAGTTCAGTAATAAAATTAAGTGCCAATTTAGTAGCAAATGTAACAAGCTGCCATTTAAACCGAATATTTAACTCTTTAACCCTTAATTAGCATTCGAAGCAGCTCTCCATGACGAAGCTTCATAAGAAATGCTCGTATCTCTTTCTTATCTATAGGATAGATTCCGTACCTAAGCGTATGAATACCAAAGTGAACAATAAAGCTTATTCCTTTCTCTAGCCACAACATGAAGTCGATGGCCTTGCAAGTCATCAAGAAACCTATGATATAGCTAGAAATAGATAGAGTATATCCTGGAACTATCCAGCTTTTAGCACTCAGTATATAAGTCAATGAACTCCTAAAAACTTGAGCAGAAACATAACTGCCCGTAGGAAGGAAGACACAAAATAAAAAGACACTCAATTTAATACGAAAAGGAACCTTTATCAAAGATTTTAGAAGCAGGAATGTTATTGAAAGTTTTCCATCAATGATTAAAGACCTATATAACGCTGCTGCTCTTTTATTACGCTCCATTTTTACCTTAGCAATAGTTACTGGAGTGCATTTGTAAAAGAAACTTTTGTGAGGTTTCCACCAATTTTTCCCACATCCGGATACTAGCTGAGGTTCAGGAAGTGCAATTGTTAGCTCTTCTGAACGCATAAATAGATAGTAGGCTAAAGCAGCCTTGGAAAATTTTACATTTTTAGACTCAACTATATCTTCTAAAGGAATCTTTTCATACTCAACAAAGTATAAAAAGATCGTCTTTATCTTAAATATTTTTAGTTCACCATAAAGTCCCAATTGAAATTTAAGCCAATTTCTTATTTCCAGCAGAACCCTATGAAAGTTTTTACAGTAGTCTACAATCAGATCACATAGATCTAAGAAATCATAATTTTTACTTTTTTTCACTCCATAGGTTTTGCTCTTACGGCCAACTGTAAACCTGGCTTTCCCCAGCCAGTTATGTCTTTGATAAAATTCAGCTTTGCGACAAGCTGTCAATTCATAGTCTGCTCTGATAGTTTTAATATTATTTTTGCCTAATATATTTTCTAACTCTATATATGCTGTCTTAATTGCTTCAACCACACCTGGGGCAACAACTTTATCAAATTGAAAACCACTTCTAGGGACAGGATTGATTTCATGCGAGTAGAAGTCGTCTCTTTTCTCTCTTGCCGCTAGTAGTCGATATAAATCAGCTTTTATAATGCTAACTGCTTCGTGCTTTGTGTTGATTAATTGCTTTGCTATATTGAGGACTTGAAGGGTTTCTTGCTTATTTACATGTCTTTCATAGTGAGGTGAAAGCCAGAGTTTATGAGTCTTTAAACGTAGTGAAAGAGGGTGTTCAACACCTAATAACTCTTCTGACTCACTAATTGCATTTACAAGCAGTTTGTATATTTCATTATTCTCAAACGAGAGTTTACCTCGCCCTGTTGTTTCATATAAATATGTTTTACTCCCTCCGTTTCGAAATATTACTAAGAAGAGATGCTCAGCCAAGAGCATAAGATCTTCAGATGGTTTTCCAATTTCAAGTGACAGTTGTTTTATCTCACTAATGTCATCAGAAAACGAATGCTTTTCGTACTTTGAAGAAGAATCAAAATCATAAAAATCAGCTAAAATAGATGCTACTCGACTCTTAATCTCATTTTGAGTTCCATAAGAGAATGCGGACAGTCGAAAGACTTCAGATATTTTTCCTTTCGGCAAGGCTATTGCATTACTCCAGGGGAGTAGCATGTCTTCATATTCAGAATCAATTATGAGTCGATAAACCTGGTATTCAGCGTATTGAAAGTATGCATCAGCTACTTCAATGCTTCGCCAGTCAAGGTGTTTTTTAGCGATAATGCCTGCTAGTTCATATAGTGGAGTGATTTCCAAAGTAATTTTTTCATATTCTATTCCCATCTTAAAAGCATTGAAGTGGATTAAAGTGATGAAGTTTATTGCGGATACAAAAGCTTCTTCATCTATTTCTGTTTTTCCAAAATCATCAAATTTTACATCAAAGCCTTTAAATTCACTTTGCCATTCAGCAATGTCGTGTTGTTCTTTGTTTATTTCTTCAGAATCTTTGTATGTTCGAAATAAGTAGTTCTTATAATCAATGACAAAGTTGAGGGATTTCTCTATTTTTCCTTCTCTAAAGTGGATATATATTATAGATTCAAAGGCCCGAGTGGCACACTTTGGTGCTATAAAATCAGAAGTTTCAATTGCTTTCATAAAAAGATGTCTAGCTTTTTGAAATTCCTGTATGTCTTTTGCTGAACTATTCTTATTGATGTTCGGAGTATTTCTAATGTGATATTCAAGTAATTGAAGCTGGGCAACTTTAGCTACACTGAAGTTGTGTGTGAATATTTCTGTAACCCTAGGGGTAATATTACTATCCATAGTATTACCCTTTGAAATCTCGCACTTGTTTATATGTATCAGCCCATAGCGATACTTCTTCCTCGTTCATTTGGCTTCTAAAAAAATCTCTAAAGAGACTATGGCAGCTGTAAGTTGCAGGTGAGTGACCTGATCCCTTAGAAACCAGATTTAGGATAAATAAATCTTGAATATTGGCTGCAGCTTCCAATAGATTTTTTGGCTTGAGTTCGGGGTCTCTTGTAATTTCAAATGTCTTATTGAGTGGCTTAAAGACTGATTCTAGTGTTATCTCTATTGGCGAAACACTTAAGAAGATGCAGGCTTTTTGGGTTGCTTTAGAAAGCCGCCTCCACGTCATAAGAAAAGAGATATAAACGCTCGCATGTTTTGTCGTTTTAGGTGCTTCATCGGAGAATTTGAAATAGTCGAGGTTCATGACCCCTTTGGGGTTGTTTTCCCATTCATTTCTGAGGCTAAAGAGTTCATCTACTATTTCATTTAATCCTGCTGAAAACTTTTGGGCGTACCCCGCTACAGATAAGATTGCTATCGGTAAATAACCGACAAATACAAGGATATCTTCTATGGCTTCTTCTTCCAGGCTGACTTTATCTGCGGGTGTATAACGCTTAAAGAGTTCTTTGCCTGCTTCAGCTGAAAGAGTGCTGATAGGATAGTTTACGACGTTTCGTATACCTCTGTTTTTAGCCTGTTCAAGTAATCCCGCTGTTCTACTGGTTATGAGAATATAGAATTGAGTATATTCAAGTGGTGGTAAGAATTTTTCAATTTCGCGTATACTCCACACGTCATCATAAACAAGCAGGATTTTCTCGTCTTGCCATCCTTGCCAACGCCAAAGCTTGATTAGATTTTTTTCTGGAGAAACATTACGCTGCTGATCGTACCCATTAATGCTCGCAAACTCTAAAATCTGTTCTGCTGGATTGCCACTGAGCATATCAATCCAGCAAATATAGCCATTATAGAATTTTACTTCATAGTTTTTGATGTAATGGATGCAAAGTTCAGTTTTTCCAATACCGCCAATCCCACATACATTAACTGCTGTTAGATTGTCTTTATTTTCTACCGACTCCTGCAACTTTAAGTGGAGTTCATCAATCTCTCTGTCTCTTCCATCAATTTTCCTCGACCCGATAGGATAAACGGGGTTGCCTCTTTTAGAAGTACCTTGAATCTGACTAACATTTTGACTGGGTCGAGCAACTTCTCCTGTTGAGGAAGAACTCTTATCCAAAGCTTGCCTATCGTAAGCAGCTTTTATCTGTGCAACTGCATAGTCATTTAGAGGAGTATTGGAAGGTAAGGAATAAAAGTTTTTAAGCTTGAATGTGATGGGTTTTGACCCTTGCCCTTCTTTGATGCTATTTTTAGCTATCTGATATTTTTCAAGAAAGTCTACCGAGCCCGTAAGATAATAGGCATCAAATCTTGATTTCCCAAATCTGTCTTTGCACTTATCACTTTCAAAATATCCTTTCCCATACCCAGGCAACTCAGCTTCTATAAAACGTTTGAATTTTGCCCAGGATATGCAGTCTATATCAATTTCACCAGACTCTAAATTTCATGTGCATTTGCGAAAAGTGTTGTCATAGGTTTCTAACTTATCCTTCGCTTGAGCAGCAAAAACTACTCCTTCGATAAGGAGTTCTGCAATACGCTCGACTCGTGACTTTTTTGGCATCAACGTCTAACAGGGCAAGTGTCTGTCACTTTATACGTAATTCTAAAATAAATCCTTTGAGGGCGGGATAATTATCCGAAAACATTTACAAATACATTTTCATTCGCAAATAAAGGGGTTCTGGCTAATGCATCCGCTATTTATCATGTGTATAGGCTAAGGATTCTCAAACGATCGTCAAAAAATTAGGCTACTCTCAAAGGCCAGAGTTTCATAACGGCATAGCTTTTATCAATTTTTGATTAGAAGGTTGAATATGCCATCAGAGCACAATGAATTATCTTCCAATGGTCCTAATAGAGGTGCTGATATAACTGAAGCAGGTGATAGCTCTATGAATGCTTCAGAGTTTTCGGATGCCTTAGTCCAGGGGCAAAAGACTGTTGACTCTTACTCTGAGATCGGTGGCGGTACAGTGTCCATCCATAGTCTTTCCAGTCATTATGAAGGTCAACAAATAGAATTTCCAATGAATGTAAGGGCTTTTGGACAGTATCTAGTAGAACTTGGTGCAGAACTTGAAGATAATCACGACAAAATTCACCGTGAATATCTGTCTCCAGAACAGCAAACATTAACATCGCCTGATGAAATTGAAGACCTTGGTTCTGTTTTTGTACGAACAGGATTTGCCATTTCTGCGAATAGTGAAAGTATAGAAGAAGCTTTGCCTAGACACCGGATAGAGCCTTCTTATGTTAAAGCGACCGTTAAGGATGGAGCGCTTACAGATGTAGAGATTGATTGGAGGGTACTTGTCTCTACACTTCGCTGGTATCACGACGTGATAGAGAGGGTTCGGCCTGACATCAACGAAGGTCTAGATGATCAAGCTGAACCAACAATGCCCCCCAATCCTTTGCAAAACTTGGCGAACACTATAGAAGCTCAGCTAGATTCAGAGCTTGGGGATAAGTTTTATCCAGATGAAGCACTACAAGAAGTACCTGTTTACTGGCCCCGATGACTTTAGACTGTAGCTGTTTGAGTGGTCTACATCGTGTGATGTAGGAAGGCTGTCAACTCGGGCGGGATTATTTCTTTGTATTAAGACTTGAGCTTGCCCCATATCGGTTTAGCAGATATACCCTGCATCCCTTTCCCTATATGGGTTAGAAGAGCTACTTCTTTTAGCTCCATAGTTTATTAGCAAATAAATTACAAACGCTATTACAAATTACAACTTGCTTTGTATTGAAGTAGAAAAAGTAATTGCAAAAATTACTTAGCGAATTACAAAACGGCTTTGTATTCCTCTTATTGCAACGGTTCCAGCAAGCTATCTTCTTCTCTTTTGATCTACTCTCTTAAAAGATATCGGCCTTAACCTCTTAGCTGTTCTAGCAATTAGCTAAGTCATACGGAATCTTCCGGAAGTTCCAAGTCATTTCTTAGTCCTTTATTAGGCGTTTCTGATGAAGAATAACTTGCAAACGCTTCCCAGCAGGGGGGCTCAGATTCCTATTGCCAAAAACTTCCCCTCAACACGGTATAGCCAGATAAAGCCCAAAGTATCTCCAGAGTTGCGATCGCTCCTTCGCTCAAACGGCATTGGAGCCTACTCAACTCGGTTTGCAGCTACCGTTTCCCTCGAATTCCTTGGGGCAGACTCCCCAGAATGGGCAGCCCTTATGAGTCAAGGGGAGAACTTTGATAACTGGACATACTTTGCGCCTGGCTGTTCTGTTGAGTCTTTAGAGCGCTCTAAGAGGGGAGCTACTTCCTCTTCCTCTGTACATGTTGCGTTCTGCAAGGCAGTAGAGCGCATCACTGGGGAGTCGTTTCCCGTAGAGGAGGTATCGGCGGTAGAACCTAATTTTCAGGCTGAATATGAGGCTTTACAAGCCTTTCTAGCCGAGGAGCGGGAAAACCTCACCTCTCACGGTCCCGACATTATAGGCGTCAGTTCTCCCTTTTGGAAGAAATCTGACCATGCATTAGGCGTTCCACTGAACGTTCTAGTAACGGACATCAGCCTTCGGTGGGTTGAGGTTCAGAGCCCCTTTGACGAGTACGAAATTCAAGCGAACTACAAGGGGATTTCGATTCCTGTAGGCCATCTCATTCTTTCAGGGAACAGCTATTTTCTAATCTTTGATGCTCGTCCGTTTCTTTGGACAGGGGAGGACCTCACTGTTGGGAGAAAGCATATTCGGCTGGTGCTTCCTCAAGGTGACTTGTTAGAGCACCTCACAGGTCTTATTCCCACTCATGCAGAGTTTGATGCGATCGCAAGCTAAGGAGGTCACACAAATGAAATCACCCATTCAAATCGCCATCAATACAGTGGTTCTAGTACTGCTCCTGTTTACCCTCACCTGGTGGAGCCTCTTTTGCTTTCAGCGGGGCTACAACCTTGGACATACCGGCACTGATAACCCAATGGTCAACTGGGCCATCTCCCAGTTCTTACTCGATGCACCAAAGGAGGAACAGTAAATGCAGCCATTTTCCTCTTCAAATCTTCGGAATACCAAGCAGCTCTCTCTAGGGAACGATACGCTTTTTCAAAGCGTTGATAGCAGCAGTGGAACATCTTTTCTGCTACGGCGGGTAGTGACCGATGAGCAAATTGAACGCTCGCGTGACGTTGGCAGCTATGGAATCAGTGGAGTAGTTCAGTATGTTGGTGACTACGGTACAGGGGCAGAAAAAACGCTTGTTTTCTACAATCCTGAGCAAGGAAGTGAGTTTTATACCCTTCTGCCTGGAACAACACCGCTTACGGTTGAACGGGTGCTCACCATTGGTGAAAGCCTGATTGCATGCATGAAAGGGTTAGCATTTCGTGGGTACCACCTTACGTCTCTCTTTGCTGAAGATGTCCTTGTCTCACGGGTAACCGGGAAGGCGTATCTTATCAATCTTGATAATGTTGAACCGATTACGGGCACTCCCTCAAATAAGGCTGAGGCAGACCTTACACGGATGCTGCTACAGCTTTCTCTTAACTGCTCCTATGAGGAGGCAAGTTGTTGTGTTCGTAAGGGCAAAAATGGACGCTATCGGCTCCATCGTTTTCCAAAGGGGGCAGATAAAAAGGTAGTGCAGTTCCTTGAACGGCTTTTACCGCCTTCTATTCCACGGATTCTAAAACGCTCAGTACCCTATGCTCTGGCTGCTTCTGGAGTCATTGCTCTGGGAGGGACAGCGGTGCTTTGGCCAAAACCTGTGACGGTAGAGGGAACCACAACAGCTCCAATAGTAAGAGAGGCGACAAAGACGGCAAACAAAAAATTTCGTCGTCACACTTGCATCACTGCCATTCGGGACAACAAGTCTGGTGACTGTGAAAATGTCGATCTCACGGGGGAGAATTTTAGCGGGAAGGCGTTCCAGGATATTGCCCTTAAGGGAGCACTCTTGCTGGATGCAGACCTTACCGGTGCCGCATTTTATGGCATGACGTTAGAGGATGTGAACTTTGACGGGGCAGAACTTAAGAACGCGAACTTTGCAGGAATTACAGCGAGGAACGTTACCTGGGGAACTGCAAACCTTCATGGTGCCGTGCTGGTCGATTCAGATCTTACGCACACTGATTTTTCAAGCGCACAACTCTGGGAAGTTGATTTAGATGGGGCTGATATTAGCCACGCTGACCTCTCCGGGGTCAATCTATCTAATCAGGTACTCTCTGGGGTCACTGCTACAGAAACTATCTTTAATGGAGCGTTGCTCCATGGAGTCACCTTCGAAGGAGGCTCCTATGTTCGGGCACGCTTTAACGGCACTGACATGGGGAGTGCCATTTTCACGGGCAACGTCCTCTTTGATGAAGCAACATTCCGCAACGTTGACCTTGCCGGGGCACGGTTTGTTAACGCGGTGCTGTACTCAACCTCGTTTTACAGCTCCACGCTCAATGAAGCGGTGTTTGACCATTCTGAGCTAAGTGGCACCTCGTTTTTATCGTCTAATCTTGAAGATGCCACCATTCACCATAGTTCTCTCTATGGGGGGCGTTTTGAGGGCTCTACGCTTACAAACGCTATGATTTCAGGCTCTGTCGTTCAGGCGATGGACTTTACTGATGTGGAAGCACGGGGGCTTCGAATTGTAGACTCTGACCTCTCCCGGTCATCGAATATCCCATCCTACATCTTCTTTGGGGTGAGCTACCGCAATGTGGTCATGCCAAACGGAACGCTCAAGCACTAACCACAAAACTCCTTCCTGCGACACCTAAATCACCGTTTCGGTGGTTTAGGTACTCCACAAAAAAATGGGGCCTGGTGCGACTAATCACCAAACCCCATAACAAAGGAAATATCACTATGAATAAAACAATCACATCAACAACGCAAGAAATAGAACGAACGTTGAAAACCTTTAGCGGTACAACGCAGTACTACCGGCACTCACCTCAAATCTTCCCGCTCTTTCATTTAACCGATGGAACGCACTATGTAGCCGAAGAGTGTGAAGCTTACTGGCTGATGGACTACATTGCATCTCACCAGGTAAACCCGGTCATAAGGGACCATCCAAAGCTGCAAGAGCTACAGTTCTGGACGCTCACCGTAAACGATTCAAAGGGAACCATTATTTGTGAATGGGATACTGGGGAGGTGGTGTACAAAGACGCTATCTCTTACACAGATTTCCCATTGGAGAAAATAAGCATCTGGGTTGCACCGCTCTATTTGAGTGCAGAGGACATTGAACCACCGCTAAAACGGGTGGCGTATCTCCCATCTGAACATTAGTTTTCGACTCCTTTGAAAGAGGAGCGCGACTTGCTCACAGTGATGGATAACGCGTGCTCCGTATGGGCACTTCCTGTTATCCACAATGTGAGTAACTCGCGCGCAGTATCTTTTGAAAAATTGATTTTTTCTGTCTTTGGAAGTCTGAAAGTGAAAAACTTTCCCGCTACCATTGACAGCTTCATGTTAGCCCTTTTAACTGTCACCACATTATCTTCACACCTGAACGCACCTCCTCGGTGCTGCCCCAAAACCCGCTTTCCATAAGGGTTATCCTACGCCGACAACGCGCTCCTCTTTTTGTTCTTTGAGCTACTAACAGCCTTTATCTGTCCACTATTCCACGCGTCGACATGATACCTACGAAAATCACCTTTCGGCTTCGTTCTGATGAAGCCAAGAAACTCTATTATGAAGCAAGAGATGAGGGAGTTAGCCCTCATCGGAAGGCAAGAGATATCGTTATTGAACGGTTAACGCTGTTAGAGATCGTTCATTTTCTTGAACAGATAGCCGAGGAGTTAGCAGAGCTGAGGCTCGCTCAATCCCTTATGGCAGAGGAGATTACCGCCAATCGGTGGGGGAGTATTGAGGCGCTCTCAGTCTTGATAGCGAAACAGGAAGGAGTCTCAAAAGATCACGCACGGGAATGGGTGAGAGCACAGTTTGAGACCCACAAGCGGACTGAGAACGACCAGTAAACAACCGTGCAGCTACCGGCAAAAGAACTAAACGCGAACGGTGGTGGGAAAGCATTTTAGATAAAGAGTTTTGGGCGATTTCCTTGGCTTTATAGATCCTCTGCGCGACCAAAGCGAGACCTACACTGCAACCGCTCTTGCTCCCTTTTCACCACTGTTCTCACTACCTAAAACAACCTACAGGAGACTCTTTGAAGCGATGACTGCATCCATCGGACAGGCGCATAATTCTCACTACCTTGTAAAAGACTATTATCACAGCGATAACGAGCGGCCAGGTGTTTGGGTTGGCTCAGGAGCCAAACAACTTGGGCTCAACGGCGAAGTAGCCCCTGAGCATATGGAAAACCTCTGGCAGGGCTATTCCCCAGAAGGGGACAAAAAGCTGGTGCAGAATGCAGGAGCAAAAACCAGACGTGCGGGGTGGGATATTACCTTCTCGGCACCAAAGTCAGTGTCCGTTGCCTGGGGAGTGACTGACGAGGAGCTAAAGGCAAAATGGGAGCAGGCCCAGCAGCGGGCGGTATTGGATGCTTTTGCGTATCTTGAAGACACGGCAGCTTACACAAGACGGGGAGCCGGAGGGAAAGAGGCCCAGGAAAAGGTGGGGCTTGTTGCAGCTACCTTTCAGCACGGGACAAGTCGTGAGCAAGACCCACAGCTTCACACCCATGGGCTCACTCTTAATATCGGTACCAGGAAAGATGGCACTACAGGTGCTCTAGAGTCGCATCATCTCTATCAGGCAAAAATGGCTGCAGGGGCAGTATATCGAGGGCGGTTATCGTCGGAATCTCAGCAGTTAGGGTATAAACTTTCGATTACTGAGAACGGCACCTTCGAGCTTTCCGCCATTCCGAAAAAGGCACGGGATGAGTTTAGTACCAGAAGTTATCAGATTCAGGACTATCTCAACGAGCAGAAGCTCTCTGCATCGCCACAGAATAAGGCGAAGGCTGCAACTGAAAGTAAACGGGCAAAATTCCACGTTGATGATGATGAACTTCGAGAATCGTGGCAGAAACGTGCCAAAAAGCATGGGATAACGCCTGAAAGCTTACAGGCTGCGAGAAAGGAGGTGAAGCCACACTCTGAGTTTGACCGGCGACTAAAGGGGCAGAAAATGCTTCGTGAAGCGTTAGACCAATCGCTGTATTACAAGTCTGCTTTTACTGAGCGGGAGTTGGATAGAGCATTGGCTGAGAACTCAATCGGGAAGGGGCTCACCTATGCCGATATGAAGGCGCAAAAGCAGCGGTTTTTAACATCCAAGAATGCGATCGCACTTGAAAGCGAGCAGGGTAAGGAATTTACCACGCAAGAGCAGCTCGACCTTGAGGAAAAGCTCCATACCCACACGATGAATCGGTGGCAGGATAAAAGCCATACGGTGAATTCAAAGCATTTATTTGAGGCACTTTCTAGTCGGCCAACCATGTCAAAGGAGCAGCGAACAGCCCTTACTCATGTGGTAAATCCTGGAGCCATTAAGGTAACCAGTGGTCGTGCTGGTACTGGGAAGACTTTCTTCCTCGATGCAGCGCGGGAGACCTGGGAAAAAAGTGGCTACACCGTACAGGGGCTTTCCCTTTCTGCAAAAGCAGCCTCTGGATTAGAGGAAGGGGCAAAGGTGCAGAGTCGCACGATTGATAGTTTCTTTGGCTCCATTGATTACCGAAGGCAGCAGCAGGAAGAAAAACCCATGAAGGTCGGCCAGCATACGCATTCTGGCATTGGTAGTAAGACCGTGCTCCTGGTTGATGAAGCGGGCATGGTGGGGACTAAAAAAATGACCCGGCTGTTTGCAGAAGCGGACAGTGCGGGAGCTAAGGTGGTGCTGGTCGGGGATGCGCGTCAATTACAGCCGGTGCAGTCTGGTGGTGCATTTCAGACAATTGCTCGGCAGGTGGGGGAGGTTGAATTAAAGGAGATACGGCGTCAAAAGGAGGAGTGGGCAAAGCAGGCCGTTCACGATTTTGCTGATGGACGGGCTCAGGAGGCACTGGATGCCTTTGATAAGCGGGGATTGCTTTCTGTAGCGGAGGATAAACAGCAGCTACAGGCAAAACTGATTGATGACTGGGCTGTTAGTGGTGGGGGTAAGGAGCCGAAAGAGCATCTCATATTGGCGCAGACGAATGATGAGGTGAAGGAGCTTAATCGACTGGCTCAGGCGAAGCGGAAGGAGCTGGGTGAGTTGAAGGACAAGCACGCCATCGTTGGAAAAGATCGGTTCTTTGTAGGGGACCGGATTATGTTTCAGCAGAATGACCGGGACCTTAAGGTAAAGAACGGACAGATGGGGAGTATTTTGCGGGTTGATAATTTACGAAAGCAGCTTACTGTGGGGCTTGATAACAAGCAGCGGGTATCGTTTTCCCATGAGGAGTATGACCAGTTTGGGCTTGGCTATGCGTCCACGGTACACAAAGCGCAAGGGGCTACCGTTTCAAGTAGCTATGTACTTGCAGGGGATGGCGCGTGGGATAGGCATACATCGTATGTGGCTGCGAGTCGGGCAAAGGACAGTACCCGGATTTATGCAGAAGGCGATCCTCAGAAGCGGAAGGTGGTGAAGGAAAAGCTTTCAGAGCGGATGGGTAAGGATGCTCAGAAGCAGTTGGCTAGTGACCGGATGAAGGAGGTTAGAAAGGTACGGGAGCCGAGGAGGGTGGGGCAGCAGGTGTGAACACTCCTACCAAATATTAAGGAAATCTGTTGCCTGCAGAATATGTCTGTAACACAAGACGAATTTGCTATATATTTTCGCTAGCATCATTAATGTAATGATGCTAGCGAAAATAGAGCTTAGAATTGATACCCCTTGCGATACATATTTACTGAGAAGGAGAAATTAATTGAAGCAGGCTATAGAGTGGATTGTTGACAACAAGGAGTGGATATTTTCTGGTATCGGTATAGTAGTGCTCTCGATAGTTGCCAATGCATTACTAAGAGTCTTTTACAAAGGGAAGGAGCCTTTCCCATCGCAGCGAATTAATTCTGGTAAAAACTCGAATAATTATCAGGCAGCTCGCGATATTCAAATCAACAACCAACCAAAACATAACGATGAGGGGAAAAAATAAGCAATCCATCTCCTCAGGAGATAATTCATTTAATCTCCAAGCTTCAAGAGATATTAATATCATCAGTGTAGCCTATCCAACTTCACTGATAGACAAAAATATTAAGGAAGAAACAGAAATCTTACGCAGATCGCGTTTTTATGTGGAGTTTGACCGAGAAAATAGAGCTGTTATCTTTGGCCAAAAGCTTTTTGAAGGTGAACTTTCACAAGGGACGGATACTTTAAAAGGCATAGCTTTAGCATGGTGCGCTCGATTGCTATCTCGCACTGACTTAATGTTGAATGAGGCTGAAAAGTATCTAGACATTGCACAGACCTTAACTATCGCTCCAGAGATCCAAATTGCGGATGCTTTTCTTAAAGCACAGAAAGGTAATATGAGCGCAGCATTGAGAATGCTTGCGAGTATAGATTCATCAGCCGCCCGTTCGGCTTCTTTTATGATTGTGACGCATCATGAAGGAAGGGAAAAAGCTTTTGACTGGCTCCTCAGAACTAAAATTGAAGTCAGTGACTTAGATTCTGACGGTAAATATTTTTTCTTGGCAAACTTACTTGCTCTTGGGCATTGGGATGAAGCAAAGAAGAATATTAATGAGCTTAGTCCTCAGGATTTCTCCAACACCCCTGCTCTTCATCATATATTGGGAATAATAACGCTACTGTCGGCAGTGCCACTTGAATTACGCTCTAACATACTCAGTCAAATACCATTTCACTCAGCTCATTTTCGGTTGGCAGATGATGTTGACTCAATAAATGCTCGGCGTTCTGCGCAGCGTCACTTTGCTAAAGCTTCAGAAGCAGCACTTGGAGTGAACTGTCCAAGTGCTGCAGCATTAGCAGATGAGTATGCCCTATGGCTCGAATTACGAGATCCTGAGTATTCCAATCAAGGGAAACAAAAGTTAGAAGAAAAACTGCACAATGCCGAGTCTACACTGCGCCTAGTACCTTTATGTATTCAATTTGAGATTAAACTAGGTCTTGAAAAGGTAAGGCAAGAGATCGAGCAAAGAATTGCACTTCATGGTGGAACGACATATGATACTGCGATCGCGCGTTTTGCACTCGCTTTTACAGAACAAACGCCCGAAGGTTTTGCCAACTACATCACACGCCATTACGAAGAGCTATCAACATATCTTGATTCGAAATCACTGCGATTTATACAAATTGAGATGTTTTCGCGTGCTGGGTTGATCGAAAAAGCTAACTCCTGTTTTGATTTGATTTTAGAAGAGGGAGTTTCTGAAGCTGATGTAGTTCGCATAACAAGTATTATTTCCGAAGCTGAAGGCAATGATCCAGTTGCTATTCGAAAGGCTCAGTTCGAGCAAAGCGACGCTATAAATGACCTAGAAGCATTAGTTGTAGCACTTGAGCATCAGCGTGAATGGAATGACCTTTCTGAGTATGGGATGATTCTTTATCAAAGAACTCGTTCAGTGGGTGATGCCGAGAGACTGATCAATGCTCTGAGCAGAAGTTACAAAACAGATGAAGTCATACAATTTTCTAGTGAACATTCAGATCTTCTGTCGCAATCTCAGAATTTGCAGATGTCCTATTGTTGGGCTCTATATCGTGAAGGTCTGTTTGTAAAAGCTCAAACTGAATTGGAAAAGTTGAATAATCTTCAGGATAACCCAAACTATAGAGGATTAAAGAAAAATTTAGCAATTGCACTCGGTGATTGGAATTCTCTCGTTGAGTTTGTCGCAAATGAATTCATGCATAGAGAGAAAAGAAGCGCACGTGATTTGATAGGGACTGCTCAACTTGCTCTAAAATTGAATTCACTCCATGCGAAAGAATTGCTATTTGAAGCTGTATCCAAGGCTGATGCAGATGCTGATGTTTTCGCTTTAGCTTATTTCTTAGCCTCAAGTGCTGGCTGGGAGGAGGACTCTGAAGTTTTTGCCTGGCTCCAAAAAGCTGTTGAACTCTCTGGTGATGATGGGCCTATTAAGACTGTCACGATAGAGAAGCTATTCGATTGGAAGCCTGATTGGGAGCGTCAGGAGTTAGAAACATGGCAATCGCTCAATCGTGGGAAACTTCCGATTTTTCTTGCTGCGCATTTTCTCAATAAATCTTTAATCGATTTGATATTACTTCCGGCTTTTGCAAATTCTTTAGAGAGAGATCCAAGAAATAGAAATATCATTCCTGCTTATAGTGGAAATCGTTTGCCAATATCATTGCAAGATATTCCAAAAACGGTAGGCATAGACGCTACTGCTTTGCTCACGCTTGGCTTTATAGACGCTATAAATCAAGTTTTGGATGCCTTTGATGTTGTATATCTCCCACATTCGACTTTTGCTTGGCTTTTTACAGAGAAACAGAAAATAGGGTTTCATCAGCCAAGTAGAGTGAGAGATGCGCGCTATATAAGTAATTTATTGGCTAGGGATACTTTGAAGAAGTTTATCCTGACCACTACTGTAAATAGTGATTTGTCACTGCAGGTTGGTGACGAGCTTGCAAAACTGATAGCAGAAGCAGAAAAGAATAGGGAAGGCGAAGAGGCACAGCACATTGTTGTTCGTTCATCTCCAGTTTACCGGGTCTCGACACTCATGGATGAGGAAGCAGATTTAAGCCAGCACTCTACTATTCTAAGTAGCTGTTTGGCTGTGGTAGAGAAATTACGAGCAAAAGGTCAAATAACAGCAAGCGAAGAGCAGCATGCACTAAACTACTTACGATTACGTGAAAAGCCGTGGCCAAATCAACCAGAAATTCATGATGGAGCAGTTCTTTACCTTGATGATCTAACAATCAACTACTTTATCGATATGAAGCTCTTAGACAGGCTTCAAGCAGCTGGGCTTAAGCCGATAGTCTCTCAAAGAGCAATATCTGTTGCGAATGCTCTCATGCTTTATGAAAGTGTGGCAGAGAAAATCGATGCGGTAATAGAACTTGTAAGATCTTCAATTAGAGCAAGAATTTCGTCGGGAAAGGTGAGGTTTGGAAGGCAACCAAATTTCGATGAATTGAGTGAGCGATCAATATTGCAGCATCCTACCGCTGAAATCCTCTTTCTAGCACAGAATTGTGATGCGGTAATTTTAGACGATAGATTTGTGAATCAGCGGCCACATGTCGATGATGGTGGTGCCCGGTCACTAGTTCTCACGACCATAGATATTCTGAATGTGCTGGTTGCGACTGATATACTGTCCGAGGATGATTTATTTGAGTACAGAACTTTGCTTCGTCGAGCTGGCTTTGCTTTGGTTCCAATTTCAGCTGATGAACTGAAGAAACATATAACAGCGTGTGAAGTTAAAAGTAATAGGATAGTAGAGACAGCCGAATTAAAAGCGATCCGTGAAAACATTCTCAAAATCAGAATGAGCGATTGGCTCCAACTTCCCGAAGAAGCTCAATGGTTAAATTCAACTCTCGGGGCTTTTATCATGGCGCTGAAAGGCATATGGGAAAATGATGCTTCTCTTTCTGATGTGATAGCTCGCTCCAACTGGATTGTTGATCAAGTTGATATTCGTGGATGGGTTCATTGTTTTGAACCAAAGATTGCGGACAATTTAATTGGCATTGGCCAAGGCTCATACATATTGCCATTACTAACACCACCTCCAAATGCCTCGCAAGAGATAGCAGAAAGTTACCATAGTTGGATAGAAAACTCTGTTCTATCTTCCGTCAAGCAAGAATCTCCTGAGCTATATGAGTGGATAGTCAATTGGTATGATGAATCGATATTTGGGTTGACTGAAAGGGACTGGCCGGAGGAGAAATTAAATGAGCAGCGATCCTGATATTAAACAGTTGATAGTAGAAGCAATACTACCAAATATTCCACCAATGATATGGAATACATTACTCGATGATAGCAATTTTCGTGATAGATACGGGTTTGAAGATGGATTTGTCCTAACCTTTGACAATCCTAAGATTTCAGTTCAACGAAGTGAGCTTTATGACACCATTCGTGAAATTCTTTCTACTAAAAACGAATCAAAGATAACCACAACTGGTGGTCAAGAGTACGTACTTCGCAACGAAGCAAATGTTGATGAATTGCCAGCTATAATTCTCCACACTGATAAACACAAGTTTTCACTTCCAAATTTTGCTTTACTTTCACCAGACGCATCGATAAGGCAGCAATTCCTTGAGAAGGTGATTAGTGACTTTCATATTCCCGTCAATACATATGAAAAATGGCGTTCCATAGCAGTAGAGCGTCCTTTTGAAAATGACGAAGTTGATGCATTTAATCGAGATACTTATGATACGCCGGAATATGTAGCACAAGCAATATGCGATGATATTGTACGCGGAAAGGGGGCTGTCTCTTCCTTCGTTCCGCCGTCTCAAAGATACTTTGAGAGATTAGCAGGAGCCTATGATAATAGTAATTCTGCCAAAGACTATGCAATCAGAGTAGGTAGAAGTTTTTTTGAGGAATTATATGCATGGGATCCGTTTAAGGGTTTTCTGCGTAGTCTTTTACTTTGTTCACATTCGGCGATAACTGATGAAATTAGTGTTGTTTTTTCGAGGAACAGGAATTTCATCCAAGTCCTTGATTACGTTGAAAAGCATGGAGACGTTGTCTCTCAGTTGGGCGCGATAGAATTAGGATTGAGCGCACTTCCAGAACAACCAGAAATTGAACCTATTATTATTCGTTTAATTCAGCGTATTCGTGACGACGATATTGGTAGTCAGAGCAGTAAATTTAAGCTTTTTTCAGCTCTGATTGTTCTTGTTGACGGGGAGCTGTCTAGAAATCGATTGATGGTTAGAAAACCTCCTTTCTATCGTAGGTTAGTTTCACTGACACAGGCAGCATTGATTCAACGTCAGCTGGTTAATTACGGCATCGACTACGGCTCTTTTTGTAAGTGGGCACTACAGGGCTACTCTCGGCATTTTTATATGCAATCTCTTGTAGATATGCGTCAAGAGCCGCGTTGGGATCCTGAATTTTCATCTCCTCAGCAAATCAAAGAAGATTTTTTCGGTAGGATTATGATAGCAGCGAGCAAGCATCAGGATAGCATTAGAAATAGTGAACTATATGATCTAATTCTTGGAACAAGTAAAAATAGTATCCACTCGATGAGTGACTTTCCGCGTCCTTACTATCCAAGTCCATTAGAAGGAGCTGAAGATACTTTTAGTTCCTTGCCTACAAACATTTCAAACGCGATTGAAGAGCAGCTTAATACTGAAAAGATAGAGCCATCATCTTTTATTACCCTGATAAACTCTGCGTTAATTTTCTGCCTTAATCCTAGTCATATAGAATTAGCAGCAGAGGTTCTGAGGATGGGTAACCATCGACTTGAAAACGTAACAGATCAATCTGAAATTCTAAGTATATTGAATGGTTTGGCTACAGTTGCTGCAACTAGCAGGAATATAGAGTTGGCAAAAGAACTCCGTATACTTGCACGAAGGTACACGAATGATGCTCAGTTTAGAATTCCCGTTCAAGAGGCAGTGAGACTTTGTTTGATTTCTTCGGCTAGTTATGAAGACTATGATGAATGGCGACAGTTTTGTGGAGAATGGTTGACTGAGTTAGCCTTCGGAGACCTAAGAGATGATGATGGGGGTACTTTGTATTTATACTTACAAATTCTTTGTCATATTGACCCTGGATTGTGGGTTTCATGTTCAAAAGCTGATGCTGCGCTGAAAGCATTATGACATAAGTTTTGAATGAAGTTGAAACAAGAACACCTTTAACGCCACTCTTTCCCTATGACATAATCCCTTTTTATGTCATGGTAAAACTGCTCAAAAACAACGCCTCATTTTGAGCATCTTAAGGCTTACATATGACCGATCTCATCATAAAACCCCAGACAGCTCCTGGTCTCCCCGGAACTGAGTTCCTACTGCCTGAAGTCTTCGCTCGCTCTGGCAAACGAGCTTCTTACCGCTTCGTTGAGTTCTTCGCTGCTGAAATCAGAAACCTCAACACCCGCCTTGCCTATTACCGGGCACTAACCAAGTTCTTTGACTGGCTTGAAGAGTTTTATCCAGGGTTAGAGATCGATCAGATAAACTCTATTGTTGTTGCAAGGTACATTGAACTCCATCCAGGCTCGCCACTCACCAGGAATCAACATCTCTCAGCGATTCGCTCGCTCTTTCGATGGCTGCTTTCGGGTGGTGTGGTGAAAGAGAATCCCGGTGTTGAGGTGCGTGGAGTAAAACACCGCGTGAAACAAGGCAAGACTCCTATTCTTTCAGATGAAGAGATGGTGCAGCTTCTTGGATCCATTGATGTCTCTCACGTAGTTGGTCTTCGTGACAGAGCACTCATAGCCACCATGTTCTATAGCTTTGCTCGGATTGGGGCTGTTTTAGGTATGGATGTGAAAGACCTTTTCAATAAGGGTAAGCGCACCTGGTTTCGACTGCATGAAAAAGGTGGAAAGTATCATGAGGTACCGGTTCACCATAAAGCTGAAGAGTATCTTGATGCATACCTTGAGGCTGCTGGGTTTAGCGATGCAAAGGATGCTCCCCTCTTTCAGACATCACCTGGCAGAGGCAGGAAGCTAACTGGAAAGCGTTTGCAGCGTCAGGAAGCCTGGGCGATGGTAAAACGTCGGGCGATGGCTGCGGGGGTGAGTACTGATGCGTGTATCCATACGTTCAGAGCGTCTGGGATTACTAACTTTCTCCGTAATGGTGGATCAAGGGATAACGCTCATAGGGTGGCCGCCCATGAAGTTGTCAGAACTACTGCCCTCTATGATCGCAGGGATGAGGCTATCAGTCTTGATGAAATCGAGCGGATTCGATTGTAACCTCAGAATAGGCATAAACGTTTCTCTCGAAAAAATCAATCCACATTGAATTCCTTATGATATCTGGGCACGTAAACGCTCTTGCTCACGGGTCTGCTCTTGTTCTCGTATACGCCCCCTGATCTCAGTATACAGCTGAGCTTGCTGATTATCTTGATCTGTAGCAGTAATGACAAGCGCATATGGTTCTTGCTCCAAACACAAGGCCTTTCCCCAATCTCGATCATTACGAGTGACCACAACAAACCATTTCTCTTCAGGCCTACGACTACGGAAACGCCATGTGGATGATTGGACGGTACCTTTATCTCTTAATTGAGAGCTAATGTTGCGATTACCTACAGCATCGTCGTTACGCGTATCGTAGTCTTGTTGAATCTGCTGATTGAAATGCCGTTGGATCTCCTCCAAAGATAATCCCTTAACTAAACGATAATAAATACGTGTAGCGGTATAATCCATCCGAGTAGTTTTAACTACTGGAGAATGCGCTAGTGTTATCCTGAGTTCACGAGTAGCCCTTTGAGTACGCAAATATGTTTCTGGCAGAGGCAATTCATAGAAGCAATGAGAGTTATTTTCAATGTTATCTTCTGCAATAAGGACAACAGCATTTTCTGTAGAGCGAAAAAGTGTATCCTCATCAATAACTCCATATCCTGCAATTTCGCGTACTAAGTCACGATTTTTCGTCTCTGAAGCATCTTTATAAGAGCTTTTTTCCTCATCTGAGAAAATGCTACTACATTGATCTGGTAATTGTGCATGATTAACCAATAACGCGCGCAAAAGGTTAGCTGATGCTTGTGGATATTCGTTAAGTAAACGCCCTGCTAGATGTGTGATATAAGGGGCAGCGAAACTGGTTCCGGAAATCTCCTTGAATATAGTATTGCCAACAAACTCATGATTGAGTGTTAACACTCCTAAGCCACGTAAGTCCGCCTTCCACTGTCTCCCCTCTTGCCTCATTGGAGAAGCTAAGTTCCCTCCTAGAGCCATAAGTTCAGGTTTTAGGGCCCCTTTAACTGAGGGACCATGACGAGTAAATGGAGAAGGTTGATTTTCAGAAGCAGGAGATAAAGCTACGATCTCTGGATACTTCTGCTCATCTAGATTTGCGTTGTGTCTTGCAATACTCCCAACGGTTAATACGTTAAGAGCAGGAGCAGGGTCAATGATTACACTTGCATCATGCATTAAGTAATCTGGATACTCCTCACGCCAACTATGTAAGGGGACCGAAGGATCTGATGTTCCAGTAAAATTTCCAGCAGAAACGATAAAAAGCGCATTGTGCTTGCGTGCTAATGTATCAAGTACGTAGGCAATGCCACGAATATGAGACCCGTCATACGGAGAGTTATCATTGCCTATTGAAAGATTGAAAATTCTGCAACCATGCTCCTCAGCAAAATACGTTATGGCTTTTATCAGAGTTGTTTCAATCGTTTTCTCATCGAATCTTGCGTCTCCTGTTTGGGGATCTCGATAGAGAATTTTCCCACTAAACAACCAAAATTGCGGATTCCAAAAATTACTATTGGCGCAATTTTCAACATCCCCATATAAACTGACCCCAGCAACCGCAGTACCATGTCCTGCATTGTCACTAGCATCTTGCCCTTGTACAAAGCTTTCGGTTTCAGCTATGGCAGTTTGCAACAAAGGATGGTTGGTATTAATACCACTATCAAGTATGCAGATACGAGCAGCATTAGTATTTGGCGTTGGTAAATTGACCGGTATTTTATTAATGTCAACGTTTAACTGCTGATAACTAATTCCTGTCTGCGGCAACAAATCGACTCGTCGAACATCACGGTGATTGAGAAGTAGGTCCGCTTGGGATTGGTCAACTTCAACCCTATACATCAATAAACTGTCTTGATTGATTCTATCAATTCGATGAATCCGATGCTCGTTTAGCCATTCTTCAAATTTGGTGTAAAGTTGAATACGATCTGGATGGTTGGAAGTATGAAATGGCCATAATTCAATATCCAGTTTGAAACTTTCGCTAGTTGGCAATCCCTTATGTTGAATAGCCCAGCTTTTACGGTCATCTACTGTCCAGTTATCGATACCCTCTAGAGCTTCTAGAGTTTGCTTGTAAGTAAGATCTGTATCATTGATTCTGAGTTTTTCAAGATGATTATTAAATCTCTCCAAACCATCTTCGTTTGAAAACGCTATACAAACTTCCTTTTCTTCATGGCTGATAAATTCAACACCATGTTTTTCAAGATCCTTAAACGATAAACTGCCAGAATACTTCAGCTTGAGAACATAGTCTCCTTCTTGCGAAGCAATTTGTTCTCTAGAAATCTGGCGAGCAGTCATTAAATCTGTTGACAGTCTCTCTGCATGTGAGGGTAAGTCATTACGTCTAGTAAATTGAGGTCGCCTTCCATCAGAACGACGATCATTCCTTAAGTCTTCTCTTTCAATTACTAAATGTTTGTAATCTTCGGGCATTGCTAGCAACTACTTTGACGATCTTTGCTTTTCTCTTTCCAAGGAATTCTTCAAATCTTTAATAGTCAGAAATTCTTGGTTTCTTAAGATTAAGCGTTTGATGGCACGCCGAATAATTCGTTCAATATCTGCACCACTTAAACCAATCAGACTGTTCAAAAGCTCTCTATCATCCAACTCAAACTGACGGCGAATCCCTCGAAGCTTCAATTCTAGTATTTGCAGTAATTGCTTCTTATCTGGAATTGGAAATTCAATAGTTTCGTCAAATCGACGCCAAATTGCTGAATCTAGTATTTGCTCATGGTTAGTAGCAGCTAAAATGAGGCTTTGACCCTGATAGGTATCCATCATTTGTAATACAGCATTTACTACTCGATGCAACTCTCCACTTTCCCCTCTATCACTTCTCTCTTTTCCAATAGCGTCGAACTCATCAAAGAGTACAACCATTAAGTGCTTAGAAATAAAGTCAAATATTTTACGCAAATTTGCGGCTGTTTCACCTAAATAAGAAGAAATTAGCGTATCTAAACGCACAATAGCCAAGGGGCGGTCAAGCTCGAATGAGATTGATTCTGCAGCTAATGTTTTACCGCAGCCTGGAGGACCATAAAAAATAACCTTTCCAGAAGGCTGCATACCATAGCTTCGAAGTATATCTTGGCGTCGATGTTCTTCTAATAGCTCTTCAAGAGCGATCATGCTGTGTTCAGGTAAGATAACCTCTTCCATAGCCCTTTGTGGTTGTCTAATATCCAACAGCGGTAAACCTCGTTCTTTATCTGTCGGAACATCAGAAATCAGATTTTTTGGAGGCCCAGAGGCTATTGCTAATTGTTCACCATACAAAATCTGTTCTAGGTCATTTGCCAAAAGATGATGCTGTTTGCGGCGTTCTTCTTGGATAATGGCCTCTGACGCACGGCGAAAAGCAGCAGAATCACCTGAAGCCCCTGCTCTTATAAGTTGTCGTAATACTTTGCCGTTTGCCATCTATAATTTTCAGCTAACTTACCATTGTTCCATACAAACTAGAGCCGATGCTCGATCTATTAGATGAGCATCCTAGCAAATTTGATTAAGAAAGACATAAAAATAAATAAATATAAGCAGTAGGGACTTTCTTAAGGGCAATGATGGCTTCAAAAGCTTAAAGGACTTGGCATATTTTATCCGTCGCCCTATCTCTGATCAAGACATCCCCCCTGCCTCACTGACATCCTTATGAGCATCGTCTCAGAGGGATTCGCCTATGAGTACCTGTAAGGAAGTCTTACGGTCTCTTCCATCAAAACTAAAACCGACACTCAAATCCAGGATCACCGAAATCCTGGATGAAATAAACGACCTGCGCACCCGTGGATACAAGTACCTCGAAATCACCCAGATTCTAGGGGAACAGGGCATCGCCATCAAATGCTCAACGTTGAAAAAATATGTCCAGCAGCTAAACCGAGCTGCCCGCACCACTAAACCAGGTGTCCTGCCGTTACCCAAAGCACGGAGGTAACGGTCATGCCCTGGATTCATAATTCCTGCGGAGAAAAAGGCGGTGTGGGTAAAAGCATCGTGTCTCTAGCCCTTGCTGAGTACTTCCTACGCCTCAAAAAGGTACCGCTTATCTGTGAAGCAGATCGATCCAATGGGGATGTAGGACGTGCATTTGAAGGCAAACAGCGGGTCATATATCCCTACTTCACTGAGGATAGCGATCAGATTGATAAGGCAGACACGCTCCTTGATGAGGTGCTGGCCAGTGACACTGATGCCGTGGTCAACTCCCCTGCTCAGTCCCACCGGGCACTTGTCCAATGGTTATCACAAGGCAGTGCAGATCTTGCATTAGAGGAAGGCGTCCAGCTTTGCTTTTGGTTTGTAACCTCTGGTGAATACGACTCTGTAACGCTCTTCCTTGAATCGTTACAGGAGTTTGATGGCATTCCGCACATCCTGATTCGGAATCGACATTTTACCGATCGCCTTACCTATGACTACTCAGACATGGAAGCGAATGAAAGCCTTGGAACGGCCTTGCAGGCATATAAGGTGCCAGTCATTTACCTCCCTCGGTTTGGCTCAGCAGATCTTGATTTCTTGAAGGCCCATTCCCTTACCTTCGGGGAAGCCATCTCCCGTGAAGGTGGGCTCACCATCGCGGCCCGCAGTCGCGTAAAACGAGCGCTCACCACATTCTTCTCCCAACTTGACGCATTAGAGATTTTTACCAATGGAACATCTTCAAACAACGGAGCAGAGCCTGCTCCAAAAACTCCTGCACGGAAAAAGCGAAGCCGAGCAAAAAAGAGTGTGGGAGATAGTAGCAAAGACGGGGATAGCTGAAGACGATCCCATGTTTATCGCAATGGTAGCGATGGGGTCGATTGAGGCTGCTGTAGTCGAAGTTCCAAAGGCAGTCTCTCTTCAGGAAGAACGACTTTCAGAAACCGTCGATACCCTGACTAAGAAGATTGGGGAGTTACGGGAATACACGCTTGGACTCACCGCACTCTCAAAGAACCTTGATAAACGGCTCAAGATGCGGCTTCCCCGTGCCTCCCGTAATAGTGGGCTCCTCGCACGGGAGCTTATCGGCGTTGCCCTCATGGGGCTCCTCACTGGTACTCTCTTTGGTCGTCCCCTCCTCTCATTTGCTGGTAGTGAGACCTGTGAGAGGTTCCCTGAAATATGCGTGTTGCAGCAAGAGGAGGTACCGCAATGAAAGGATATAAGGGGCATCGAGTAACCGTTGCATTACTCTTTCTAGTATTGGTCGGTTGTTTTCCGCTGCTCTTCTTATTTTTACGAGATGTTGTCACAGGGATTTTCTCAGCATTTCAATTCGATGACAGGGTGTGTCTTTGGATTGATGGGGTGTTTCGGTTACCAACGAACCTTGCGCCAGAGGAGGCAGTTGGAACACTCCAAAAGGCAACAGCAGGAGGCTCACATCGATGGCTTATAGAGGCGGCTACAGTGTTTCCTACCCTTTGGTGTCTGCGGTTCCTAACGGGTGCAGTTGAAGAGATTCGCTCTGTCTATGGCGGGGCGTCCCCGCTCCACATTATTGAAGTCTTTGGTCGCTGGATCGCTCTGGCAGCGCTGTTACAAGTTGCAGCTCCAGTTGTTGCAATCGTCTTTTTTCACAGTGTTCGATTTGTTGTTTGGGAGCCGCTTACCTTTCTAATGGCGATAAGTGTCTTCCTCTTTCTTCTTGGCTGGGGATGGCAGTACCCATACGGGCGATTAAAGCATGTACGAAAAATATATCACTTTGAGCGGTTAAAGCAGGAGAGAGCAGTATGAAGGTTCGATTCATCGTTGCAGTGGCACTCATTGCATGGCTTCTACCGTGGTGTGTGCCAATAGTGGAAGCGCAGGTAGAAGTGGCATTACTTCAGCACAGTTTCGGGTGGCTTAATCCTGGGAACGCGGTTGGAATGCTGCTTGGGTGTTCAGCAGGGGGAGCGGTAGTGAGCTTGATAACCGCTGCTGCTCAGCGAATAAAGCGCGTTACGGCTCGGGAGGTTCTCTGGTGGCTTTTTGCGGTCACTACTATTTGTGCACTCTATCTTGGCGTGAAAGAAGTTCTGGTGCCTTTGGTAGGACTAAAAACAGGATTTCTTGCAGCGGTAACTGTTGCCGGATTAGGAATCGTGCAGATAACTCGCAAACGATTTCCCGAATATCAGTTTGACCCACATGTACGGGGACCAAGGCTTGTACGTTCTCAGGACATCAAACGATCTCGTGGAGAGCTTCCACCAGGACTTGTTCCCTGGGGTGCTGATCACATCGATGTTAAAGACGAGAATGAACACTTTATGCTCCTTGGCAACATCGGAGGTGGAAAAACCACCTTTCTAAAGGCAATGATGTCCTGGATCAGCGCACGTGAAGGGCAGCTTTGGATAGTCTTCGATCCAAAAATTCAACTGGTGCCTTACTTAGAGGCACTCAACAAACGGGTGCTGATATTCAATCCCCTGGATGCGCGAAGAGTTGCCTGGGACACCCATGCCGATATTGTGAATGAGCCGCAGGCGATAACGTTCGGAAAAGTCATCATCCCTGACGCAGGTGGTCAGGAGAGCTATTGGAGTCAATCAGCACAGAATCTTTTAATAAGCGTTATCCTCTTTTTTATCCGCTCTGGAAAGTGGTGGGACTTTCGGGATGTACTCCTTGCTTGTTCAAGTGCAGAGTACCTCAAGCTCATTGTTGGCGGCGATGCCTTTGATGCGATCATTGCTGAAGGATTAGAGGGAAAGAGTGAGCATAGTGGTACCAATGACTATATGCTCACGCTTAATACCCGGCTGCGTCCTCTTCGTGTTATGGCAGCGCTCTGGCATTCGGCAGAGGAGAAGGTCAGTTTGCGAGAGCTGATTGAGAGCGGTGATTTTGGGGATACCGTTATTGTGCTTGGCAATGACAACACGTCTGGAGCAACCGTACAGCAGTTAAACTCCATTCTCTTTGAGCGGTTAGTGAGTCTGATTTTAGATCTCCCTGACAGTGATGTACGGCGCATCTGGCTTTGGATTGATGAGGTATCTGAAGCATCTCGGTTTGTGAAACATAATCTGGTTCGGTTTATGACCGTTGCACGGTCTCGTGGTGGGTGTGCGGTTCTTTCAGCGCAGAACACCGCAGGGATTGAAGCGAAGTTTGGTGTCGAGACTTCAAAGCAGCTCTTAGAACTCTCTCAAAGGTTAGCAGTCTTAGGTGGTGTTGATGGAGACACAGCACGCGCTGTGTCTGAAACCTACATCGGGGAAGTGGAGGTTGTTGAGCACCAAGTTGGGTATTCGGAAGAGTTTGACGGCACAGAACGTGAATTTGGTGAGGTATTTAAGAAACGTGTGGAGAGAGAAGTGAGCCCGACTTTGAGGCGCGTAAAGCGTCCCCTTGTGCCAAAGGAAGCGTTGTTTAGTTCATCGATTCCAAAGACAGGGAAGGAATATGGGCTCACTGGCTTTTTTGCAGGGGGTGTCGGTGGTCATCACTGGCATAGATACTCTTGGAAAGAAGTACAGGACATGCAGATTGAACCTGATGAGGAAACAAAAGCCTATGACCGAATTGACGAAAAGGAGCCGGGGTTACAGCTACAGTCATGGACAGATGAAGAGCTTCTGAAATGGGGACTGTTAGAGGATAAAGGCCAAGATGAAGAGAAGAATCTGTTTGATGAGTTTAGCAGGAGTGAAGCAACGCTCCCTCGTTCAGAGGTGTTGCAAATACTCACCTTACAGGACAGTGAGCTTGATGAAATTGCTGCAATGAGTGGTATTCAGGCGGGACTTGCTTCGTTTACACGGCAGCAATTTACAGAGATTGGTGCATCGATTGGATTTGAGCTTCTGGGTGTTTCAGTTGATTGGGAGCAGTAGTGAGCATGAGTATCAATGATTCTGGTTCTGAGCGACAGGTAAGGGCTGGCTCAGAAAATGTATCGCGGTTTCAGGATAAGTTTTTGCGGCGTTCTAAAGATGGCGGTGAAACGTTTCGGGAGGGTACAGCATTTCAGAAAGAACTAGGGATAGTTGAGAAGTTACGGCTTAGAGCAGGGAAAACAGGAAAAACGATGTGGCGCTGGGGTATCGGGAATCCTGCAAAGCAGCAAGACCGAGTTTCATACAAGGTACGTGGGGGCAAGCTGACCGTTACTGATGACGATGGCCGGACTATCAAAGAGAGTCAGGAAAAGGGACTTTCCAAATATAACGGTATGACCTTGCATGGGAAAGGGAATCGCACAGGGGAGATTGAGGTAAAGGAGAATTGGTGGAGTCGTCGAAAATTAGAGCAAGGAAATGTGTCCTTAACACCTAATGAGCGAAAAGAGAGGGAACAAGCCCAGAGTGCACGACTACTTGCTCGCATTCTTTCTCCTTTCAGAAAAGGCAAGAAGGAAAGAATAGGTGATAATTGGTTTATCGACAAAGCTGCACGCACTGGGCATAGGATTGACCAGTGGCAGCAACGTCGAAGTCAAAAGCGAAGACACAGGCTCTAGGTTGGAGATTTTGAGAAGGGCTTCTCAGAGGGAGGAAGCCCTTCCCCCGGATAACCGTTGTGAAGTGACTAAGCATCATGATTGGTTTACAACGTCTCTTATCGAGGTGTAACAGGGGCAACAGATAATCCAAAAGGACTAATGTGGCAGATGGTGTACAGCCAGTACAGCAGCTAGAACTGATTCCTCAAGACCAGGCTCCACTGCCTGAAAAGACTACCCATCGGACGGGACAAGAGGCTCCTTTTATGAGCCTTGCTCCCGCCATGGAAAAATATCGGCTCGATAACTATGGTCCAAAGGTACTGTCTACCAAGGAGCTGCTTACTATTGTTATTGGACAAGGGGCAGTCAAAAAAGGAAAACGGCAAATCTATGCTGATGAGATAGCAGCCTCTATACTTCTTAAGGCAAAGGAGAAAGACTCTAATGAGGCTATCGGCCTTCAGCAGCTTACAAAGAAGGACCTGACGGCAATTGAAGGCATTGGTGAATCAAGAGCGGCTATTATCATCGCAGCCCTCGAACTTGGAAAACGTATCTCGAATCCGAAACCGAGTGTCAAAACGTTAGTTGAAGACCCAGCGGTAGCTGCAGCAATAGTCATGAGCGATATCGGATATGAGCCCTTAGAACATTTCGCTATTATGTGTGTAGATATTAAACACCGACTGAAATCCACTCATATCCTCTCTAAAGGGACTCGTGCTGAAACCCTTGCAGATCCGAGAGAAATATTTGGAAAGGCTATTGAGAATGGAGCTAGTCGTTTGATAGTAGCTCATAATCATCCATCCGGGGACCTTACCCCAAGTGAAGCAGATATCAACCTCACCAGAACTTTACTTCAAGGTGGGAAGATTCTTAACATCCCTATTCTCGATCACATCATTATATCAAAAGGAGATTTTGTAAGCGTTAGACAAACTGACGGATATCTCTGGGATGGCTGATACACAGACAAAAATGGGTAAGAAAAATCAAAAATGTATTTCTTCTGATTTTGTTACTGAGATGATACTGTGCCGGAGCTTCACACTCAAAATTCTAGAGTACCAGGCAAGCTTTCTGAAGCATAAGTTGAGCCAACATCCGAGAAGGCACTAAATAAAGCAACTTACTGATAAATCAGCACATTCTCGCTCTTAGCCCGAGCACTTTTGGTAAATTCAATCTTCCAGGGAAGGGTTGGAATAATATTCTTAATCGCTTCCTTAAAACGTCTATTCTCTCCAGTGTAGCCGCAGAGCCCTTTGAAGTTTTCGAGGGAAAAGCAGATAGAGTCCTGATTCCCAAGCCGGGTTCCGATTAGTAAAAGGAGCCGTTTTCTGAGCCCAGATTTCTGCTCCTTAAGACACTCCTCAAGAACTCTGTTCGGAAGTGAGAGGATGTGTTTAATGTCATTAATCCAGCAGTCAACCAGTTCAGAATTAAACTGAATGACAATTTTGCCAATAATTTTTTTGCCGTTAATTGTTTCTTCTTCAAAATGGTAATCAAGGAGATGAAACCCCTTCTCCCCTCCCCTTACTCCATCGAAGATGTTTGCCTGGTAATATGTTGCACCAAGCCGTCTAATGGCATTCCTGAGCCACTCATTGTTTTTCCCACTTTTGGGTTCTTTTCCAAGGCTCTTTAGAACCTGATACGATGTAGTTTCGATTTTATGGGGAACGTGCTTTGTGACCTGATAGCCTTCGTACGCTCTGGAGAGGAAATAGGTAAACACGTCAGCGTCCCAAACCTTCGCTCTTCCAAGCTTTGGATGTGGTAGTACGGTGATTTTATATTTGCCGTCCGGTGAGGTGTACTCAAAGATATCATTTCGATTCCGCTTATCAGGAGCAAAAAGCGGATATGCAGTCATCCTTCTATCTGCTTTCCAGGAGACTTTATCAACGTTTGTACTCGCAATTCTTACGGCAAGTTCCTTCTGCTCTTCAACGTGCTCTTCTTCTTTCTTCTTCACCCTATCAAGGGTCTCAAGAAACTCTTTTGATGGAAGGGCCTTGGCCTTCATAAGACGTCGAGTATATTGGCGGTTACACGATTGAAGGGAGCATGGTAATTTACAACTTGATAGTGAGAATACTATCAGTCTTTTTGGAAGGTGACTACCCCGTCACAACAACGGCAAGGAGGTTGCACCGTAGACGGCAAAACAAGTGTCTAAGGTTGTGGAATGACCATAAAAGACCGATAGGACAGACCGTGTTCTTGTGGTAACTCTCTGTAAGTTTAGCCAATAGTACGGTCGTGAAAGGGTTGCACCACAGACGGCACCTATTGCACCATAGACGGCAAAAATACGTGCGATATTGCACCGTAGACGGCAGGATGTTGCACCATAGACGGCAAAATTCCACTTACTATTGCACCGTAGACGGCGGTGAGTTGCACCATAGACGGCGCAAGGTTGCACCGTAGACGGCAAGTAGTGATTTTTAGATACCGAAAAACAAAAACAATTTAAGCAACTTAAAGCACTTAAACACCGTTCTACTTTGTCCCTTAAATATATATAAATTATATATAAATATAGATGCTCAGGAAAATGTCAGAAGGGTGTAGGAAAGAGAGGCTTCTTGGGGGCTCTGCCCCCAAACCCCCGAGGTTTTAGAAGGCATACACGAGAGCTATCAGGAAGATAAGTGAGCAGTGGCTATTTCCATGAACTGCTCTCTATATTATCTTTGAATCTTCATACAGAATCCTTGGAGTTATTAGTTTTCACCTTCTCCCCTACCAGGCAATGGATTCAACACTCATCTACAAGACTATCTTTTTTCTTGTGTTCTTGTGCATTGTTTTATTTGGATCAAAGCACAAAATCATAGGGGTAAGGCGACGAAAAAAACATCTGAGAGGCTCGCTCCTTGTTTCTAATAAAGAGTTCGTGCAAATGATAGCCGGAGATGGGCTCGCCATCCCAAACGATACCTCTCAAGAAAAAATATCTCATCTCCAGATTCGAAAAGAGGATGAAAGCAAACATCTACTTATTTGCGGTGATACTGGAACAGGAAAATCTGCACTCTTTCACTCGTTCCTTCATCAGATACGACTTCGGCCTAAAGAAATGGCTGTGGTCTATGACCCAAAACTCGAATTCTATAAACATCACGGACGACCTGAACGTGGTGATATTCTGCTCTACCCATTTTCAAATGAATGCCCCTACTGGGATCTCAGTGCCGAAATAACTCGTCCAGAAATTGCAAAAATAATCGCTGAAAGTCTGCTGCCCTGTAAGCCAGGGGATGAAAACGATTTCTTTGTAAGCAGTTCTCGGGATGTGCTCGATAAATTGCTCATCAAGTTAGGGGAAATGCATGGCACCGTTGATGAGTTCCTTTCGTGGCTAAGAGACCCTGACATGATCGATGCCCTCTTAGAAAATGAGATAGAGGCAAACTACATTCCCAAAGATGCCTTTCCGCAACGTGCAGGCGTCATTGGCAGCCTTACAAAAATGGGAAAATCTCTTGAGCTTCTTCCTTCAGTTGAAGACAGGAGACCCCATTTCTCTCTTTCACGATGGGTGAAGGAACGTCCAGGGTGGATATTTATCGGTGGAACAGGACCAGCGGATCAGCAGATATTGCAGCCCCTATTTTCAATATGGTTTAACATCCTCATTCAGCAACTGCTTGATTTCTCTGAAGGCGATAGCCCACCTGCGAGCTGGATATTCATCGACGAAATCGCATCCCTTAAAAGCCTCTCTTTTCTTGAGCAAGCAGCATCTCAAGCACGAGGTTTTAACACCAGACTGGTGCTCGGCTTTCAAAATAAATATCAAATAGAAAACTTTTACGACAAACTTGCACAACCGATTCTTTCGGCACCGAAAACCAAAATTTTCTTAAGAACAACCGAAATCGATTCTGCTGAGTGGTGTGCCAAGATGATTGGAGAGCCAGAGTTTGAGCAGCGCATTCTTAGTAAATCCTTTCAGCGTTCCTTTAACAGCAACGAAAGTGTGAGCTACCGGGAAGAACGAAAAACAGAATATCTAATCCTCCCGTCTGAGTTCTCTATGCTGGCAGATCGTACCGGGTTTTTGCAGTACCAAGGAGTGACCACTCCAATAGCGTTTGAGTATCCTAACCTTATGCAACGCAACAAGGTGAAACGGGAACAGCGGAAAGGAATTTCTCAATCAATCAAAAAGGCTTTCTAGAATAAATTCAGTTCTTCCACCTTGTTGTTGCTTGCCAACTCTTTTTTATTTATCCTGAAATGAAGCTAATAAAATCATTGATTATCTAATAGAGCGATATTGTAGATATTTCCAAATTTAATAAGAGATAAAAAATTTGAAAGACCATTCGATCACGATTCCTGTTGATGCAGAGATAGCGCAAATCTATAACTCTCTTTCTGAGAAGGACAGACAACGATATGGTCTCATTGTCTATTTGAGACTAAAAGAAGTTGTAAAAGAATCTCGTTCTCTTGATGAAATCATCGATGATCTGAGCACGAAAGCGCAAAAAAGAGGTCTTACCCCTGAAATTCTTAATTCAATTCTAAGCGAAGCCTAGAGTGCGTTGTATTTTTGATACCAACACTCTGGTGAGTGCTGTTCTTTTCAAAAAGTCACCTCCCGGACAAGCGTTAGCAATCGCACTCCGAAATTATACACTTCTTGTCTCGACTGATACGGTTGGAGAGTTGGCCGAAGTTTTGAGTAGGAAAAAATTCCAGCAATATGTAACGGCTGAGGAACGAGAAGAATTCTTAAATGCTTTTCTTGCAACCACCACGTTGATAAACGTGACCTCAAGAGAAGAGAGATGTCGTGATCCAAAGGATGATAAGTTCCTTAATCTTGCTATTTCCGGAAATGCAGACGTTATCGTCACGGGGGACAAAGATCTATTAACCCTTGGAAATTGTGAAAAAACAAAGATTGTCAATGCTGAAGCATTTCTCAGGACGCAGCTCACAATGCTCTAATCCTCTATTTATGCCCAAATCCAAGCTCATGCTGTAGAAATATCCCCTGCCCTTTTGCTTCAGATTCCCCAAAATTTGTTTCCTGGCCAATTTCAATTTGATTTTCTTCAGGCTCGATGAGTCGCTGATACGCGGGGGATAGTTTCTGAGCTTCCGTTCTGATATCCCCGTTAATGTTTTCCAACATCACAGATAAATCCTCGGCAACCTGTTGATGGATATCTATCGTCTTTCGAACCATGAGTGCTTTTTCTAGCGCTTCATTGCGTTCAGATTCAATCGAATTCCGTTCCGTGAGTAACATCTTTGCCTTTTCAGCACACTCAGCAGTTACTGATTCTGAGTACATCTCTTGTGAAAGTCGCTGATACCCTGCCCTCGCTTCATGAAGTGCCTTTTGCGCAATAATCCACTGCTGAAAGCTGTGTGAAAAATCACCCGCTTCTCTCAGCAATCGAAGTGGCTGCTGTCCGTATTCTTCAAGCTTGGCTCGAAGCTCCTTGGCGCGTACCAAGCCATCATCTATCAGCTCCTCATACTCATCGATGGCTCGGCCATAGAGACGCTCTCTAACGGTTTCACACGCTTCCTCTGAGGTGTCGCAGTGTTCGTGAAGCTGCTCGGTAAACTTATCAACTGTTCTATCAGCTATCAGTTGCTCTTTTCGCAAGGATTTGAGCGTATCGTGTTCCCTATCAAGCAGAATCTGTGCTTGGTCTTGTATTTCCATTAATTCTGAAATCGTTTCAAGCGAGGAAACTGTTTCTTCTAGGTGGTGTTGGTGATTTTGTAGAGTCGCAATTTCGCGTAGCAGTAAAACCTCCTGAACAGCAGGAGTTACCACTCCCTGCTTCCAGAGCATGGATTCATAAAGAGTAAGCTTTGTTTCTGGCTTCCTCTGAATCCCTTGTGCCTCAAGGCTTCTATGGTCAATCACTGCACTGAGTCCAGCACGCTTTAGGGCTACGTTTGCATGGGCTTCCCAGGATTCACGTAAATCTAACAACCGCTCCTTTGCCATCCATTGCCGGTCTTTAGGTGCCCCGCCTTGCACTGACTGTTTTGGATTTGCTTTCTTAAAAAACACCTCCCTTGGACGTTCAATGCCGTCAGTCAATGAGCGCGTTGAAAACATTACATGAACATGAGGGTTAGTCTTACCATCACTGGCATCTGATTCGTGAATCGCCAATGTGTAGGGATGGCGAACCCCGATTTCTTCCTGCACGAAATCTCTCACCAGTCGAATCTGTTGCTGAGTTGTAAGTTCTCGTGGAAGTGCGATTTCAAACTCGCTGTAGAGTCGCGCGTTCACTGCCTCAAATTCATCAGCTAAATTCCAGAAATCGGTTGCACTCCTTGCCCATTCTGGCAAGTTCCCTGATTCAGAATGGATCAATTCATGAGCACCATAATCGTACCGTTGCTCACGCAAGATATAGTTGCAGTGAGCAGCAGCACTGGTACCGTTTGCGCGGCTGCCATGCTTCATTGAGAAACGGTAAATAGCCACAACGATACTCCTGTGGTGCTTAGGGGGTCAGGGGGCACCCCGACGCGCTGCATTGCCTGCAATGCGTAAGCGCGCCCTCACTCCCTAGCGGTCGTGAGGGACATGGGGGCTCTGCCCCCAAACCCCCGAGGTTTTTAAGGCATAACGAGGTCTACCAGGAAGATGACAAATCTCTAAAATCAGTCAACACGGTTACAGGATTTTTTGGACTAAGAAGGCCCTTTCACCTACCCTATCGTTCACGTGAGAACTATTTTCATCAACTCTTTTTTTGAGAGAGCGCATGAGTAGCAAACGTAACAGAATTCAGAATCAGATTAGTAGTCTGAAGGAAAGCATTCAACGCGATCAGGCAAAAATCAGAAAACTCCAAACGAAAGACAGAGCTGCCAAACGAAAGGCAAGAACGCGCGAGCTGATTCAAATCGGAGGACTTGCTGAGATTGCAGAACTCCTACGTTTTGACAGAGGTGCGCTCCTTGGATTGTTTATCAAGGGCAGAGAAATGTTACAGGATGAGAATACCTTTTTGGCATTCAAACAGATTGGGGACAGAACGCTCAGTGAGCGAGCGCAGGAACGGAAGTCTCGTAGAAGGCCAAAGACCAACCAAAAATAAAAAGGCGGGCAAACAAGATATTCTCTTGTTTAACCCGCCTACTCATCTTCCCGATGAGCCTCGGCAATCCTATTCCTTGGCTGGATGCTCCTCAGCAGAGCCAGCCTCCGCTTCAGACTGCACAACAGTTTTATCATAGAGAAATTTGAAAGAATAGCACTCTTTGGAAAACGCCCGTAAATGCCTCAGAATCGATGTTGGCTATTTATGAGGGCCTTATCATAGGTAGCATGTTAAAAACGTCACAGAAGGCGGTTTCCGGCGATTTTTAGCTAAATCTTTAAATGAGATGGCTTGAGATAGTGTGAAATCGAAGCCTATTGAGTAAAAAACAGAAACCATTTTATGGAAACCATAAGCTGGAATACGGTTTCTGGTTTATGGGGAGGGTGCGATCGCAAGTCAGGTTTAACCAGAAAACAGTTTATGGTTTCTGGTTTCCGTAATAAGGAAACTGGAAACTGGTTTGCAGAAACTGTAAAATCAAACCCTTTCGCGGCTCCTTAAAAGCTGGTAACCATAAACCGTACACCAGAAAACAGTTTCCAGAATATGGTTTCTGGAAACCAGATTAATTTTTAAAGGAAAGGGGATGGCATGACGCGGACATTTGCCATTTTTAACATGAAGGGGGGAGTAGGGAAGTCTACAACAGCCTACAACCTTGCAGTTGGCCTGATGAGATTTAAGAACCAACGAGTGCTGCTGGTAGACATCGACCCGCAGGGACATTCCTCAGTAGCTTTGGGGATTCCAATTTGGGAGTTAGAAAAACAGATACGGGACGTGCTCACTGAAAGGTGTTCAATGAGAGACGCGCTCATTCGTACCAGTAGTGGGGTTGAGGTGCTCCCTTCAAATGTTCTTCTTGCGGAAGAAGAGATTCCGATATCGGGATTACCTGGCCGAGAATTGTTGCTTCGAAAAGTGCTTTCCTCAGTTCAGGATGACTACGATGTTATCCTCATAGACTACCCGCCAAATGTTGGTGTGTTCTCTATTAATGCCCTTATGGCAAGTGATGGCGTCATTGTGCCAGTCGATATGAGTTATCTTGGGCTCCTTGGCATTAACGGCATTGAACGAACACTCGACCTTATACGAAATCGGCTCGATCATCCGATTGAAATTGCTGGAGTGCTTGGCACCCGGTTCGATGTAAGGAATAACCTGAGTAAAACGGTTCTTGATAAATTACACGGTCATTTTGGCGATCGCACCTATAAGACGGTCATTCCTGAGACCGTGAAGCTTCGAGAAGCGCCAAGCTACAGTCAATCTATCTTCGACTATGACCCAAACGGAGCAGGGGCAAAGGCTTATCAAGCGCTGGTTGAGGAGGTAATGGGATGAGCATTAAAAAGAGTCCACTTGGTGTTGATCCTCTAAGTCAGGGGATTTTTACCAAAACAGTTCCAGAAAAGGTATTTGACCCTGCTCCCATACCAAAGACGAAGCCGAAAGTGGCGGCAAACATTACAGAAGCCACAAAGAAGAAGCCAGTTTCTGTAAAACAGAAACCAGAATATGGTTTTTTGAAAGATGCTGAACGGGAAAAAATCACTTTGCAGATTCCGGTTGAACTCAATGACTGGCTTGACGGGTTAGTGCGGAAAAGTAAGCGCACGTTTGGTCATAAGGTGCCAAAGCAAATCTGGGTTCAAGCAGGGATTGAATTATTAAGGTCTTCGTCCATTAACTTAGAAGCTATTGACTCTGAAGATGCGCTTCGAGCTGAGTTACAAAAGGTGAGCGCGAAAAGTAGGAAGTAGTGGACCTTACACTACCCCTCATCTCTATCTATCAGGAATTCAGATAGGTTGTGCTTTTCAATCAGTGCTCGATTTTCAGGTTTTTGGAGCCAATCCTCTAAAGCTTCCGTGAGCACATCGCTTAAGCTCCAATCCCGCTCCCCGTTTTTGAGTGCGGTGACTGCCCGGATAAGTTTATTAAGCTCTGGTGGAATATATCCTCGAAATTCCTTCTTTGACGCCATGTGCTCCGCTTTTCGCTGCACACATTGTGTCATAGCACTTAACGCTCTCTGCATTTGCTCGGTTACGCATAAGCGCGTATGCGCGTATAGATGCTATGCTGCTTTGCAGTTCACGCATCAAAGTTCCCATGAACCAAATACCTGAGCTGCAACAGGGGCAACACTGCCCTTATCTTGTCGTGGCTGCATTTCCAGACAAAGTCCCGCAGGTTATTGGCAGAACGTTTAACCAAGCGGATGCACAAACCCACATCCGCTTTCTGACGCGAAGATTAAAGCATGGTCAGTTTTTCCTGGTCTACGATCCTGGGGTGAGTGAAACAGAAGATGTCCAAGCGAAGGAAAGAGGGCAGATAGAGAGCACTCGACAAGAGGTCGAGCGGTCGGGTGATATTACGTAGCTTTTCACAGTATTAGGGCAATTTTAGGGCAAGTAAATAAAACTGCTTCTGAAACCTAATAAATTCAGTGTTTATAGCCGTTGCTATCGCGGATTCAAATCCCGCCGTTGGCTTTAAGCTCAAAATTATTGTAAACAAAGGAATTCAG
>ERZ1740070.222-NODE-222-length-39860-cov-6.429268_pt1 | contig 39860 bp, 36 predicted proteins | sample MGYA00581734_ERZ1740070 | MGnify/ENA primary metagenome ERZ1740070 (study PRJEB43018, sample SAMN04849744) | marine metagenome | isolation source: floating plastic debris | place: Pacific Ocean | collected 2008-09-01 | study: EMG produced TPA metagenomics assembly... | reverse complement strand
ACATCTAAGATTACGGTCCAGTCCGAGAGGGTACTACCGTCAAACTGGGCTCGGGCTACCTGGGTTTGATTGGCACCGGATGAGCCCGCTGCATAGGTAAAATAGACCCACTGGTTTTCGGCAAACTGGGGATGAACCGAAACATCCATTAACCCGCCCTGACCACCGGCAAATACGTCAGGGACGCCCGCCACTGGTGTTGGGGCAATCACTCCGTTGCGAATCAGTCGCACTCGCCCCGGACGCTCGGTAACCATCAGGGTGCCATCGGGTAGCCAATCCATTCCCCAAGGATGTTCCAGGGGTTCTGCCAAAGTAGTTTGCTGCAGGGTGTCGGTCTGGGCAATCGCTTGATTTGAGCTACCCGGTGAGACAGCTTCTGTTGAGGTTGCAGGTTGGGTAGCTGACTGTTCTGGGGCAGTCGTTGCACAGCTGATTAGCATTGACCCAGCCATGACAGCTCCAACCAGGGAACTTAGCCGATATCGGAGCATTATTACTCTCCCGTTTGCAGTTACCTCAACGATAGACAAACATCCGCTGATTGTGTATCTGCTGTTGCTGATTTTTGAAGAATAAATCGGCTTGGCGAGATTACTCTACATGTGTATTTTTCAGATTAAATTCTCCTGAGAATCGGCAGGTTATTTCCGACTCGCCATCGCCATCTCGGGGTGGTCTGCTGCAGCCACCTCAGGCGGTATTGGTGATAGGTCGCGACAGTTATCCTTAAAGCGGCAGAAGAAACTGACAATGACGATATAGAGTACTGGCACAACAAACAGACTTAACACTGTAGAGACAATCATGCCACCAAAGACAGCGGTACCCAAGGACTGACGGCTGGCTGACCCGGCCCCTGTGGCAATCACCAGGGGAAAAATCCCGAGCAGGGTGGAAATAGCGGTCATAATAATGGGACGCAGTCGCTGCTGGGACGCTTCTACCGCCGCTCGGACAATCGATAGTCCTTCATCCCGCAGCTGATTGGCAAATTCCACAATTAGAATGGCATTTTTACTGGCCAGGCCGATCAGCATCACTAGACCGACCTGACAGTAAACGTCGTTGGGTAACCCTCGGATGGAAATAGCCAGCAGCGCTCCTAACATGGCCAGCGGTACCGCTAACAGAATAATCACCGGATCAATAAAGTTCTCATATTGAGCCGCCAGGACTAAAAAGACAAAGATAATGCCTAAGCCAAAGATAATTGGGGCCTGTCCGCCAGATTCTAACTCTTCTAATGAAATACCCGACCATTCAAAGTCCATGGAGGTGGGTAAAACCTCACTGGCAATCCGTTCCATCGCTGCGATCGCTTGTCCAGAACTGTAGCCTTCTGCAGGTGAACCGTTGATCTCAATAGAGCGAAACAGATTGTAGTGATTGATGGTTTGAGGACCTGTGGTCGGGGAAATGGTTACCAGAGTATCTAGAGGTATCATGTCCCCCGACTCAGACCGCACATAGAGATTACCAATATCGTTAGGATTGGAGCGAAACTCGGCATCGGCTTGAATATACACCCGATAGGTCCGACCAAAGGCATTGAAATCATTCACATAGCGCGACCCTAAAAAGCCTTGCAAGGTGTTGAGAATCTCATCAATATTGACCCGCATTGCCTTGGCTAAATTACGGTCAATATCCACTTCAAGCTGCGGTGCATTCGCTGTGTAGGTGGTAAAGACATTCTGCAATTCTGGTGCCGCGTTGGCGGCCGCTACCAGTTCATCTTTTGCTTGCAAAAATGTTTGCAGGTCGTTGTTGCCCTGGTCTTGCAGCTGAAACACAAATCCGCTGATGCTGCCTAACCCTTGGATAGTGGGGGGATTAAAAGCAATCACGTTGGCTTCTTTAATCTGGCCAAACTGTGGCCACACCTGACCCAGTACGGCCTGAGCCGATTGTTCTTGTCTGGGCCGGTCGCCCCAGGGAGTTAGCGGGGAAAAGATCACCCCATTGTTGGGAATGTTGCCGCTAAAACCAAATCCTCCTAGCGAGAATGTCCCCTCCACTTCAGGAATATCGAGATAGGTTTGGTCTACCTGGTCAATAATATCGCTGGTATAGTCCACCGAGGATCCTTCTGGCCCTTGTACCAGGCTGATTAAATACCCCTGGTCTTCTTCTGGCAAAAAGGCCGTGGGCACCGATGTGTAGAGCCAGGCTGCCGCACCCAGAGCCGCCACAAACAAAATCAGCACCGTTGTTTTTAGGTGGGTGAGTCGGCCCAGGCTAGCCTGATAGCCCCGACGGGTGGCATCAATACCGCCGTTTATCCAGCCAAAAAATCGCCCCAGCCAGCCACCGGGCTGTTGTCCCTGCCGAATCAACAGAGCCGATAGGGCCGGTGTCAGACTGAGGGCATTAAAGGTGGAAATAGTAACGGCAAAGGCAATAGTTAGGGCAAATTGTCGATAAAGCTGGCCCGTGGTCCCCGGAAAAAAGGCCACGGGAATAAATACGGCCAACAGCACGAGCGAGGTGGCAATCACGGCCCCTGTCAGCTCGCGCATCGCTTCGATAGCTGCCAGGTGAGGCCGCATACCTTTTTCTTGAATTTTGCCCGCGATGTCTTCGACCACGACAATAGCATCGTCCACCACCATGCCTGTTGCTAAAATTAATCCAAATAAAGTCAGACTGTTGATGGAAAAATTAAACGCCTTAAGAAAGGCAAAGGTGCCGATTAAGGCCACCGGAATCACCACAGCCGGGACAATGGTGGCGCGCCAATTCTGAAGAAACAAAAACAGCACCAGCACCACCAAAACAATTGCCTGAAGCAGGGTACTGACGACCTCTTTTCTAGACTCCACTACAAATAGGGAAGGGTCGTAGGGGACGGCGTAGCTCAACCCTGGTGGAAAGTCTTCTGCGAGTTCAGCCATGGTGGCTTTAACCGCATTGGCAGCTTCTAGGGCGTTGGTGCCGGGTGTCTGCACAATCTGATAGCCAATCGCCCCTTGCTGTCGATAGCGGGCAAACGTGTTGTAACTTTCCGCCCCTAGCTCGGCTCGACCAATATCGCGAAAATAGACCAGATTGCCATCGTCTTCGGTTTTGATAACCAGGTTTTCAAACTCGCTAACATTTTCTAGGCGACCCTGGGTGCGCAGGGTTAGCTGATAGGTGAGGCCATCTTCCGTCGGTGGTTGACCAATGCTGCCTGCTCCCACCTGTAGGTTTTGTTCTTGAATGACCTCCACCACATCTTCGGTGGTAATATCACGAGCCGCCATCCGCGCTGGGTCCAACCACAGCCGCATAGCATAGCGTCGTTCCCCAAACGGCTGTATCTGAGCCACACCTGGAATTCGTCGGAGGGCATCTAGCACATAGAGATCGGCGTAGTTACTAATAAAGTTGTCGTCGTAAAGACCTTCCTCCTCACTGTAGATGGCCATCCCCACCACAACGCTGCTGGATTGTTTACGCACCGTCACCCCTGTGCGCTGAACTTCCTGAGGTAGCTGGGGGGTGACAATGGAAACCCGATTGAGAACGTCGACGGCTGCGATATCAAGATCGTAGCCCTGACGAAACGTGATGGTAATCGAACTCGTGCCATCATCGCTGCTGGTGGAGTTCATATAGCGCATTCCGCTAACGCCGTTAATCTCTCGCTCCAACGCGGTGGTTACGGTTTCTTCCACCACTTCAGAGCTGGCGCCAATGTAGTTGGCACTGACAACCACCTGCACCGGGCTAATGTCAGGATACTGTTCTACAGGCAGTGTCGGAATCACGATGGCACCCACCATAAAGATGATGATGGAGAGCACCATGGTGAGAACGGGGCGGCGAATAAAGGTTTCGACAAACATGGGGCGAGGGAAGGGAGAGGGGGAAAAGAGGAAGAAGAGAGGGCTCAGGGGCTGTGCTTGACTCGGCCAGACCAAAACCTTGCTTCTACATGTCGCAGGTAATCAAACGATTGAGAAAATAATTTGTCATACGAGAGCCGTAGGGGGAATTCCTCCAGCGAGAGGGGTGACACCCCTTGGGGGCCTTGAGAGAGAAATCAAGCTCATCGCATTTGCGCCAGCGATTGCCTTCAGGGTTCTGGTTGCTGACGCCTTCACGCCAGCCGAGGGCAGCGCCCCACCGCTGGGTAAGCTGCAGGTCTTCACCGATGGTGCTGTTTAAGCTACCGCCCAGCTCTTGATAAATCTGTAGCTGTACACTAAAGCCAAAGCAGCCCTCGCTATAGGTGGTCCACAGTCGGTCAATCACCTGCAGCTCACCACAGGAAAAGCTACGAATTTCACGGGGACTCAGGTCTTCTAGGTCAGAGACACCCGCAATATCGGCAATTAGCCGAACGGTTTCTTTATCAGCCGCAAACCATTCTTGATTCGATAGCTGTTCGTGCAGTGTTTCGTATCGATAGAGATCGCCGACGACCATAAGACGCCGCTCGATTTGACGGATCTGTTGGGGGAGCTCAGATAGCTGACTGACTTCTTGGCGCAGCGCTGAAATCTCACCCATCATTTTCTGAATAGCCAGTAGTTCTGGGCTGGGGGCCTCCTCTGCAGAAGCGGTATTTTGAGATGGCGGATCTTGTTGGGGGTTAAGGGAGGTCATTGTTAAGGTAAAGAAAGAGGGATAGTTTAAGGTGTGAACTCAGGGTAAACCTTGAAACTAATGTGGAGTCGTTTAATTTTCGGGTACCACTGGGGCACCGTCCGATAGCCGTAGGATACCAGCGGTAATGATGGTTTCACCGGTATCGACACCACTGAGGATGTGATAGCGATTGTCTTCAATGGCCCCCACCTGGACCGGGCGCTGCACGGCGACAAATTCGCTGTCCCCTTCTGTAGCAGGTTCCATGACAAATACAAAGCTTTGGCTACCAAGGCGGGAGATGGCGGTAGTGGGGACCATCACCCCCGGAGATTCATCCCACACAACATTGGCACGAACAAACTGTTCATCCCGCAGCTGTCCGTCGGGGTTTGAGAAACTGGCCTTGGCTAAGATTGACTGGGCACCTTCTTCCACCCGCTCGGCAACAAAGCTGATGCGGCCTGTGGCGAGAGGGGCTAGACCTGCCTGAGTGCTTAGCTCGACGGGCAATCCTGGCCGCAGTTCGCGGCTGCGCTCCACTGGAATCGCCAGACGCAGATCCATGTTTTGATTGCTGGTCAGGGTGGTGATAAGTTCTCCGGTGTTGATGTAGTCGCCAACTTTAGCGGGTAAATCACCGACGACTCCATCGATGGGGGCCACTACCTGATAGTCGGATAGATCTTCGCTGGCAACGGTGGCATTAGACTCTGCACGGCTCAGGGAGGCGTTGGCTTCTGTCAGGTTGGCACGGGCGGTTTGAATACGACGTTCGGCGGCGGCTAGAGATGCGATCGCAACATCCCGATTTCGCGCCACCTGATCTAACGACTGCTGGGCTAAAGCCCCCGCCTCTACTAGAGACTGCGTCCGTGCATATTCGGTATCCTGCAGCGCCCGCTCTGCTGCAGCACTGTCTCGATCGGCCTCAGCTTCTAAAATCTCTGCCTGGGCGGCACTGCGGGACGCTCGCGCCACTTCAACATCGGCCATGGCCCCGCTCACAACCGCCTCAGGACGGTCTGGGCTAAGCTGCAGAATGGGGGTACCCGCCGCCACTCTATCCCCTTCTGCCACCAGTATCTGAGTGATCCGACCTTCCACCTCAGGTCGCAGCATCACCCGTTCCTGGGCTTCTAGTGCACCAACAAATTCAGAAGCGTCTTGGACGGGGGCCGAACGGGCGGTTTCGGTCTCAACTGCAGTGGCTTGAGCTGCGATCGCAACGGGGACCGCTTCTTGTTGAAATCGACTCCAAATAAACCAGCCTCCAGCCAACCCCAGAGCGCCTAACAATAGCCAGAGCCAGGTCCGATGGCGACTGCGGCCAACAACAGAAGATTCGGTGGGTGTAATCGCAGATTGTGTGTCCATAGCTGTGCTAATTCTGAATGGGCGACAGTGGGGGGGATTGTGAGTGTAAGAAACGATTAGCGGGGGGTGGCGCAGATAAATCGATCAGTCGGCCACCGTGGAAAACTCTCTTAAGACATAGCCTACGCCCCTTAAGGTTTGTAGTAAGTTCGCAGCGTTACCAAGTTTTTGACGCAGTGAACGAATATAGACAACGACATGGCGCCAAGTACGCCTTTATTTTTAAGGTTGTCTAAATATTTTCAAGAGAAGTTAGACAAGATAACCAAGAACTTAGCCTCTAGTTTTCTAGGTGTGTGCTCTAAATTGGCTTGGCTGCCCCACTACTCGAGGTTTCGGGCTCTGATGGGAAGACCCATCTTAATAACAGCGGTGCTACGACGGTTGTGATAACAACCATGATGATAATGGCGGCATCTAGAGAATCGGATAAGGCCCCTGTGGATGCCCCTAGACCGGCAAACACCAGACCTACTTCCCCTCGAGGAATCATGCCGGTGCCAACCGCAAGACGGTTGATGGCCCCATTGCCGTTGATGGCCCCATTACCAAAAACTGTGAAGCCTGCGGCTATCTTGCCTGTGATTGCGATCGCAATTAATCCAGCCGCAATCACTAAACCAGACCAGTTTTTAGGATCTAAAGGGTTCAGCACATCAAGATTGACGCTGGCCCCAATAGTGACAAAGAAAACAGTTGTATAAACAAAGACAAACGGCTGTATCAGCTGCAGGAGCCTCTCTTTTTGTCGCGTGCCACCCAGCACCAATCCTGCGGCAAAGGCCCCTAACAGTGCTTCTAAACCTAAGCCGATGGCCACCAGTGCTAGCAGGTTCAAAAAAGCTAGAGCAAACAGCATCAGAGCTGCTGGGTTATTAAAGCTCTCGATACGACTCGAAAACAGAGGACAAAAATATCGATTAAGTATGAAGGCTAACAGAATAAATGCAGCCGCTTTTACTACCAGCACAATAATTGCCGTCAGCTCAATGCTACCAGTTTCTATGAGGCTCAGTGCCAAAGCCAAGATCACGATCCCAAGAATGTCGTCTAGAATTGCTGCACCCAGGATAATTTGCCCCTCTTTTGACTGCAGCTTTCCCATCTCCTGCAGCACCTTGGCCGTAATTCCAATGCTGGTGGCAGTCAGGGCTGCTCCTGCAAAGATTGCTGGAATGATCGGCACATGAAAACCATAGACTAGCGCAATTGTCCCACCCATCAGTGGTAGAAGTACCCCAGTTAATGCAACCGTCGCTGCCTGAGAACCGACTTTAATCAGCTCCTTGAGATCAGATTCTATACCGGTAACAAATAGTAGTGACAGCAAACCAATACTGGCGCTGTTGCTAAAAAAGTCCCGCATCTGAAAACGATAGGCATTCACGACCGTTTCTGGTGGTGCGTTGGTTAGCCAGCCAATAACCCTTAGCAACGTGGTATTGATACCCTCACTGCCATCTGTCAGCACAAATACACCCAGTAGCGATCCACCCAGAAGAATACCTGTGGTTAAGTCTCCCAAAACGGTTGGTAGATTGAGTCGACTGCATAGCTCCCCCAGCAGTGTACTCAATACAAAAATCATTCCTGCTGTTAGCAGCAGCGCTGTGATAACGGCTTTCGCATAGGTTTCATCAGTCACTGTTTCTGTGGCCAGAAGCAATGGAGAAGATAGATTCATGATCTTTGAGTGTTAAGTGCTGTGCCTATATGGCGCTATTGTCCATAAGCTTCTGCTTCTCCTGGTTTCCTTGCAAGGGAAGTTAGGTAGGCTAAACGAGAATTTAAGAAAACAGGTTGATTAAATCAAAACGGTATTTGAGCCGACCATATGGATTTAATCAGCAGAGGCAGCAATGATTTCATCTGGCTTGTCGATTCTTGTGATTCAGAGCCCCATTCTTGCTGTCTGCTAACAAAACTCTTAGGAAGATACTCCGATTGTGTTGTTTTAGATACACATCCTATCGCGATCAAACAAAGTTCCTGCTTAACTTAGCAATCTTCCCTTTTCAAGATTCTCTTGTTATCCCACACTCATTACGGGGCCATTACCTTGCCTGCTTGTGTCAAATCTACCTCCAGAGCTACTGCTAAAGTCCGTTGTCACAGAGCTGTCTAAATTTGATAGCAGAACGGTGATGCTGAGTTTTAACCTGTTGCAGGTATCGACCCAGCTAATCAAACAGTACGAAGCGTTTTTTAAGCACTACGATTTATCCAGTGGGAAATTTACCGTTTTGTTGGCGCTCCATCAGTGTCCCACACTCACTCCAACTGAATGTGCTCAGGCAGTGGAGGTTACTGGCGGTACGATTAGTGGTTTACTCAATGGACTAGAGCGTCAAAAATTAATCGTTCGAAGCCAACACCCCAATGACGGACGCATGAACGCGATTTGTCTATCTGAAGCTGGGCAAACGCTGATGAGTGACCTGGTGCCAGCCTATTTAAACTGGACAACCGCTTTAATGGCTGAATTAGATAAGACCGAGAAAATTGTATTGAATAGGCTATTGCGGAAACTGGTGGTTGTCGAGTAAGTTATCCCGTTAGCAACCCAATGATCTCGATAGGCATTAGCCCCTTATCCAGGCATTAGCCTTGTTATCAATTTCACCAATAATTAATAACAACAATATCAGTCTCACCGATATCAATATCATCGATAAGCTGATGCACAATACATGTCTAGCAAATACCTTCTGCTATGCCCTGAGTCCACCGCCTTGTAAGGGTTCTAGCCTTTGAAAAAATTAGCGTAATGATTGATTAATTTGCAATATAAAACTTGAGATTAAGTTCGTTCGCAAAACTCCTAAGCCGCCTTAATATGTCAGGAGGAGTCAGTAATTTTCTAACAGCATGGCTACCTCAAAGCCCAAGCGGAGCCGTGGTGTTCTATTGACACCGTCAGGCATTTCTAAGCTCAACACCGCCAAGACTGAAGTGGAAATGGCGGAGAACTATGGTGATCGTCTGACATTTGAAGCCTGGAGCGAGCGCACTAATCTAAATAGCCGCACCATTGCACGAATTTTTAGCGGCCATGAAAAAGTTGATAAGCGTAGTCTGGAGCAGTTTTTTCACAGCCTTGATTTAACTTTAGACGCAGCTGACTATGGGCGAACCGACAGTGCCGCTGAGCCCACGCCTTTAAGCAGTCCACACGTAGATTGGCGCGAAGCTGTAGATGTTCCTATTTTTTATGGTCGTAGTGATAATTTGGCTGAGCTACAAACGGCTGTTGTAGACGAACGCTATCGTTTAGTGGCCATTTTGGGTATGGGGGGGATTGGTAAAACTGCCCTCACCGCTAAACTCACTAAAAAGATCCAAAACCAGTTTGACTATGTGGTTTGGAAATCATTGCGAAATGCGCCACCGCTGGACGAGATCCTAGTCGATCTGATTCAGTTTCTCTCCCATGATCGTGAGACTCGGGCAACGCTACCCCAGTCACCAACGGCTAAAATCACTCACCTGCTCACCTATCTTAAACAGCATCGCTGTTTGTTAGTTTTAGATAATGCCGAATCTATTTTATTAGGGCAGGGTCAGGCGGGCTACTACCGAGACGGGTATGAAAACTATGGCGACCTGTGGCGACGGCTCTCAGAGGTGGCTCACAATAGCTGTTTAATTCTCACTAGCCGAGAAAAGCCCAAAGAGATCAGCATTTTTGAAGGACAGCAGGTGCGTTCTTTTTTGCTGCAGGGGCTGTCTATGTCGGCAGGTCGGGCATTGTTAAGTGAAAAGGGTATTTTTTCTGGAGACGATGCTGACTGGGAGGGAGTGATTCAGCACTATGGGGGCAATCCTCTGGCATTAAAGATGGTGGCTGCCGGTATTCAAACGTCTCTCCAAGGAGATTTAGCCGCATCTCTCGCCCAAATCCAGCAGGGCAATTTAATGTTTGGTGATATTCGCGATCTGCTGGAGCAACAGTTTGAGCGCCTTTCTACCCTTGAACAAGAAGTAATGTATTGGCTGGCCATTAATCGAGAGTTAGTACGATTAATGGAACTGCAGGCCGATCTTGTGTATCCGGCCTCTTACCGACGGTTGCCAGGGGCGTTACAGTCCCTTCAACGTCGCTCTCTTATAGAAGGGGGCAATGCCGGCTTTACACTACAGCCAGTGGTCATGGAGTATGTTACCGATCGCCTGGTGGAGCAGCTGTGTACCGAAATTACGACGCTAGAGTTTTATGTGTTTAAACAGCATGCTCTGGTTAAGGCCCAGTCTAAAGACTATGTTCGCGACGTGCAACAGCGGCTGTTGCTCACACCGTTAATGCATGAAATGCTGGCGGTTTGGGGCCATCAACGGCGGGTGGAGCACCAGCTGGTGCAAAGTCTTGAAACGCTTAGAACAACGGCTCCTAGAGAGTTGAGCTATGCAGCTGGAAATATTGCCAATCTCTTGGTCCAGCTGCAGGCTGATCTAAAAGGATATGATTTCTCTCATCTGCAGGTATGGCAGGCGGATTTGCGTAATGTCAGTTTGCAGGGAACTAACTTCTCTCAGGCCGATCTGTCTAAATCTGTTTTTGCTGAAACATTTAGCGGTATCTATGCGGTGGCCTTTAGCTCCGATGGTCAGTCTCTAGCGGTGGGAGACACGCGGGGACAGATTCGTCTGTATCAGATCCAAGATGGTCGGCAGCGGCTGATCTGTGAAGGCCATGTCGGTCGGATTTGGGCGTTAGCCTTTAGCCCCGACGGTGCACAGATAGCCAGCGGCGGAGACGACAATACGGCTAGACTCTGGGATGTACAAACAGGGCGCTGTCTCAAAACCTTAAAGCCAGGCAGTAAAACCCGTGTCTTTTCAGTGGCCTTTAGCCCTGACAGTCGCTGGTTGGCCACTAGCGGAGATGCCCATACTGCCAGACTCTGGGATTTGAAAACCTATCGCACTGTTGGCGATCTCCATGGGCACCAGGGATGGATCTTAACTAGTTGTTTTAGCCCTGACGGTACTCTTTTGGCCAGCAGCAGTGATGATTTTTCGATCCGGCTGTGGGATGTAAAAACAGGCCGATGTTTAAGAGTGTTATTGGGCCACAGCCATCGAGTCTGGACCCTGGCCTTTAGCCCAACAGGAGCGACTTTAGCCAGCGGTAGTTTAGACCGGACGATTCGGCTGTGGGATCTGCATCAGGGTGAATGTCTCAATGTTCTAGAGGGGCACGACGATGGTGTCTGGTCTGTCGCTTTTGCGCCCACCGGAGATACTCTGGCCAGCAGCAGTTGGGACTATACCGTTCGACTGTGGAACGTTGCTACCGGAGAGGAAATTAAAGTCTTACAACAGCATACTAACCGAGTGTGGTCTGTGGCCTTTAGCCCCAAATCTTCGCTGTTGGCCAGCGGCAGCAGCGACCAGACCGTAAAGCTATGGGATATTGAGACGGGGCACTGTGTGAAAACACTGCGGGGGTACAACAGTCGCATATTTGCGATCGCAAGCAGTCCTAACAACACCATAGCCAGCGGCGGTAGCGATCAGCTCGTACGGCTGTGGAACCCTGAAACCGGTCAGTGCTTAAAAACGCTAAAAGGTCATCGAGCCAGCATCCGAAGCGCATTGTTTACCCCCGACGGAGAAACCTTGATCACCTGTGGCGATGACCACACCCTTAAATTTTGGGATGTCGCCAGCGGCCAGTGTTTGAGAACCTTTGGAAGAATTGCCAATCGAGTATTTTCGTTGGCGTTGAGCCCCGATGGTCAACACCTAGTCAGCAGCGGTGACAATGGCGAAATCAAGCTGTGGGATATCCGCAACGGAGAATGTATACGTGTGATTAAAGGAGACTTTAGTCGCATTTATTCTGTTGTCTTTAGCCCTGACGGTCAATGGCTGGCCAGCGGTGGGGATGACATGGTTGTCTGTCTTTGGGATATGCACACAGGCCAGTGCGTGAAACAGCTACAGGGTCACACCAACTGGATTCGGGCGGTGGACTTTAGCCCCGATGGTCAGCGACTCATCAGTGGCGGTGACGACCACACCCTCAAACTGTGGGATGCCTCTACAGGAGACTGTTTAAGGACGCTACCCGGCAGCTGCGATCGGGTGTTTTCTGTAGCCTTTAGTCCAGATGGGCAGTGGGTTGCCAACAGCGGTGACAGTTCCGCCGTGATGCTATGGGAAATTGCGACAGGGGACTGTCAAAAGAAACTTATCGGCCATTCTAATCGAGTAGAAGCGATCGCATTTACCCAGGATGGACACCATCTCATCAGCGGTAGCGAAGATGAAGTGATTAAAGTGTGGGACTGGCAGCAGCAGACCTGTCTCAAAACTCTGGTGGCACCTAAGCTATACGACGGTATGACCATCACTGACGCCACCGGCCTAACAACGGCCCAGCGAGACACCCTTAAAGCCCTCGGAGCCATCGACTAATGAAACGATATCAGTGGACAGTCCTCCTGGTCGCATGGCTGGGCTGGGGCTTTGATGTCTTTGCCATGCTGTTGTTTAACTACGTTGCCCCCAACTGTGTGCCCACTCTGTTGGGGCTACCCATTGGCTCACCCGAAGCAAAATCAGCCACGCTGTTTTGGACCGGTTTAATGACCTCAATTTTGCTGATTGGTTGGGCCATGGGTGGGGTTGCCTTTGGCCCCATTGCCGACCGCATCGGCCGCACCAAAACATTGTTAATCACCATGAATATCTATGCGTTGGGCACTGCGGCTGGAGCCCTCGCCCCCAATATTTGGGTGTTGGCACTGCTGCGCTGGGTGGCCAGTCTTGGCATTGGGGGCGAATGGGCCGCCGGGGCTGCCATGGTGGCCGAAGTGGTACCTGAAAAATGGCGGATTGAGTCTGGGGCCTTGCTCTACACCGCTGCCCCCGCAGGTCTTTTTCTTGCCACCTATGTTAACTGGCAAATCTCTGGGGTGTGGCTGACGGCTCAGCCCGAACTCGCCTGGCGCTATGTGTTTCTCTGTGCGCTGCTGCCTGCGATCGCAACTCTCTTTATCCGTCACTGGATTAGTGAACCTGAACGCTGGCAACAGGCCGTTAAACAAACCTCCCCTGCCCGCATTCCCGAGCTGTTTACCCCCAAGCTTCTACCCGCTACCCGCAGTGGTTTGCTCATGGCCATGGTAGTGGTCCTAACCGTCTGGAGCTGCAGCGCCTTTACCCCAATTGTGGCCACAGGGTTGGCCCAGGTTGCTGCCCAAGCCCAAAACCTGGACCGCACCGCCACCCTCAGTTTAGTAGAAGACTGGAAAGCCCTAGCCAACAACTATTTTAACTGGGGTGGGCTGGTGGGTGCTTTATTAACCGCCCCCATCGCCAAATATATCGGCCGCAAGTTTTTGTTTCAGGCGTACTTTACCCTGTCGATTGTGTCGCTGTTGGCGACGTTTGGTATGGACCTGCCACCCCAGCTACGGCTGGCCCTATATTTTCCCGTTGGTGTTGGCACCTTTGGTATTTTTGCCAGTTTTGGCTATTACCTGACAGAGTTATTTCCCACCCGCTTGCGGACTACGGGAGCCGGATTCTGTTATAACGCCGGACGGGTGATTGCTGCTGCCGGACCATTTGCAGTCGGTGCGATCGCCGCTCAGGGCACCGACACCTTACAAAGTGCGCTTGCCACCCTCACCTGGGTTAGCGTGCTGCCCTTTTTAGGTCTGTGCTGTATGCCGTGGGTAATAGAGACTAAGGCTCAAGGGCTACGAGATTAAAGAACTATAACCCCCACCCCACCCCTTGACTTAGAGCCCACTCTAACTCCTAACCTATGTCCATGCCCCAAGAACTCACCATCCAACAAGTCGCCCAAGCCACCGGCCTAAGCACCCATACCCTGCGCTATTACGAACGTTGTGACCTAATCGCTCCCATCCACCGGGCCAGTAACGGTCATCGTCGCTACTCAGCACAAGATATCCGTTGGATTCAGTTCCTCACCAAACTACGCATGACCGGCATGCCCATTCGTCAGATCCAGCAATATGCCACGCTGCTACGCCAACAACCCGACGCCGTCCAAGCGCGCCGAGCCCTACTAGAAACCCATCGCCAAACCATTGTTCAACAAATACAGGAGCTACAGGAAAATCTCACCGTAATCGACTGGAAAATTCAACATTATAAAGAGATTGAAGCCAAGCTATCCCCCGCTCAACAATACCCCCAAAGAACACCATGAATCCCACTACCCAGTCCGCCCCTTCTGAGCGTTACCAAAACGGCTGGCAAATGCTCAAAACCATTGACGGCGAAGCCGGAGAAAACGTAATCAACAGCCTGCAACACATCGCCCCTGATCTCGCCCGCTACATAATCGAATTTCCCTTTGGCGATATCTACACCCGACCCGGTCTAGACTTAAAGTCTAGAGAAATTGCCACAGTCGCTGCCCTAACAGCATTAGGTAACGCCCAGCCGCAGCTTAAGGTCCATATTCACGCCGCCCTAAATGTAGGCTGTACCCCCCAAGAAATTGTTGAAGTTGTTATTCAGATGGCCGTCTATGCAGGCTTCCCCGCCGCATTAAACGGTATGACTGCCGTAAAACAAGTCTTTGCAGAGCGCAATATCCACCTCACTACAGCCTAAACCGATGAAAACCCGAAAATTAGGCCCCGAGCTAGACGTTTCCGCCATCGGCTTAGGCTGTATGGGCATGTCTGAATTTTATAGTGGCCGGGATGAAACAGAAGCGATCGCCACCCTCCACCGTGCCCTAGACCTAGGCATTACGTTTCTCGACACCGCCGACATGTACGGCCCTCACACCAACGAACAGCTCATCGGCAATGCCCTCAAAGACCGGCGCGACCAGGCCGTAATTGCCACTAAATTTGGCGTTGTCCGTACCGCCGAAGGCGGTTTTGCGGGCATCAACGGCAGCCCTGAGTATGCTCGTCAGTCCTGTGATGCCTCGTTGCAAAGGCTGGGTATCGACACCATTGATCTGTATTACCTGCACCGAGTTGATCCGACAGTACCCATCGAAGAAACCGTTGGTGCCATGGCTGAGCTAGTACAGCAGGGCAAAGTCCGCTATCTAGGTCTATCTGAAGCGGCACCTGCCACTATCCGCCGAGCCCATGCGGTTCACCCAATTACAGCTTTGCAGACAGAATACTCTCTCTGGAGTCGTGATCCAGAAGATGAAATCCTACCCACTGTGCGGGAACTGGGCATTGGTTTTGTTCCTTATAGTCCTCTAGGGCGAGGCTTTTTATCCGGTAAGATTCAACGTATTGAGGACTTAGCTGCAGATGACTATCGTTGCCACTCCCCTCGATTTCAAGGCGAGAACTTTGCTAAAAATCTAGCCGTTGTTGAGCAGGTCACCATGCTTGCTAAAGAGAAAGGGGTGAGCACAGGTCAGCTTGCGATCGCATGGCTCTTAGCTAAAGGCGATGATATTGTCCCAATTCCTGGGACCAAACGTCGTCAATACCTAGAAGAAAATGCCGCAGCTGTCGATATTCAGCTAACAGCTGACGATATTCAACAAATTGAAGCCGTTGCACCACAAGGCATCTCTGCCGGAGAACGTTATCCCGATATGAGCAGTGTTAATCGTTAACAATTTTTAGAGAGGGCCGTGTGCTGCACTGTCCTCTCTAAATCTTCCTTATTAGGGCCAATCCTGTTCACCAGTTCCTCACTTTTACTTCATACAGTTATACATAATCACTTTTTCAAAAGTAGATGCTGTTCAGCAGCCATTTAATTAACATCTTTATTTAACTGAATTGGAGTTGATCATGAGACGCATTGCAATACTCACTTTAATCTCTGTTGGTGCCCTAGCTGCTGTAGCAATTCCTAGCATGAGTCAGGCCCAAACAACCTACAGTGGCACCGTAGAGCGAGTGTGGGAAGATGGATTTCGCCTGGACACTGGCGATCGCACCCTAAGAGTAGATTCTTGGGATGTCTATGGCGACAACACTGCTAGCAACCTTGCGGTTGGAGAGACTATCTCTGTCACAGGGGAATTTGCAGGCAGAGAGTTCGATGCGTTTTCCATCACCCGTCCCGGTTCAGACAGCTCCGCTGAGGCAGTTTCAGAAACTGCCAGCCCTGCAGCAGGTGTTTCCTACACTGGTACCGTTGAGCAAGTTTGGGAAGACGGCTTTCAATTAAATACAGGCGATCGCACCCTAAGAGTAGATTCTTGGGATGTCTACGGCGACAACACAGGCAGTAACCTTGCGACAGGTGATCGCGTTACAATTACGGGCGAATTTGCGGGCAGAGAATTTGATGCGGTTTCAATTTCTGCTGCTGAACAATCTGACAGTGGAACTACTTCCGCTGACTAGTTGCTTATTGAATTTACTATGACGAGCATCTAACTCTATGGACGTAAGCTGATCACTCATCCACTTTGTTAGATTTCGTCATACGCTGAAGTCAAATAAGCTGAAATAACCTACTGACGGTTGCTTTGAGCCCCTACGGCAAGAGCAACCGTTTTGATTTTTAGGTAATTATCCTTATTGATTAACTCCTATCTAAGAATTATTCTAAATTAGTAACAAGACCAGTATAATAGACAACATAAGCTAAGATGCTCTCCAATAAATATGTCAGACGATGCTTGTACTCTGTAGACAATGTCCTCAGAACCTCTTTCTAGAGTGGATTAAGAGTACGGCAGTCTTTCGCCTTGGCAGACTCTAGCAATGCTGTTCTAAACAATCAGTTTTCGCTGGCTTAACCCTACATCAAGGACATTATCACAATGAGACTTTCCAGTTTCTGGGGCCGATTCCTCAGAAAATCTCGCCCCGTTTTGACATTTGCACTTACTCTGGCCGTACTTGCTAGCGTCTCTACCATTGCGATCGCACAGGTGCCCATTCAAACCCGAGATAATGGTGCCCCCGTTGGCGATAATCAGAACTCTCAAACAGCCGGGGCCGGTGGTCCTGTCCTACTTCAGGATGTGCATTTGATTGAGAAGTTAGCTCGTTTTAATCGTGAACGTATTCCTGAGCGCGTTGTTCATGCACGCGGTACAGGAGTTCATGGTGAATTTGTTAGCACCGCTAACCTGTCCAATATCACCATGGCGGCACCATTCCAAACCAGAGGTAAGAAAACCCCTGTATTTGTTCGCTTTTCCAGCGTCATCAACTCCAAAGGTTCACCCGAAACTTTGCGCGACCCACGGGGATTTTCCACCAAGTTTTACACTGACCAGGGCAACTGGGATTTAGTCGGTAACAACCTGCCAATCTTCTTTATCCGGGACGCGATTAAATTTCCCGATATGGTGCATTCCCTAAAACCCTCCCCCATCACCAACCGGCAAGACCCCAATCGTTTCTTTGACTTCTTTAGCCACGTGCCTGAGAGTACCCATATGCTGTCTCAGGTTTACTCCGATAAAGGTACCCCCAGAAGCTACCGAGAAATGGACGGGAATGGCGTCCATGCTTACAAGCTGGTCAATCGTGATGGCGATTTCCAGTATGTTAAGTTCCACTGGAAGAGTCTTCAAGGCGAACATAACCTGACAGCGCAAGAAGCTAAAGCTATGCAGGCAGATGATTTTAATCACTACACTGCAGATTTATACGCCCAGGTAGGCCGTGGTAATGCACCCAAGTGGGACCTCTACATTCAAACCCTGAAGCTAGAGGACCTGGATAAGTTTGACTTTAATCCCCTAGATGCCACTAAAATCTGGCCAACAGATTTAGTGTCTGAGCGCAAAGTCGGTACCATGACCCTAAATCGGATGCCGACTAACTTTTTCCAAGAAACAGAACAGTCAGCCTTTGCACCCAGCAATATTATTCCTGGTATTGAACCCTCTGAAGATCGGCTGTTACAGGGACGGTTGTTCTCCTATGCAGATACCCACCGTCATCGGTTAGGGGCTAACCATATGATGCTGCCCATCAACCGCCCAAGGGTTGATGTCGTCAATGGTAATCAAGATGGGCCTGCTAATATTGCCAGCTCAAGTTCAGATGTTAACTTTGAGCCAAACCGTCAGCAAACCTTTGCAGCCAGAGATGAATTTCGTTCATCCCAGCTGCCCGTTGCTGGTGTAACTCAAAATGTACCCATTGAGAAAACCCTAAACTTTGCCCAGGCGGGTGATTTTTATCGAGGCTTAAATGCTACTGACAAGGCGCATCTGGTGTCTAACCTGGCAGCAGATTTAGGAGTTGTTGCAGACACAGGCGTTCGGACTGAAATGACAGCATTCTTCTATAAAGCCGATGCCGAATACGGCACTAAGCTGGCGGAAGCTGTCAAAGTTGATCTCAATGCCGTTAAACAGAGAGCTTCACAGCTATCTGAGTAATTTGTTGGGTCGCTAACCACCAATTCAGGCTGTGCTAAACACCTGACCAAGTGTGTTGTTTACTCCAACACACTTGGCTGACTCAGATCTTAAATCAGCTGAAGCGACGCTATCCCGCCTAAGTTTGGAATCTACACCGTAGCCTCGTTTCAAATAAATCTTGTTACCATCATGAATTCAACAAAGTATGCAAATTCACATCCTTCTTATTGGCCTCTCCCCTGACTTAGCAAAGATGTTATCTGGCACATTAAAGCAGCAAGGGTACCGGGTAAGCTCACTGATACATCAAATGGTCAATATTGAAAATATTGGACAGCTTCGACCCGATCTGCTGCTCATGAGTTTACCTAGTGCCAACAGTCTTGACCTAGAGCCCTGTCGCTATTTAGCAACAGCCATGAAAAAGACACCCATCATGCTCATTGGCAACGGCAGTAGTCAAGACCAAGTCGATAGCCTAAATATCTGTGCAAATGATTATTTATCAATTCCAATTGACATAGAAGATTTCTTAGCTCGCGTACGGGCCCGCGTGCGACGGATAAATTGGGAAAAGCAAGAGGAGATATTTGCTTTTGAAGATCTACTGATGAATACCCAGTCCCATGAAGTTTATTACAACAAACAGCTTATTCCACTGACGCTTAAGGAGTTTGAACTGCTGAAGTATTTTATGGAACATCCCAAACAGGTACTGACTCATCAGCAGATTATGAACACCATTTGGCCCGATTTTCTATCTACTCAAAACACAAATATTCTGCATGTTTACATCCGATATCTTCGACAAAAACTTAAGTCAGCCGGTAAGTTTATTCAGACGATACGAAATGTAGGTTACATGCTCAGTACCCATATGGGGTAACCCTGCTCCCACCACGAACGCTCTTCAAAGTGGCTAGTAGAGCCCATATGAGTTCGGTTGACTGTTTATACCCCCATTGCACTGGTAATTTCACCACTGACTACACCATTAGAGCTGCGTCGACCGTTGCTTTTATTGGCGGTTTTAATGAGAACCTGTTCAAACTGCACAGAAATCACGTTAGCAATCGCCAGTAGTGTCTTAGCATCTTCATCATCCCAATGATTAGACTCAGGTGCACCAACAGAAATAGCTCCAGAAATCTGCCGACAGCTAATGGGTGCAGCAATTAATGATTTTGCAGTAGGCATTAACACATCTACTTCACTGCGCTGGTTAGTATCGCGAATCTGCACCAAACGCCCTTGACAAATAGCATGACCGCTTACACCTTTACCCAGAGAAATTTTCCGACCCTTGCCGTTGGCCTCACCAGCCAGCACAGGCACCGTATAGTATTGGTCGTCAAGCTTAAATGAGATGGCTACACCCGTCGCCCCAAAGACTGACTGCAAAATTAAAGCAGCACTCTGCAACAACTTAGAGGGGCTGTTAGATGACATTTCTGCAATGCTGTGTATTGTGCGAAGCTGTTGCCAGCGACGCTGACTGACCCGGTCAGTTTGCTCAATCATCCCCAACATCCGGCTGTTAATCTCAGCAATATGCATATATTGCTGACTGTATCGGCGCTCCTGCACTGGCCGATACAGTGACTCCATCACCTGAGACATCAATAGAGCAATCCGATCAATGACTGTTTCATCGTATGACCAAAGCCCATCGTAACTACGCCCACCTGTCGACGGTTGAACATCTGTTTCCTGAGCGACTAGGGTGGCCCAAAAGTCAGGCGTATCCACAAATAAAAACCACTCCTGAGCCAGAGCCGATGTGGGGTTTAGCTCAATAAACTCCACACCTTGAATGGAAGGTGGCTCACAGTCTGGAATGCCAAATACATAAACACGCCGACAAACTGACCCTAGCCGACTGTATCGACGCATCTGCTCGGGAAAATTTGAAAACCGCTGAAAACCTGCATAAAAATCTACCGCCAACCGGTGTTGCAGCACCTGATCCTCAATCTGCTGACTGATAACATTCATCATGTCAACAGAACGGGTAAAGCGCAGGGTGTCATACTGGCCTGCAATTGAACGAAAGAGGGAAATATCCATCAAAATAATGCAGGCTAAACCTACTGGCAGACAAACCTAAAGAAAAAAGAGATGACCGGCAACCTTAGATACTTGACGATAACTCGAGTAGTAAAGAGTATCTTGTTCCAGGATGCTAAACAAACGTAAAAATGTTGCAAATACGCTTCGGTAAACGAATTTACCAGAGAAATAACTATGCTAAACCCTACTTATACATTAGTTCAAGTGAGTCTTGCACCCAGGTTCTCCCAAAATTACTTTGCCCCATAACATTTCAATAAACGTTTAGAAATGCCCTAGGGATAACAAAGTTGTTGAGTACAATACCGACAGCCTAAAAGGCAGAATTCAACATTACTAAGAAACTTTTACCTTTAGGTAGCCTTTGGAAGAATAACGCTTAATTCCAATCAAGCTTATAATAACGCGCTCGGTGAATCTAGGCTATTGCTTGCAGATTTTAATCAGTCAAACCGCCGAAATTTGGCGGTATAAAAGGTTACGCAAGAATATCAGTAATGAGTCAGGTTTGACGTGTCCTAGGACACAGTTATCAAGAGAGACTCTACAAAAAACTTGTCTGGATTAACAGCTCTGGTATCTTTAATGTGTCTACTAGTAACCTGGGAGGCTTGTATGCGGTATCGTGCGATCGCAACTGATTATGACGGCACACTCGCCACCGATGGCCGTGTCAGCGACACCACGCTGATAGCCCTCAAGCGCTATCAGCAAGCAGGGGGAAAGCTACTGATGGTAACGGGCCGAGAACTAACCGACTTACAGCGAGCGTTTTCAGAGTTAGCCATCTTTGATGGAGTCGTTGTTGAAAACGGCGCTGTCTTTTTTCATCCCCCCAGCCAACGGCTTCAGCTGTTAGCTGATCCACTGCCTACAGAATTTGTCACCGCGCTACGAACACAGCAAGTGGCTCCTCTCAATATGGGGCACGTTATTATTTCCACCTGGCAGCCCCACGGCGCTGTTGTGCAACAAACCCTACAGACTATGGGCTTAGAGGCTCGGGTGACCATGAACAAGCAGGCTGTCATGGTACTACCAGCCGGCATTACCAAAGCAACAGGTCTGAGGGCGGCCCTGGCAGAACTCGGCCTCACCCCAGAGACTGTAGCCGGTATCGGGGATGCCGAAAATGACTTCGGCCTACTCAAAAACTGCGGTTTGGGTGTGGCTGTCGCCAATGCCCTGCCAGCTGTCAGAGATATGGCCGACCGTGTGACCACTCAACCTCGCGGTGCCGGTGTAGAAGAACTGATCGACTGGATTCTAACCGATAGGCTCTAATCGGACTCTTTTGTCTCTGGCCGCCCCTGCTTTATTATCCACCGTCTAGCGGCCCCTATACATTTGGGTCCGCACTGCGCAATGAGTACCACTGTTATTAACCATTAGAAAGCTACTTTTTGTCGAACTGTTTAAGCTTTTGCTCTAGCAACAGCTTAAAGAACGGCAGATCATCCAACAGATAACGCTTCCATAGACGTCTGGGTTCAGACATTAGCCGATATAGCCACTCTAGCCCTAAATTGCTCCAAAACTGAGGTGCCCTCGGTTTATTACCCGCCTCAAAATCTAACGCTGCGCCAATCGCCATAAAGATTTTCACCCCCGACATCTGAGCGCGATACTTTGCAATCCATAGCTCCTGCTTGGGCGCACCCACACCGACCGCCAATACAGTGGCCCCAGAGTCATTGACAATATCGATAATCGCCTGACATTCTGCCTCATCTTTTTCAAACCCAAACGATGGAGAGTGGGCTGCAATCACAATGTCTCGACCGACGGAAGCATTGATATTTTGCTGAGCCCGCTTGGCGACACCGTCAGCCCCACCCAATAAAAAGATGGAAATATCTAAGTTATTTTTGTGATAATTACAAAATAGGGGCAATAAGTCAGAGCCTGAGATTTTAGCCTTCAGGGGCTTACCCAACAACTTTGATGCGTACATTAAAATCTGGCTATCACAGACTTTATAGTCGGCCTGACGATAAGCCGCACGAAACTCAGCATTTTCTTGCAGCTTCATTAAATGGTCCACATTGGGTGTAAAAATAACCCCTTTAGTGAGCTCTGCTAAAAACTGTCGCTGAGAAATATTGTCAATTTCCACACCCAAAATCTCGACCTGCTCCCGTAGTCTGGCTCGCTGTCGCTCCAGCATCCCAGCTGCTGAGGATGTCAAAATAGCAACTCGAAGCAGACGTCTATATTCAGACGGGTTTGGCCTCTTTAGAACCGGCTGACTCATGGAAAATTAGGGAAATGATCTGACTAGAATGTTCCCTAGCCACAGACAAATGTCACTCAGCTCCAAGCCTAGATCTCTAGGTCAAACCTCTAGATAAACCAATATTCCAGCTGAACATGCTGACAAAATCGACTGGCGCGTTTGGTAAACGTTTGCTGCTTGATAAGCGTAAGTCCCAACGTTTCAAACTGGCTAAGCCACAGTCAGGGGCCAGGGCAGGTCCATCGGGGTTCATGTCGGGCTCTGGCCTTAGATTAAGTAGCCACCAGCAGCCTTCCCCCTTGAGCCGCCAAAGACGCAATCTTTTCGATGGCCCCTGCCTAACATCCAGCGGCAGTAAAGAAACGCCAGCCGCATCACCAATGGCTTTGGCATAAAACGGCTCAAACCAGTCTGAAGGCCCTTGAGATCCTAAGTATTTATATGGCAATGGCGGGGTTAACTCTATGCAATAGTTGTAGACTGCTGACTACACATACTCACTTTTGCAGATAAGCTTGCCTGTCACCTGGGATGCTCGTAATATGGAGCATCTCCCACCAAGCATCCATTAGCTTGGTAAAAATCAGAGAGAGCGTGAAAATGCCCAGTGTAACCGATACAGTTTTTTACGATACCACCATTGCATTCCGTCGCTTTGATGACTGGCTGGTGGGCAATTTTGGCGAAAAGCTCAGCGTAGGCGAGCGGCTTCAAGTTGCGGCTTCGTTAACGATGTCGGCTCAGATTAATGCACTAACGGCAAGTCTGCCAGATATGGACTTATCAAAAATTGAACAATCTCTCAGAGAAATTGGTACAAACGTCAAGTCTTAAATTCTCTTTTACCCGTTAGCAAAAAGGCCCCGGTACCGGGGCCTTTTTGCTAGGGTCGATTAAGCCCTATTGGCCTACAGCTCAGCGACATCACCGACGAATCGCCTTAAAAGGCACATAGGCATGTTCAGCATGGTAAAGATGACAGTGGTCAACAATGCTGCGCATAAATTGCCAGGTAAACCTCTCCTCACGAATCCGTACTCGCTCACCCCAAGTGTCTTTTAGACTCTTATGGGCCATACGCAAGTTATAGGATGGAATACCTGTCGAAATATGGTGAGGAACGTGAACGCTGATATCGTGGCATAGCACTTCGACCCACTTAGGATAGTCGCAGTGAACCGTGCCTGCTAGCTGAGCTTCAACCTCATTCCAGCTCTCGGATGGCCGAAACTGAATATCAGGTGCTGTGTGGTGAACAAGGGTAAAGGTACTCATCCAGAAGTGATAGCCCAGCCAAGGCATCAACCAAAACTTAACCCAGCCCCAGACACCCAGCGTAGCAATCATTGTTGGAAAAACAATAGCTGCAAATATAGCAACAACAACAATCGATAGTTTCGCCTTACGCTTATCCCGCTTAGCAAAATTATTTAAATCAAAGTGAATACCCGCCCAGTGAATCACCGAAGCCAGCCACCATATCCGTCCACGCATTAGCCAGTAAGCCGCCTTCATAACCGCGTTTTCTGCGGTGAAGTCCTCGACGTACCAAGGATGCCAAGCATTATCAACCTCTTGCTTATTGGTGTGACGATGGTGATGATCGTGAAGTAGTCGCCAGGGATGAAACGGATAGATTAAGGGTAAAAAGGCAATATGACCCACCAGATCATTCACCCAGCGACGTTTCGCAAAGGAACGATGGCCACAGTCATGGCCTACCACAAACCAGCCAGTCAACGCTGTACCTGCAAAAAACCAGGCAAAGGGAAGCAAAAACCAAGGCGATAGTGCGATCGCAACATACCCCAAAATCGCCATAACAATACTGAGACCAACCTGCTGCCATGCCTTCCGGGAATTCTTCTCAAAGCACTCCTTCGGTAGAGTCTTAATCACATCCCTTAGTGTCACGTTAGCCAACGACCCATTCGAGAGCCGTTCGGTTGATAACCTATCAAGTGTTGCGGTCATAGAATTTTTCCACGTTCTGAATTGACATAGTCGTCATTGCAAATCACAGCACAAGCATTGCAACGGGTTTAGTTAGCTGCCCGCAGCCGTCATTTACAACGCCACTAAAAAACGCACTACAGCCGGAAACGGCTGCTATGCGCCGGACCAACCCCTGAACCAGGGGAAACAGCCCTACTTAATATTTATTAGAGCTGCGTAACAAATTGTTTCGATTCTACTATGACGCGGGTGTGTTCTCAGATGAATTGAAATGGCTCCTTTAGCAAGACACCTCTATTGCTTAAAAAAACCGCAGATTACCTCAGTAGCCACATCATCCAGCAGGCGCTCACCATCACGCCGCACATACTCACGGGTACGACAGTTATAACGAGCCATGGCACGACGCTTGCCATCAACCTGTACCACAGCCCTATATTCCCAGTAGTACTTAGCACTTCGGGTAATTTTAAGCACACATACCTGATGTTCAGCCACTGAACGACACAGAGGTGCAGCCATAGCCACCGGAGCAACCAGCAACCCACTTGCCAACAACAGCCCCAGCAATCCTCCTAGCCAGCACAGCACACCTCGCATCATTACCATCAGTCCAGTTAACGCACCAGCGGTAGTTTAGGACGATCGTAGGAAACCTGCAAAAGCAAGTCAGCATTTGTATGCTGTCCATGATCGATAGAAAACTGAGCTAATTCAGCTAGAACAGCCTGCCCGCCATAGGCAGAAATCATCTGATGTAAAGCATGCGTTAGATTATTATCCATAGAATTCGGGGCGTTTTTTCTGATTTCCTTAAGACTTTTTGATAATAGAGCGCTAAAAGCAGCAGACACATCTGTATCGCCTGGAGTACCACCACGTTCGTTTTGAGCCAACTGTCCTCCCCTTCATTACGGAAAACAAAGAAGTAGTGTACTTAATAGGTAGTCACCCATAAACCCCAGAGACCATGGTGTCAGCCAGACATATCTTTAGTCCTCTACTGCTCGGCAGTGTCGTTGCGATCGCAGCCTGTAATGAACCCGTCACCACCAACTTTGCCACCAGTGACTACAGCGCCACCGCCACCGTCACCTACACCTGGCACGTCCGCTACAGCCGCAACGACAGCCGCGATCGCCCCAACGACACCCGAGTCGAAAAATTTGACACCATATCCCTAGACAATCAAAACGGCGTCCGTCCCGGTTTAGCCGTCACCGGCCCCGACGAAAAAGGACTCTGGTGGCCCGAGCTACCCCCCAAACCCACTGTCGACGACATCGAATCCCGCCTCGGCGACAACGAAAAACCCACAACCCCCGAAATCATCAAATCCGTCGACTACACCCTCACCATCGACCAAGCAGGCCAGCAGAGAACCCTACCCACCAGCTACAAAGTCTACCGCCAAGCCGTCAAAGCCCACGCCAGCCAAAGCCCCATCGAAGTGATCTTAGGCCCCCAAGATGGATCGGTGATGAGTGTGAATGTTCAGTAACTAAGCCCAGGACAGCGGGCTTCGACTTCGCTCAGCCTACGGTCTGAGGCAATAACTTCCTGTTAACCTCTATCTAGTCAAAGGCCGCATCGACAACCACGTTACGTTTACGATGCGTAGCGCATGCGAAGCAGCGTAACCCCAAGCCGTAACCCAGCCTCAGCCAGCACTATTACTCATCAGAGATCACCTACTTCCGGGGGGTGTGGGGGAGTCAGGCCCCCACGAACAGGAAGGGTTCAGGGAGGAAAGCCCTGAGCAGCCCCTTTGCCTTTTCTCCAAAACATCCAGCCCCAACAACCCACCTACCCAAACTCAATCCTCAAAAAACCGAGGATGCACAAACCCATACCCCGCCGCCTTAATCTTCGCGTTTGATACCTGCGCATTATACGCGCGCCCACTCGGCTGCGAAGCATTCCACCTCACCGGCGCTAATCCATAGCGATCACATACCCGATCAATCAACTCCTTTACCGTCGGCATCTCATCCTGAACCAGATTGTAAATACCCGATAGAGAGTGCGATCGCACAAACTCAATCGCCCCCACAATATCACTCCGATGAATCCAATTTGCCGCCTCTGCACCAGTCCCCGGCCGCGTCTGGCCAGCCGCCCGGCTATAAATTCTCTCCAACGTCCGACCCGGCCCATAGATCCCCCCCAGCCTCAGCACGCATACCCCTAAACCCGACAACCCCAGCAACGTTTGCTCCGTCTTAGCAATCACCTCACCATTGGCCGTCGCAGGCTGCACCCGCGTCTCCTCGGTTACCACCGCACCCTGATGCTGACCATACACCGAATACGTACTCGTATAGATCAGCTGCTGCACCCGCGTCTGCGGTAACACCTCCGCCAGTGTTTTTGCCGTCCTCAAATACGTCTCCTCATAACTCATCCCCCGCTTTGAACCCACCGATACCAGCACCACCTGCTGGTCCACCAAACAATCCTGTAACGCCCCCGGATCGTTACCCGTTAACACATGTACTCGATCCGCCACAGTTTGTAATTCTTCTACACGCTCTGGAGTTGTCGTCGTCGCTGTCACCGTCAGGCCCTGCTGCTGCCACAGTCGAGCCACCTCCTTGCCAACATAACCACAGCCAATAATCGCCGCCTTCCCTGTTGTCTTTCTGGCCATGCCCGTTCCTATCCGCTATATATCCGCTACATTGGAATACTGATTCATCCAATACACTACCGGAAACCCCTCCCCAAGACCCCAATGACCACTTCCGATTTCCTCAGTCAGCTCAACGCCGCTCAGCGTCAGGCCGTCGAACATTTCTGTGGACCCCTACTAGTGGTTGCAGGGGCCGGCTCCGGTAAAACTCGAGCCCTTACCTATCGCATTGCAAACCTAATTCTCAACCACCGAGTTGACCCCGAAAACATTTTGGCAGTCACCTTTACCAACAAAGCTGCCAAAGAAATGAAAGAACGCATCGAAAAGCTTTTTGCAGAACAAGAAGCCATGGGTCGTCACGGTCAGCCCCTGCATTTACTCCCCGACTACGAACAGACTCAGCTGCGCTCCTACGTCTACAAAACGTATATTAAGGAATTATGGATCGGCACCTTTCACGCCCTCTGTTCTCGTATTTTGCGCTTTGACATCGAAAAATATCAAAGCCGTGCCGGTCACCGCTGGACAAAAGCCTTTAGCATCTTTGACGAATCCGATGCCCAAAGCCTGGTCAAAAATATTGTCATCAGCACCCTAAATCTAGACGACCGTAAATTTAACCCCCGCTCTGTTCGCTATGCCATCAGTAATGCCAAAAACCAGGGTTTAGACCCAGACGAATACGAAAAAGAAAATCCCAATTTTAAAGGTCGCGTCATTGCCGATGTCTATCGCCATTACCAGAAAGGGTTAGCCCAAAATAACGCCCTCGACTTTGACGACCTCATTCGCATTCCAGTATTACTTTTTCGTCAAAACGAACAGGTCCTAAGCTACTGGCACCGACGCTTTCGCCACATCCTCGTCGACGAATATCAAGACACCAACCGCACCCAGTATGACCTGTTGCGATCGCTAGTCACCAATGCCGCATCTTCTAATATCTTTAACGACTGGGACCAGCGCTCTGTATTTGTTGTCGGTGATGCAGACCAGTCCATCTATTCTTTCCGCGCCGCTGATTTCACTATTTTAATGAACTTCCAGAGCGACTTTGGCGATGGGTTGCCAGACGATGACACCCGCACAATGGTAAAGCTAGAAGAAAATTATCGCTCCACAGCCAATATTCTTGAAGTTGCCAATTATCTCATCGAAAATAACACCGAGCGCATCGACAAAATTTTACGAGCTACGCGCGGTACTGGAGAATCAATCTTCTGTTACAAAGCTGACGATGAACGGGTAGAGGCTGACTATGTAGTTAGTCAAATCCGGATTTTAATGGAAAAGAACCCCGAATTAAATTGGGGAGACTATTCCATTCTGTATCGCACCAACGCCCAGTCTCGCTCATTTGAGGAAGTCCTAACGCGATATAGCATCCCTCACAAAGTTGTCGGTGGTCTGAAATTCTATGATCGCCGAGAGATTAAAGATGTTTTATCCTATCTGCGGCTAATTGCCAATCCATCAGACACCGTTAGCTTAAAACGCTCAATCAACACACCTCGACGTGGTATTGGCAAAACCACCATGGAGAATTTAGAGAAAGCCTCTGGAGAGTTAGGAGTACCCCTCTGGGAAATTTTGTCAGATGAAACCTCAGTCAAAACCCTAGCTGGCCGGTCCAGTAAAGCCGTCGTTGGATTTGCCAAAATGATTAAAGGCTGGCAACAAAACGTAGAAACCATGCCCGCTTCAGAGCTGGTACAGGAGGTCATCGAAGACTCAGGCTATATCCGTGCCCTTAAAGACAAAGGCACCGACGAAGACCTGGACCGCATCCAAAACGTACAGGAGCTTTACAACGCCGTCATCCAGTTTGAAGAAGAAAACGAAGACGCCACACTACTGACATTTTTGGCCAGCGCTGCCCTTAATTCAGACATGGATGATGACAAACAGGGCAACAGTGTTTCATTAATGACGCTGCACTCGTCCAAGGGGCTGGAGTTCCCAGTGGTCTTTGTAGTGGGTATGGAGCAGGGGCTCTTCCCCAGTTTTCGTTCGTTAGACGATGCGGCCGCCATCGAAGAAGAACGTCGCCTTTGCTATGTGGGCATTACGCGCGCCCAAGAGCGACTGTTTTTAACCTACGCCCGCGAGCGACGTCTGTACGGCAATATGCGAGAGATCGCAACACCATCGATGTTTCTAGGCGAGCTGCCAGAAGATTACGTTCTGGCGAATACCGCCACCACTTTACCCAAACTACAGGCAACTCCTAAGCGAGAAACCAAACTAAAAAATCCTGAACCCAAAGTACAAAAACCTGGTACCCATGAAGACGACTGGGGTATCGGCGAAAAAGTTGTGCACGGTGCCTTTGGCGAAGGCAGCATCACCCACATTTTTGGTGCAGGTAATAAAATTTGCCTTGCAATCAAATTTCCAGGTTTGGGAAAGAAGATTATCGATCCACGGGTTACAACGTTAACGAGAATTGATCATTAGTAAACAAAATTAATTAGGCTCCACTATTGGACATAGAGACGTTGTTGAATGAGTCAATTTAAGCGTTTTGAGCCCAGTAAATTTGGTTTTGATGCCGTTACTTTGCCGATCTCTTTTCTGATTCATGCAGCAAAGCCTCTCTCCAGCATTGATTTTTGAATCTTATAAAATCCTTTAAAATCCTTACTCCTCAGACAATTTACGGAGCCATATCAGACCCTATGCTAGGATCTCTTTTAATAGTCTGCTGTATCTGAGAAAAAGATAGACTTTTTGCGTTTTGAATGAATGCTTTTCATATGTTTTTTAACAGTATTTGGTGTTATTTTTAACTCAAAGGAAATCTGTTTGTATGTCCGACCGCGCCTGTGCAACAACCAAACTTCTCGTTCCCGTGGTGTTAATCCATAGTGATCGGCTTCTTGAGAAATAATTTTGTTAAGTATATTTTTTCGGTCTTCGATCAGTAATAGTAAATAAGAATGATCTAACGTATCTGCTGTTAGCCACCTAGCATGAATATGTAAAATAGCTAAGTTTTCAACAAAAACATCGAACTGAGTTAACCAAAACTGACTTGGAAATAAATTACGGATATCAATTAAATACTGACAAATATGCCAAATTTCTAAGGGAATTTGGCGAGAACCATCTACGGATTTATCTAATTGCTTTAATATACGCCTGCTATAAAGATTTGAATACACTATCTTTTTCTCATCAGTCAGCACAAGAATACCGTTCACTAAGTCTGAGAGAATATCTTCCCCAATAAGAGAATTAGCTAATTCCTTTATTGATAAATGTTCGACCGCTCGATCAGAACAATCGGGATAGTCAATAGTAGCTTCCATATTAGAATCAATGACCTTTTCCATAATAGGCTTTGAAAAAACTGCATTCACAAAGGTATATTTAATCGGTGATTTACTCTCCTACAATTCAATACTTTTAGTAAAGTTAACTGTTTGCTAACTCAAGAAAAATTTTGTATTCAGCCTGCATCATTTCTTGAAAAGATCGATACCGATCGGCGCCAGGTAACCAGTCTCCAAAGAACCATGCTTCCCATTCTCCACTTTCAGTAACAATCTGAGGGTTCAAAAGATATATGGATGATTCACCTTTGTCACTGATTTCTAAAGCCGTTCGTAAATATTCGGTTCGCAACTTGCTGCAGTCTTGGTGTTCTCCATAAATAAAATATTCATTATCCAAAATGCGTTGGTAATTGCCTAGACCGTTGTTTCTCTGGGCACGAACACGCTGTATTTCAATATTTTCCGAAATAAATTGTTCAATCCAGATTGGGCGTCTAACTGAAAACCATTCAACTTCTTCGATTGACCATATTTTGTATATAAAGGGTGTTATTTGTCTCCAACCGTTAGTTACTTTCAAAAACTCTCGATATGAAGGTGGCAGCGTTGTCTCTAATCGTATTTCTGTTTGAAGAATATGGTCTTCAGTTGCTCCGGGATAGCCTAGCCATCCAGACTCAATCACCTCTATAGGAAGCTGATTGTGCCGATCTTCCATAGAAGCTAAGATTTCTTGACTCCACTGTCTTAAAAAATCGTGCCAGTCAAATGTACTCATGGCCTTGGACAAGTGTGTGGAAAATCTAGAAATAAAAGAGGTCATACCTCATTAAGCTAAAGCTCTGTATTGATCAGGTCAAATGACTTGCAAAGCAGGTACTTCAAATAAATTTGGAGTGCTTATAGTTTCTATGGTGTCTATCACCAACCGAAATCGGTATATTCCCATTTCTAAAATTGTTTCGGGTAGATTAACCGATAGCATAGTTTGCACCTGTGTGGTCAAAACAGAATGAGAGCTTTTGATGGAAAAACTATCACCCGTAATACGATTGAGGATAAATGCTTGTAACTGTAAAGCAAGCTCTTTCTCTGAGGTTGCTAATTCATTAACTGTCCTTAAGCTCAAAGAAACCTCTGACACAAATGGTCTATCGCTCTGGATAGGTCCTATCATTTTGGATAATCGCTCAGAGCTAACTACATATTGAGTCTGAAGCGACTGTAAAAAGCGTATTTGCTCAATGTGGACTAAAGCATCAGTGACAACCTCTTTGTCTACTATGAGGGGAGTCTTGTACTAGTTCTTGCAGAGCATTAATGCGACCTAACAACCATGCAGGTAATTGTTTAAGCTCGTCACTAGCCCCTGTTTGTGTTACATCTGTTTGAGCTTGCTGTACTTTAAGGTGAGCTTCTATTTTGCCAGCGACTGGACGAGTCTGGTGGCCCACTCATCCTGATGCCCCCTCCACTCTTCAAATAGATTCTTCTAACGTAGAGAAGTTTTATAAACCCTCTCTGCTGAGGGCTCAAACTCCCAGGTTAAATCGGGAGCTTAAGCGTCAGAATTATGTAGTATGCGTTAGAAATTAGGTTGCTTAGCAACTTGCAGTCGACGTTCACCAATGTAGCCGTAGCCAAAGATATATTGACCACATTTATGGGTAATTGGACCGACCTGTACGGTAGCAGCAACCAGATAGTAACCAGGTGTTAGGCCAATCTCTTCGGGTGTGATCAGATCGCCAATCCAGTAACGGTGCTGACCTTCTTTTGACTTGATGCATACTTTCAAATCTTTTTCAGCAGAATGGCCACCTAGGCCTTCAAAGTGGAATTTAGCACATAGGGTAACGCCTAAACATAGCAGCAATCGTGTCAAGGGACTGTGGTCAAACTGCATGCATAGACCAACAACCATGTTCTCCGCATCATCGTCAATAATAAAAGGAGATTGATCGGGGCCTACTTGCCAGGGATGGGAGGGATTCCCTCTCGTGCCGTAAACGAGTAAGCAATAAAGTTCAAAGGAGGTTTTACCTAGAATTTGCTTGGTGTAGGTTTCAGTATCTGAATAAAGCCCACCTTGGGGTGGATATAGGGGACTGGGTGCAGATGCTTTGGCTACCGGGGGCTCTGGTAGCTCTTTAGCGGGGGCCGGTGTTGATACTGTTTTTTCAACTTCAGGTAGGGTTGCCATGGAAATATCCTCTGACTAAACAGTGGTTCAACAGATGTTGCGAAAACCTAAACCGTTGGTCTCTTACCTGTTGATATTTCAAAGCATGGCAAACTAATTAGATCTCGAACATTCCCCTAGAAGGGTACCTTTTACAAAACTCAATGGCTTTACGAGTTACCATCGTCTGCAGTCTTGAAAAACCTCTTCCAGATTTATACCCTATACACTCATACTACATATACACGTCTAGAATATGAGAGTGCAGAGAGTGTATCTGCTCTGTCTGGTCCATTAGCCATCTTTAGCTTTCTCAACTAGTTTAAAAAATTTTTGTAGAGTAAAAAACAAGATGGACCGGGCATACAAAAATCTTTCTTAAAGGCAGTTTTATTCACCCTCTGAGTTTGTGTTCTAAAGCATTTAAAGCTTAAGCGGAACCAAAATATTTAACGAATTGAGGGAATATCTAAAATGACTAAGCTAGATTTTTCTGAAACATCTATAAATGGCTCAAACACTGACCAAATAGGTTTTCAATCAGATACTAACAATAACAGACTAAATTTTGTACTTCTAGAGAAGAACAGTCGTTTTATATTTAACTTGCTTAATAACTATGGCCAGGGAATTCTGATTTTATCCGATAAAGGGGATATTGTTTATATCAATAAAAATGGGCAAGAGCTTTTGCTGCAGATGAATCAGGCACAGTTGAATAGCATTTGTCTGCCTCGGGAAATAGATTATCTCTTTAAGTTTCAGTCGGACATTCACAGTCAATTTTCTACTGAAAGCTGGTCTATGACCATTTCAATTTCAACCAGCGAATATAATATCTTTGATATTCAAACACGCTGGATTCATTTAAAATCGTCAGATAATGATTGTCTGCTTTTTGTCATGGAAGACTCTAATCAAAAAATCAAAGAGGTTATCCTAAAACAGGCGATTCACTATGGGTTAACACCCCGTGAAACTGATGTTTGGTTATTGAATCGCTTACATTACACCTACAAAGAAATAGCTGTAAAGTTAACGATTACACCAAGTACGGTGAAAAAACATATGAGAAATATTCTTGCCAAACAGCGTTTAATTCAAGAACAAGAAACACCTAATTAGCTTCTGTTAGCTACTACCCCCATAGGGTACCAAACTCGATATGGATTGTTGCAATTAGACACGTTTTTAATTCAACTTAACTTGTTCTTGGTTTTTGATGCTGCGTTTTCTGAGAAATGTAAATATCATCAAAGGTTGGATGGCATGGCTAATTTGAACCTTTACAGGCTCTCTAGCCATTTTAGAGAACCTGCTGGTTTAGTTCTGCCCTGGTAGGGGAGTTGGTGGAGTCGCTTCTAAGGCACGTGCGATCGCATCGTACCGTCGTAGCTGATCATGATAAATCGTGTGCCAGGTATTGCCCAGCCCCGGAGCGTCCCAGTATCCCGTATCTGGATTGATAAAGGCTTTTGTCCGGGCCCAGACAACGGGATTCGCTAGCTCCATAGTTTGCGCCTGGTCAAGCCAGTCAATGTATCCCCGGTCAAGGGCAGCTAATGGAGCCTGATTGGCGAGATCAATACCGTTGAGTTCTTCGATCAACGAAAATTCTAACGACTTGGCATCGGTCTGCCGACGCAGCTCACCTGCCTGCTTTTGCAGACGCCGCAGCTGTTTATAATCGGCCTGTTCTGGAGACAATGCCCCATGCTGATAGGAAAAACTCCCCAAATTCCAAACCCCGTTGCCTGGGTCAACATGACCATAGTAAGCACTGGTATACCCACCGCCGGGTGTACGAGTGCCCTCGGCGCTACCCACTGCTTTAGCAACCAAGGAAGCCGACCCCCCCTCAAACAGTAGGTCTAACGAATACTCCCGATCAAGGACTGGCTTCTCTGGCGTCTGAATGGGAGGGCTAAACATCAGTGCAACAGGGCGGGTGGGTGTAGCTGTTGCACGGGTCGCTGGCGGGTTAGCCAAGTCAAACTCTAGGGCAGCCGCCTGCGCCTGTGCCAGACAGCCCAGGCTAACGGTAAGACCGGTGACAAGACCAACACAGCAATTGAAAAATGAAGGTTTCATACAGGAACGATCAACAGAGAATAAGGGTTAGCGCGAATCTAAAATATGGTCTGAAGCAGCGGGTGCTATGACTTGGTTACAAGCTGTTCAATAAATTTAGGTGAAGGCTCAACGATGGCCCAAGTGCCGTTGGGTTCTCGGCGTAGCATGGCAAAGACCAGGTGCTGGGCTCGACCAATGGGCTGGTCTTTTTGTCGAGAACCCAGCTTTACTTGATTGAGTCCACACAGCCGAAACAGATAGGCTGGCACATCTGCACTAAACACGAGCACACAGTCGGCCTCAGTGGGTTCAACAGTGCCGTCAAAGGGCATATGAACGATGTCTCCACCCAGGTCTAAGCTAATGTCGCCCAAACCGCTGCTGATGGGATAATCAGCAATTTTGGTGCCAATGGAGAGGGGCCAGCTTTGGTGCAAATTTAAGCTTCGTGAAGTGGGTGTAGAGGGGCTACAGCCCAGCAAACTGAGGCTTAAAAGAAGGCTCAGTCTTTGAAAGAAAGAGAATTTCATCGGTGGGTAAGAGTAATAGACAGTGACAATCTGTTGAACTACTGAAAACTAAAAGCAAACCCAGCATATTCGTCACTTTCGTACAGCATGACAAGCCAGGTTGTGGGTGAAAATGCTAGCGGATAGGCTTCTCGTTTAGCCATCACCCCGTCTCGAAGCTCAATGTCAGACAGCTGACAGTAGGGCTCTGCCACAATGTCTTTAACAGATTTTTGGCTCGACCGTTCGGGCACCGCCAGAATCTTAGTCAGCTGCTCCCGAGAGAGCACAGCCGAGGATTGTACAATTGTTTGGCAAGACTCTTTTGTGTCACCTGTAATGGGGGTATTAAAATGAAAATTGGCATTAAAAAGCATACTAATGGCAGCTAAACCCCAGCCTGCCGCTAGGGAATAGGAACGACGCCACCATCGGCTAGCAGGCGGAATTAAAGGTTTAACACTCTTCTTTCTGGTTCTACGTGTAGTCGGACGCAGTGTGGTGGGTGGGTAAAGCTGTTGAGTCATGGGTTTGCGTGAAAATGTGTTGTTATCTACAACTATAGGAGAAAAATCTCGTATGAGAATAGAATATCTTAGAGTGTTTTCTTGCAAAAACCCACACAACCCTTTGCTATCAATGCTTTTTTGGCTTATCAGAATATTTCCCTCAGCCCATGCAACAACAGTTAAAAACAAATATGAGGCGTCAAATAATTGTGCAACAGACGTGCCCAAGATCTAACCATTAAAGAACAACTGTCCGGCCAGCGCCACAAACTCTTCTCTGAAGTCCACTTCAGTTTTAGAGGCACGCCGTGCTGGGCTTCAAAACTAAGAACCCAAAACTAAGAACGAGCCTAGCAAGGCAAGCTGGGCCTTGGGATATAGATGCGATCGCACGGTGATGCACCATCCCACCAAAATAGAGTTTAATCGCCTCTACAGCCGAGAAAATCCGCTAGTTTTATCCAGCTCCGTTTATCAAAACACTCTAAATTTGACACAGATGAGATGAAAGGATGCACCGAGAGTTTGATACCTTAATCAGGGGTGCATCAGGGGCAGTATGGCGGGTGCCGTTTTTCAGGACAGCCGTTACAAATAAATTAACTGACACGCAGTTAATCACTCCCCAGCTTTAACTGTACATATTTGCAGAATTTGACATTACCGACTCTGTCAAATCCAATATCGTGAGACAGCTTCGATATAAAAAGCGTGAACTAATCGTACGCTTTTCCAATTTAGGCCGTTACCACGTTGCCGGAGGCGTTACGAATCTGGCACGACTGGGTGCAATCAGTTTAATCCTTGTTGTGTGGTTAGGATATCGACAGGCTCCGATACTGTGGGTTGTGTTGATGGCAGCCGGCATTTTACTCATTCTGGCAGAACCCTTTGTCCCGTCGCTCTATCCCGAAATAGCCACCTGTATCTTTAATAAGGCATTTAATCGGTTCACCATTATCCATGAGATTCCCCGTGGTCGAAAACGTCAGCGACGCGTTAATCACTACTATCTCAGCCATATTGAACAGGTGCAGATCTACCGTCAACGGATAGGTCTGTGGCGATGGAACTATATCATGGTGATTCGGGTATCGTCTCCTGCTAATACCATCATCCACATCAATGGATTATCAGATCAAGTGCTGATTCAAACCGGGGTGCGTCCAATTCAGCTGCTGTCAAAAACAGTCCGCTATCACCTGGGACAGCGAACGGCTGTAGATTGGTCATTTATCACTGTGCCCCAGGGGATAGCCATCGCTGAGTTGGGTCGACGCATTGTTGTCCGTAACTCCATGGAACGCCTGAATCAATTAGATCTGCGTCGCCTAGCCCACACCATCGAACAGTTTATTTGGTCGCCTTAACCCGCACGACACCCAACCCTAAATGGGTTTTGCAGCCAATGCCGCCATAGCGACTAAAGTTCGTCAACGCATTGATTCGTTTAATCACGACTGGGTCTGTTGTCTCTGCAATTTGAAATGTCAGGTTACCAAGACAGCCAATCACTGATTTGTTGTTGCTAACGGGTAGAGTGACTGTTCGCAAATTAAACGTCTTAGCTGAGATCGGAGTGACAATGTCGGGGGCAAACACAAGTCCGCTGTAGCGGTTCCAACATTTTCTTAAACCATGGAACACAGCATCCCGAGTTGGCAACGGAGATTCATGATCGTCTTGACGAAAAATAGCCGGGGTTGCCAGTTGAAACGTGATGTTGCGATCGCCATCAGATGCTTCTTCGTAGAGCTGTTGATAGGTACTCTGGCCTATCCATTCAGGCATATTTGCAGGGGCAAAATTGGTAATGTGGAGTCGGGCTGGTCCCAGGTACCAAGGCTGACGAGCCGTGACCCGTTCTAGCCGTGAACTGATGTGCTCAAACAGACCGTCATCTAAAAAAGAAATGCGCCACCAGCAATGAGCGCCCGCTGGCACCGAACGATTAGCGTACTGAAAAATGGTGGATTCAAGCTGTTGACGAGGCAGCAAAAACTTAAGGTTGCGGGCTACAGTCGCTTGAGACTGAGACGCTATCTGTAGTGGACTCAGCGTAAATGCATAGCGTTTATGGGTCTGTAGAGATTGACCCAGATTGACATCTACAGCACTCACCAATGCTAAAAATAACCGATGTAGATGGTGGCCCTTAAGGTACTGCAACGGAATAGTTGATTCAGGAACTAGATTAATGACCAGGCTTTCAGGCATGCCGTCAGGTAAATGAGCCAAGTATCCCTTTCTTCTAGAAATAGCGATTCTGTCCGGGGAAGACCATGACCCGTCTAACCTAAAACGAACCCAGCCTAGCAATAGCCAGACTGGGGAAACCAGCGATTTTTATTGAGAGCGTGTTTAGGGAAACACAGCTCGATAGCCAAGTTGAAAGCTAATGGCTTGCCATCTTGGCAGAATATGGCCTGCCAAGGTGGCAGAATATGGCCTGCTAAGGCTGCAGGATATAACGGTTATGCAGAAACTGATTTATTTAAGAAGACGGGTAATCCGAATGTCATATTCGGTTGCCTTAGGATATTCTTTGCCCGCTTTAGATAGTGCAGTATCGTGGGCGTCGGTTCGACCGTAGGCGTCTATTTCATAGCGGGTTGCCATAATGCGATTGGCCTCATTTTTGCCAGCGCACTCCTTGATATCGACAAACACTTCAAATGTGTGCATGATTGGCTCTCCTTATCCACCGGGTAGCAGTTTCGGTGAATATCTAAGTATGTTGCGCGAAGTCGGGGTCATTGATGAGCACACCGAAGATAATTGATGAATCTTGGTAGTTCGACACAACTTTTTTGAGAAACATGAAGCAACCTAGCGATCAATCAGTGTCTAGACTATGGACAGTTGATAAGCTAAGGATGAACCCGAGGCATCTAAGCACACCAGTGCAAAAGCTGTAAGGTATGATATCCCACGAGTGGGCTGCTTGAGAGCGGCTGAGCATGTAATCATCGGAGAGTAACTGTGACTATCTACATTGGAAATCTGTCATTTCAAGCCACAGAAGATGATATCAGGGATGTATTTGTTGAGTACGGTGAGGTTGCTCGCATCACCCTGCCAGTTGATCGTGAAACTGGTAAACGTCGTGGCTTTGCCTTTATTAATATGGTTAAGGATGAAGAAGAGGATTTAGCGATCGCAGAACTCGATGGAGCAGAGTGGCTTGGCCGCGAGCTGCGGGTTAACAAAGCAAAACCCAAAGGTGACGACAGCCGCCGACCCAGTCGGGGCAGTAACTTTTCCCGCAATCCCCTTTAAGCTACAGCAGCTCGATACTCATTCCTTCGTAAGCCAACGACACCGAAGGCTCACTATGTTTGAGTTCATGGGCCAAAGTATTTAGGATGGCATCCGTTTGACGTGGGCCATAATGAACCATCGCTAGCCGCTTGACCTGTGCCGTTTTAGCCAGTTGAATAGCGGCTTGCCATGGCTTGAGCGATGGTGAACGATTAGTTTGCTCACTCATGTCCACATACATCCCGTCGTAGATCAATAGATCGGCCTGGTGCGCAAAAAACACCAGATTTTCATCGATGTGGTCATCCTCAGTATCGGTGGCGTACACCACTGATTTGTCTAGATAGCTAAGACGATAGCCAAGGGCGTTATTCTCACCGTTTAAGCCAATTGGTTCAATTTGGATATTGTCAATTTGAATCGCGTCACCGGGAGTAATGTCGTGGAAGGTGAGCTTCGCCTTCATCGCCTGAAGAGGCAAAGCAAATCCCGGCTTAAGCATTTGTGTTGTCAAACACTGTTTAATCGATGCCCCATTTGCCGCCATACCACCGTAGATATGAAAGTGGTTGTCTGGTTCAAACGCCGGCAGAAAAAATGGAAATCCCTGGATTCGATCCCATTGGGTATGGGTAAAAAAGAGGTGACCTTCTATCGCGTTAGAGTCTTGGTCAAGCGTTTCTCCCAAAACCCTGAGACCGGTACCGCCGTCAAAAATAAAACGCTGTTGGCCAGCCAGAATTTCAGTACAGGAGGTGTTGCCTCCATAGAAAGCTGTGTTAGTACCGGGTGTGGGAACACTGCCCCGCACCCCCCAAAACCTAATGGAGAGAGTCGAGTCCGGTGTGCTTTTTTAACCTGACATATGGGCAGATACTCTCACAGCGTATAG